>Ga0209489_101027_pt1 | contig 56671 bp, 54 predicted proteins | sample SiratrowhiteBW_FD_187527 | JGI IMG/M metagenome (GOLD analysis project Ga0209489, IMG submission 187527) | Root nodule microbial communities of legume samples collected from California, USA - Siratro white BW (SPAdes) (version 2) | ecosystem: Host-associated > Plants > Roots > Nodule | place... | reverse complement strand
TTGCCCCTTTTGTGCGATCATCATTTTTGCAAAGCTTTTCAAATCAAGAAACCTCCAAGAACGTGAATCTTTGAAGCATCCTTGAAGTGAGGTTCTTGCTACTTTGGTTCTGGACCAAAGCTAAGTTTTCTACACCTGATTTTCATTCTGTGTAATCTGTTTTGTGTAGAGGCATTTTGTAATCCTTTCTGATCCTGATGATTTGCAATCTGTTTGCTTGTTTCAATTACTAGGTTTGTAATTGAGTTGGTGCAGTGGGTTGTGCACTGGTCTCGCATCTGCTGAAGGGTTTAGTAGAGGATGAGTACTGCTGAGAACAGTGTTGCTTGCGGACTGCAAGTGTTGTGGTGCAGTGGGTTTCTGCACTGGTTACACACTAGCTGAGGGGTTCAGTGAGGTGTGGGTTTACTGCTGGGAGCAGTTTGTAACTTGTTGGGAGGAAGGGTTGTAAACTGATCTTGTGATCTGTTTTAGTGGAAATCTTTGCTAGTTTGCAAAGGACTGGACGTAGCCATTGAGGAAGGGTGAACCAGGATAAAAATTTTGTGTTCTTGCTTTTCTCCCTACTCTTCTTGATTGCTTTTATTCACTGCTGTCATCAATTAAAATTAACTGGATTAAAATCAGTTCATACTGTTAATCATACACTGAACATCTGTTTACATAATCAACTGTGATTCTGGATTGTTTTTAATATACTGGATTGTGTTTAAACATATTAAATCTGGGTTAGCACAATCTTACACTATAAACTGATTTCTGGGTTTAATTGATTTTTGGGTTTAACTGATTTCTAGGTTTATCTTTGATATTTTCCGCTGTGCACAATCGATTGTTTACCTGACAGTTCAAAATTACATAGTCAATCGATTAAATAAAGAATTTTCAATATCTACTCCAAGAATAAAACAGCTTTGCGAAAAGTTTTTGAAAGTTCAATTCACCCCCCTCTTGAACTCGGTCTAAACCTTATTTTACAGTTAGGTGCATTTTGGTTGGGATGAAATGGAAAAGAGAAATGACAACACTGCTTTTGTTATTTTTGGTTTGAGTAGGGGCGGTCTAGCATGGTGAGTTAGAGGCTATTGTGTTAAAGCAACTCCCAGGTAACGAAGAAGATGATGGTAACCTTTAGGTGACCATTTTGAGGAACCAGTATGACGGTGGGGGTGAGCACCAACGAGTGTGGGTAGCCTTGGAGGAGTTTAAAGGAGGTTTTGAGTATCTTGGTTCATTTTGTATGTGTATCTGTTGTTTCACTTATGGTTTGGTTTGGTTTGTAGGTGAAGAGCTCAAATGTGAGGACATTGTGATGATTTTTTTTTTTAAGCATTACCTCTGTTGTTTTGTTTGGCTATGGTATTTGTTTTATTCTTACTTGGTGTAAGGTGTTGAACACATGGTGCAGGACAATATGCAAGATATTTATGTGTAACAATGCATTATTCTGATAATGAAACAGTAAGATTAATGACAGAGTAAGCAAATCACCAACATTATGTGTCGTTCCCTCTCTTTGTTGCTCTTTCTTTTCTCTGTTACTCTATGTCTCGTTCTCTTCCCTTGTTGCTCTTTCTTTTCTCCGCTACAATCCTTTATCGGGGTTTCGGATTTACAGAGTAATGATTAGAGAAAGAGGGGTTTTTCAAATGTTTGAATGAGAGCTCCCGAGGAGTCTTGGAGAATGAGGAGGAAAAAAATTGTTGTTATGGGAGCCCTGTCCTCATATTAAAAAGAAGGAGCCTTGAAGTAGTACGTCTGCTCAGCGGAAAAAGATCCGTTGGAGGGTTGACTTGGGTAGGTGTTTGAAAGGACAAAGCATTTTGTTGAGAACAAGTAATGTTTGGCAACGACAAGAAGGTTGACAGGGGACAATTTGTTAGGATGGGGAAATTTTGATTGCAGGAGGTGGCTTTGTTGAGGGCAATGTTACATGGAAGCATTGCAGGCAATAGGCAGCAGACGGAAACACTGCAAGGGGCAGAAGCATGAACAAGGTTTGGAGGGCTGAGCGCATAGCTAGCAAAGGGAGGATCCTCACTAAATTTAGGCAAAAAAGGAAAGAGGATCCTCCAATTTCGAATCTCCCCTTTTTGTTATTGCTCAATTTTAATATTAATACTTTTTTTTTGTAAAATAAAATTATATACATGGAAAAGAAAAATATTTTGTTTGATTATTATTTTTTGATAAAGAAGGTAAAACTAACAAAATGATAAGAGTAAAAATTTTACTATTTCATCTTTCCCAAAATGAGAAAGAGGTAAAAAGAGAAATTAAACTACATCATTAATTATTTTTACATTCTGAAAATGAAAGAAAATAAGAAAAAAAAATCCAAAATTCTAATTAAAAGAGAAATTTTTTATTATTAATATTTTGAGAAATTATTAAATAAATCCAGACAAAATTAGGTGTTGACACCAGTCAATACAAGGGTTAAAAGCCCAGAAGACACGCTCTAATATGTGACAGGAATTGTCTTCTACACCATTAACAACAACCGGTTGAGTGACATACTCTGCAATTATTCCCTGAAGACTTTCTTGTAAAGCATGCAACCATCTTGGAAGATAATTATATGAGTCTTCCCAGTCGCCGAATTCCATGGCAAGAGCCTTTTGCTTTGCCATCCAGGCTTTTCTGTACATTACAGTATAACCATATCGATTTTTGATTTTTGCAATCAAACTTTTCACTGGGATCGAGGGATTTGTCCTTAAGGAATTGACCACGATCGATACAATTTGGTGTGAATCAAGGTTGACGTGATCTTGTGAAATTATAGTTGACAGACAAGTGTGAGGCACTTCAATTCATTTGATCTCCCATTGGTCTCTAATTTTAGAGTAAGATGCTCGAAGTCATCACTGACAATCGTTATTATAGTCAACGCATTTGAGGACATATCTATCTGTCTTTGATTCGACAACCACAAATTTGTACCCTTGCTGAATGTGGAACTGTTTTATTGTAAATACTGATGAGTCTTTGGAACTGAAACACATGTGCTCATGAAGTTCGTATTCCATATTGGTTGTTGTTGTGTTGCTGGACTGATATGGATGAATCGTGTTTCTCGGTGCATCATCTTCAATATCCATGACATCAGGATCTTCATCGTTTGAGGTAGAATTAATTATCATGTCTCGGATAATTGGTTCTTCTTCAGACATTGTAGAAGTGCCATTCTCCATGGAAATTGTGATTTCAAAGTATTTGAGAGGAAATAGTTTGATATGGAATGGGAGCAAGAAGATGTCACGTGAAGTGAAATGAATACGCTAGTTTTGTTCACGCATTTATGTGTAGTATATATATGTCGTGTTGAAAAAAGAAATAAAAGGTACAAAAGTCCACGTGGCAAGACTTTTCAAAAACCTAATTCTCTGTGTTCTTTCTTGTAGTGTCGCAGGTCCCGTTTGCGTAATGGTAAGTTGTGGTTCACAGAAAGCGTGTTTCCACGACAATCTTGACAGAAGCCTTGTCTCTCATTCACTAGTGATTGAATAGGAATATTAAGCACGCTTAATGTGCAGTGCCTAATGTTCAGGTTGATTTTGATTTTTTTCAGAAGTTTTTCCTCTTCATTGTTATGTAGAGTAATAGCTTGTGCAGAAGCGTGAAAATGAATAGTTTTTTCCTCAGATATGGATTCGCTTTCGTACACTAATTGCATTGTTGTAATTTGGCCAAATTTAGACTTCAGTACATATTTTTTAATTCAATTTAATTGAAATTCCTTTATTTAAGTGAGGCATGGGATTCTCCTTCTTTCACTTGACTCATTCAACGGTCCTTCACGGTTGCAGATGGTTCACTTCTTAAGAATCTTCAAGTTTTGCAGTATTTTGCATATAAATTTCACTTCACAGTTCACTTCTTAGGGGTATCTTCAAGCTTTCGAGTGTTCTATTGCAGATTTCACTTCAAGGTTCATTTTTTAAAAACATCTTTAATCTGTTTTTAGCACCAGTCAACAATTAGAGGTACGTCTGTGAAGTAAAGATTCAAAATTTTCAGAAAACGCATTGAGTAGGTTAGTGGAAGATTTTATTATATATGGTGAAGATGAACCTACTTGGTTGGAGATAAATGTAGACTCTCTAAACTTTTAATTTATATTCATTTTGTTATTTTGTGAGTCACTTGGTCTTGATGGAAAGATGAAAAGGTGCAAAGAAATGGTTGTTCCTTGGAACCAAGAAAGTGGTGTTGTCTCATAATTAACTTAAAAAAATTAATCATAAATGATAATAATTATTAAAAAGGTTTCTTTTATTTCATTAATATTCATTTTGTTATTTTGGTGAGATACTTTCTTTCGATGGAAAGCTGAAAAGGTGCAGATAAATGATTTCAAAAGAGTGTTCCTTGCAACCAAGAAACTGATGTTGTCTCATAATTAAATTAAAAAATAATTAATCATAAATGATAATAATTATTAAAAAAGTTTCCTTCATTTCATTAATATTTATTTTGTTATTTTCGTGAGATAATTTCTTTGATAGAAAAATGAAAAGGTGCAGATAAATGATTTCAAAGGAGTGTTCCTTGCACCAAGAAACTGTTTCTTGTAATTAACTTAAAAAAATTTAATCATAAATGATAATAATTATTAAAAAAAATTGTTTATTTTATTTTTGAGTGATAATGGTACTTGATCTTTTTAAGTTTTAATTGTAGTAACGAGTGACTCTATTAACATTTAGTTTTTCAGTTTTTTGTTTTTTAAATATCAGTTTTTTCTTTAATTATGTTTAGTTTTTTATGTTTCAATAATTTGTTTCACTATATTTAAAATTGTGCCACTATTTATATGTCTATGATTTTTTTAATCAAAGTATAAATCTTTCCGTACTTATTAAGAATTATTAAGAATTGAACCGTTAAACTGCGACAGATTTTATTTCTTTCTTAAAAAAAAAAACCACACCAACAAAACTGAATTTTGTTGCTTCCAATGTCAACCTCACCCAAATTAAATTTTACGCATTAAGTTAAAATTATATTCAGATGTATTTTTTAAAAATTAAATTATTTAATTGTGTTTATGGGTTGGCTTTATTTTACTTTAATAAACATTAATAACTACTTTATTATTTTCTAATTTAATATATACAAAATTTATAGTGGGTGGTGAAAGAAAGAACATTGGAGTTATTAACATTAGTTAATTTTATTAATTTATAATTTATGTTTTATTTCATGTAATTTAAAGTCATATTTTTTTATTTGATTTCATTATTATCATTAAATGGACCGCATTACACCAATTACTACTAGTTGCACCCATCTTTAATGTAGCACCCCTATTTACTACTTGCACCTCCTTATTATTGCATGCACCCCTTATTTACTTGTTACACCACTTGTTTACTAATTGCACTTCCAGTTGAGTACTACTACTCGCACCATCTTAACACATGCATCCCATTGACTACTTTCTCTCATCTATCCCATTGACTACTTTCTCTCATCTTGAGGTTTGTATACAAATGGCATATAATCAACGTCTTCCAGTTGACATGTCTCTATTGCGACTTCAACAAAAACACGTGACTAAAGCAATTTGGGAGGGTCAAGAAAGATTACTTCGCCCTTGACGACATGCAATTTGCATGAAGCACAATGATAGACTCGATCATCGTGTAAAAAACTTAATTCATCAAGCTGGATTTGGGCACTTCCTCATGCTAACCCATATATAGATTAATCATCACTTAATCACTATCTTAGTTGAGAGGTGGAGAACAGAAACACACACATTTCATCTACCACATGGAGAGCAATAGTTACACTAGAAGATGTGGCGGTCCAGCTCGATCTTCCTATTGATGGAGAACCAATAACTAGTGTCAGTAGTGGTGACCTTGTTTCCTTATGTGACAACCTTTTAGGTTTTGTGCCACCTGAAATGGTATACAAGGGAAATAGCATAAAATTATCTTAGCTTAATAGAAAATTTCAAGACCATCCAGATGATGCTGACGATGTTATGGTAGCACAATATGCACGGGCCCACATCTTGACGTTAATCCGAAGTTTATTAATGTCAGATACATCCGAGAGCAGAGTTCATCTGATGTATCTTTTACTTCTGAGTGACCTACTCAACTTCTCAAATTATAGTTGGTGGTCAGGTGTTTTGGCATTCCTTTATCGTGCTCTTGACCATGGAGTCGATTTTAATCAAGAGAATATCGGTGGATGCACGCTACTTCTGCAATGTTGGGCATGGGCCCGCATCACATGCCCTTCTCCTCCACTTCAGTCACTTAGTGATGCTGATGTTGCTAATGGCCTTGGTTTTCCGTTAGTGAAAAGGTAATTTAAATTTTATTTTTGAATAATTTACAAACTTCATCAATTTAGGTTTCTTTATGAATAACATATTTTTTTGTTCATTGAAGGTGGTCTGCCTTGGTGCAACACAGGATTAACACATCCACCACCACGGTTCCTCAGTTACGCAAAACATTGGATCAAATTGAAGCAAAACACGTTTTTCCTTTCAACTACCCATACTTTTATTATACATTTTGGCATAATATACTACTTACTAATGCTAATGTCATCTATTGTAAAAAATTTTGTGGACTCCGTTTCGTCGCAATGAACTAAGTCACCTGATAACCATTCAAATTTCTTCTGTAAGTCAAGCAGTAGTTCCTCTTATATGTTTTGCTACAGTGGAACTACATCAAGGTGATCGAGTGATGAGACAGTTTGGGTTTCATCAAAATATTTCAAACGACCCCTTAAATCTCGATCAGTTGCACAAGGAGGACATGAGGGGTAGAACTGATAAATATTGGCCACAATATCATGCAACATGGATACAAATGTGGAACGAGCGCCATAACCGTGTAATTCAAGGATTTCCATTCAACGGAAATAGCCACTTGTGTGATAATACCCCTTACATGCAATGGTATATCATACATACTATCTAATACATTACTCCACCCCAACCTTCTTCTGACGATGATGTAAGTTTCTTTTTCATTTGTCATATATTATTGTTTTCTCATTAACTTTAAACTAACACATTGTTTTGCATTAGTATTTCACACTGCAAGAGCCTCAACAACCACACCGCCAAAGCTTTCATTTGGGTTCTTCTTCTAGTGTTGATCCACACCGCCACAGCTTCCACTTTGGGTCTTCTAGTGCTCAACAACATGGTTTTGGTCAACCAAGTGGCATGTTCGGATATATGGGCTATCACCAAAATATGCCGTACCAACTTCCGTTCCAGGTCCCCACCACTTTCACCGCTTTTGCATCGCAAGAAAAATATGTTTTCTACGACATCAAACATGTTTGGGACTTCCACCATGACATCACCATCAACATTCTGTGGATTATCACCCATGCATTATTATCGACCAACCATGCCTCCTAAAGGGTTTGATAATCCATCTCACGATAGTCCACCACCACCACCTCCTCCAACCGAACCTGAGCCATAACGACCTCAAAGGCAAAGAAGAAGACCCCGTGTGGCACATCGTCACATAAATAGTTTTTTTTTTTCATCTATGTAACTAAAACAGTCATATTTATGTCAATTATTTATTTTGTTTATTTTATATTTATCTTACGTTTCTACACATCTCATAACCTAATAATAAATTAAATAATTAATTCTAAATAATATAATACTTAAACTTCATTAATATAATATTATAAGATAGCTTTAAAATTTAAAATATTAAATATTAAATATTTTTGAAAATAATCACTTAAAATTTAAAATATAATGAAATACTAAAAAAACTAACAATTACAAACCAATTATCACTATATAAATTAATCTGTATAGAAATTCTTTTAAAAATCATAAAACCAAATTAATTAAATTTCATTGCTAGAACGACCTATAATCTAATATAAGTAAGGTGATAAAAAGATTAAAAAATAAATTATAAAAATATTTCAGATTGACATTCTTAATTTTAAAATTTAAACACAAACTTATATATGGTCTTACATACCATTCACTGCATCTTCCTCGTTATTAAGTCTAAACCAATAAACGGATAAATTTTAATAAAATAGAAATCGTATAACAGTCATACAATTTTTATTATTTTTTAACAACCAAAATCGTTCAACAGCACCACAATTTGATATTTTTTAAGTTGTTTTAATATGCATTAAAGAAGTTTCCTGGGTGTGATACAATTTTAATATTTAAAGTCGCCACACAATCACACAATCTACCCATCTCAGTAAAAAAAATACCCATTTACGTAATTTTAGAAAATAATTACACCACTTTTGTATTTTTTTCCTCCAACCACGTCACCATTTTAATTGGATTCGGACAAACCCAATTACTATAGTTTTTTAATTCTTCACGAACCCTACAACCAATTAGGGTTATTTTAAACATGAGAGAATAGGAACGGTGTTAAAGCGGCAAACGTCGAAGCGGCGAGGAGCGACTGCTTTCTCAGTGACGGTGGCAAGGTGAATAATGAGAAAGGTTATTGACTCCTTTAGTGAGTGAAGCGGGTGTTTTCACGGTGGTGCGACGGAGGTTCGCGAATTTGAAAGGGGAAGCACGGTGACTGTGGGAGTCGTGGTGGTGTGGCGGTGCTTGCGGCGAGATGGTTTACGAGTTCGGCGAGATGGTGTGGCTGAGGGGGCTTCGCCGAGATGGCATTGCGAGCCTGAGAGGAATTGCTGAAAGATGACACGGCGGCCGTGGAAAGCTTGAAGGACGAGCTCGTCGAAGTGTCAACATCTTTGAAGGTTGCCCAGCCTGATAATGAGCGGGTAAAGGGAGAAAATCTAAGCCTGAGGAAACTGGTGGAGGACTTAGGAGGGGAGAATCGGGCGTTAAAAGAGCAGTCCCTGACGCCCGAGAAGGAGAAGGCTGCAGGCGACGGGATAGACCACCTGAGCGAAGATGTTGCAGATTTAACCGATAAGATTACCAGACTGACCCTCGAGCTAGAGGAGGAGCGGCCGCAGCACAAGAAGGCCGAGGATAACTTGGTTGAGTTCAAGGGCTTCGTCCTTGAACAACACGACCAAGGATTCATGCGTGCCGTGAGGCAGGCGGCCTACTTCTACCAGGTTTCGGTCGACGAGGGAAAGTTTGATAACAGAAAAGACATCTATCGTGGTGAGCTGGTGTCCGCCATGGATGTGCCGGATGAGGAGGATGAGGGCGACGAGCAGCCAGGAGGGGATCAGTCGGCCCCTGAAGTTATACTTTCTGATTAGATGTTTTATATATGTAACTTCGGAGGCCAATGTGCGGCCGTCCGTTTTTGACAAACGTGTAAATACAAGTATTAATGATATTGGCCCTTTTCCTTGTTATTGGCTTGTTAATCTTTTGTGATTGTTTGCATAGACTAGTATGCCGTTTAGTATATGTGTCGCTCATAAAAATCCGAACGCTAAATTGATTTAAATACGGCTGTCGGCCGGCCGCGACAAATCGTGGATCGTGACTTGTGCCTCCAACGAGAGCAACCTTTTGACCGACCACGACAATTGCTGATCGGAGGTCTCGTGGTGACCCGGGAGTACCTTGAGCGAAGCCACTTTTTGGTCGGCCAGTTCGATCGTGAATGGTCTCATGGTGAGCGAAGAGCACCTTGAGCGAAGCCACCTTTCGGTCGGCCAGTTTGATCGCGAATGGAGGTCTCATGATAAGCCAAGAGCACCTTGAGCGAAGCCACCTTTCGATCGGTCAGTTGATCGCGAATTGAGGTCTCATGGTGAGCCAAGAGCACCTTGAGCAAGGCCACCTTTCGGTCGGTCAGTTTGATCGCGAATGGAGATCTCATGATAAGCCAAGAGCACCTTGAGCGAGGCCACCTTTCAGTCGGCCAGTTTGATCGCGAATGGAGGTCTCATGATAAGCCAAGAGCACCTTGAGCGAGGCCACCTTTCAGTCGGCCAGTTGATCGCAAATGGAGGTCTCATGGTAAGCCAAGCACCTTGAGCGAGGCCACCTTTCGATCGGCCAGTTTGATCGCGAATGGAGGTCTCATGATAAGCCAAGAGCACCTTGAGCGAGGCCACCTTTCGGTCGACTAGTTCGATCACGAATGGAGGTCTCATGATAAGCCAAGAGCACCTCGAGTGAGGCCACCTTTCGGTCGGCTGCATGGGATGTAAAACCTGCACGAAATGTAAAAGAGAACTGCCATTCTTATTCCGTGCGGTGCCTCGTTAAAACCTCCTTGGCCAAAACCCTCCTTAGCGAAAAAATGCCATAGGTAGGAAAGAGTACACCGTTGAAAAAGTTAACCAATACACATAAGTCTGAATAATAAAAACAAAATCAAACCAATTCGTGACTTTAACTGAAATAAAATTTCAGGTGGTCTGCATTCCAGGTATTGGGAATCTGCTCCCCATCGAGCTGTTCCAGCATAACTGCTCCTTTGCCTAACACCTGGCTGACTCTGTATGAGCCTTCCCAGCTGGCCGCGAACTTGCCATCCGTCTGATTCTTCCTGGCATCGCCAGTCATTCTCCAAATGAGGTTGCCCTACTGAAAACTCCTCGGATTTACCTTAGCATTATACCTGCGAGCTGCCCTTTGCTTACAGACTGCTTCCTTTATTCTTGCCTTCTCTCTAAGTTCATCAAGGAGATCTAACTTGGTTTTCATGCATTCATTGTTCAGTGAAAGGTCTCTCAGTTGTCTCCTTATTGTGGCTTTTCCTATCTCGACCGGTAACATGGTGTCCGTCCCGTAAGTGAGGTTATATGGAGACTCCCCTGTAGATGTCTGCGGTGTGTAGCGATACGCCCATAAGGCCTCGAGTAACTCATCGGCCCATTTTCCTTTGGCAACTCCTAACCTTTTCTTCAGCTGAGACAAGATTACCTTGTTGGCGGCCTCCGCCTGACCATTCGTCTGCGGGTGCTCTGCCGAACTGGTTATGTGTTTGACCCCTAGCTCAATAAAGAAGGCTTCTAGCTTTCGGTCCACAAACTGTCGGCCGTTATCGGTGATGATCGTATGAGGAACGCCGAACCTGCAAATTAGCTTCCACGTGAAGTTTTGAACATTGGCGACCGTGATCTTGGCCAGGGGTTCGGCCTCTATCCATTTTGTGAAATAGTCCACTGCCACAATTAAGAATCGCCGTTGTCCGGTTGTCGGTGGAAAAGGACCTAGGATATCCATTCCCCATTTGGCGAAAGGCCAGGGAGCACTTATGATCTGCAAGTCGGTTGGCGGTTGATGGATAAGCGATCCGTTTTCTTGACAACTTTTGCACTTCTTCACGTATTCGGCGCAATCTTGGCGGACGGTCGGCCAGTAGTATCCGGCCCGGACTATTCTGGCGGCTAAAGTCTTATGACCAGAATGCATGCCACAAATTCCGTTGTGTAACTCGTTCATCACATACTCGGACTGCTCTTTCCCCATGCACTTTAAAAGTGTGGTTGTGAAGCCTCTTTTATATAGGTCGTCGGCTATGAGGACATATCGGGCGGCTTTCTTGGCCAACACCTTATCTGCCACAGCGTCCCCCGTCAGCAGTGTTTTCAGGGTTTGCATAATGGGCGCCCGCCAGTCTTCCGTCATCTCAATGTTCGTACAATCTTCTTATAATACGGTTGGGTTGCTCAGGGTAAGCTGAATGACAGTGTCGAATCTGCCTTTCTTTTTGCCTAGTGCAAGTTTAGACAATGCATCTGCCCTTCTGTTTTTGCTCCTAGGCACATACTGGACCTCTACATGTTGAAATTTGGAGAGGAGGGTAGACACCTTTTGATAGTACCTTGTTAATAGCGGATCCTTTACCTGAAAAGTCCTGTTCATCTGACCGACCGTCAATTGGGAGTCGATCAAACATTTCAGTTGCTTGACTCCCATGTCTCCTGCTAGGTTTAATCCAGCTATGAGGGCCTTGTACTCAGCTTGATTGTTAGATGCCTTGAAGTTGAAGTGCAACGATTGCTCCACTTTCAACCCGTCTGGGCTTTCCAAAACGACTCCCGCTCCGCACTGCTTACTGTTGGACGAACCATCCACATACAACGTCCATACAACTTGCTGCTCCGGTGTTTGGAGTTTTAACACAAAGTCGGCCAGGCATTGCGCCTTAATGGGCCCTCTCGGTTCGAACTTTAATCCGAACTCCGAGAGCTCGACCGACCACGATATCATTCGTCTGGCCAGCTCAGGCCTCAAAAGGATCTTCCCCACCGGATAATCGGTCTTCACTGTCACTGGGTGACTCTGAAAATATGGTCAGAGTCTTCTAGCAGCATACACGACCGCCAACGCGGCCTTTTCTATTAGCCGATATCTGGTCTCTGCATCTTGCAAGGCCCGTCCTACAAAATAAACCGGTTTTTGGTCCTCCTATTGCACCAAAGCTGCACTGATGGCATCCTCAGAAGGGGAGATGTACAATAGGAGTCCGCCTCCTGGGGTCGGTTTCTGTAGGATAGGGGTTGATGATATTGCCGCCTTTATCTCTGTGAAGGTTTTCTCACACTCGTCGCTCCACTGGAACCTGTCCGCCTTTTTCAATGTTTTCACTATTATAGTTGTATTTTTTCAAAGTGCGAGCAACATAAACACATGAGGTTCTACTTTCCAAATTTATTACATGTAACAAACCACATACCAAAACAAAGAAAACTATCTGCACGTGGGTGCCATACATTTTAAAAGAGCTTCATATTTTTTTGGAAGTGCTTTCACCTTAACCTTGTTCAATCACAAATGGAAGGACCTACTTTTTTACATAACATTATAAATGTATTTCTTTTTTTCAAAATGAGAAAAAACATGAACACACGAGGTTCTTATTTTTCATATCTATCAGACGAGTTCAAAAGTACTTATCAGCACACCACATATCAAAACAGAAGAAACCATCTAGACTTGGCTGTCATACATTTTGAAAGAGCTTCATAATTTTTTGGAAGTACTTCCACTCTGACCTTGTTGGATCACAAATGGAAAAACATACTTCATTACACAATATTAGACTTATATTTTTTTTCAAAATGACAACAATATGAGCGTATGAGATTCCTACTTTAGATATTTGTTACATGAGTTAAAAAGTGTTTCTCAGCAAACCACATACCAAAACAATGGAAACTACCTGGACGTAGGTGTCAATACATTTTAAATGAGTTTCATAATTTCCTGAAAGTACTTTTACTTTAATCTTGTTCGATCACAAATGGAAGGACATGATTCGTTACAAATCGTAACATATAGGTATGCTTTTAATTATTTTGATGTTATTCTGAAATCTCCATCATATCATACGCTTTCTTCAAACAAAATCGTGCCACATAGACACGACTTACTTATTTTCATAAATAAAAAATATCTATTTTTGTAAATATAAAAAGAAATTGCACAATTTCAATGCTTTACTCGACTTTGTGGGATTAAAGAATCTCCTCATATTGCATATGACTCTTAATTTTCTTGAAATATTTCTTCTATTAGAGTATGTAATGTCCTTTTGATAGAATATTGCGATCAATTTTTGTTTTATTTTCTTTTCTCATAAGTTTGAAGAGGGTTACAAATAATAACTTTCATAGAGTTCTAAAAAGTCTTCACATTCTCTAATATTCTAGTCACTTTTACTAATAAAGAAATAAATAATTGAAATAATCTTTGAAATCCTAAATTAACTTGTTTAATATATGAACTTATACTTACATGTTTCATATTAAAATTAACCATTTATAAATATTCTTTTTGTTAAATATATGGGCTTAGCCCATATTTTCTATTAGTCCGTTAATATTTTTATCTATAAATAAATCGTCCTTATGTGTGTATTTTACACAGGAGAGATTAATTCATAATTATTTTCTCCTTTATTTTAACATGGTACCAAGAGCTTAGGGTTAGGCTAAACTTTTTTCGGTGAACCCACTGTTCACCACTATTTTTGCGCAGCCGTCTTCACTGCTCTTATACACATATGCGCCTCTTTTGCTCTTCATTTCTTTCACACTCTTATATTTGCTATTTGCTATGGCGGAAGTTACAAATGAAGGCTATTTTCTTGAGATTTTTCTCCCTCTTTTAAGGTGGTTTCTCTCACTTCATCTATGGCATATTCCGCTGTTGTATCTGATTCATCCATCTATACTAATTATGGAAATGTTCATCTCTCCATTGACAAATTAGATGGAACAAATTATGATACTTGAGCCTTAGATATTAAATTATGGCTTAAAAGTCAAGGGTATGTTGATCATCTGACGAAGTGTGGTGTTGATGTTGATGAAAATGAGGTTTCTCGTTGGCTGAAAATTGAAACTCAATTATGTATTGTTATCAAATCTACCATTCACTCGTCTTTAAAATAAATTTTTTGTTTTTATGAGACTTGTTCAGAAGTCTGGGAACAGGAAAAATTATTATACATTAATGATACTCAACGTTTTTATGGTGTATGTCAAAATCTCTTCAATGTTATTGCTTCTAGATGTCTTGATGGTACAATGGCAGAATATTTAGGTAAAATTCATGCTCTTTTTTATGATTTTAATGAGTATTGTCTCCTGCCTCTACTCCTTCTCAAGAATTAGAGCAAAGGTCTAAAATTTTCATGTTATTAGCCTTACATGGACTTCCTGATGATTATACCCATGTTCGTGACCAGATTTTGGGATCTCCTATTGTGCCCAATTTTACTTCTATATGTTTCACCCTTCTTCGTGTGCCAAGTAAACACACCACTGATAGACCTATTAATTTTGTTGATGACTCTTCTGCTTTGGTATCTCAGCGTGATGATCACACTCACCCTCGCAAGCCAAGCAAAAGGCGTCTGACCATTATGGCAAACTTGGCCACAAAATTGACAGGTGTTATGCTTTACATGGTCGCCCTCCTAAATCTACAGCAATTGCACAAACTGCTCTTCCTGTGCAACCTTATACTGTGGATCCTATTCCATCTGATACATCAGGCCACCTTACTATTTTCAATTAATTTCTTAAATGGTATGAGGATCATCAAAACTCTGGTTCCACTGCTTCTGTTGCATATACAACTCATACAGTTACATCTTTTGTTGCCATCACTCACTCCAATTCTCTTAGTCCTTGGATTCTAGACTCAAGTGCCACATATCACATTACTGGTAATAAAACTTTTTCTCTTCTATATCTACCTCTTATTATTTACCTTCCATTAACATGGCTAATGGCTCTAGGGTCTCATCCCACGGTTTTGGTACTATTAATCTCATTCCTTCATTATCTATTGATAATATTCCTTATATCCCTGGGTCTCCCTTTAACTTATTATCTATAAGTCGTCTCACCTGTTCTCTTGATTCTGTCATTTCTTTTACCAAAGATTCTATTTGTTTACAGAACCGGAGTTCATGACGGATGATTGGCACAAGATGTGAGTCTCATGGTCTTTATCACCTACGAACATCTGCACATGTTGGCATAGTCATGGATTCTCCATCTCTTCTTCATGCTCAGTTGGGTCATCCTAGTCTTGTAAAGATGTAGCAGCTTGTTCCAAGTTTGTCCAAGTTATCCAATTTGTCTTGTGAGTCATGTCATTTAGGAAAACATGGTCATAATTCTTTTCCTTGAAGTGTTTCACAATATGCTTCGTCCCCATTTTCCTTAGTTCACTCCGACATTTGAGGTCAAGTCGTGTTAAGTCTAATTTAGGATATCAATATTTTGTTACTTTTATTGATATTTTTCAAGATGTACTTGGTTATTTTTAATAAAAAATCATTCTGAGTTATTTTCTATGTTTCAATCTTTTTTTAATGAGATTAAAATCAATTTGGAGTTTCAATTCAAATCTTCCGAAGTGATAAAGCCCATGAGTATCTTTCTCATTCTTTTAATACTTTTATGAAATCTCATGGCATTCTTCACTAAACTTCATGTGCTTATACACCTTAACAAAATGGGGTGGCTGGGCGCAAGAATAGACATCTTGTTGAAACTACTCGTACTCTTTTAATTCATGGATTCATAACTACAAAATGTTATTTAATTAATCGTATGTCATCCTCAGTTTTAAATAATAAAATTTCTCATTCTATTTTATTCCCTCATGAACCTTCATCTCTTACCTCTTAAAGCTTTTGGGTCTAGTTACTTTGTTCATGATTTTGGTCCTGGTCTTGATAAATTATCTGCTCAGTCACACAAATATGTCATTTTAGAATTTACTAGTGTCAACACCCAATTTCATTCGGGCAAATAAAATTATTTCAAAATAAAAAATAAGAAAATTACAAAATTAAAAAAATGTTGTATTTTGTCAGTTTAAAATAAATAAAAAAATAAAAAAAATAGTTTCACTTTTTTTTTATGAATAAAGTTTTAAAATAAAATTCGTAAAAAGAAAAAAAAACAAACAAAAAGAAGTGTTGGATTTGTTTTAAAATAAACTACAGAAAAAAAAGAGGGAATAAAAAATTTGAAAGAAGTCGAGCCCATTAAGAGATTCAGTCAGAAAATAAATTGTCTTTGAAAAAAGCCCAAATAAATAACCGGTTCATTTGAAATAATAAAGAAAATCAGTTTGCTAAGCATAGTCTATTAAAAGTGCATTAAAAAAATATAATAAAATTGTTATTTGCACCTCTCCCCATTAAAGTGTTGTCATGTCACATTGTCTTTCTCTTTTTGTCTGCCTTTTCTGAGTCTCATTAATTACATGAAAATTAAATAAAATAAATTAAAAAAATATAATGGTTGGAAATTTGAATGGTTAAGTTGATGATTACTCCTAGTCGATAACTTAATGGTGATTTATTTTCAGTTTCTTTTAATTAAATGTTGGTTATTTTCAATTTAATGTTGATCGTCTAAAAATTTGTGCATTTTCTTTTTGAACTATTATGCTCCCTCTTTTATTTTGCAGGTTGCTTTTAATAAAATTTCAAATAGTAATTAAAATTCAGTCTAATTTTTTTTTACATCTTCTGATTTATTTTATTTTTCAAATGGTTTTAAAAAAATAAAAAATAAAAATATTATAATAATAAAAATAGATTAAAAAGAAAAAGAAGATTGAAGTATATATTTTTACTCATTTTTAAATTTAGGTTGCTTTCAATAAAATTAAAATAAAACAAAACGAATTAAAAAATAAAATTAAATGTGTTAAGCGTTTGTAAATCTGCTCACATTCTGTTTCAGCCTATTGGTATTTATATCCGCTCAAATATTCTCCATTTATTATTCACATTCATATCCCATAATTCTTGATGGATTTGATTATGCGCACAGAGATTATGATTTCGTATTTATGCCACAGCGGCAGTAACTTTGTGGCTCTGCCCATTTTTTAGTCCATGTTCGTTCTTAGGATTCAATATTCAATTTGCAGTTTTATAAAATTATAATTAAATGGAGATAATTATAAATTAATAGGTTTAAATCTGGAATTAAATTGAGCAGAATAGTTTCAGTATAAAATGAGGAGCACACTGGAGAACAGAGGACACGAAAAAAGTACTAGAGAGGTACTAGAAAAGGTCCTAAATATACACGGTTTGCATAAATCTAAAGGTTTGAATTATAGAGGAAGGGGAAAATAAGCACTTTTGAGGATCTTCAACTGGTATGTTCTGATTACTTGACCATCATATACTTGATATGTACATGTGATTGCTTTGTTTGCCTTTTAAGAGATTGTTGTTCTTGTCAGAGTCTCAGAAACCCTAAACCCTATCAAAATACTGTATCTTTCCAAATAAAAAAATGAGCCGAATAGGGACCCCAAACCCTATCAGAACTCATCAGATCACTCAAAAGAAACAATGAACCTTCTCCAAATCCTTCCTAATAAAAGATGAAGTTGGGTTTGGCTCACTTTGAAAAAAAAACTGAGCAAATTTGTCTGCTGGGTTCTTGAGCCCCAATTATTACTTCTCCGCATCCTAATATTATTATGTGCATCTAATTTATTCCTTATTATTTTTGTTTCATTGTTTTCTTAACAAATCAGTAATCAATGTTTTATTTCAAATAAATTTGGAAAACTATTGAAAAAAATATAAAAATTTCCAAATTTTCAAGAAAAAATATAAAATGTTTTCCAAAAATTAATAAAATATCAAATTTTCGACAATTAGAAAAAAATATAAAACATTTTCAAATTTTCAAGAAAAAATATAAAATTTTTTCCAAAAATTAATAAAATAACAAATTTTCAAAAGTTAAAAAAATATAAAATATTTTCCAAAAATTAATAAAATATTAAATTTTCAAAATTAAAAAAATATAAAACAATTTTCAAGATAAAAAAATACAAATAAAACAATTTTCAAAAATAAAAAATAAAACAGTTTTCAAAAATAAAAAATAAAACAGTTTTTCAAAATAAAAAATATATAAAACAGTTTTCAAAAATAAATAAAAAATAAAATAGTTTTCAAAAATAAAAAATATAAAAATTTCAAACAATATCAAACATCATGCAACAAAATTAGTAAATTAGAACTACGTAAACCATGATTTTCCTTTGTGAAAATACGTAGGACCAAAGTCAATCTTTATCGGACCCGAAAAAAATATGTTTTCTTTGTCTTATTTTTACTTATTCTTTTTATTTGCATCTTTGTTTACTTTAATTATTATTTATTTGTATTATATTTATTTTAATTTATTAGCATTATTATTTTTATTTTCATATTTGTTTATTTTAATTATTATTTATTTGTATTATGTTTATTTTATTTTATTAGCATTATTATTTTTATTTGCATCTTTGTTTATTTTAATTATTACTGTGTTTATTTAAATTTATTAGCATTATTACTTTTATTTGCATCTTTGATTATTTTAATTATTATCTATTTATATTGTGTTTATTTTGATTTATTAGCATTATTATTTTTATTTGCATCTATGTTTGTTTTGATTAATATTTATTTATATTGTGTTTATTTTGATTTATTAGCATTATTATTTTTATTTGCTTCTTTGTTTATTTTAATTATTATTTGTATTGTGTTTATTTTAATTTATTAGAATTTTTTTCTTGTTTATTTATTTTGCATTTTTTATTAATATCGGTTTGTTTTATTATTTTATTTGTTTTTATTTATATTATTATTGTCGTTATTTTTGGAAAAAATAATATTTAGTAAAATCACTCTTTTTCTTATTTGATTAAAGGTACCGTCTTAGGATGAACATTGTGGGGTGTTAATATCTTTCCCATACAACCAACTCCCGAGTCCTAACTTTGGTTTGCATACTATTTCATTTTTGGTTTTTTCTATGGTTTTTCAATAATAAATTATAGTGGCGACTCTAATTCTCAATCTAAATATATTTACAAAAATTTTATCAACCCGTCGTGATCCCGATTGCGACAGATGGTGACTCCATTGGGGATATTTTAGAGAGTCAGGCCAATTTCATTAAATGAGTAAAATCTGTGTGGTTTTCTAATGTTTATCTTTTCCTTTTCTTTTTATTACTTTTTGTAAATAATATTTGTTGTTATTTACATTTTTGTATATATTGTTTATTATTTTTTAGGATTATTTATTTTTACATATAATGTTTTTCATTTGTTGTATATGTTTGTGTGTTGTTATATGTATGTTGAAATATTAAACCCTAGGATAGAAGCCATGTTATATATATCTGCTTGAGAACATTTTAGTTATTTTGTAGGTGGGGTTAGGTATGCATTTTTCTCCCTTCACACACACCTTGCATATCATGAGTGGGACCCTATACTCAGGTATATGCAACTTAGAAATAGAGGATTCGCGTAGCAAAACTGTACTTCCTAATCTGGTTGTTGCGAAAACTCCAACTAGAGTATGTTCGCTTTACTCTCATGTCCATAAATACTTCATTAATGAATGATAGGGATGTGTGGTAAAGGGGGTCATAGCTCTAGTGACCTTTAATAGGAATTAGGACAAAATTATCCTATCTGAGCTCATTTACAAGCCTATAAATTAAGCCTCATTAGGCTAAACCTTAATTAGGGCACTAAGGGAGAATTTTTGTAGCTCAATGGTCCACCTGTTGCTGTAGAATTATTGTTTTACAAAAAAATCAATCTCATTTTTTCCTTACCAACAATACATTTCTTTTTCAAAAGCAAAAAAAAATTGATTTTTTTTAAAGAAAAATTGTGAGAGTGGTCTAAGAACAACTCTGGCTAGGAAAGACTTGGTGCTTAAGAATGTCCAGTTGTGACTCCCTCTCTTTCTTGGGAGTTTACTTGGTAAACTTTCAACACTTTTCCTTTAAAAGAGAGAGATTTTTTGTATGCATAAGCGTCAATCTCATTTTTTTCACATGTATTACATACCTTCTCATACATCTATACATATCTCATAAAATCTATTCTCATCTAAAGTTTCATACACCATTAATGTACTCTCATGTAAATAGCATACATGCATTTTAAAAAAAACAACGTTTTCAAATAGAGTCCATGCATTCAACCAGACATCCTCATAGCCTCACGCATTTATGCATTTTCAAAATCTTATTTAAACAAACAAAAAACAAAGAAAATTATAGAATTCATATATGTATTTTCATATTATCATTTATACAATAAAAAATAGATTTCATATATGTATTTCCATACCATCATGCATTCAATAAACAAAAATGAATAATGTGCATTCTGATCATGCATTCATTTATGTATTTTCATAAGAATTCTCAAATAAAATTTCATGCATATGTTCATGCACTCTCATTATACTTATACATTTCTTTTTAAAAATATTTATATCAAACAACAATAACTAAAATTTAGCCTCATGACATTCATTCATACATTTTAAAAAATGGAATTTAATACCTCCTAATTAAAAAAATAGAGAAAAAACAAAAGAAAAATTTCATGCATTCATCAATGCATTCTCTAAAAAAATTTCATGCATGCATATGTTTTAAATTTCATACATCCATTTTATGCATTCATATATTTGCATTTAAAAAAAAAACTTTCTCAAAATAATTAATAGATACATTCTTAGAAATTTCATGCATTCCTAAAAATATTTTCTTAAAAATTTCATGCATAAAAAAAACAAAACAAAAAAATTCAAAAAATAAAAATATAGTTTTATGCATTTATCTATGCATTCTCATTCATAAAAAAAAATAAAAAAAATAGAGTTTTACGCATTCATAAATGAATTCTCATTCATAAAAAAAAATAAAAAAATAGAGTTTTATGCCTTCATTCAAGTATTTTCATTCAATCAAAAATGAAAAAAATAAAAACAAATAGAGTTTTATATAGTCATTTATGCATTTGTCATTTAAAAAAAATCAAAAAATAGATTTTTATGCAATCAATCATGCATTTTCAAAAAAATAAAATAAAAGTTTTATGCATTCGCCTATGCATTCTCGTTCAAAAATAAAAAATAAAAAATAGAGTTTTTATGCATTTGTCTATGCATTCTTATTCAAAAATAAAAAATAAAAAATAGAGTTTTGATACATTCATTCATGTATTGTCATTTAGAAAATAAAAAAATGAAAAAATATACATTCATACACTTAGCTTACTTCTTTTAAGATTTATTTTGAGACCCTCTTGACACGGTCATGACATCAACCTCACTTTTACCAAAGTTTCATTTGAGACCCTCTCAACACTGTCAAGGTCTTGACCTCACTAGAAAATAAAAAGACAAGGGAAAATAAAATTATTTCTTAAGATTTTTCTTGAAAAAATATGAAAAAAATAACAAAATAAATCAATAAAAAAAAGAAGTCAGCATATAATCATTACAAGAAACATATACACATTGAATTTTTTTGAAAAAGAAAAAAAAACATATTTTTGTAAATACACTCTCCTTTGAAAATTTTTTAAATACACTCTCCTTTGAAAATTTGTAATACATTTTCCTATGAAATTTTGTACATATAAGAAAAATTTTGTACATATATTCTTTTTTGGAGAAAAACCTTCTGTACATACATTGTCATTGAAAATATTCCTATAAATCAATTCTTCTTTGAAAATTTGTGAAAAAACATTTTCATACAAACATTATCTTTTAAAAATTTATACATACTTTTCTTTAAAAAAATACATTTGGACATACATTATCATTGAAAAGATAACAGAAAATCAAAAAATAGAATTTGGAGCATCATGCATTACCATTCTAGAAATTAAGAAAAATGAAAAATTCAAAATAAAATAAATAATAGAATTTTATGTATTCATGCATGTATTTTCAAAGGAACAAAATCAACTAGTGAGCATTTTATATGCATTCTAAAAACCTCTTATGCATTTTTCTAGAATTTCATACATTTATATATGCATTCCCAATTTTTTTTTTCTCAAAAAAAAATTACATACATGCATTCCCAAAAATTTCATTCATATACGCATTCTCAAAAATGAAAAAAAAAATCATGCATTCAAACATACATCATATATGCATTTCCAAAAAATTTCATACATTTATAAATACATTTTATTAAAAAAATGAAAAAATAAAATTAATTAGATTTTCAAAAGAAAATGTAGTGAGTCATTTGTTCTTGGATTTTTGAATTCACAAGATTATGAATAATAATAAAATGGGGATCATTCAAGTGAAGTATTTAATAAAGATAAAAATTGGCTTTTTCAAAGAAACATTTGCATACATGGTGCTCGTTACCATTTTGGCCTTCCCAAAATTTCTAAGCTTCCTAAAATTACCAAGCTTCCCAAAATTTTCAAGATTTCCAAAATCCCAAATGAAAGGATTGTCCAAATGGTCACCATTACCTTAAAAAAAATTTGTACATTGGGGCAGAATGTCATTTGTTTTGTTAGTTGGCCAAACGATTAATCTCATATCTCATGTTCTTCAGGGGCAAAAAAAAATTGAAAAAAAAATATAAAATTCCATTAGATTGAAAACTCACAAGGACGATCTAAGCAAAAGATAGGAAAAAAAAAGAAAAATAAAATGACACGTGTTGAAAGTCATCAAATTTTGTTTAATTGTTAATCCTTTTGAGAATTAGGCAGTCATGATTCGAAATGATATATGGCCATGTTTCTTCATCCTAAACACTTTTACAAAACCATTACACCCTCTTTGAGCCAAATAAATAAATATTTTTCAAAATATCCTAAATAGGGATCATCAACATGTTTTAACTTAGTTAAAGGTTAAAACAAAGAAATTCGTCAAAAATGATTATGTCAAAAAAGAAAAATCCTAATCCATCAAAGAAGGAGTATCCTTAGAAATTCTTGAAAGTCTAAAGAAAAATGTTCATCAAACAAGAAGTACGTAAAGAGCTTCTCAAGATTGGAAAAAAAAAAAGAAAAGAAAAAGAAAAAAATAGTGAAAAAAAGAGAAAAAACAAGAAAGGAAAAGGATAGCTCATAGAAGAAGACCTTGATTGTACACATTATTTCATTGATTGTTCCAAAATATGAAACTTAAAAAAAAAATTGAGCCTTTATATCCTTTTCTTCATAACCCTATAACCCCTAGCCACGTTACAAGCCCAATAATGTCCATATTGATTGATGAATTATTGCCTATGATTTTCATAAAGTTTAACTTTGTAATAAGAGGATGTGACTGATTATACGTGTCGAAAAAAAAGAAAAATGAAAAAAAAGAAAAAAATAAGAAAAAAGATGTTTATTATAATGTCTACTACTTGTCAACAGACCAACTGAGAATCAAATATCAGAAGAGGAGTAACAAAACTATGGTAATCTAATACCTTTGTCACTCCTCACATATATCTCATCATACATACAAACTGGGGCAATCTAGTTTCATTCGCACCCCTATTATTCCATTTTTCACCTTACCAAGATAAGTCATCTTTCACACAAGTCTCATCATTACTCTTCATACATACCATCTAGGGCAGTTTGTATTCTTGTTAAACCTATTTCCTTTTTAGGGATAATCCTTTACACTTCCCCTTTTGTTTTATTCAAACCAAAGTGTTCATACTTTTCTATCTCACATAGCTAACCCGACATACCTAAAATTGGGGCAATCCTCTCTGAGGATTGTGCATTCCCCATATCTTACTGTAGGAACAGCTGGCTCCAGAAGGAGGGGTTGAATGGAGCCTAAACTCAATTCGCTATAAACAAAAACCACCACGCAAGATCATCCAATGCAAGAATATATAAACATAGATGAAGCAGTTTTATACTGATTCACCCTAATCTCTTGGTGATGAGTCATTATTTTTTCCTATTTACTTATCTTTGTGTACCTGTTTTTATTAGTGATTTGTGTTTAACTATTTATTATTTGCTCTATTTCACTGTTTGGGCTTCATTTACCAGAAATTTGTAATTTTATTTAATTTGGATTTTTTGAACTAATTTTATTATTATTTTCAGGACAGCTTTGGAATTTTATTGGGCATGGAAATTAATTTTGGAATTGAAGAGGAGCTGCTACATTATCAGTTTTTATTTTCAGATTTTATTTTTAATTTTTATTTATTAGACCAGAATTTAAAGATTTAGGCCCATTAGGTTTTGTGTTCAGGACTGACCTAGGTTTAGCCGCCTATGAAAGGAGGTGAAACTAAAGGAGTTCGATACACTAGAGACTCTCGGCTTTGGAACTCAATTCATTTTCTATTTAATTCTCGTTTCTTCTTCATCTCACTTTGTTTATTTGCTTTTATGGAAGGCTAATCCGTTTGGGTTATGCCCTTGATTGAGAATAGGGAAAAAGTTTGGGGTTCTATGCTTATTCGTTTACCTCCTTTACTGTTGATTTCATTTTGTGCACCCACTGCTTTCACTAGACTGTTCATACTTAGTGATTCGGTAGTTACAAACTTGTGCCTTTGTTCACGCTTAATGAAAGGAGTTGCGCAGTTTAGGGGTTGGGATGAATGTTGCCTGAGCGCTTGTTTCGCATAAGGAACACTCACGTTAATTTTCGCTTAGTTAACTAACTTGGGTTGTTTCAAGGGTTGGAACGTCATTATAAATTTCCGAAACCAATGATAACTGGACTGCATTCAACATCAAGGGGATAATCTGTTTTTAAGTTTCGTTAATTACTGTTTTATTGAAATCTGTCTAGCCCCTCCCCCCACCCCGTTCAGTGTGTTTTCATTCCTTTAGCAAAGAATTAGGTTCTTGGGAGACGACCTAGGAGTCACTTCCTAGTACTACACTTTACAAAGATTATTTGACTGGATACGGCTTCAATCACTTGGGCTACGTCTAGCTCTCCCTTGAATAAATTGTTCAAGAGGTTCCACTATATCATAAATGGTTACAACCATTACACAAACCTCTCCAGGTTATAACGAGTACACAAACCTCTCCAGGTTATAACGAGTACATAAACCTCTCCAGGTTATCACGAGTATACAAACCTCTCCAAGTTATACCAGTCCCAATCTCCCTCTAAGATCAAGACCACTCAAGATTTAAAGAAACACTGTCAAAAGAGAGAACAATGAAAGCTGACAAGGGTTTACTTCACAATGGTGAAGAATTACACAATAGTTTCACACAACCCCAAACTCTAGATGCTCTTAATAGCAGATTGACAATAAACACTCAGTAGTAGATACTCTAATTCTTCAATGTATTATATGATGTATTTCTCTTTTTTTCTTCTTGTTGTTGTTCAACTTGAAATTGCTTCTCTATATGTAGTTTTTTTTTTGGAACTAGCCGTTGGGATGTTTGAACAGAGCAATCTTGACTTTCTGATGTATGGAGCTCAAACTGGAAATATTTCTCAAATATTTTATACTGCATTAAACTTGATTAATTTTGTATCGGAAATAATTTAAAATAACATAGAGAAATTATATTTGAGATACTCATTGATAATTTGAATAATTTCCATTTTGAACAAATCTGAACATTAAAGCACAATATGATATAAAATCAATTAATCACATTTAAATATTTCATAATAATTTGAATAATTTCCATTATGAACAAATTTGAACATTAAAGCACAATATGATATAAAATCAATTTAAATCAAATCAATAACACATAATAAAAGTAAATAGTAAGAAAACTTATCTCTTTATGGACCATGTGTCTCCTGCTTTAATAATATGTTAATTGTGCAGTGTATACAAGTCATCAAATATAAATGTATACTTGAGTTTTGTTATAATCAAAACTTTATCAAATGATTTGATCCTCTAAGGAGACTTTGGACCGTCTAATGTTCAACAGTTATAACTATCTCTAGTTCTCATTTACACACTTATCCTTTACCCACAGGTTCAAGCATGCATTAAAAGCAATTTTTCTAAACGAAAAGCTGATAATTGCACCATGTTGACATTAGCTTCAAATGTCCCTGGGTTGTCAAAACCAAAGTCAGTATCTAATGAATTCAGTAATTACAAGGAACATCTGACTCTACACAAATTTGTACATACCTTCTCTTTTGAAAAAATTGTCCATGCTTTTTGGAAAAAACAAAAAAAAAATCATTGAAAAAAATCCTTTTTGAAACATTGAAAATTATTGAAAAAATATATTTTGGAAAAAAAAAGCATTTGTACACATTGAAAATCATTTGAAAATTGCAAAAAGAAAATCTCATGCATTCATTTATGCATTCTCATTCAAGCAAAAATAAACCATCATGCATTAATCCATGCAATTAAACAGTAAGCAGATGAACTAAACAACTCTCATGCATATTCACAAAAATAAAAAAATTCATACATTCATATGTGTATTTTTCAAAAAAATTTAGGCATTCATATATGCAATTTTTTTCAAAATAAAATAATTCTCATGCACTTATGCATTTTGTCAAAATGAATTTTCATGCATTAATATATGCATTTTTTCTCAAACCTATATTGAAAATCCTTCACAGTTAAAAAAATAACAATAAAATTCTCTTTTGAGCGTCATTAAAAAAACCTTTGTGAAACATTGGTACATACATTAAAACATCATACAAAATTATTTGAAAAAAAAATACTGAAAATTCTTTTTAGAAAAAAATTCTTGCACTCTTATTTGAAAATTGGTGTATATCTTTACACATCCAATAGGTTAAAAACCATCTTTTAGGTATGTGATCCCTTCTAGAAGCAAGGTCACTACCAACCTCTTATCTTTTTAGTGCTTGATTCCCTATAGAAGCAAAGTCTTGGCCATCTTTTGGGTATGTGATCCCATGCAGAAGCAAGGTCACTATCAACCTCTTATCTTTCTAGCACTTAATCCCCTGCAAAAGCAAGGTCTTGGCCATCTTTGGTTTGTGATTCCCTACAGAAGCAAAGTCACAATTATCTTTGGGTATGTGATCCCCGGCAGAAGCAAGGTCACTGCCAACCTCTTATCTTCCTAGTGCTTGATCCCCTGCAGAACAAGGTCACAACCAATCTTTTCATCTTGTCAACCATGATCCCCTGTAGTGTATGGTCTTAGCCACTTTCTTATATCTTTTGGTTCGTGACCCTCTCGACTCAGTTCAAGGTCTCAGCTATCTTTTGGATAGGGATCCTCTGCAAAGCAAGGTCTCGGCCTTTGTCTATAAATTCATTTTATTTCCAAACAGAACAAAATTAGTGTTTTTGTCTTTACTTATCTTCTACTGTGATAATGTGATAATCTTGATTTTCAAATTATCCAGTAAAAGTTAAGTAAAGAGGGGCAGCTGTCAACACTCAATTTCGTCCGAACAAATAATATTATTTAAAATAAAAAAATAAGAAAATTATAAACTTAAAAATAAGTGGTATTTTGTCAAATTAAAATAAAAAAATAAAGTTTTAGTTTCATTTTATTTTATGAATAAAGTTTTAAAATAAAATTCAAAAAAAGAAAAAAAAAACAAAGAAAAAGAAGTGTTGGATTTGTTTTAAAATAAACTACAGAAAATAATTAAAAAAAGAATAAAAACTTTGGAGGAAGCCCAACCCATTAAGAGATTCAGTCAAAAAATAAATTGTCTTTGAATAAAGCCCAAATAAATAAGGGGTTCATTTGAAATAATAAAGAAAATTAGTTTGCTAAGCCCAATCCATTAAAAGTTTGTTAAAAAAATATAATAAATTGTTATTTGGACCTCTCCCATTAAAGTGTTGTCATGTCACAGACAAATTCTTCCCTTATCTCCATATCCTCTTCCTGCACCTCCATAAAAAAATTTAATTCCCAAATTACTCCTGTGGAAATGACCAAAATAACCTTGGTTATTTGATTACGAAATAGCACAGTGCATTCTTCATTTCCACGTAGGTCGAGCACAGTGAAGCACCATCCCATTTCGCTCAAATACGTCTTCCATAGTGGTATTTTTGAAGGTTTAGAGGGTGATTGAACGGTAGGGAAGACTTTTTGACCTTTGGGCAGTGTTAAGAAGGTTGGGTTTTGAAATTGATATGTGGGTTGCATAACCATGAATTGGTTGATACATTGGTTGGTCACCCTTATGGTGGTTGGTTACAACCCGATGAACACGCTTTAGTTGTGGACATGACAAAGAGTCGAGTTAAACCAAAGAAAAAATTGATTACACTTAAAGAGAAGAATGAAGACAATGTGACAACACTGAAACAGTTGTATAATACCAGATATACATACAAGAGATCAGTTAGAGTATCAAGAACTAAAATGCAACAATTGATGATGTTGTTGGTGGGTGACAACTATATTCATTGGCATAGGTGTCACGAGTCCTCCCAAGTTGTAAGTGATATCTTTTGAACTCATCCTGATTCTTTGAAGTTGTTAAACGCATTTAGCAATGTGTTGTTGATGGATAGCACCTACAAGACAAATAAGTATAGGCTTCCACTGCTTGAAATTGTAGGTGTTACATCGACAAGCTTAACTTTCTCAACTACCTTTGTTTTGATGTCTAGTGAACGTGAAAATAATTTCACTTGGGCTTTGCAAAGATTACGAGGGTTTTTTTGAGTGGAGATGTGTACCCTACAGTTATTGTTAGTGATAGGGACCTGATCTAATGAATGTCATTGAAGTTATTTTTCCAAAAGCTTGTAACTTACTGTGTAGGCTCCACATAAATAAGAATGTAAAGGCCAAGTGTAAAGCTTGTTCATCCAAGGGAGGCGTGGAATGTTGTTATGAAAGCATGGACAACTGTGATTGATTGTAAAGATTGTGAAGCATTTCCTAAATGTGTTGAAGGATTTGAAAGTGTTTGTTTGGCATGGCCCATATTTTTGGAATATGTGCAAAAGACATGGATTAAGCCTCATAAGGAAAAGTTTGTCAGAGCATGGACAATAAGTTCATGCATATGGGCAATACTACATCAAATAGGTATGTTGTTATATCTTATGTGTATTTATATGTTAATGAGAGTTTTGTTATTTGAACTAATTTTGTGTGGTGTATGCAGGGTGGAACAAGCTCATGTGAATTTGAAGCAAATTTTACAAACTAACATGGGTGATTTGTGTACATGTTGGGATGCAATCAACATTCTCCTTGTCCTCCAATATAATGAGATTAAGGCCTCTTCTAAGATCAGTCTACATGTTGTTAGCCACACTTTCAATAGCTCATTATACAAATGTTTAGTGGGTATGGTAAGAAAGTACGCGTTAATGCATATTGCAGAAGAGTTTAATAAGGTCAAAGTTATTGGCTTTGATAAGAAAAAGTGTGGTTGTGTCCTTAGACATACTCATGGTTTACCATGTGCATGTGAGCTAGCAAGATATTCTTTTGGTGTGATACCGCTAAATGAAGTGCATGTGATGTGGACTAGACTTAGTTTCCCAAACTTATCATCAAGTCAATCATCATCTGAGTTGTCAATGCGACAAGAGATTGATGTCATATTAGATCGCTTTGACAAGGTTGACATTGGAGGTAAAATAACCATTAAGGGCAAGCTAAGAGAAATTGCATACCCTGACATGACATCATTATGTCCCCAATTGGAAAAGGTTAAAACTAAAGGGTCTCAAAAAAGTAAACAGAATCGATTAGAGAATTCAACCAAGCGTGACCCTTCATACTTTGAGCATGTAGACAAAATTCATTCCATTGAGGATAGTTGTCCTACACAAAAGGCTTCAAGGGTTAAGGTAAAATGGCATTTGGTGTTACCCTCTAAAGTATTGCCTATTCTTGATCAATTTCATCCTATTTGTCATCCATACATAATAGATGTTATTGATGTAAAAGCTTACGAACATTGTGGTTATCAATCAATTGCTGCATTGTTGGGAATGGAAGAAGAGTCATGGCCCAACATTATCAACAAAATGGACCCAACAGGCATTTACCGTGTGAAAAGCTACCATATCTTGAACTAAAGGAGGAGGTGGTATGGTACGCATATAACCATACTGTCGCAATACACGATCAGGAAGATGCATCTGGATGTTATTTCCATATTGGAAAAAACCCCGAAAAAAAGAAATTGGCTCGAGCGGCCGACTAACTCTATGAGAATCGTAAGGACACCAGATGACATCAGAGAGGGTCAATTCATCTAATTGTTGTCTGACATCAACCAACCAAGAGGGATGTCGATTGACCACATATCGAGAAGCTCATGAGAGTGCCTCGTTATAGCTTGGGGCAACATCCCTTTTTCCCATAGATGGGAAGTGCTCGTAAATCCATGACTGTCGATAATAAATAAAGTTAGAGGTAATAAAATATAACTTGTTAATTAAGTTAGACTTAATATTTACCTGTAAGAGGGTAATAAAAACACCCAACTGTTTGGTCCCAGCAAGAGAAGCATCTCCTAGTTTGTCATACATATGTGCTAAAGCAGCTACTCCCCAGGCATAACCACCACACACCACAAGGTCCTGAAATAGTGGCAAATAAGAAACCGAGATAGATGTGACACTTTTATATACAAAATTGTGCATCCAATTATATGCATCAAATACGCCCTTGCAGTAAACTCCCAATGTTCTTTTTGGAGACACACCTCGTAATGTTCTCTCAACCAACTCAATCGCACAACATTGCCACGAGCTTCTCGCATCTCGGCATTAGCAGGACCATCTTGAACGTCTAATAGTTCCAACATCATAGGAAGGGCTTCACTGTTGTCTAAGCTATCAAAGATCATAAACTGCCCCATAATAGGCAGATGAAGTAGACTTGACATGTCATCAAAAGTGATGGAGATCTCACCAAATGGCATATGGAATGTATTTGTCTCTCGGTGCCACCTCTCAAAAAATCCAGACATGAGCCCTTGTCTGCTACCTCATAACAAATGTTGCATAGAGGCAACAATCCGCAATTCACAATCAGAGCAAAACCTCAAGACGAGGAAGACCAAACTTGCTAACTTTTCTTGCTTGGGAAACTAATTTTAGGACTCCACGATCCTAAACAAAAAACAACAAATGATATCAAAAAGTTCACATATTAAACACAAAATAAACACAACAAGTTATAACATAATCTTACCTGACCCTCTCACAATCTCAATGCCACATGGTGATTATAACTTACCAAAAGAGACACATCAGATGGTCCCCTAGGAAAATCTACAACCTCACCAGCATCACCACCACCAACAGGAGAAGCATCACCACCAACAGGAGAAGCATCACCACCAACAGGAGAAGCACTGGATGAAGCACCCCGATCCCCTCTACGAACGACCTTCAGGCTGGGAACCACGTCCTCTGGTCCTCATCTGGTTTATATATTTCTGAAAATATGTAACCGAATGAGGTGCCATCCGGTTGTCATTTGCAAAACAAAATGTGAAACGGATGAGACCCATCCGGTTTATAAAGTTCCAAACGTTAAAAGTTGTCGTTCACCGTCGAGGACCACCCAAATCAACAAATTAACCACTCAAATCTACAATACATCTCATAAATTCTTCATAAACATAAAAAATTACTTATCTAGAACATTCTTGAAGCTTTAATTGAAGATTTTGCCAAAAAAATGAAGCTACTACCACAAAAACGCACACCTCTCACCGCTCCCACAACTACCACAGATCGGAAAAGGTAATGTAGGGGGAAGAATACTCCAACGAACGGTGACAAATTTGAACAAATGGCGCTGGCGATAGTGGAGGATGAGGAAGATGGTACACAAACGAGGTTATGGAGGTGAAATGGAAACAAGCAACGAAACCAGGTTATGGAGGTAAAGGGGTGGAAGGCAATGCTGGCTTTTCCACTTTTAAAGTAAAGGTATATGAGTAATTTTATTTTCACTATGGAGGTGCAGGAAGAGGGTATGGAGCTAGAGAAAGAAATTGTCCATGTCACATTGTCTCTCTCTTTCTGCCTACCTTTTCTGAAGCCCATTAATTACACGAAAATTAATTAAAAATATATTAAAAATATAAAGGTTAGAAATTTGAATAATTGAGCTGATGATTACTGCTAGCTGATAGTTTAATGGTGATTTATTTTCAATTTATTTCAATTAAATGTTGGTTATTTTCAATTTAATGTTGATCGTCTAATAATTTGTGAATTTTCTTTTTGAACCCCTTTTATTTTGCAGGTTACTTTTAATAAAATTTAAAATATTAATTAAAATTCAGTCTAATTTTTCTTTCTTACATCTGCTGATTTATTTTATTTTTCAGACAATTTTTAAAAAATATTAAAAAAAATTATATTATAATAACAATAATAAAAAGACTAAAAAAAAGAAGGTTTAAGTATCTATTTCTACTGATTTTTAAATTTAGGTTGCTTTGTTTGCCTTTGGAGAGATTGTTGTTCCTGTGAAAGTCTCAGGAATCCTAAACCCTATCAAAATACTGTATCTTTTCAAATAAAAAAAATGAGTCGAACAAGAATCCCAAACCCTATCAAAACTCATCAGAGCACTCAAAAGAAACCATAAACCTTCTCAAAATCCTTCCTAATAAAAGATGAAGATGGGTTTAGCTCACTTTGTATAAAAAAAAAATCGAGCAAATTTGTGTGTTGGCTTCTTGAGCCCCAATTATTAGTTCTCTGCATCATAATATTGTTATTTGCATCTAACTTATTATTTATTATTTTGTTTCTTTGTTTTCATAACAAATCAATAAACAATGTTTTATTTCAAATAAATTTGTTAAATTATTGAAAAAAGATATAAAACATTTCCAAATTTTCAAGAAAAAATATAAAATGTTTTCCATAAATTAATAAAATATCAAATTTTTGAAAATTAGAAAAAAATATAAACATTTCCAAATTTTCAAGAAAAAGTATAAAATATTTTCCAAAAATTAATAAAATAAAAAATTTTCCAAAATTTTAAAAAAATATATATAAAATATTTTCCAAGAATTAATAAAATATTATATTTTTGATATCAAAAAATTATAAAATAGTTACAAAATAAAAAAATATATAAAACAGTTTTCAAAAATAAAAAATAAAACAGTTTTCAAAAATAAAAAATAAAAGAGTTTTCCAAAATAAAAAAATATATAAAACAATTTTCAAAAATAAATAAAAATAAAATTATTTTCAAAAATAAAAGGATATAAAAATTTCAAAAAATAAAAAATATCAAACATCATCCAACAAATTAGCAAATTAAAACTATGTAAACCCTTATATTTCTTTGTGAAAATGAATAAGACCAAAGTGAATCCTTGTCGAGCCCGAAAAAAGAAAAGAAAATATCTTTTCTTTGTCTTGTTTTTACTTATTATTTTTATTTGCATCTTTATTTATTTTAATTATTATTTATTTGTATTGTGTTTATTTTAATTTATTAACTTTATTATTTTTATTTGCATATTTGTTTATTTTAATTATTATTGTGTTTTTTTAATTTATTAGCATTATTGTTTTTATTTGCATCTTTGTTTATTTTAATTATTATCTATTTATATTGTGTTTATTTTGATCTATTAGCATTATTATTTTTATTTACATCTATGTTTATTTTAATTATTATTTATTTATATTGTTTTTATTTTGATTTATTAGCATTATTATTTTTATTTGCATCTTTGTTTATTTTAATTATTATTTTATTGTGTTTATTTTAATTTATTAGCATTTTTTCTTGTTTATTTATTTGAATTTTTTATTAATATTGTTTGTTTTATTATTTTATTTTATTTTTTTATTTGTTTTTATTTATATTATTATTGTCATTATTTTTGGCAAAAATAATATTTAGTAAAATCACACTCTTTTTCTTATTTGATTAAAGGTACCATCGTGGGGGTGCTAATACCTTCCACACGTGTAACCGACTCCCGAATCCTAATTTTGGTTTGCATACTATTTCATTTTTGATTTTTTGTATCGTTTTTTAATAATAAATTATAGTGGCGACTCCAATTCTCAATCTAAATATATTTAAAAAAAATTATCACCCCGTCGTGATCCGGTTGCGACAACTAGATCTCAAAAAGGATATAAATGTTTCTCACCCTCTCTTAATTGTTACTTCATTTTTGCAGATGTCACATGTATTGAGTCTTCTTTTTATTTTAAGTTTTTGATCTTTTCTACCTGTGTCTCCATCTAATCAAGTACATATTTCAATTGTCTTTGATACTCTGGTTGTGTCTAGTGTACATAAAAATTCCACTCATCCACTACCTCTTTAGGTTTATAGTCATCATTATACTTCTCATTGTCCATCTGATGACTCTCTTCTTGTCCCAGCTCTTCTGCCCCTTCTGGCTCCGATAGTTGAACCTGATCTTCCCATTGCATTCGTAAAGGTATACGTTCTACTCGTAATCCCTCTCCACGTTATACTGCATTAAGTTATCATAGACCATCTCAACCTTTTTATACTTGCCTTTCGTCTATTTCTTCTGTGTCAATTCAAAAAACTATAGGTGATGCCTTAGCCCATCTTGGTTGGCATCAAGCAATGCTTGATGAAATAAGTGTTCTTCAGAACAGTGGAACTTGGGAACTCGTTCCTTTACCTTTTGGGAAATCTGTTGTTGGTTGCAAGTGGGTTTTTGCTATTAAAGTTGGTCCTAAAGGTACTATTGATCGTCTCGAAGCTCGTCTTGTGGCTAAAGGTTATACACACATTTTTGGTTTAGACTATGGTGATACTTTTTCTCAGTGGCAAAGATGGCTTTTGTTCGCTTATTCATAGCTATAACAATTCTTCAAAGATGGTCATTTTATCAATTGGATGTTAAAAATGTTTTTCTTAAGGGGGATTTGGAGGAAGAAATTTATATGGAGCAACCTCAAGGTTTTGTTGCTCAGGGGGAGCCTTCTGGATTGATATGTCGTCTCCGCAAATCTTTATATAGCCTTAAGCAGTCTCCTAGGGCTTGGTTTGGAGAATTCAACAGTGTTGTTCAACAATTTGGTATGACTCAGAGTGAGGCAGATCATTCAGTTTTTTATTGTCACTCAAGAGTTGGGTCTATCTATCTAGTGGTATATGTAGATGACATTGTCTTACGGGTAATGATAACCATGACATCTCTCAGATTAAACAACATGTTTGTCACCACTTTCAGACCAAAGATCTTGGCAAACTCATATATTTCTTGGGGATTGAGGTAGCACGATCTAACAATGCTATTGTTTTATCTCAAAGAAAGTATGCATTGGACATTTTAGAGAAAACTGGATTGATGAATTCAAAATTTGTTGAAACATCCATGGATCCTAATGCCAAACTTCTACCTAGCCAGGGGGAACCTCTTTCAAATCCTAAGAAATATAGAAGATTAGTTGGAAAATTGAATTATCTTACTGTTAGTCCTAATACTTCATTTGTAGCTAGTGTGGTGAGTCAATTTCTTAATTCGTCGTGTGTTGATAATTGGAATGTCGTTATTCGTATATTGAAGTATATTAAAGGTTCTCTTGGAAAAAGGCTTACTATATGGTCATAGTAACCATAGTAAAGTTGTATGTTATTCAGATGCTAATTGGGTAGGATCTCCGTCTAATAGAAGATCTACTTATGGATATTGTGTTCTTATTTGTGATAATTTTATTTCTTGGAAAAGCAAAAAACATGTTATGGCAAGATCTAATGCTGAAGTAGAATATAGAGTTATGGCCTCAGCTACTTGTGAACTTATTTGGCTTAAACATTTACTTAAAGAATTACAATTTGGAGAGATCACTCAAATGACACTCATATGTAATAATCAGGTTGCTCTTCATATTAGCTCGAATCCTATCTTTCATGAAAGAACTAAACATATTGAGATTGATTGTCATTTCATTTGAAAGAAAATTATATCTGGAGACATCGAGATTAAATTTGTTAATTCGAATGAACAGTTAGTTAATATTTTTACTAAATCTTTACAGGAACCTATAATTGATTATATTTGTAACAAGCTTGATTCATATGATTTATATACACCAGCTTGAGGGGGAGTGTTGAATATAATGGACTTAGCCCATATTTTTTATTAGTTTGCTATTTTTTTATCTATAAATAAACAATTTCTATGTATGTATTTTACACAAGAGAGCTTAATTCATAACTATTTTCTCTTTATTTTAACACTTTTTACTAATATTAATAATTGATTGCACTTTACGGTAGTATAAAGGGATTAATTTTTGGTGGTAAAGGTGGTTTATATGTAGAGAGTGTTCGTTGACCCAATTCGAAAGTCAAATTTCAAAAATTTTTATACTATAAAATGAATACTAAATTGAGAGGAAGGGATTCAATTTTGAAATACAATTGTTACATAGAGATTCTGGTGGTATTTAATTCGTATTTATTTGTGTCATTTCACCCATTTAAAAACGATGAAGCTCCAGATTGAGATTATAGAAGTGCAAAGAAGGCATCGTTGTGACTTTAGATTCAAGAAGCCCATTTTTTTTCAAAAAAAATTATTATTATTTTAAATATGATTGTGCCAGGTAAAATATTCATTATAATATTACTAAGAGATAATTATTCTTCTATGGTAGATAATTCAAATTTAAATTAATTTCTAAATATTTTTAATTTTATACATTGTTATAAATTGGCTTGTTTTATTTTGCTTCGTGATTTAAAAGTGTACTACTAGAAGGACCGACCACCCAAACCGCGGTCGCATACATGTAAAAAAGCCGACCGAACAATGTTCGATCCCGACCGAGAACCATCCAGTTTATCAAGTCCCTTACACGATACTGACACGTGGCGCACGACATGTGGCATATATGAGATAAGGTACCATAATGGGCCATAGGCCCATCCATATGAAAGCCCATTCAAGTTACCATAAAAGCAAAAGAAGTCTCATGAAATAAGGTACTGTTACTTTGTCCAATTTTATATACTGAGTTCACTTAGTCTCACATTGACTTGAGCGTCGGAGTGCATGCAGGACCCCCTCCCGAAACAGTGCTGAACGAAAGGCTTCAAGGAAAGGAAGAATCGTGGGAGTAATCGAAGAGGAAAGTTAAAGACTTACCGGCCGGTCTCAGCAAGAACAAAATGTATAATATATTTAAATAGAATTTTATATTTTATCAACAAAAAGTTATTGGTAAATGTGATTTTCATTATGCTTTTTAATATAATTATTTTCTTCTATTTAAGATTGTAGAGAACTCCGAAAAAACAACTAGAAATGAAATAAAATCCGTTGGTGGAAGATGATTGGTGAGTGGGAAGTAGTAGTCCATCCAGCCTCTATCCACTGTCGTTTTGGCCAAGCAAAAATCAGCATGGATATTTATTTCTGTCTGCCGCAGCGCAAGGTAAGTAAGTAAAAGTAGAACACATCCCAAACAGAGCATTAGCAGAAGCAGGCTATTTCAGTTACACCCAACATCATCATCATCATTTTCTTTCTCTTCATTCACTAATGCCGATGTGATTATGGCTCTTGTACCCACGCGCCCATTTTTCGATTCATTTCACTCTTCGCCCATCTTCTGCAACTGTCTCTTCCGCCACTCCCTCACACCACCCTCTCCCAATTCCATTTTCCTCCGTCCCAAATCACTCATCGTCTTTCGCTGCAACTCCGCCAAAAGTTTCTCCTCCGAAAACAACTGGTTGAAGTGGTGGAGCCACCCTGCCAACCAACAGCGCCGTCCCAAACCGCCACGTGCGGTTCTGGACTACCAAGGTTCCGGAAATGGGCACTCATCAAAATCCGGTTTTTCGAGCTCAGACGAGGAGGGTGATGGCAACGGCCGTGAAAGCACCATGGATAGGATTGTGGAAAAATTGAAGAAAATTGGGTACGCCAGTGATGGGGTTGAGAATAAGGAGAGAGTGATAGAAAAAGGGTCGGTGGAGGATATCTTTTACGTGGAGGAAGGCATGTTGCCGAATGCTCGAGGTGGGTTTTCTCCAGAGTCTCCTTTAGGGTTTGGAAGATTTGGAAGTGATGATGGGGAAGCGAGGTTTCCGTGGGAGAAGCCAGAGGCGGAAGAGTTAGAAGAGGAGAAAGCCATAAGAAAGAGAAGTAAGACCTCTCTGGCGGAATTGACTCTTCCCGAGTCAGAATTCAAGAGGCTGCTCAAGTTGAGTTTTGAGAAGAAGCACAAAACAAGAATTGGGAGGAGTGGGGTTACCCAAGCTGTTGTGGACAAGATTCATGAGAGGTGGAAGACGGCAGAGATTGTGAGGCTCAAGTTCGAAGGCGAGGCCGCGCTCAACATGCGGAGGATGCATGAGATACTGGAGGTTTGCTTTTTATCTCTGGCTTCTTGTGTGTTTAGAAAGTATTGCTTTTGTTGCAAAACCTGTGGGGTCCATAGTGGGAATGAGAAGTGTGTGTTTATTAAAGTGAAGGATGAAACACCTTTGTGAAGTGCGTATAAACTTGTTTTGGATAATTAGAAGAGTTGTAAAATTGCTAATGTCTGTGCAACTTGGGAGCTTCGTAAAATTCTCTAAAGTAGATAGACGAACAAAGTCTTTGGCATGTCTTGTGTGTATGGAAGTAGTCTTTTACATCAGTTACAGAATAGCACTCTGAATTGCATTTCAAAGAACTTCGCCCAACCCCTTTTTTTACCTTATTGTGCTTGTTTCTGTCATATATCTAGCGCCAGATGGATGCCCAATGGCCCATCCAATTATTATTTTTTTCTGCTTTGGACATTGTCAAATCAACGTGGGAAATACGATTGACAGAATAGCCAGTGAATTATTGATATATATACAAATTTCTTTAGGATTTAATCCTTAATTGCTATGATCAATTCATGCTGGTCCAAGACTTTCCCTTTCCTGGGATTGGAGCTGGGCAACCTTATTATGAATTTTATAATATCAAACAGGTTTTTCTTAGGATGTTCCCGTTACCTTTCTGATGTCTGCAATATTTTTTGTTCGGCCGTGATACCTATTTTTACAAATTTTCCTGTGTACTGATAAATAGCTGACTCGAGAATTCTCAAGTGTGTATGAGTTTGGTAATATTTTTCTTCTTCAACCTTAGCATTTGTCAAAGATTAGAGATTGTCCTAGGGATTGATTTGAACACCATATCAGTAGAATTTGTATATTGCCAACACTGCTTGCTGTGTAGTATTGATTAGAATGTCTATATTTCCAATTTTTCATTATGCGCCTACTACGTTGACTATCAATAACTACTGCTGTATTCTTGTTTATTTTTAAAATCACATTCAGAGAAAAACTGGTGGTCTTGTAATTTGGAGGTCTGGCAACTCTGTTTCCTTATACAGGGGTGTGAGCTATGAAGTTCCTTCAGTACAACAGAATAAACAAATGTATAGGAAAAGTGAGAACTCTTCTAAGCTTTTGCCAACACCTTCTTATAATTCTGTGAGGAATTCTCCCAACATTGCTTCTAATTCTGGGACTAGTGAACCATTGACAAATTTGGAATCCACAAATGACCAGAAAGAAAGTGATGACCTGCCCAAAGTCAGTTATGAACTTGAAGTAGACAAGTTATTGGATGGTCTTGGCCCTAGATACACAGATTGGTCTGGATGTGATCCATTGCCTGTCGATGCAGATATGCTTCCTGCAACTGTTCCTGGTTACCAACCTCCCTTTAGAGTTCTTCCTTTTGGTGTGAGATCAGCACTTGGTTTAAGGGAGGCAACTGCTCTACGAAGGATTGCAAGGACCCTTCCTCCACATTTTGCGTTAGGTTTGATGTTGTTTCCCTTGTGCATGTGAAGTTTTTAATTTTATTCTGGCTATACTAAATTAATCATGATATGTAGGTAGAAACAGACAACTTCAAGGATTAGCTGCAGCAATGGTTAAATTGTGGGAAGTAAGTTCTATTGCGAAGGTTGCACTCAAACGAGGTGTACAGCTAACTACTAGTGAGAGAATGGCAGAAGAGATCAAGGTGAATAATCATGCATTTTCCTATTCCACTAATCAAAATTGTGGACTCTGTTTTTGTAGCTTTGGTTTTTCGTTATTCCGGAGTTGGTTTTCCATTCCCTAATGCATAATATTTCTTTTTGTGTATGAAAATGTTTATAATTTGTCTTTTAGCGGCATCCATTTATGTGGGCATTTGGTAGAAAGAAAGTTTGTAGTTTCTCAGTAATCTGGACTTTGGAAAGTATGTTTTCCATGCTTGGTTTACCTTTTAAAAATTAACATTGGTGTTTGGTCAATTTTCCTACAGGAAGACGTGAGAATCTAACTTTCCTGGGTAAAAATAAAAACTTTATGGAAAAAAAAAAAATCATGTTCTCCTTATTAAATCATTTGATGTGGTAATGAATTAAAGATTTTAATAAAAATAACATACTGCTCTTTGATTTCTAGAAAACCTATATAAATATTCCCAACAACATTTTTCTCCAATCAAACAAAATTTAATCATTCCGAGGAATCATAATTCCCAGAATTGATGATTCATAGGTATGTAAAATAATTCTAGTACCAAACACCGCCTAAATGGTAAGAAATTGAAACCATTTCATAATGTAAATTTGTAATTCTCTAAGTTTTGAACCTTAGTTTTAGGGAATCAGTTAATAAACCTTGGCACGCATTTCATGACAGTGTCACATCTGACCTGGGAATGCTCACTGTCACTTTTTTCTGTTTGTGTTTTATTAAAAATCTGTTAATGATGCTTAATTCCTTTGTTATGACATGTTTTTGCTACTTTCAGATGTCTAAATCACTAATATCTGTGATATACGGAGTAATAGAAAAATTAAAGCCTGTTAGTTTTCTGACTGTAAAATTGTGAGAAAAATAGTGCTTATATTTTGTGTAAATAAAATAATTGTTGACAAACAAAACTGTCAGCTTTGTTTATCATTTACTTAGTTATATATTCGTACTACTATAAAATGCTCTTGTTGCATGCTAGTGTTACTTACTGCTTCTAATCTGGTACCTTTTACTTCACTTTTGGCTTTTCTTTATTCACTTGAAAAGTTATACTGGTCTTCGCTGCCTTATGATTGTAAACTCTGAGATATATCTAACACTGTTATTTTATATGAAAAATCTTGGGGATTGAAGTGTGGACAAAGCACATCCTGACCGTAGCTTGTTCTGGAATTATAATGTTTAAGAATGAACAAGAAGTAGACTGATTTGATACTTGGTTGTAGAGGCTCTAGTAAAATGTCTAAGACCACTATCCCTGAAGGTTAATTTTTATGTGGAGTCCCAGTAATGGATTTCTGTAATTTCTTCTGTAACAACTTTATTGTCAGTTTAATCACTTCATTTGTCAACCTTTCATCCATATTAGTATAGATTCTTATCAATTTTAATATTATGATGAATAAATAATGTAGATTAATGCATATATTTTCATGGTGTTGGATGAAATTTTTTGCTTCGAGTTGCCAACATATCAGATGTCAATATCGATTTACTTATTATTATCATTTATGAAATAAACTTTGGGTAGTTTGTTATATGCATTTATAAGTACATATAGTGGATGATTTGTTGATGAATGATTGGTTTGTTTCTGGCTACAGAAATTGACAGGTGGTATACTACTTTCCAGAAATAAAGACTTCTTGGTCTTCTTTCGAGGAAAGAATTTTCTATCAGCAGATGTCACTGAAGCCTTGCTGGAGAGGGAAAGAACGGCAAAAGTAATGCAAGATGAGGAGGAGCAAGCAAGATTGAGAGCGTCATCTCTGCTCATACCAAGTAATAATACATCAGAACTGTCAGCAGAGGCAGGGACTCTTGGTGAAACTTTGGATGCAGATGCAAAGTGGGGGAAAACATTAGATGAGCGTCACAAGCAAAAAATAATGAGAGAAGTAGAACAACTACGGCATGCCAACCTTGTTAAAAAACTAGAACAGAAGCTTTCCTTAGTAAGTACTTTAATGTCCGATAATTAAGGAAGTCTCTAATTGTCATGCGAATGGCTGTTGCATAATCTCTCATCATCCTGTGCTTCTAATGCTTTTTCCTCTAACGGTTCTTTTTTAAACTTTAATAAAACTGCAAATGAGCTGGAGTTTGACTACTGGATGAACCATTTCATAATATTTTGGTGAATTTAATTAAATTGGAAGGGGAAATTTTTTAAGTGAAGTCTCATTATGTGTTATGGAAATAGTTATCAATATTGGTGGAGGTTGCAGTATAGGCAATACTCATTATCAATGCCTGTTATTTAGAAAATTAACTTCATTGGGCTGGTAACACTTTCTCTGGTATAGGTGTAACTAACAATTATTTGTGAATGCCCCCCTTCCAAAATTTACTCACCAAGGGACTTTACCTACTTTCAAGTTTACTTTCTTTCTACTTAGTTTCAGTAGTAATAATAACATAACTATGTGAAACGTGCCGTATAAAAGGTAAAAACTCATACATGTCTCCTTAAATCATGACATGGCCTGTCAGGCACTGATATGAAAGAGAATGAAGTAAGGATCATAGTAGGAAATGGGCAATTTATGTTTTTATCTGATATTGATTCCTCACATTATCAACGAGGCTAAAACGTTTGTTACAGCTGTTAGACTTGTTTAATTTTCTAATGTGTTTAATTAGGCTCTCATAAACCCTAGACAATAGATGGTTTTCAATGTCATTACACTGTGTCTGATTCCTGGAGGTTTTGATAATCTTTATTGTCTCTTTGTGTATCTAACTTCAATCTAGGATTATTGTCTAATTTAGAATTTTCTTGATTGTAATCACTGGATTTTGCTGAACAGGCTGAAAGAAAGATAACGAGAGCTGAAAAAGCCCTAATGAAGGTGGAGTTGTCTTTGAAGCCTTCAGAGTACAAAGCAGATCCTGATAGTATAACTGACGAAGAGAGATTTATGTTTCGCAAATTAGGATTGAAGATGAAAGCTTTCTTACTTCTTGGTAGAGCTCTATTCTAAATAAAATTGCTCTTACTATATTTTAGGACCATTTGGCTCACTTAAGATGGAAGAAATCAGATAGAAAAAAGGTTGATCTTATAAATCTAATCCATGGTAATGGTTTACCTAAATATTGCATCTCTAAAGGTTGAGAATCCATTCTTAAAAGTTTTTAAATCAGCTTTATCTCCCCTTAACCCGTGTCCTTCTCAATCATTCCATTTCTCAGGTTACTCTTCATTGTGTGCTGCTTATACAAATCTAATAATAATTTGTGGATTCAGGTAGACGTGGAGTTTTTGATGGTACTATTGAGAACATGCACTTGCACTGGAAATACCGGGAACTGGTCAAGATAATTTTAAAGGCTAAAAACTTCGAACACGTAAAGAAAATTGCACTAGCACTTGAAGCAGAGAGTGGAGGTGTTCTGGTCTCAGTAGACAAAATTTCAAAAGGATATTCTATAATTGTTTTTCGGGGTAAGGATTACCAGCGTCCTTCAACATTGAGACCGAAAAATCTTTTGACAAAGAGAAAGGCTTTGGCACGTTCAATTGAGCTCCAACGACATGAGGTATGTATACAACCTCATACTCTATAATATCATTTTTCATGTAGATCTGGAGATAAACATTTGCAACAAACATTTCTATACTTCACCGTACCTCCAAAACAATAATTTGCAACAATATCAGCCCAGAGAGCCACTGGATTATGGAGATTCTATTTCTAACTTCAATAGGAGTAAAATAAAATTAGGTTTTACTGTCATTCTTAGTTGGTCTATCTGTCTCTCCCTCCATGCAGACCTGTATGCACATTCATACTTGTTAAGCCAAATGGCGAGTTAACTCTTTCTGTTGACAAACAGGCGATTTCGAAACATATTACAACTATTCAAGCTAAAGTGCGGAAGCTAAGATCCGAAATAGTATGTTTTACTGATCTTAACATTTTTAGTATTTCTTTGCAAGCCAAGTTGTATGATTTATAGAACACCGTTTCCTGATGTTATTTGGGCTTGAATCACTTTTCATAGGAACAAATGGAGAAGGTAAAGGACGAAGGAGATGAAGCCTTGTATGACAAATTGGATTCTGCCTATGCTACTGATGATGAGAGCTCTGAGGTTACTCTCTGCCATAATAACTCCCACCTGACAAATTGGATTCTGCCATAATAACTTATGAAACTGTTTTTCATTTTCTGTTTTGCGTGTTAATTCTTCTATGTATAGGTGGAGGATGGTGAGGAGGAAGACGAGGCATATTTCGAGACCTATAATAGCGAAAATGATAGTGAAATTCAAAGTGAAGTTGAAAATGATGATATGTTTTCTACAATCTGAGAAATATGCCACGAAGTTGAGGTCAAGGATCATGCGATTTGAGCGAATCATTAATTCATTGGACACCACATGGTGATCGAGGAAGAATATTATAGCTCCTTCAGATCGAACCACCAAGAAGAACATGCTACATTCATTGATATTGTCATAGGGCTCGCAATTAGACACGGTCCTGAATCTAACTGTTCCGTAAGATGTATGTATATACATTTGTTCGTATGAAATTATCTGGAATTGAATTAATTCCACGGGAGGGTTAATACGTGGTGGATGACTACGAAATGGTTATCTCAGAGGGAATATATGCTGATTTTTAGAATTATGATTTTTGGAGCTTATAGTTGCATCAGATGATTTACTTGTAGATTTCAGCAGGAAAACAAGTCTTTTTTTGTCTTAATAAGAAGATGATGATTAATAGATATAAAACTAAACGTCAAAACTTAAAGTGAGTTTAACAGTGCTCCAGCATATCACGCAACAATTTGTTAAAACTTTTAGGATGATTTCTCTATTTTCTTAATGGATTCCTTCAATTCTTTCTGAACATCTATCCTTGAAGGTGACAGAACGATGTCTCTCCAAACAGAACCAGGTTCCATTATGGGGTTGGGTTCCTTGTGAAGTTCGTGGACGGAATCAGCTTCAGCATTCAAACTGGCTAGTGTTTTCAAGCATTTTAATTCTTCAGGATCCACTAGTAGATTGTGATCACCATCCTTCCACCCTATAAGCTGTAATGTATTACAAGCAAGTTACCTCAATGACATTGAAATACGACAGAGTAAAATCAAACTCTGACAGTGTGCAAGATTGTTGAAATTTACCTTTGGTGGACCACCAACAACATTTGTGCAATAGAGTCTAGCATTGTCAACAAGTTTGCAATATCTTGGAAATGCATTAGCAAATCTTTTGTGAGATTTCAATTGTGAATTCACCCTCACTGCCCTCCCGGTCATTATAGCTCTCCTATAAAAATTCCAATGTGAAATGTTCACTGTGAAATCCCCGAAAACAATTATCTAACTAGTAAGTTGGTAGAACTAACAAACATGTATACCTAATGGCTCTAACAACAGCAAGATAGCCATCACAAACAACGCCAACTAGTTCAATTCTATAAGGCTTCCTTGTGCGTGGTTTTCCATTAGAAATTTCTTCTGATTGTTTTTCTTCTTCTGCGTTACTTACTTGCTCCCAGTAATTTTCAGTGATTGTTCCATCTTCAGCTACTTTATATCCTACTCCCATTCTGTACCTGTATTTGTGAACATTTCTTGCCATGACAATAGTCTGCTCCACAAATGGCTCCCATGATAAGGTGCCATCCATGATTACATCTCTACCCTCATTTAGAGCTGTAACTAGCAGAGATGATGCAGCATCAGTGGAAGATTGATGCACCTATCAAGATTTTGATAAATATAAAGCTATCATTAGTAAAAAATTAGCTAATTTAACATATCTAAGCCATTTCGTCATTGCTAAATTACAAAGAAAACTTTACGCGAATGTGAAAGTTCTTATGATCTATTTTGAATTTATCTATATACCATTTTGTCACGTGTTACAAATACAATAGTGGCGAGTTTAGAGGAAAAGTGATAATCATAACATGGAAGGGTTCGCTTACCAATTCAGCAGTTTGAAGCATGTCATCATGATGACCTCTGGAACTAAGGGCCCTATATATGACATCACTTTCCTTAAATGCATCTGCTTCAATCACCACAGCATTTGTGGCTGCTCCGGACCAAAATGGCCTGCCCAAGCCATTTAATACATATAAATAATCTTGCTTAAATCCGTAAACTAGATTCGAATCTATCACACTTGAACATTGAATAATGGATTCTATTTACAGTGTTGTGATGGTCACAAGTGCTCGTAGCTAATGGATCTTATTCTATAACAAGATAGACACTACATGCGAAAAAAAGTCCCATAATAAATCTGCATAATTTATATGCTATAGATGGGCTGGTAAGGATCCATCTCCATGTTATCATCACATTTACATGTCAGAGACTTAGACCTGTGCTATTAGAAATATTTTGTGAGATTTGGTTGTTCATCATCATTTACTTGTTATTCTTACTTTTGAAACACATTCTCTACTACTTTCCATGCAGACAAATTCTGTATATCCATCAACATTAGAGAATGATAATAGTGCAAGATTAGAATTAGGTTGAGCGTTACTCTTTAAGAATTTCTTTAAGCACAGTGCTCTTTCCAGCTCCCATGCCACCCCCCATAAACAACAACACTGGACTCCTCTCACTCAGGGCCATGGGCACCATCACGTCTGAACATTGCGAGTCACCATTTATTGCTTTCATCTCTTCCACCAAAGTAGAGAACACTCTTGTTACCTGCAGATTCTTGCTTACTCTCGCAAACCTCTGTTTCCTGTAAACACCACTTCACATTAGCTACAACAAATATTTAATACATTTTTACCTACTTCCTTAGAGCATTATTCCTCACCTACTTAGAAGCAATATATGTTATCAAAACTTTGAAAACTTTTAGCTCCATCATAATGTCGTGACATTAATTTGAACTATTTTAAAAAGAATTTGTAAAGATTAAAGAAAATAGAATTTTACCTTGTAGCTGCCAATAGAATTCCCTTGAGCTTTTTTTTGTGCTGAGACTCGACACTCAAAGCCTATAAATCAACCATTGAAAAATGTAGATTAAATAAGTAAAAAATAAAAAGCACGATTAGCAAAACAAGGGAAAACATATCATTTTTTTACTGTACTTCGGAAAGCTCATATGAACTTTCAGATGACTATTATTCATTGTATTGTAGCACGCAAACCCTACCAGGGACAAACTTTCCAACCCACCTTATACTAAAATTTGGCACAGTTGATTGCAGCTAGCAGTGGACATATGTTTTGTTTATTAATTTATAATTTGGCACTTGGTTGAGGGTTTTTTGGCACATATTATCAAACAAATGGGGCACTCTGCACTCAGAGTAGGAGCCCACCAGCATTGTGCTTAGTATTAGTATTAATGATAACAATGAGCACGTGGGTTTGTGCTGTATTATTCAATTTGTGAATGAAAAATTGTTTGGTACCAATTTTATATCTATATGAATATTTGTTTGTAATTTATTCATGAACTTTATATATATTTGCAGTATTAAAATATTTTCTTAAAGTAAAAAAGAAAAACATAGAGATGAATGAATAAGACGAGGTAAGATATATACCAGACTAATAATAGATGTAGCTTGGTTCCAGTGAAATGATAAATAACTGAGAGTGCATCTCTCCAACTCATCAACCAATTTCATGTACACAGAATCAGTGTTTTCCTCATTGACTTTGGAAATGTATTCATAGATGTTTTCATCGCACCCTTTGGACTTTCTCAAATACTCTTGGGCTAGTATGCATAGTTCTGGAACCTCACTAGCATCTTCAAATCCCAATTGTCTTGCTGCAACCATATCAATCACACACCATATCCAATAAATTAGTACATCCCAAGCATTTATGTTTATTGTTTATATAAACGTCTTCATTTCAATTATTAAACCCACCTTAATACAAGAAATCTCTTTTATATTAAGACAAACTGGTATTTTAATATCTTTATTTATATTTGATAAATATATACTTTTGTGTAATTAAATTTTGTAATAAATAAATAAATATATTTAAATATATAAGTGATAGATTGTAATATAAGTTTTTTTCATTATTAAGATTTTTTTAAATTATTGAAATTTAATTTATAAACAGAGATTAAGAAAATTAGATATATGTCTACTATTAAAATAAACTTTTTTTTATTACAAATAAGAAGAAATATTTTAGAAACTATAAATGTCATGTTTGTATTGATGCTTATAAACATGATCAATCATCGTCCCATATATTTTATTCATTTCGTATACATGTTGGAATTTTTTGCAGATTAAAAAAATACATGTTGGAATATATATATATTTGTATACAGAATTATTCGGTAAACGCAGCTAACGTAATAACGACATGTAATAAACTTTAAATATCTACATGATTAGAAATGGCCCGTCGGTCAAAATCTTTTCGTATCACAGTGCAGACGGAAATGGTCTAAAAACTCACTATAATGTTTTTATTACATTAAAAATATATATATTTTTTCAAAATAATTAAAAACTGTTTTTTCCATTATATTATATTTTTTAGTTTTAAAATAACTAAACTAATTACCAAAATAAGAATAAAAGCAGTTCTACAATAGATTCAAAATTTAGAAAACATAAACTGTTTTTCTCAAATGCCCAGATGAAAAATGGGTTGCTCATCGATAGACTTCTCAAAGAACTGAACTTTTAAAATACTTAAAAGATCAGTTAATTGATTTGCCCACATAAATAGTATAATGTTTTATTTTAAGTAAATAAATGGTTATTGTAGTAATTCATGTTTTTAATTTATTAAAAATAAGTCTCATTCTTAGAAGATGGTTTAATTTTCTTTTTGACTCAGTTTTGAAAACTATTTTATTAAATAATTAAACATTTCGGAGGCAAAATCAAAATATATTAATTTTAAATAGTGTTTATAAAACAAAGTTTTTTAAAAACTGAAAAAAATAGGAACAGGTAAAACCATTTTCCCATTCTCTTGTCTGATTTTTTGTTCCATGTTAAATGTGTTGTATCTGCTGTGAGCTTGGTTTCTCAGTAGAAAAAACCTGGAATGAGCTAAGAGAATTTATTTTCAAAATTTTAAAATACATTTTGAAAATAAAAATCAACAATCAAAAAATTCTAGCTTTGGCAAAAGTGTCCATTTTAAATCTAATCCAAACGTCGTACCAACATAGTGGGAGAACTTTTCGATCTCTCCAGTAAGGCCAGATTCCGTCCTTTGTAGCCGTGGAATCACCTTCTTCTTCTTCTTCTTCTGTTCACCCACCACCCTCGACCGGTGGCTGAAGGCGGTGGCAGCGGCAATTAAACCGGCGAAGACAGCGAGAACATGTGACAACTTGATCATCTTTCCAATCGAACTGCCTGAAAAAATTTGTTGTAGTATTTATATGCCATAAAAAATGATATAGATGTCATAACTTTATGGATGAAGCAAATGAAAAAAATGCAAAGGAGACAGAAGTGAAGAAAAGAGAATTAGAGAGACCATTGACCTTGCTCCATGTGTGTTGGGTTTCCAAAATCACAAATGGCTGCTTCCTAGGAGTTATCCCATTCTTAAATATTTTAGATGGAAATAACAAAGTAAAATAAGAATAAAACTGTCATGAAAAAGAAACATCATTACAGCAGAGCATGTCCAAATCACTTAAAAGTAGTGAAGAAAACAAATAATTTTTAATAATTTATAGAAAATAAAAATTTTTCAAGAAAAAAGGTGTATAATTTATTTTAATTTAATCAACATCCATTGCAGCGTGCTATTACACATGTTTCTTTTCTATGAATTTCGAATCTTATCCCTTGGTTTTGGCTTACAAAATGTTGCTTTCGTAATTATAGCTTGTGGCAGTTCATATCCAACGGCCTCTGTTTTTCCTTAATTTTCTTTTTTTATAAAAGTATAATAAATCGCGATTTCCAGATATCAAGGACAAAGGCATGACTGTGAACGACAACGAATTATTATCCTTTAATATATTCTTCACTTTCAAGCCGCATGTTAGAATAAAAAAACATAAAAAAAGAGTTGTATGTCTATTTTTAATAATATTGTCATTTTATTTCTAACAGATATTTTTAACAATTTATTAATTTTTATAATAAACAAGTAACATCAATGACAATTTATGATTGATAAATATATTTATTAAAATCATTTTTTACTTCATTAATGAAAATAATAATATTAATATATCCTGTCTACAACAACCTAATTTATTTGAATTAGGTGCTAAAATTAAGTGACTCTTCCACAACAAGCACGTGTTAGGAATTTTAATATATGCTGTCTACTTTTTAAAACAAGCACGTGAAGCTTGGAAACAACGATGGGTGAAAGGAATTAATAGAATTAATAATTTGAATCAAGTTGGTCCTTTTGGAGTGTGATCTTGAGATTTGGTAGTGATAAATTTAGAATTTTCCACACTGCATATTTGAAGTTTGTATTTTGAAATTTTCACTAGATTTTTGGTATTATTTCTCTACTATAATCTTGATATTTTAAGATATATTCAATTTGAAAGCACAGTATAATAATATTATTACTAAAAATTTAACAGAATCTGAATTCTATATCTGCCAACAAAAAATTATACAAACAACACTTTTTCAAAATATTAATTCGATGCTCTTCATAAGTTAAATTCTTGCCTTTCATTCTACGCGGGAAAACCGAAAAATTAAATTCTAGCTCCATTTTCCTACTTTTTTAAAAACCGAAAATTAAATATCTTTACAAAATTCAAATTAAATAATCAATTAATAATAAAATAATATACAACAAATTTCATATTATCAAAACCAAATTTAGTCCGGTAAATTAGGAAAATGTTAAGGAAACATTTCATTTTTTAGACTCTTTTTAAATAAAAGAGCATTGTGCTTAAAGACATTCTTAAAGAGTAATACTTAAGCGAATTCCTATCGTACAATATTATCATTAGTTATACAAAATTTCTCCTAGAGAAAAATAATAAGAATGTATACTATAGGAATAATGAGTAAACGATTATGAACAACCAAATTTCACAAAATATTATTGTCCCGTTGGGGATAAATTTTAGGTGTAAACTGACATAATGGGATGTGAAAAGTAATTCTTTTATGACTTGAAAATTATGTAAATATGTGTTCATTAGGAAAGGTCTAATTAAAGGACTCAGTTATGGACGTTTTGCAAAATCATTAAGATTTAATACTGGATTACTAATAATAACTAAGTTTTGTTTAAATTCAACACCGAAATACCTCAAAGAAAAGGTATAAATACAGAGTATTCGGCTATGAAAGAAATCATCTTCTATTTGGGCTACCTAAGAGCGATAAAAAACTTCAGCGGCTAGAACAAATTGGCGTCCAGTGTCGGACAGGTAAATTTTTCCTACTCCCACTTTTAGAGAAAAACCTTGAGAGGAAAACACAAGAGAAAAACCTTGAGTGAAACACCTCTGTGAGAAACCCTTTGAAGATGAGAAATAATAGGCAACCTATACCCACTGGATGGAATGGCGACTCACCAATACTTCATCAAATTCTAGAGACTATGACTGAGTTGCAACGGAGTAATAAAGAGTTTAGAAAGCAATCGAAATATCGAGAGAGAAAGAGAAAAAGGCTACACTGAGCAAGAGCGTCTGAGAGAAGAATAAAAGGAGGCACGTCATCAGATGGAGGAAGCTTTAAAAGCTTATGAAGAATTGTAAAAGGCTAATGAAGAGTTGCAACAAATATGGAGAGGACGACCTGTTATTCTGAATGCACGAACTTCGTGGTACCTCGAGTGAATGGTGATCCCCAGCCTTTAATGTAGAAAATCATGGCGGAGCAAGTGTCACCACATTTCATGGTTTTGAAGATGGCTCCCTACTTGGGATCAAGGGATCCCAAAACACTTCTTAAGACTTTCAGAGCCCAAATGCTAATCTCTATGGGCTTTGACGATGTCCGATGCAAGATGTTTGTAGGCACTCTCACTGGAATGACCCTACAATGGTTCAACAGAATCCTAGATGGAACGGTAGATTCATTCCAAACTTTCTCCCAATTGTTCCTCCAATAATTCATAACAAATTAGGTCAAGCCCCCAAAGTTGACGGATCTATTTGATATACGTCAGAAGGAAGGAGAACCGCTCTAGGGCTTTCTCAACCGATTTTGCGAGATTATGTTGAAAATAGATCCTTCGAATGAGGAGATGTTCATTAAAGCTTTTGTAAAGGGACTTCGGGCTAACCCCTTTAGTGAGTCTTTACTTCAAGATAAGGTCAAGACTACGGTAGAAGTGCGCCAAAGAGCAACCATCCACATGAAGGCGGATGAGGTAATGAAGCTAAAGAGAGTTGAAGAACGACACCCACTCGTCAAATCTCAATCTTGCGAGGATGCGCCAAGTAGAGATACGACTCGTCCAACATTTCAAAGAGATGAGTGTTGCTACGTACCGTATTTAGCCTCAGGAACTAGTCGAGGGGAGGTGCTACTTGCGGGAAGAATAGAAACTCTTGGTGCTAACTTCACCGCATCAAAGAAAGAGATTTTGAATGGCCCACAGGTGACTGCTAGACTGAGGTTCCTGTCCCCACCAACAGGGTACTCGATTTTCACACCAAATCGTGGTGCAACCTTCATCAGGCAAAGGGGCACGACACCAATAATTGCTACACTTTGGCTACGCAACTAACAAAACTACCCCATGACGGATTTATGAACAAATATTTACAACAATCCTAAAGAGTGCATAGGTATGTGGCATAAGACGATACGAAAAGAGAGCAACACTGTGGGGGATCTTAACACTATCGTTAGAGGCTTTTTAGGTGGTGGAGTAACGAATTTGAAAAGGAAAAGGTACTTCCGGGCCATGCTTACTGTGGCAAAAGCACCACCATTAACGAAGTGGTGGATATAAACTTCTCGATGTGGGAACTAGATGACGTGACACCAAATGAAGATGCTATTGTCCTATTAGTAGTATTGGCAAGGCGGAATATCCATTAATTGTTAATCGAATAAGGCAGCTCTACAAACGTCATGTTATGGGACACTTTTGTGGAGCTTCAGATACCAAAAGTGCAGTTGCAGAGGTATGATAGAGTCTTAGTGGAATTTTTGAGTGAACATGTTGAAGTTAGACGATATGTGAAGCTAAGGACTACGATCACTGAAGGAACTCTAGCCTGAACCATTCTGGTAAAGTACATGGTAGTAAATGCACCCTTCTCTTACAATTTACTTTTGAGGCGCCCAAGCTAGAATCAATTGGGAGTGGTGTTATCAACATCGCATATGAAGATGAAGTTCCCCACGACAAACAGGAGGGTGGTTACAATGAAAGTCCCATCAACTGGGCAGCCAGAGAGGGTTATACATCCTCCTATCAACTAGGGAAACTAATAGTCTAGAAATTGAGGTCAAGCTGCCATACAAGGAGCTAGGCCTAAAATCTATGGGAGGAATCAAAGAAGTACAGTTGCCTGAGGGAAAAACGCTGAGAATCGGAGCCGAGTGAAGTAAAAGAGAACAAGAGGACCTACTCTCGGTCTTGTAGAAGTACATTGATGCCTTTGCATGGACGTCGTCTGACATGCCGAGAATAGATTTGGATTTCCTGTGTCATCGTTTAGCCCTGGATCCGAATGCTAAACCGATCAAATAGAGAAGGAGAAAGGTAAATGAAGAAAAGAGGGAGGCAATACGTGAGGAAACCTAAAAACTAATTAGGGCCAACCATATTCGTGAGATACAATATTCGGAATGGTTAGCTAATGTGGTGAAGGTGAAGAAGGTTAGTGGAAAGTGGAGAATATGCGTTGATTTACCAACTTAACCAATGCATGTCAGAAAGACTCCTACCCTTTGTCAAGGTGTTTTAAGCATTGTATATTGAGTAATCTTGTAAGATTTCGTTTTTCGGTGTATTGTTTACATTAAACACATTAGTAGGATTCTGCATTTTGCACTAGGGTTGTGCATCTTATGCGATGGGGTGTTGTATAAGGGGTAGAGACAATCTTGTAGGGTTCAAGATTGGTTCTTGTATGTAAACTTGTGTGATTTAATGAAAAATCTATGCATTGTTGTGCAAAGGACTAGACGTAGCTGTTGTGGAAGTGTGAACCAGGATAAAAATCATTATGTAATCTTCTCTTTCCCTCTCTCTTTACATTTGCAAATTTTTCTTGTTCATTTGTAATCTTGCTGGTGTAAAAAACCTGTTAAAATCAAAAGCAACTTGTTATTTGTCTGGATAGATTCAAACTAGTCTCTCTGGCAGTATTTTTAATCTATTAAAATCAGTTTTCAACATATTTAAATACTGGACTTTTACTGCAACATTAGAATCTTGCTTTCTTAATTGTTTTTCCTTGCGTCTTTGAACCCGATTTAATTGATTGTATTTTTCTGTGATCCAAACTGGTTTATATATTTAATTTTTGTCATATATAAATAGGTTTTCTCATTTGGTGAAAAGAACAAGTGTGGTGGTTGCTTATTGTCTTAATCGAAGCTTGGTTTTAATTGATTTGTTTTGCCTACATCTGTTTTAATAAATTCTGCTAGTTTCTAATATCTGGGTTCTTGCTCTTGCTTTGCATTCTTAAACTCTAGGATTTGTTTTTGTTGCTAGATCATATCTGTTAATTATTGATTGGTCAATTATTCGTGTTGGTAATCATTTTGTCTTGTAATTAGTCTCACTTTTGTATCATAATTGATAGTCTTCTTGTTCACACAGTCTTTGCACCGGTGTTATATTGTTGAGTGTTTTCTGTCAAAGTATATTGTTGTATAGTTGTGTCATTAATTTGGAAATTTCATTTTAATTGACAACTTTGTCTCTTCATTGTTTGTAGTTTTGATTAATACAGTGGTGTTCTGTTTCACAATTTATACATCACTTTAGTAGAGCTTTTCATTGTAATATCATCTCTCATTCCATTTGTATAATCAATTTTCTGCAGTACTGGTTTATTTCTTGTATTCTTGATAGTGGTTGTATTCTTAAGCTCTTTCATATCTAGCTTATTCTGCTTTGTATATTCATTTCTTTTAACACAAAGATTCACCTCTTACACGATACTATGTAACCATTGTCTGCTCGTATCAAACTGTTCTGCACATCTTTTGCTAGTCTGGTATAAGTGTTTTCATTTTGTTTCACTGGATAATATACATTGCTGCAGAACTTGTTATTTAACTTGTTGAAATTTGGTTTAACCTGTTAAAACTCTGCTACTAGTTGGAATTTGTTTAAGTGCTGGAACATGATTCTTTAACAAGCTGTTTTGATTTCAACCTATTATATGTGTTTTCCAGAACTGCCAGAAAACTATTAACAAGTTGCTTTTGGCTTTTAACAAGTTGTTTTACTGATATGAGCATACTTAGTTTCATTTTAACTTGTTGCTAATACATTTAACTTATTGTTTTGAGTATTCTCTTCATTGTAATCATAGTTTAATAAAAATATTCATTCATACTTTCAAGTCTTTCAAAAAGAGTTAATAGTTCAATTCACCCCTCTTCTTGAACTTGGCTATCATATTTTTCAACACCCAAAGGGCCAATTAGAGCACAAGTACTTGTGGATTTCATAGCAGAACTTACTACTCTGAATACAACACAAGGCTCAATCAAATCCATTTGGATTTTGTCGGTTGATGGAGCGTCTAACCTGAAGGGAAATGGCGCTGATGTCATTTGGAGGGACCAAATGGAGTCTTGGTCAAAGAGTCCCTCAAATTTTCTTTCAAAGCCAGCAATAATCACGCTAAATATGAAGCTTTGATAGCGGGTATGATATTAGCAAAGGAAATGGTCGTTCGTAAACTAACAGCCAAAAGTGACTCACAGCTCATAACTGGTCAATTGTCGGGCATCTACCTTGCAAATGAGCCCCAATTGGCAAAATACCTTAGGTACGTGTGTCAACACCCAATTTCGTCCGGGCAAGTAAATTAATTCAGATTATAAAATAAATACAAAAATTAAAATAAAAGGGTTGATATCTAGTTTTGTTATATTATTATCATTTAAATAATAATAAAAAAGAGAGACTTTGGTCCTATTATATTCAATGAATAAAGTTTTAAAATAAAATTCATAAAAAAATATATATAGTAAGAAATCAATCTGTTAAAAATTTGGTTAAAAAATAAAAATAAATAAATAATAATAACAATAATAATAAATAAAATTTGAATTTTTCCATTACAAAACAAAAAAAAGACTAAAAAAGAAAAGGTGGTGATTTTAAAAAATAAAATAATTAATTAATAATAAAAAAATGAAAATAATAAGAAAATAACAAAAATATCTAAATTAAAACAACAAAATCTGAAAATTTAAAAAAATAATAAAATAAATAATAATAAAAACAAATATAACAATAAAAATAACTGCTTCCAAACTTGATTTGCAAGTTTTAAAAAAATAAATAAATAAAATAATAATAAATAAAACAATAAAGAAAT
>Ga0209489_101026_pt1 | contig 56701 bp, 28 predicted proteins | sample SiratrowhiteBW_FD_187527 | JGI IMG/M metagenome (GOLD analysis project Ga0209489, IMG submission 187527) | Root nodule microbial communities of legume samples collected from California, USA - Siratro white BW (SPAdes) (version 2) | ecosystem: Host-associated > Plants > Roots > Nodule | place... | reverse complement strand
AAAACTAAGGATAGGATTAAGGACAGTAGTAGAGACAAAAGTTTTCTTTTCAACATGCTGGATGGGAATCTAATCCTCTTGACTCTCCTGTTTATGGTTTACTCTTCTTTTTTTTTTTTTTTTTTTCTCTTTTTCCTTTTATTCACATTCACAGAAAATATCAATTTATTTCCTGTCATTTTCTGAGAAAATTGGCATTCACCTTTGCAGCATCAATGGCATTGGCCACTGTGATGAACTGTTGGGGAGAGACAGATCTAAGAACCCAACGGCTGCGAAAGGTGTGGAGTGAGCCTGACCTGCGTTTTGATATCTCCACTCCGTTGTCAAGAGTTAGAACCTTCCATCCATCGTTGTCCTTTCCTCTGTTGGTGTCTGAAGCTGCCAATAACTCTTGTATACAGCTTTCACTTGCAAACTGCACATACCTTCTTAGGGAGTCCTCGCTAATAGACCTTTAACAAAATCATGGTGAGAGAGAATCTTAATTTCTTGAACAGATAAGTCATAACAAGATTGAACAAACTGGTCACTGCATGTGTCAAACACCAAACGAAATATTTCTCAGAAAAATATTTCTCACACGAAATGAAAAATGAAAAATGCTTAGTTTAGTTTGGTATTCACCAGGATCGGCTGCAAGGTGCAGGGCTCCTGCTCATCGTGGCTGGAATGAGGGTATCAATTTGCCTACAGGTGTTGAATTCTTTACGACAATAAAACACTTGGTAAATTGAAAGGCGTATACATTATATATATTTATACATGTGTATGTGTAAAAGGGAGAGGGTTGTGTTGTTGTGGTGTGATGTGATGATATGAGTGGTTTAAAGAGAGGTTGAGAAGTGCAAAACAATATGAAGTGGGCAGAGGTGATTGCTGCACATGCAGTGCCAGAAGAACCTTACATGATTAGAGCAATAACCCTCTCTCTAGATAAAAGATAGATTCTTTTCTTCCAAAAAAGCAGCAAGAACAAGGATAGAAAATATGATGCACATGGAGTGTTGGTGGCTTTTGTGAGGGGAACAAAACATTGGAAAATAAAAATACAAGAAAGAGAGTTATATGTATTTCATATAGCAAATCAAATAAGAAGAACAAGACTCAAATACCATGCATAGTTTAACTAGGGAATTTGTAGCAAGAAAGACACAGTGGCACTTGATGGTTTGAACCCTGTGGTGTATATGTATGGGGTATGGTTTTACATAGGAAAAAAAAGTGTATTTGATTGTTGTTTATTGTGGTGTATCTTCAAAGGAGAATCCCTACCACTTTGGAATGTGAGGCCCCAGTCACGTGTGATGATAGTTGATAGAGCTGGATTGCATTTGAAACAGCAAGGCAAGCTGAAGCGGTCCCAGTGAAGTCTTTGGCACGGTATTTGGGATTGTCCTAAGCGTAAGGTTAGGTGCAGTAGCAACAACTAACTTCCCATTCTATTTCACCAGAAACTTTTTTTTCCTACACTGTATCTGCAGTATTAGCCTTCTATTTTATATTATGTACTAAGCCACATATGCTTCTGATATGTGACCAGACTTGTGTTGAATTTCACATGCTATAGTTTGTGGAGCAGTTAAAGACCGAAGTGGGCACCGAGTAGTGCTCCTTTTTCACACATTTAACAAAGTGACAACAACGTTACGCTATGATAAGTGATGTACATGTGTACAATGCTGGTGTTTTAAAAAAGACACCTAAAAGTATAATGAAAGCAAGAAGTTTATCCATTTAGATACGCCTTCTACAATTTCATTGCATTCATTATTACATCCACCTTGTCAAATATAAATAAACAAAGGAGTGGTTATGTTTATTTGAATGAATTCATTTGAGTGTAACCTGTATGTATGTAGCTCTTGTTAGAAGTAGCATGCCAGGACAATTTAGTAGAACAAAAGTACAGGAATAATTTTAAAAAGGAACAGAATTTTATGTAACATGTGCCAACTGTAAAATGAAAATAGAAAATGGTATAGGGCAGCATGAAGAAGGTCCAACTTGCATCATGCTTAATTAGATAAACTGTGATTTTGTATTGATCTATGAATCCAGGTTGTCCTGTTTCCAACATGAGGCATATTGACAACTGATCCTGCCTTAAAATGCCAAGTAAAATTACAAAAACATTTATTACAAAGCAGATCATAGAACTGCTTTTCTCCAATCCAATCATTGCCCATATATCGAGAAAATAAAAGAACAGGCGGGGATAGGGGGAAAGAATTTTGAATATGATGTTTAATTACTATTCCAACTAGCAACAGGATGTGTATAGGGATCATGACTTTCATCAAGTCAAGATCATCCACTTAAAGACAATACCAGAATAATACGTAAAAGGAGATCCACTTTTGCTTTCCATGCTTCAAACCAAAATGTAGCAGAGTCTTTGATATTTATTTTTTGGTCCAGCAATTCTCCATGCTCTTGGATTTAGATTTTATAGCCTAATTGGGAGAAGAATTTTACTAAACATTGGCTTCTAAGTAACTCTTTATATGCTACTTAGTTTTTCCATCTATCTTTTCAAAAACAATCTTAGGCTTGATTCACATAAAAAAATCAATGACCTACTCAATGGGGGAGCTGAAACCAACCTCTGGCTTGAGAAGGGAAACAGCGGCACCATGGTCAATTGTGATACAATCACTGTCTTTGAATTGTGCCTGCACAACTACATTATTTATGTGACATAATAGTTCACACATAAGATAAGTGGAGTGGGAACCTAGAACATGACTTTGGAACCTTAAGTTGTTGGCTACTACAATGTAAATGCACAGACCAATAATGTAAATGAAGCCCCAGGAACCAAAAGGTGGGACTCGGAATTATTAGACATGTTTGGACAGCCCTACAACTAGGATGATAGGGCCAAAAACCACCATCATGCTACTCTTCAAAAATCAAACCAAAGCAGTTATTAGGAGTTACGTTCTGCAGTCTAAATGTAGATGCCATATAATCTGAAAATGCAATTTTTTTTTTTAAATTGTATTCCAGAATATAGAATTCAGCACATAAAAGATTTATACAGTAATACATCATATTTGAATTTTTTTTAATGTTTAATATTTTTAAGAATTAATTTTGAATGCAATTAATTAATTTTAAAAATTATTATTTTTTATTTTAAATACAAATAACTTATTTAATATAAAGGTTTTTATCAAAATAATAATATTTATCTAAACTAAACGCAATAAATCCTAAAAATATCTTATATATTAATTATCAAAACTATTGTAAATATAATTGTTCAATTTAAAATACAAAATCTAAATATATTGAAAAACCGTATGGGAATTATAATCATGTTTTTGTCATCTATATCGTAAAGCAACACATGCTAACTACAATGTACTAGTAAGTTTCGTCCCATGTTGAAGGACCTTCTACAATATGTTCATATCTTCTAACAAATCCTACTAACTCATTCAATCCTATAGCAGTTGATGGCAACACATCATCATCAAGAATTTGTTCCATGTCTCATATAAAAATATAGGTGTTCATCTAACTTCCACTTGCAATAATCATCCACTTCTGCTCCTCACTTATCAAGAGTAATAATAAACAATAGCTATTTTTTTAAAATTAATAAATATATTTCAGAATGTATTTCTACTTTTGAAAATCATAAATAGGATAAAACTAACAAGGAAAAAGAATCACATAAATGCTTACCTCTATAATGGGTGCAGTGGTACAACATAGTCGTTGACAGCGATGACTAATATATTTCGAAAAAGATTCTTACACGTACAAATGGAAGAAGTAAACGGAAGGGTGTAACATAGCAGAGATGGAAAAAGAAGATGTAAGAGAGAAGAAAAGCAGGTTTAATATAAATAAATGGGAGGGGCATTTGATCTTTTCACATATACTATGGGGTGCAGTTTAAATTTATAGGCTGCAGAATGTAAAGCCCTTAATCTTATCCAGATTGGCCTGTGGGGAAGCTTAAAATGTAACCATACAAATCCAGGACCCAACATATAATCATTCTAGATTTGTTACAATTTTTTTAAAATATTAAACATGTAAACTATAAAGCGTAAATTGATGGACAAAACTAAACCTAACTTAGCAATTGAAAATTAACAAGATTATAAAGAACTGGTCATTTTATATGTTCATGTAAATGTATTTGTTATTGGTAAATAAATACCGGTAGCCATTAGCATATAAATATTCAAATTTAATTATAATTATCTAAATTCATATTATTTTAAGTCTTTTTTATAATAGATTTATCTTAAATTTATATTTTAAATTTGAAGTCTAATATAATCAATTGGATTTAAATTGGAAAATTTGTTGAATTTTGAAAATTTATAGGGTGGCCTAGGATGAGAAGGGGAGGAACAGATGAATGGTGAGAGGAGAGGAAAGAAGCAGGAACGTTGAAAAACATGAAACTGAACAGAATCATAGTATGAAACTGAAAGCGGTTCCTTCCTCGCGTAATTCCTTTGTAGTTGGTGGAGACTGCAACTACAGTGCCGCTTCTTCTTCATCTTGTCGCAGGAACAGCATCGTGATCGTTGCCAACAAAAGCAAGAAACAACATGAGAGTCAGGGTTCCGAATCCACTCCTCCAAGAATCACCTCCAACGTCAAGCAAAACCTCCGCTTCCTAAAGCTATGGAAGGTCACTTACCTTCACTCAATTTTACCCTCCTTCACCCTCATATGCACACTAATTTCTACTCTTATCTCATTCAACAGAGCTTCCAAAACAGAAATTCTGCTACTCCCCGACCTTCAACCAGTTACCGGAAGAAGAAGGTGGAGAAGGATGAGGATGTTGCGGACACCGACCTCTATCGTGACCCCACCTCCTCTCTCTACTAGTAACTAACTCCTCAATCGTTCTTTCATCTTTTTTTCGCTCAATTATCTCTAAATGTAACGTCTTTTGTCTTCCGCAGTACGAACCAGGTGGGTATAGACAATGCTGCCCCTGTGTTGCTTGTGGATGGCTATAATGTGTGCGGCTATTGGATGAAACTGAAGAAACATTTCATGAGAGGAAGACTTGACATTGCTCGCCAAAAGCTAATTGACGAGCTTGTCACCTTCAGCATGCTTAGAGGTCCCTCTCTCTACCTCTTCTTTACCTGTCACTCGTCACATTTTCATATATCTTTTCGTTTGTGCAGAGGTCAAAGTGGTTGTTGTGTTTGATGCAATGATGTCTGGACTCCCTACCCACAAGGAAGATTTCGCTGGGTACTCTTTTCTTTGTTTATTTTCATCATACAATACAACATAGATGTTGTGAAGGACCATTTCTTTAAACGTGTCAGTTTACATTTTAAAATTCCTTCATGTTCTGATTTTGTATTTTGGTCATTTTGCAGTCTTGATATTGTTTTCTCAGGGGAAACATGCGCTGATACATGGATTGAAAAAGAGGTTAGATACTAGTACAGGTTGCTTTATTGTAGCTCCTAAATGCGATTTTGGAGAGCTCCCTTCTCTTTGGAAACTGAAGTTTATTATTCTTTTGACACACTACTAATGTGTTTGAGTAAACCACTTAAATACTTTGGATTAATTCGAATAAGCTTCTACATAAGCACTTGTATCCTATAAGAAACTTGAACCATCTAGTCTGATGAGGAAACTTTTATAAAAGCTGAAGTTTATGAGTTGATTTTAACTTACCAGACAGAAGTTCAATTCATATTAATTTCTTGTTTTTTTTCCTATAAGTATTTATTGGGAATTGGCCTTCTTCCATAAAACTTTTGTAAAATGAGAATTTAAGATCTTATAAGAAGGTCACAAGCCATCTCTATAAACCCACATAAGCTCTTACATCGCCCTCTGGATCCTGTTTCCAATGCCACTTCTATAGCACATGGGCCTTCAATTGCAATGAATGTCAAGCGTGTGATTTATAACTAAGGTCATCTCGATTTACAGTGTTTCAATCTTGCTTTCATTAAGTGAATCTTTAGTAGAGAATTGCCTCATCTTTATGAATACAGCAGTGTTCTTTGCTCATTTTAGGTTGCAGCTTTAAAGGAGGATGGTTGCCCCAAAGTCTGGGTGGTCACTTCTGATCATTGCCATCAGCAAGCAGCATATGGAGCTGTATGCTTCCTTCCTATAAATTGAAAACTTGAGTGAAATGGATGCAACTTGTTTGTCAATTGTTTTCACAATATTTTTCCAGCTATGAGTATTCACTCTCCTTAGCCAAATATGCAAATTATTTAATTTCTCTATAAATGAAAGTAATTCTCGGATCTTATCATGATTTCTGTATCATGATTTTTAAATGTTGATACATACTATCAACTGAATATCTAGTAACAGTGTCTGCATTGTGCTATTTTTATTGGTGAAAATAATTTATTTGCTGCTGACTTTCAGGGAGCCTTTATTTGGAGTTGCAAGGCGTTGGTAACTGAGGTAAAACATTAATTTGAGGCAGGATTGTTCTGTATGTCATCCTCTCACAAAATTCCTTTCTTAATTTATCTGGCACTCTACTTTACATGGCACATAAGCGCTGGTTTTCCGATGGTATATTAGATTTAATAGTTTACATCAGTCATGAAAGTAAATCCTATCTTTATTTTAATATGCCAGATGAATTTTATTCCCTTTAATGATATTTTCATTGGTCCGATTTCTTAATTGTGTGGGTAGTAGATCAAAGCATCGCAAAAGGAGGTTGAGAAGATGCTTGAAGAGCAAAGGTGTGCCCTGACTGGAATAATTTGAGAAAATATTGATTTTGTATATGAAATATGGTCTGGTTATTCTCTTATAATTTATTTTTCGGTATGCTTTATGGGTTAGTGTGTGCAATAAACTAGGTTGTCATTATATGGCTTACCATCCCCACCAGGTTAACACCAATAAAAAAAAAAAAAAAGCCAATTACAATTGAATTGAATTGAACCATTTTGTCCATTGTGCTGCTTATGTTGGTGTTTTCAGAACACACTATGCTATCACAATGACAGATCTTGCTGATTGGTTTACTTATTCATGTTATTATGTACAGATCCACTTCTTTTCAAGGTAGATTATTGAAGCACAATCTCGATGCAGAAGTAGTGGATGCCCTAAAGGACCTGAGGAAACAACTATCTGAAAATGAGTTGAAGTAAAATATCGTGTCTGACAGGAAAATTCTCTAAAAGGTTTTAATACTTTATCTGGTGCTAGATGCTTCTTTTCCTCTTTGGGCATGCATTTATTAGTGATCCTGGAACCTTTACGTTTTGGTTGAAATATTTTTTTACATAATGGCTAAAGACAAGCAGCATCAAACAGAACTGAGATATTGTATTTACTGATACATCTAACATCAATACAACGCTTTTATTATCTTAGTAATCAGTAAAGTGAATGATCAACAGTATACCCACACAAGGACTGCTAAGATAGATTTTTGCTCCTGAAAGAATGCAAAATCACTATAATTTAGAGCATATGTATTGCTAATTCTTTTCTTTCTGAATGATTTGGTTTGGAGGAAATAATTCTACTTAGCAGATGAGCAAAACTCGTTTAGGAGTAATGCAGGTATTTTTGTTACTTTTTATTGTTTGTTAATTAGCTTGTAAGCATTTCTATATTTTTTTTCACGAGACATTATAAAAAGGTCATTTAGCATATTGATTCCAACCTCATTATCCAATTGATTATTGAAATGGAAAGAACATATGATTTTGGATATGGTGTACCAAGCTCGGTTCCTAATATCTGGAAATAATAATGAAAGAAAAAACATTGAAGGGTCAAGAAGTCTAGTCAATATATGAATGAAATAAAGACCTCTAGCCTATGAGATCCAAAAATTGAAGTACAAACTTAGAGAACAAGTTCTCAATACTTAGGGTATAGACTGGAGCCAGCTGTTAAAGAACAAATCCCACATTGGTAGGTTAGAAACAAATAAAGGAGAAAATAAACAAGATATTGAGTACAAAATTCAAGGACGAGTTCTTCCTCCACTCCATATCCTCTTCCTGCACCTCCATCCAAAATTTTAATTCCAAAACTAACCTCATGAAAATGACGAAAATATTTTTGTTCTATTAAAAAATGTTAACCGGATGCACTTTTGGATGTTTGGAGATGTCATCCGGTGTGTAAGTTGTAAACCAAACACTTCTCCCGTCTAGTTGTCAAAGGAAATAAATTTGCAAATTGGAGGGCAGTGGGTGGATCTCATCCGGTTTGCAAATTTGTGAATTGGATGAGGGTGTCATCCGGTTCACAAATTTGCAAACTGGATGAGATCCACTCACTGACCATCCGGTTTACAAATTTGTTAACATTTTATGAATGATGGGGTGACCTCCGGTTCACATTTTGATTTTTTTTGTTTTTTGAGTTGTTGGAATGCAACAGAGGATACTCTTCCTGAAATGCAGCATAGGAGACTTCTTTTGGCTCTTCATTTGCTTTAATTAAATTAATTTAATTGAATTTGAAATGAAACCAGGGAAGAGTGAATGTGCAAAAACAAATAGACTACTGAAATGCAGTATAAGTGACTCTTCATTTGGAAATTGGGATGAGGAGTAAACATACACAACACTTTTCATTTCTTTTTTACTTACATTAATAATTGGGTGGTGGTAGGTGACAACAAATATAACAAAGTCATAATTTAATTGCATTAAGTTTTAAAAAATTAGGTGGAGAAGAAGGTGAAAAGTTTAACAGTGGACAAGGTTATAGTTTCCTCACAATATTTATATCTATCTTACTGCTACTTTAAAAAAAATTTAAAAAAAACCATGCCATCCGGTTGTAAAAAAAATGATAACAGGATGACACTCCATCCACTTCACATTGGAAAAAAATATAAACCGGATGATCATGTCATCCGGTTGTCATTTTGTTTTGTAAATGACAACCCGATGGCATGATCATCGTAAACCGGATAGAAGTGTCTTTCGGTTGTCATTACCAAAACAAAATGAGAACCGGATGAAGTTCATCTGATTGTACACTAAGATTGAAAAAACTTCTAATTCGCTATTGACAGTCCTCAAACACCAAATCAACTATTCTAATCAACAAAAATATATAAGGATGAAGGGGGTGAAAAATATTTTTGTCTTTGTATTTTTTAATTAAGGGTATAGTTGTCTTTTAATAGTAAATATGGAGATATAGGAAGAAGGTAAGAAAGAAGGTACGGGGGGTGAGGAAGAATTCGTCACATTCAAGACCTTTTCTAGATAGACATCTAGGCCATTCAAATCAAGTCCATAAATTTGAAGATAAATATGAAAGAGGCTTTTGCTTCTTGTACCCCCAAGATTACTACCCGGACCTCCATGTTAACAACGAAAAGACTAAAATACCCTTCCTTGGTGCACTGCGTTGTTGCCCTTGCTACATCTATTACTGTCACTTTTCTTCTTCTCCGCCGCACCTACGCCACCACTGTATAGTTGCTATTGAGTCTTGCAACGACAATGATGAAATTAGCTGGGGTGTCCCCGGGGGCCTTTGGAAGCCTTGAGCCTCCACCATGGACACGGTGGGAACGAAGAGGGCGAGACATGGATCAAAATGTTGGGTTTGGTGGATATTACATGAAAAAATGTAGTTTTTTTTTTTTTTTTTTCCTTTTGAATGGTCTAATCTTGAAAAGTTTTGGGTTGCTAAATCTATAATGTTTTCGGATTCTTTATCTAGGAAGGAAAGATGAATGTTTATGCAGAATTATAGAAAACCTGTTCTGGAAAGTTTGTTCTTAAAAACATTTTATCTATTCCAGAAAACTTGTTTCAGAAAATTTATTTCAAAAAAAATCTTATGATCCAAAAATCTTGTTCTGGAAATCATTTATGGAAACCTTATTCTAGAAATATTGTTCTGGAAAGCTTGCATTAGAAGATTTCAAAAACAGATTATTCGGAAGTTACGGTTGAAATATAGCATGAAGAGTAGAATGGTTAATTTAAAATTTTTGGGGTGCACAGTATTATGGGGGTGGAGAAAGTAAAAGACTATGCAAGATTATATAGCCCAAAACAAAACCAGAATCCAAAATATTTAAAAGGAACAAAATATAAAGATAAAACGTCAACAAAAAAAGATAAGGCAAGACTTGATGCCTCTAAAAGTCAAGAAAAGGAGCACAAACCATAAAATAAATGAGGAGATAGAAAGAAATGGCAGTTTTTGAAATAGGACGGGCTGCTTGGATCCAATAACTGGCAATCTAATTAGGTAACTGGTTCAATAAATCATAAATCAGCCTGAAGAAAAATCCATATAAGGATCGAAAAACTGGAAATTTTGGTTCAAATAAGATTAATAAATAAATACCTAAGTAGAGTACTATTTTAATGCTTTTTTCTTAAAACAAAATCTATATTGTTTGTCATTTCTTTTTTTCTATATAGAAACTTGTTATTGATTATGCTTAGAAATATTTTATTTTTATTTATGTTAGGATCTTAAAATTAAGATATTATGTTTTCTAATGCTATTTAATTATTATGATTTTATTTTATTCTACTGATTTTGGCTCGACCATGAATTATCGAACTTTTAATCAATGTTTTTACCGGTGAAAAAAAAAAAAGACTGTTGCATGAGTTGTTGTATGAACAATACAACTTACAAATGAAGCCCAGACTGTGGATTCATAGAGACGAATTCTTCCTGCACCTCCATAAACTTATCAAAATGACCATTGTATCCTTAATGAAAAAAATAAATAAATATTATTTTTTCTAACTTTTTTTTTTAGATTGTACAATCTGTAATTGAAAATTATGTTTCACATTATACAATCTGAAATAAAAAATTATATTTTAAATTATAGAATTCAGAATACTAAAAAAAATAAAAAAAATAATTCTAAACTATATAATCTTAAATACAAAAAATATATTTTAGATTATATAATTCAGAAAGAATATCTTTGATATTTTAAAAATATGAGATGCAGGAAGAAGTTACGGAGGTGTAGGAAGAATGCTTCTTTGTTATCATCATAATCTGTTATGATAGCTCCGTGAGCATGAAGATTTGATCAAATTGACTGTTTCTGGGTAATCTGTTTTGTAGAACAAACTTTGGAAAGACCATAGCAAGATTGATCAAATGTGAAGATCCTGCTTGAAGTCCTTACAAACTCCACAAGTAGCCCACTTGGAGGCCGATCACTGACCATTTGTTATTTTATTTTACAAAATTTCCGATTTACTTTCGCTTGTACAAGCGACTGAAAACATTATCTTTTATTGTTTCTGTGTTTACAAGTGTAATATGTATTAGTTTAACCTGTATTCATTGTGAATTTTGTTTAATTGCAATAAACAAAGAAGTTCCACTTCATTTCATTACGTAGTATTTTTCCTTACTGTTGGTGTAATGCCATTGCTTATGTAAATCTGTACATTAATCGATTAAACTTGCTATTTACATGTAAATTTATTCCTATATGCATACATTATGCAATCTGTGTGAACATAGATGCTAATATTATGGTTTATTGGAGGTTAGATTCACCATGTGACTCTCAACATGTAATTGTTTTTCCATATTTGTTTATATGTGCTGTTATTCAAATATTGTTTAAACTGGAAAGAGGGAAATGTGATTGATGAATCTTACCTCGTGGTAGATAGAGACAGAGGTAGTCAGAGACGATGGCAGCCATTGTACTACACCTGTAACTTCCAACGCCAAGGAATGAGTGCGACATCAATGCACTGGTCTTCTGACTCATACCCCACCACTCTATCCCTATCATTTTTTTTGCATTACACTGCATGTTTCCTTTCGTTCCAAAATTATGAATTTCAAAATGTTAATCCAAATTCTTTATATATTATATTACCAGAATTCTTTATGCATTGAGGTTCTAAGTTAATTACTATAAATGTTAAGCTGTTAGTGTATTGGTAGTTTTCTCTTGCCTATTAACTGTAAAGCTGATACACCGTCATTCATAAGTCGACATTATGATCTGTGGATATGTTAAGAAAACAGCATTTTATCTATTTATGGTTTAGGATTCTCTATGACAAAGTTTGGTTTAGATGATAGAAAGAAGGGATGAGGGACTTGAGAAGAAAAGTTTTGTATTGGAGTGAGGACAGCATGTTGTTGTTTTGGGTGATGTGGGGAAAAAAAAGAAGGATTAAATAAGATAGAGAGGAGTAGAAGATAACAGAAAGCATTGATTAGTAGTATCCAAGTTTGCATGTAATCACGGGATGCTTGCCTGCATATGAAGTATGGTCCTACAGAAGAAGGGAAGAAGAGACACTGAGAGAAACAATTGACGGTACTTTTTTTCTTTTCGGGTTCAACCGGACCAACCAACAACAGGTTAGTTCCAAAGTCTTTTTAAATCTAAAGAAGAGTAAATGCAGAGTCAGAGGGTCAAAAATGGGTCAGGATTAGAGTCAGATGGTCAAATGATTGACCAGTCACTGCTTTCATTTGGATCCAATGACCCATTTAATGGAATGGATCCAACCGTTTAATTCTGGACCCACCCGCCAATACTTTTCTGTGTTTCATGCAATTCCCCTTCTTCTGATTTTCTCCATTTATTACATTCAACTACGAATTTCTCCCTGCAATCTCATTCAGTTCTTTCAAATACGCGTTTCAATATAAAATGCAGCTCCATTTTCCCCTTTTTTCTTTTATTTGTTGCAATTAATACTTGGCTAATTTCTAGGCCCAAAACTGAGGAACCTGCTCAACTAATACAAACATGACAAAATTGGTGTGTTTGTTGTTTTGTTTCTGACAGGTCTCTGAGTGTGTTAGTATGTGCACTGAATCCACCTGTGAGGTCTGTCTGACCCTGACTTGACCAATGGAACTTGTAGCCGTGGGGGCTATATGCACCCTCACACGTCACAAACTAGTAGGAACCACTGTCCCAATTCCTATAACTTCTATCACATATTTTACTGCCATTACCATTTCTCAAACACTCCGACAATTACTTCTTAAAGCACTAATCATGATTCATTGCCCAAACTTTTATCCCAAGGAGAAAATAGATTACAAGATAATATACTCCACTAATATTTTTATATTCATTAATATAAAATTCAGTTTTTTATCAGTAAAAAATAAAAATAAATAAAAATAAAATATTTGAGAGATGTTTGAATCTTTATAAAAAAAAATTATTTGAAATTATACTATCTACTAATTACACATTTGAGAGGTCTAAATTGGTCAACAATTTGCATGAGTACCCACTTAAAAACTTGTTATATAAAACTCTTTTGTTATAACATATTGAGAATCATTTAGTATAATAAAATTAGATGATAAATCACAATTGATTTTGTGATTTATCGTGTCATCAAACTAATCGTTATTATATAGCTTTGTTTGTAGTGTTTAGAAGTCATATTTCTAATTCATTTCACGTTTAGATTTTATATATGATGATGTTTGAGTTTGTCTGATTTGCTTAAAAAAATCTTTATTTTGCTACAAAGCTTTTATTTCATGAGAACTTACAAATTATAACGTAGCATAATTTCGTGCAACATTTTATCAATATAGTTCACAATCATTAAAACTGTAGATAAAACAATGTTTATAACAACACAATTACATATTTTAGACCTTATTTTAGTCTTATCTTTCATACTCATAATTTTTCTGCCAAGTGGATGTCTTGTTGGATTTCCATGCAGGTATTATTTTACTATCTAGTAGAACTATTAAAAATTTGTCCCTCTATTGTTAGACTTCTTCTCATATCAAATTTTAGATAAATTATTGGATTTAAACACCAGTCAGAATTTAAAAACATAGTGTTTTTACCTACTTGTTATCCATGTCCATGTATTTAATTTGAACTAAGGTGAAAACTTCAACTGCATCAGAATGCTTCAAACATAATTATTCTTTATACTTAGACGCGCTAGTTCAAAACCTAGAAAATGATCATTGGCTCTATTACGATGCACTAATTGTATTCCTATCCACACATTGTACATCTTCCATATCTTGCTTGTTTTCGTACACATAAAGAATAAGTGATTTATAGTTTTATCATGTATCTCACACATTATACACATTCTATCACTTCATTATATTCCTCTGTTGGATAAATTGTCACATGTTTCTAGTTTATTATGTAAGACTCTCCATGCACATAGCTAAGTTGTGGGCAAAGCTTTGAATTTCCAAGATTTATTGTCTATCACCTCATCCTCCCCTCTAATTTCATTTCTTAACCTCTTATATGCAGACCTTGCCCTGGACTCTAAATTTTCCTCTCATTTTCAAACCCAACCATCCTCCTTGTCCCTTTTGCATTGAGCATCCATTCAAATTTTTTTTCTTCAAGTCATATTTTACTCCTAATGAATCATCTCCTACCTCAGTTACTTTTACCCCTTATAGTTTGAGTTAGAGTACATTCTAGGATATTTGTCCCTTAACAAAGTTTCTCGTAACTATATGTCATCTTAAAATAGAATTTTTGTTCCTGTTCTACTTTTCTAAGAAATATTACCATAAACCAGTTTTCCTTTTCTTCATTTCTACGTACACTCCTAAAATCTCTCAATCATCTCAATTCATTTAAACTTTATAATTATTTAAACTCCTTCATGATACATATTTCAATATTCACTACAAGAAAAAGGTTATTTAGAAATCAATTTTTAGCTATCAAATAAAATGGTTACTAATTGTGACCAAAATAGTCACCAAATTAGATTTTGGTTGCTAAATAACTACAAAATAGAAGTAATGATTGAATTTAGTGACTAATTAAGTCAAATAATTGGTATCTAACACTAGCTACCAAGGTTTTAGTGACCTATACCATTAGATTCTAAATTAGTCTCTAACTTAATTAGATTCTAAATTTAATTTTGTGACTATTTTGGTCACAATTAGCAACTATTTCATTTTATAGCTAAATATTGGTTTCTAAATAATTTTTTTCTTGTAGTGATTAGAATATCCTCCATATACCCTTCTCTTTCTTTTTATAACCTTCACTTCCATTTACCTAGAAAGAATATATTAAAGCACTTCAATTTATTGGCTCCTAAACTGTGGTCCTCTTTACTCTTACAAATGATTTCTCACTTTACTTATGTCATTTAAAATTTGATCTAAAATTGTTTTACATGTTAACATGAAACTTATAAAACCATAGCAAATGAGACAAAGAGTCTGGAACAAATATGAGCAGAACAAGAAAAAAAAACACAAAAGTAATAAATAAAATATAAGAATATGATATAGGAAAAGTGTGGTAGCAGACTTAACTTAAATTAGACCAATAACACATGGATTTGAATGTTGTTCTTGGAAGATATTAGTGGAACGGTTAAACTCAAACACATATATAATGCAAATTATTCCTTTATAGTGGGTGATCGCAAAAAATTATCTTATAATTAATTTTTTTTTTCTCGCCTAGCCAATATGTATATGTCACATTGCTCATACTCATCTATACTACATACCTACGCAATTACAACATACCATAGTTGATGGGAAACAAATTATAGTACATTTATAATTATTTAGGTAATTAACTCTCATATAAATTATGCAAAAGCTATAATAAGTTTAGAATTATTTAGGTAATGAACTATCAAATAAATTTGCAAAGGTGTGTATGAGAAAAGCACAAGAGTGTCTTATGTAATTTTTTGTCACTATGTGACGGTAGAGTCTCAACTCCATTGACATACTATACTACAAAAGTGATGGTGATGGGAATGTGTGTGTCTATGTAGAGTGTTGGTTGATTCCATTCATGAGTCACATGTGGATGCATGGACGACCGCCAAAATGGTCCAAACCATGAACTTCTTGAGGGTTTGTTTGTGTAGTGTGATCATTTAATGAGCAAAGCACCCACAATTACCCACATGGGTCCCTTCAATATGCATGCATGGTCCAATTTTCTTCTAATCTAAATCCAATGTTGTTGCTACTCTTTTCCAAAATACAAAAGGGAATATTTGTGTCATTATTAACACTCAAATGCATCACCCTCATATACCACCTAGCTTCTTCTTTTCTCATTCTTTCACAGGATATTTTAGCAGATAAGAAGGTCTATTTCACACTCAAATCAAAGGCTCACTCTTTTTCATCTGCAGTCTCGAATCACTTCATGCAATTGTTGTTTCCAATATAACCACCAGTTCTTTTTGCTTTACCATAAACTCATAACATTCACCTTTGCATGCTTTTTACTCACTGGCTAGCTATGACAAATGCTGTTAACATTTTTTTCAAAACATCATCTTTAATATTTACTGACGTGTTGTATTTTTCTTATATTTAGAATATCTTTTTATCATCCAATTTGCATATAAAATAAAATCATAAGTCAATTGTTAATGAAAAACTTAGGAATGCATCATTTTATATGCATATGTTTTAGGTTGTTACATGTAAATCAACAAAGAATGTTAGTTTTTAGGTTTATCTTTATTTATGTGAAGTGTCTAAGAGATTAATCATTTCAAAGTATAGAGACCACTAAAATTCTCACTAAACAAAAGTTTCTGATATATATATATATATATATGAACAAAAAATAACCAAAAGTCAAAAACTCCAAAAGACAACCTGTTATAAATAGTATTCTTTTCTGGTTTTCTTTATTAAAATACAGAAATGAAAAATGATGTTTAGCTTTCTGTTTAATAATACTTGGTAGTGATTATTTTTTACACAAATCTTTAATTTTGTTTTTTAAACAGTAATTAAAATAAACTATGTTTTATGTTTTATTTAAAGTCTAATTTTGTCTCATATAAAGAAACATTTTAAAAACTTCACTTTTAACTGTGAAGATCTCACATGAATCCTCTCGTTTATATATATATTGTGTGTGTCATGAAACAAATTTCCTTAATTGACTGCTTAATCATTGCTCACACTCATAACGCGTATATAGGGTCGAGGAAAAATATCCCACTAATCCTTTGTGCTTTTCACATTTCATTTCCGAATGTGTATTGGGGGCTACCTACTCTTCCTTTTCTAACTTCCAAAATCAAATGAATTTAAAAAACGTTTGGATGTTATCTGGCTGTCAATTGAAATCTCTTTTACTATTATAATTTTATATGTATATATGACTAAGTGTATTGTGTTTAAGGAGCAACTTAAATGAGTACAAGAACTGACAAAGTTAGAAAATTATTTGGAAAACATATATTGAGGAAGTACGTAATAAAAAGGAGAATTTAAAAGGAATCACGTTTTACAATTTTGATTCCACAGGAATGAAACAGTTATTTAAGTTAGTTTGAATCTTTGAAGAAGGTGATCGATCTAATCAATATCTGGTCGGTCCATATTGAAAATGATCTTTGTAAGCTGCTTCCAGAAATTTGTAGCAAAGTTAAATTTTGAAGTTATGTATTGATAGAGAAATAGATAAAGTCAATATATTATCTTTTGGCCTGAATTATTGGTAATTATTTAATAAAATAGTGGTTGATTTTGGCTAGAAACTGCGTCATATCTTTCTTGTTTAAACACATCACCTAACTCTGACATATGACAATCCACCAAAATAGCTCACCAGATTTTTTTGCAATGCCTTCTGCTTCAAATATCCACAACCTCATCTCACTGTGTAACCACAATTGAGACGTAGAAATGATAGAGGGCGGTTTGTGATTTTGTTGGGAAAATTCTTTTGTTTTTTTTTTTTTGTTGTTTTTAGGGTTTTTGAAGAAGACGACGACTCACACAAAAAGACAGAGTTGAACTATATTTGGTCGGTCACCTCCTCAGACCATTTATGACTTCTTTTCCCTTCCTTCGCCCTCCAATACTCACCAACTTTTTTTCAGATACTTTTCTCAATTCTATGTTTTCTCAAACACATTTATATTAAAACATATTTTCAGACATAGCATACTATTTTAAGGATTACAACTAGGTTAAAGAAGTTTTAATACCACTAAATATTTTTATTCAAAATCAATATTAGTGTAACATTTATCAGTGTTATTGAAAATATCAGAGAGTGAACAGTCTCAACTCAAACTTGTGGTTGTTAGGTGATGAGTCCTCGCATCATAATACGACACGCTTTGGCTTTTACATGCCATCAATTTTCTATGCTACACATACTATTTCGGCTAAACTTTTACACTTTTTCTCATTATTTACTCTCACATTCACACTTCTTAATTATTTTTTCACTCGTTTCCTTCGAGCCAAATAACATCTCTATGTACTAACTATTTCTTGTTTTTTTCTCACCCTTTTTTCCCCTATGTTCTAGCATTGTAGTGACATTGTTTTGCCAAATTGTTTTTGCTTCAGCTGGCTTTTGTGGAAAGAGAGGTCGGTTATGATAAAGTTGATGGGACTAAATGATATCAACATGCAATTGTCATCCTAATAAATGCAAAAAGTATCTGCGGATTGTTTTGTGTGTTCCATATTGAAAGTTGAAACTCATCACATAGGGGTTTCTTAACTATGATTATATAAGAACAAGAAATTTGTTACATGTTGATATTTTTTGTTTTGTTTGTTGAGAAGAGATAAAAGTAAGGAAGATTTGAAAAAGATTTTGGGAAGAGAGAAGAAGATAAAATAGTAGTAATGATAATAAAGTGAGTTGTTGTTGTCAAGAGTGGAAGGGAAGAGAGTGGTCACGGGTTTCCCTTGACTGATAGGAAAAATATATATAAATAAGGGCATACTATAAACATTAGCAGTAGGAGCAGTGAAGAGAGTGTGTGATGTGAAGCAGAAGTTTTGATTCTGCACACTGCCCCACTCACCTCCCTTCCAATTTGGTTTGTGCATCTGGATCCATGATTTTCCTCCATCCAATCAATTTATAAGTACACCACATGCTTTTTCAATCTCAGCATACCATAATTTAATTCTTCCTTTGACTCAAATTAATTCACTCTACCCTATTCTATCCCCACACTTCTCCATTAATACATATCTTCTATTTTCTCAATATTATTATTATTCAACTAATCTTAATATCAACTATTTTACTTCACTATGCAATCATTACACTTTATTTATTTATTTATTTATATATTTAACTAATATTAATTAAGTGAAGGGTCATTCATGTGATTGCTCGTTTAAAAAATCTAGTTACATTTATTTATTTTAAGTTAGTCACTCTCTTGAGTCATGTTCATTTTTTCAAGTTATATAAATGTTAAAATATGTGTGTATATATTTACCTATATGATTGACATGTGATTTCAACTGATGTTGTTAAAAAGTTATATAAATGAAGTTACTATTTTCGTCGTTAAAAAATATAGATGTTGACAGTTAAAAGAATTTTAATAATGTAGATACGTTAATTCTTTCCTAGTAATTTCGTTAGCAGATGGACCAACGTTGTATGTTGGATTTTTCTCACAAAACATGAGTGTTATTCGTGATTTATTTTTGTTTTTTTTAACAAGTATATCATATAAATGTGATTTTAATTGAATGCTTTACTTATATTAAATTTATTAAGCAGTGTGTGAAATTTTTGCAAGATAGCATAAATTAAAGTCGAATGATGTATCTAAAGTATTGATACAATAAATTATAAATTCTTAAAAAATGACTTCAAAATGAGAAAAAGTGAAAAATGATTAAATATAATCATAACTTACGACTAAAATAAAGTTAGTAAATAGGACCATTATCAAATTACAACTAGATAATTATGATAATACAGCAAGTTTCATGCATACTTCAAATAAATCAAGAAATACATTTCACATTAGACTTAGTTTTGAAGTTCTAATTGCATTCGAGTCAAATTTAGATTGAGGTTTTCGTTTGAAACATTCCACTGGTTGTTAACGAGATAATATTAAAGGTGACCACAATTGGATTTAAAATATAAAATTAAATGACAGTTAGCATTAATATTCGGTTTTAAAATATATTCTGTTCTTAGATGAAACACGATACTATGTATAATTGTGGAGGATTTAGGATAGGTTAATATAAATTAAACACTTAATTTGTGAAGATTTTATTTATGGAAAGGAAATCTAAACCTAACATGAAAATGACAATTTTTCTAGCGACTGGGGCGATTAATTGCTGCCTATCTACCTACATCCAATTAATGACAATCACGTTAGGATATGTATAAGGTGGCGTTTGGATCCACTCTAAAAAGTGATTTCGCAATTTTCCACCAAAAACACTAACTAAAAACTTAATTAATCATTTAGTCTGAATGTAATGGTAATTAATTAGGTAAATTTAGTCTGAAGGTAACCGTGAGGATCTTAAGGGTTCCATGCGCATAGTGTTAATGCATTAATTAATTGTCATGGTTACATTAACCTATCCTAACCCTAATTCCTAATTGGTGACCACAAAACTACAAGAGGGCACCAGCTAATTAAGCTCACAAAATTTCTTCTTCATCCCCCACATTGCACTGCAACCGTTATAATATGCATTGCATCAAGAACTTCTATGTCAATTTGTCAACGCAACCTTTCTTCCTATTTGTTTTATTCTCACAACTAGTCTGCACATACTTCTAAAACCACATCACATCATGACTTTTTGCGATTAAATTTTAATAGCAATTATGAGAAGAAAGATTTTATGCAAAACAAAAATATTACTTTGAAAAGCTTATTTTTTTATAGAAAATTAATGAAAAAAGTCTAACAAAATTCAAAAAAATCTAGCATTGTAAACTCAATTATGTTACGTAGCTGTAACATAATTAAAGTACTATTAGAAGTTATAGTATTAGCGAAATATAAAATCCAAATATTTGGTATGTTTTATTGATAATCTGGAATAGGGCAGATAAAGTAAACTCATTGTCAAAACTAGTAGTATAATGATGTACTCAATAACTTTTCACCATTATAATTTTTAACGTTTCCATCAAGTATACCATGTTTAATATACTTTGTTAATTTTAACGGGTGATATGGTTTTTAAATTAAGTATAAGTGAATAAATAATCTGCTAATATGTTTATGTTTCTCTAAATTGTATAAAATTTTATATACAAAGTCATCTTATAAGATTTATTTATCATAAGAATATATTGAGAATGTTATTTTATTAATTTTTATTAGAAATTTAAGTTTAAGTTTCATATTATTGGGAAAGTTAAGTAATATATACAGAAAAATACTTTCAAAATTCATTGCATTGTATTAAGGTTTATTTTAGAAAACGGTGTCTAAGTCTGATACATGATTCATACAATTTTAATTAATAAATTCGAGTATTGATCAGAGAAAATAATGAGTATCTTTTAAAATAATCACATAACTCGGATTTTGTTGTAAAAAATAAGAGGGCATAAAAATATAACATACTAATATAAAATTTAATCATTGATGTGATTATTTTAAATAGCAAAGTTGTTAAAATGTATCTTGTATCATTAATGACGTGTCTTATGACGTTATCGATGTATTAAAACATACTAATGTACATTACAAATAGGATAAAATCATATACTAATGTTATTAATATTATTTCTCTTTGAATTTTTTTATGTAGTTTTGGATTTGTACATGGATTGGAACATGTTTAATATGCTATTTTTTATTTATATATTTATTATTACTCAAAAAAATAAATAGAATAAAATCGACTTGAATTATTTATAAATGAATTCATTATTGTATATGAAAATGCTTGATTAAATTTATTTATTTAACCTTAATAATTTGAGTTAATGAGTTAGAAATTTTAATTTATTTATTTACTTACTATGCTTTCATACATATGGAGAATTGCAATTTTCAATTTATTACTATTTGTATGTAATAGTAACTCAGTTACAATTTTCAAAAGTCATAATTCAAAACAAGTGGTTATTAATCACTTCTTTTGACTAAACATAAAATTGAATATTTTAACCCCTCCCAAGTATAAAATAATGTTTGATTTGATTTTACTTTGTATTTTAGTATAAGGACAACTCATAAATACTAAATAAGTAAATATAAATATTGAATCAGGTAAAATTTTGATAAATAAAAAGTAATTAAAATTATAAATGAACAAATTAATGCAATTTAAACTTTATATTTTTTTAAATAAATTCAAGTGTAAGTTTTTGTCTTTCATTAAGTAAATTATTTTTTCCACGGTTCAAAATTAAGTTTGAAATGTTAATTCAAGTTCAGAAAACTTATATCATGTAGATAATGATGTCCTACGTTTAAATTAGTATTAAACTGAATTTCAGAATTGAGTAATATATATGGATGACCCGTACGTCCTTATCATTTTGAAATTGCTAATAAACAAACATTTTTAATGAAAATCCCTTTATTGAACAAATCAACTCTATTTTATACAGGAAATTTCAAAATATTAAACATATAAAAATAACTCAAGAAATTCTTTTAGTTAAATTGAAATTTTGTATTTATACACAAATCGAGAAAATTTTTAAATTTAATTCAATTGGCAATCTCCTTTTTCTTTTTCTTTCTTTTAATTTCTCATAGGTCAAAGTTTAACTTTGAAGTACTACGAACTTGATTGATCATTTTATATTGTGTTAACTAATAAGTTATTACTTTTAAGAAAGTAAAAAATTTAATTGGAAAGTTTATATATTAATAAGTCCCCTCCCTCCTCTTTTTGAAAATGTTACAAAACAAATTGAATATGCCGAGCTCAATATAAAAGCTCTTATATTATGATTTGTATTAATACTGAATTTAAATGAATATTTTTATGAAGTACTGGTTACGTTTGACAGACATAATAATTGATTAACTAACTTAAAGCTTATGTTTATGAGTTATAAATTAGTTTTTTTAGGTAATTTATACTTTTGTTTAAAACTTATGAATTGCTGGACGAAAGTTTACGAGATAACTCACTAAATTATATATGCAGATAAATCACACGATGACATTATATAATTTTTTATATATAAGTTGGGTTTTATTTTGTAAAACAATGTAAATTTTGGTAATTATTATTTCACAATTTTTGTTGATTCTATATTGTTTTAAATATTTATCCAAAAAAATTAGAAATTAATGTTGATAGGGCTTTTAAAATAATCACAGTATCAAACTTATCCTGCACAATGTGATGTAATTCAATGATGGTTAAAAGTGTTTTACAATATGAGCTCACATATAGAACCTTGTTAGTGGTTATTATTAGTTAACTTCCATATATAATTAATCCTTAAGGAAGATGAAGTTGAAAGTTGGATGACATTTCCATCTTATTATAATTGATGAGACTTACAAGATTCATGTGGTGCACGTGAACTCCCAATGTACGGGCGGGAAAAGAACCAATCAACCCAATAACCAAATTAACCATTCAACACTCTCAGGAATTTGCATGGAACAGATCCCACTGCTATAACAACCCAACCATTTTACTTTTCCTTCTTTACATAAAAAACACACTTCGATCGTAATAGATAATTCATCGTTAGTTCTTTATATAGTATTATTGTTATTCTTAATTATATATATATCTAGAGAGAGATGAGATAAAAAAATATATAATCTATGGGAAAGAGACAGAAAAGAGGAGAGTAGAGAGCACACGAGTGTAATGTAAAATAGAGAAGAGAGTGTTTTAGGTGAGATATATGATATGGTGACAGAAAGTTAGAATAATATATTTTGATGAAGGTTGAAAAATATAGAAGATGAAATTAAAATTTGTGGTATGTTGTGTAGGAGATGGAAGAAAGGTCCAAGGGCACCGCTTTGGGGCTGTAGCCACCCTGTCTTCTTTTTGAAAAGTCATTTTCTCATCTTAAAAACACCTTAGCGTATACCCTCTTCGCATGTAGGCCCTCCTTGAAAGCTATGTAGATGTTTCTATTAACTCTTCTCTTTTTTTTATCTTTATTTTTTTTCTTTTTCTAGAGTGAGAAAAAAGACAATATTGTTGAAATTAAAAAAAAAAAAAAGTTAATTGAGTTGAGTATGTCATTTGCACATACATGCCCATATACATAGTAGTGGTGATGTTAACCATCAATCTCTTATCTTTGCCTAACACTGGTGTACCACCAAATTCGTACAAATATTACTTGTGTGAGTATAAAGAGGAGAGGCCAAACCAAAGTGTCTGAGTCTGAGTCTGAGATTAACTACTTGTTAGTTACTTACTTACATAGCAGAGTGAATGGCAATTGCAGCCGCAAACTCATCGCCCACCATGAGTCTCAGTCATAGCCAGAGCCAAGAAGACGTCACCACCGCCTCCACCACCAACGACGTCACCAACACCAACACTAACAACAGCAACGATAACAAGCCTGATGATCACGAGCATGACATGGTTATGCCCGGTTTTCGCTTCCACCCAACTGAAGAGGAGCTCGTGGAATTCTACCTTCGCCGTAAGGTGGAGGGAAAGCGTTTCAACGTTGAGCTCATTACTTTCCTCGATCTTTATCGCTATGACCCTTGGGAGCTTCCTGGTATATATTTATATATATACATATATATACTCACTTATGCATATATTAAAGTTTAGCTTCCCTTTTCCTCAAGCAATTCTGGGAACTAACTCCCCCTTTCTTCTGCCATCTCCCACCAATTTTATATATATACCACCCTTTTTCCTAGACGCCTACCGTTTTTCCACTTCCAATACATATAAATATATACATATACCTATATATATATGTGTGTGTGTGTGCAATTTTGTCCTATGTCTTCATGTTGGTTATTTAATTCAATTCAGATGTGTGTTGTGTTCATGGATCCTCCAATTTTGATGAAGTGTGTGTGTGTGTGTGATGAGCAGCTTTGGCGGCTATTGGTGAGAAGGAGTGGTACTTCTATGTGCCGAGAGATAGAAAGTATCGGAACGGTGATCGTCCCAATCGTGTCACTACCTCTGGGTATTGGAAGGCAACAGGAGCTGATAGGATGATACGAACTGAGAATTTTCGCTCCATCGGCCTCAAGAAAACCCTAGTTTTCTATTCTGGAAAAGCTCCCAAAGGGATACGAACTAGTTGGATTATGAACGAATATCGCTTGCCGCAACATGAAACCGAACGTTATCAAAAGGTACCACATATATAGCACATGTGTATGTATTTGAAATAATCGATCCACTTGCTGCTGCTTCTTCTTCTTCTTCTTTCATGATATGTCTAGGAAAACCCGCCAGGTTTTGTAATTATTCAACCCTAGTTCGTTTTAAACCTAAAGTAATTCATCTTGGTTTTGGGTTTGAGATCGTTTTCTTTGGCTAGACTGTGTGTCTGGTGCTGCTAGTGATTCTTGGCTTCCGAAATCAAAGCTAGATTCGAAGCTATAGCCCACCAAAATGCTATAGCAGCGTGAAACTTGCAGCCACTCATGGTCTAAAGTCAATATACTCGACCAAGATCGAGAAGCCGAGAGGTGAACAATTAATGAATACGTGATAGAAGGAGGGATTCAAAATTTAAAATAAAAATGTTGGCAGAAAATCAAAACAACCAGCACCGTTTGTCATAAATTCACTTTCTTTATCCTTCTCTCTCGCACACATTTATGACTGCATGCATGAATTTTGATGTCTTATCATAAATTCATTTCGTGCCTCCCTCCGTACTGCTACAAAGTTTGTTCGGCCATTTCTTTTCATCAAAATCTCTTCAAGGAATGCTTAATTCTCGAATGTTGAAATGTTTTTTTGTTCCATTTCCAGGCTGAGATATCGCTTTGCCGCGTGTACAAGAGAGCTGGAGTAGAGGATCATCCCTCCCTCCCTCGCTGCCTCCCAACAAGGCCATCTTCATCAAGAGCTTCTTCACACTCCGAAACCAAGAAGCACAACGAGATGGTTCATCACAACATGGGATTTGTGGGACAATCGAAGCCAACAGAACACGTAGTTGAAAAAATGAGTGAAACGGAAGCAAGCAGTGATGTGAACACGGCTCTTGGACTTTCCAAGTACAATGCTTACCGTGCTGCAATGGGTGCACTCAGCACCACAGTGGCACTTCCAGTTGTTCCAATGGACGAGGAAGGGCTTTTGATGATGCAGCATCAGCAGCAGTCTAAGCAAGCAGCAGCACATGCAGCTGCAGGTGCTCCTGGTATTGGCACAATCTTCTCTGCCGGGCCTTCTAGCTCCAACAACAATGGAGTTGTGAACATGGATGATCTGAATAGGCTAATGAGTTACCAGCAGCAGTACTACAATGTTCAAAGCCATCCCAATCAGTTCTCTACTTTGCTGATGCAACCATCACCAGTAGTGTCTCTCAGCTCACTACCAAATCCACTTCCAACCACCTTCTCTGACCGACTGTGGGAGTGGAATCCAATCCCTGAGCCACCAAATCAAGAGTACAGCAACATGTCCTTCAAGTAACGACTTATTATATCTGTGAACTGCACATACATATATATTATATATATATAGAGAGAGATAGAGACATTTATCTGTGCTAATTTCTACTATCAACTTTATCTAGGTTGTTCTCATTACTCTAATTAATCCCGTGTCTTATCTTAGATTTCAATAACATAATTGTATGACACATTCTCATCAATCACAATATATGTATTTGTCGGTAGCACTTTTAGGGTTTTGGTTTTAAGCCCTTTTTATTGTTCTTGTTTATATGTGCACTTTTGATTGTGCATAAAACTGGAAGTAAAAATGGATTTTTAAGTTACAAATTTTGTGTTAAATGTTGGCGTCTTCCTATACTGGCTAGATGGATAGGCAGGGTAGCGTTTCTTCCAGATTTTTCATAAAATGAGGAATGCATATGCCAGTTCTGTTATAGAGTAATTAAGTTTGGCATTCTCATTATTAAATTCAAAACGCAAAACTATAAGATTATTTTTACATATATAATGAGGTTTTATCTAAAGAAAACAAATCCCAATGTAGATAGAATACTGGTAAGATTTTGTTCAAATAAAACTAATCCCAATGTAGATAGGATATACCAGATCAAAGAAGATTCCAGCCTCAAATTTTCAGCTTATTTAATGTAGAGAAACATATATAACATATATATGTCTGTGATTTTAGGGTTGCAAATTTATATAAGATGCAAAAAGCCACAGTTAATAATAGGGTAATTTTGGAATAAGAAAAATGACCATTTACACTTCAAGAATACACTTTGGAATATAATTAGAGAGTAATAAGCAAAAGAGAGAGAAAATTTGACTAGGAATGTTATAAGAAATCAAAGAACAGTTTTTTATATAATAAGGTCAAACACAGATATGGATGTTAATGTGTTCTTAAAAAAATCTGAGAAGTTATCCAGTCAATTTTATTTTATTTTTCAGACCTTAATGTTTATGATCATCTATTCCATCTATTCCAGATTGTTGGACTTTTATTTCTTGAACACTATATATCCTATTCAAAATATTTAAAGATTAATTATTCTACTTCTTTCTATCAATATCTTAAGCATGTATTTCCATGCTTTTAAAAAAGAAATTCTATATTTTTCTTATTAATTATATCCTAAATAGCTTTTCTCTGCGCTAAGCATTATGATTTGTGATACATTGTATAATTAGTGTTACGCATTTTGGCAACACATATAATGCTCATTTAAATAAAATATCTTATTAATCATTTCATATTATATTAATATATGTTCACATGCAAAGCTTTCGTTTTATTGATATCAATATTTACTCCTACACTTTGAATGTAATCCATAAAAACGTATATATTCATATATTTTCTAAAAAAAAATATTCTGGAATTCAGATAATAATACGTGTTTACATAAGTTTATTTTAATATATTTCTCTTTTTATCTCTTGTAATTTATATACCAATACAAGCTCGTGGAACAACTTCATTTGCAAGTGAAGTATACGTGTTTGATTCTATAAATTATACATATTGATATGTATGCTTCGTATGTAGAATAGTTTATATAAATATCAATATGCCTTGTTCCATATAATTAAAATCATCAATAAACTAAATGTGGAATTTATAGTATCTACAAAAACATGAATAAAAATTAACACAAATGCTTTGAAGTTGTTCAGTAATTATATAAATAGTTTTTTCACGTACATTTTTCAGATATACATTTCTAAACCCGGTATCGGGTTTTTAGCGCGGTAAACTTAACTCTTCCAATAGTTTGTAATAAAAATATTTTTACTGAGTGTTTTAATTAGAAAAATAGTAATTTAATTAGTTATGTTTTTATTTATGAGGAGTTACTGATAGTTTTAAGTGAAGTTTTTATCAGGTTCATATAAAAGTTTGAAGATATTTATTTAATTAAATTAATATGATTTTCAATTGAACAGAAAATAATGTATATTTAGTATTCATTTAATTTACAAAATATACACTAAACTTTATTAGCATTAAAGTATCTCAATATATACACTAAAATTATAGAATTAAAGTTTTAATTATTTATGTTTTGCATAAGATATTTTTTTTATTGAAATTTGTTATATTCTCAATATTATTATTTTTTTTTTGCAAAATTAACATTATTACTGTTTTTAAAATTCAATTGTGATTATATAAATAAAGAAAACTTGTTCCAATAGATAAATTAGTATTTATTAATTTATTTTGATAAAACATTTTTTAATATATTTACGGTAAAAAAAGGTTGGTTGGTATAGAAAATTAGCTATGCGGATTGGCATAACACAACACTTAATGGTATTGATTTCCAATTTATTAGCATGCCGCAATTTTTTACTTCCTTTTTGAGCTTATAATGAAAAGTTTGACCCTCTGAAAAAATTGAATGAACGTTAGATTACTCTCTATCAATATTATTAAACTGGTTTTATATACATTAATTATGGATCTATACTAAACGAATAATGTATCACGTTAATAGAAATTTTGCTAGTATATAAAATTAACTTATACTATGACTATATTAAATAATAGTGTAATATATCATACAATCTATATATAAAGTCATGATGTTTATATGATACTTTTTAATTTCTTTGTGATTGAAGATACAATTTTAATGTTGCCCCAAAAACCACAGTTTTCACTGAAATTTCAGGTTCTAATTTATATCAATATTTTATAGAAAAAAAATAAACAGACAATTATTTTTAAAAAAGGGGGTTTGTTGCTGGAATACATCTGCATCCTCTTAATTTTTATTCAGGCATGCAAGAATAACAAAAGGCGACATAATTATTAAGAAAAAAGCAAACAAAAACTGTATTTAGAGATTAAAAAAAAATGCATGACTGCGTATAAATGAAATGAGTGAGTGTATTACGGATTTGGTTTCTTATTTATGCAGGAAACAATTATATTTAAGGATAATTTTAAGAGAATAATTATATATAATATTAAAAACTGTAAAGGAAATATAATTTTTTTTAACGAAACGACTCTGTAGAAAGAAAAAGTCAATTGAATAATAAGTATGTAATGAAGGCATGGAGTTTGGGTGTGGTGTGTGGTCACAGCCTCGCACAGTGTTTCCCGTGAACAAAATAAAGGACAAACCACTTTATTTTTTTTTTTAAAAGCGACACCTTAGTAGCTATATATATATAATCTGACAACTGTGATGTGCAACTATTCTATCTCACTATACTTTTTACTTTGTCATAACTGATTTGGATTTTGAAAAAAATTAGAATCTACAATCATAAGGCTTCATGCGTTGAAATTGGGTTTCGGCCCATTTTTGTACAATGGCCCATAATGGAGAAAAATATTGCTGAAGGGAGAATTGGTGGACCAAGATTTGATGCATAATAGAATTTGTGGGGGAAGCAATATAAAAAATTAGTGTTTTTTAGTCGAAGCATCCAAATTAAAATTCATAAACCCTTGTATATTGGTTATAGGCTGCTAAAAACAAGATTATTAATCTCGGGGTATAAATTGCTTCAAAATAAATTTCTTGAATATTAGATGAATGTATTGGTTGAATAAAAGATGGGTCTGCAGAAAACACAATTCCTCGCTAGAAGTAATATAAGAAGCTTCGTCTTAAGCAACGAGTAAAATGTGTTACAGAAAGATATTACAAGAGGGTTACAATGTTTTGGTTCGTGTACTTAGCAAGTAGAATATTATACTTGCAATTTTATCCTATAATAAAAGAGTGTGATCTTTTTCCTCTACCGTATTTATAATAATGTGAATTATTGTTATTGTTACTTTTATAACTCAAAAATCTATGATGCTCTTTCGTCTGTTTTTAATATTTCAAAAATCTTGATGTATATCTTTTTTTTAATTTATTGTCAATATTTTGTTATACTTTATTTTAAGCACAAATAACACGTTTTTAATTAGTCTTATTTTATCTTGCAAGTATAACGTTTTTCCTTTTACTCGAGTTCAAGGTCACTTAGCCACTCCATATGACCAATCATATGATTTGAATAACCAATATCTAGATACCAGTGGTTATGTGAAAAATTCCACCATTGATTGTAATCAACATAATTGTATCATCTTTCTTTAGAATTACACTTCTCTTAGTGAAATGTTTGGTCTTGTTATGACTGTATCTAGAGGCACAATAACCCTACTTAATAATACATTTTTTTTATTTCGTCAATGGTTGTTAATATTCATTTTGGAAGATTCAGATTTATCTTCAATTTTATTTTTTAGTAGAGGACCAATCTTTTATTCACCCTTCTTAATCTTCCTTTTGAAAGTCATATATTTTTAAGATTTGAACTTATACAAGTTCATGGTCTCTCTTGTTATAACCTTTCATTAAGTTATGTGATTCAAGTGAATTTTTGTAGTCATTCAATTTTTAATTTTTGAGGTCTTTTGAATTCTGCTATTGCAATCATTGCATGAAGAAGTTGAGGAGTTAAAATCCTCAAAATCTTCTCCAAAATTTTCTAATCCAAATTTGATTAATAATAAACACGTGCCACTCAAACTGAGGTTGTAGAGGAAGAAAACACAGAAGAAAATTGAATAATTTTTGTATATTACTTCTTACAGAAAAACTCATGCACTCTATGGTATGTAGAGATGTACAAAGTTATAATAAACATAACAAAAACACTTATTTCCATTACAATAACACACTATTTTCTTTTCCTTTCATATCTTTATACTTTTTCTTTCACTTTGCATTGAAAAAAACTACCCCTTGAATAAATTTACTTGATCTTTACTCAAGTATCTTTGACAACAAGACAAAAGGGTGGAATATAGGGGAAAGTAGATCCAAGGTAGAAAAGGCAACGAGTTAGCATTAACTTTTCTAACAGCACATGGGACGTTGGCTTCTGATCGTATTAAGTTGAAAGAAAAGGATAGAGATTGTAATGCAATCTGTAATATATATAAAGTAAAGGATTAAGCTTTGTAGGAACATGAGTTGATGTAAAAGATAACGTTGATGGAAGGTTGAAGGAGAAGAGAGAAGAGGAGGGGGAGTGCTTTCCAACAGTAGAGAACCAATTATTGTGTCTTTATTTTTATAATTTAAAAAAAAAGAAGAAAAAAAAGTAGTTTAAATGAGGTTGGGGTGGGAGAAGAGAAAGTTGTGAGGAAAGAAGAGTGAGAAGATGGTGTCCCCGATGTCAACGATTCTGGTGACGGGTGGGGCGGGCTTCATCGGATCCCACACCGTGCTTCAGCTTCTCAAGCAGGGTTTCCGGGTTACCATAATCGACAACCTCGACAACTCCGTCATCGAAGCCGTTCACAGGGTTCGCCGTCTTGTTGGTCCTCACCTTTCCAACAACCTCACATTCTGTCACGGCGACCTCCGCAATCCGAGCGATTTGGAGCCGCTCTTCTCCCAGACCAAGTACCTTCCTTTCTCTCTCTTTCTCTCTTTCTTTCTCCGTTTGCATAATGCATTCTTCCATCGCCGTCAGGTTTGACGCCGTCATCCACTTCGCCGGCCTCAAAGGCGTTGGAGAAAGCGTCGCGAAGCCCCGCCGTTACTACGACAACAATGTGGTGGGCACGATCAACCTTTTTCAGGCAATGGCTAAATATAACTGCAAAAACATGGTTATTTCCTCCTCCGCCACTGTTTACGGCCAGCCTCAGCAAGTTCCCTGCGTGGAGGAGGACTTGCATTTGCACGCCGTGAATCCCTACGGAAGAACCAAGGTACCACATTATACTCTGGTTGAATTTAAGATTAAATAACTTGACAGACACAGTTTATCTGTGTGCGTAGCTCTTTGTGGAAGAAATAGCTCGGGACATTGTGAGAGCGGAGAGAGGGTGGAGGATCATTCTGCTGAGGTACTTCAATCCGGTTGGGGCTCACGAGAGTGGGCAGATTGGGGAAGATCCGAGGGGTATCCCCAATAACCTCATGCCTTACATTCATCAGGTTGCTGTTGGGAGATTGCCTGAGCTCAATGTTTATGGCCATGATTATCCCACCAAGGATGGCACCCCGGTGAGTCATTCATTCAATCTCCTTCGTTTTTCTTCACCTCGCAAATTACGTTACCAATAACAGTTTATGACTCTGAATGAATGCAGATCCGGGATTATATCCATGTAATGGACTTGGCAGATGGTCACATTGCTGCCCTTCGGAAGCTTTTTGCAACAGACAACATTGGTCTGTCATCCCTTTAACAAACCCACTTTCATGAAACCAATTACTGCTTTAAATTTCTTATCTTTTAACTCAAACAATTTCTTCACTGATTAGGTTGTACTGCCTATAATTTGGGAACTGGGCGTGGTACATCGGTGCTTGAAATGGTTGCTGCATTTGAAAAAGCTTCCGGCAAGGTCATTATTCATTTTGTTGTGTCTTCCTTAATCACTTCACTTCACATCACATCACATGATCCATGTAAATGTAGTGTACCTACGCACTCAACTCAACTTAACTGTTCTTTGCCTCTTATATTTTCCAGAAAATTTCAATAAAAATGTGTCCCAGGAGACCCGGAGATGCTACTGCTGTATATGCATCCACGGAGAAGGCTGAGAAAGAACTTGGTTGGAAGTAAGTTTTGTTTTTCACCTCCACATGTTACTTCCTAAAACTATAATCATCCATCAATTTAATCTCTATAGTTGATGCTGCCACTTGATTTTGTTTTAATTGATATTATAAAATCAGTCCTGGATTTCACAATTATTATCATTTTAGTTCCCTGCCAATTTGATCTATAGCATTATAAACCAAATTGATTGATTGATGCAACCAAAAGCAAAATTTTAGAGTAAATGTACTGATTTGAAGTTAAAGTTAGGAATCAAATTGGCATATTGTTGAGAATTAAAATGAGTGTGTTGGTACAGGGCAAAATACGGTATAGAGGAAATGTGCAGGGACCTATGGAATTGGGCGAGCAAAAATCCATGGGGATACCAGGGAAAACATTAGCTTCAACCCAGACTCGTGTGCCTTGTACCAGACTTCCCTCTCCTTGTCGTTTTCGGATTCTTCCACTATACCATACCATCTTCGCTAATAATATTTCATCTTTCTTCTGTTGATACGATTGATTGATTCTTTACACTATCTTAGCCTAAATAATTGTCTGATTTTGATTTCTGATGTTGTAGAAAGCAGAACTTGAGTTATATATGAGAGCCAATTAAATTATTTCCCATGAGAAAAGTGATGGAATGTCTCTTCAAAAAGAATATTATTATTTATATTGTTATCACATGCTATCTTGCCACACATTGTTGGCTGCACAGACAGCTGTTCCAATTTTCTTAAGACATTGATGGCTGGCTATGCTCTGTGTAGCACATGTTGAGTTCATTGCATCCATACCAACCATGTGTTTGGTTTGTTCTACGACAAAACCTTCAAATTTCTGGTAAAAAACGTGAATAGCCAAAGTTATATGAAACAACTTCCATTTTTTTTAACTGACTTTCCTCTTTTACTGTTTTCTTCACGCATAAATAATTGAATATTAATTTCTTAACCAGTGAGTGTAATCTATTTCTGAAGCATTTTATATCAATTTCTACATGTATAATATAATGGTGAGCTTAAAAACAAAAAAATAAAAATCAGCTACCTTATTATAAACGTGGTTATACATAAAAAAAAAAGATTTTACTGGTCACAAAATAATAGGAAAGGGAAATGCAGATTGGTTGTGTCAGTCTGTCCCTTGTATTAGGAAGAGTTGTCGGTGATTTATAATTTTGTATGGATTATGAGACAAATTTTGTGGTGGTGCAGCCACGTATAAATCAAAATCTAATCGTGGCCTCAACACCTAAAAAAAAGGTGTGTGAAAGTGAATGATAATGAGTTGTGGAGGCAATTAGATTAATGATTGGACTTAGGTGACATTGCATACAATACAATGTAATGTATTATTTTCACTTCATTCAACAAAATTTTAAAAAACCATGTGATGGAGCACCCAGAAGTACTAGTGTCACCATTTTTTGGTCTATAAAAGAGTGGGGTATGTTCATTTGTTTCCCTCTGTTATTACTATGTCCTAGCAAATATTAAATGTATAAAGGAAAAATAAAGTGTATCTTGCTCTTCGTTTGATTTTATTTCATATTTAAGTAACAATGAATACAATTTTACTCATTCGTGGATAAAAAGTATTACTATTATAATTTTCTGAAGAATTGTTTTTCTATACAAAAATTTATGATTAAAAATTATGATTGAAGTGAAATAAAAAATTATCATAGTTAAAATACGGAAAATAAAAACTTTTAAAATTCTTCTAACTTTAAGTATTATACAACATGTTAAGTACAGAAAAAAATATATATAAAATAACCTTGCAAAATCTAAATATATTTACGTGCGATTAGTTCTAATAATTTTATATTTAATAACAAATGAAATGTTTGAATTATGTTTCTGTAGTTGTAAAACATATGAGAAGCCTAAATAACATAACAAAATATTAATATATGATGATAAAAGTAATTATTATAATTATAATTTAAATTATTCTTAATTACTAAGGACAAAACATTAATAATTCAAACAGATGAATATTATATATATAATTACTTTCATTACATAAAAAATAACTTAACTTATTTATTAAATTACAAATATAAATATAAATGTTATATACAAATATATGATTGTTTAATTAACTCAAATGAAAGTTTCTATCTACTAATCTTACGCTTAAACTATTAATAGAAACACAAATGTCATTCATTTTTTTATTAAAGCGTCATTCTTTCATGTTATTACTAAAAAAGAGAGAAATATAAGAAAAAGAAGGATAGAGAACATAAATACTAGATATTCTGTTATCCAATTTTAGATTAATAATATAAATACAAAGTATAATTAATCCTAATATTTGCGTGTATATATCGGATTATTCTTAGATAACGTAAAATGAATGACAAAAGAAGGTATAAAATTGTTAAATGTTACTGATACAAAACTGCAACAATTCATTCATGTAATGCCCTGTTCAAAATCATCTACACTTCATGATAAACATCACCTAGACAATCAAGCCGCCAATCATCTATTCTAATTCTAACAGCTATACTAATATATATTATTGTTGTTGTATACACACAACTCAGCACCTTTGAAGTTGTGCTCCTCTTAACTGCACAGAATTCAAAATTCAGAATCTAGTTTTTGAACTGAGAATAAAATTATAATAAAAATACTTTAAACTCGTTAAAGAAAGTTTGGGGAATGATGGTTATGCCCTGTAATAAGAAGTCAAATTTGTTCTTCAGCTAAGATACTTCTCTTGTCCGAGACAACCCTTTCAGCCACCACTCTGCCTACTGAATGACTATTCTTGCTAGTTCCACTGGTATCTTTCTTAGTGACAGAACGTTGCATGATCCGTATAGGAATTCCACCCAAGTCAAAGTCCTCCTTCAAGGACTTGGTTAAGAACCTAATGTCTGTATCGGAAAGCTGAGTCTTCCCACGTACAAATGCAACAAATGTAGGAGGCCGTGCCTTGACCTGCGTGAAATACTTGACCTTAGGCTGTGCTGCTTGGTCTTTCCAAGAGTGTCTGCTCATAACCTGATCAAAACCAACCCAAAGTGAGAGATAAGAAAGCAAATATTTTACTACCAATTGCATATTTTATCATTACAAAAAGTGACGATGGAGTAATTGCCTTTTGCAGCCAACGGTTAAGACGAGATGTAGGTAATCTTGAACACCATTTTTCATATGTATCAATGACCTGATTCAAGACAGTGCTTCGGCCCCTTCCCTCCAATGCTGAAATGAATACAACTGGAATTCCTGTTACCTGTTGACAATGTCAAAAGTCAATGCTAAATCAAAAAACAAAAAATAAGTTCATTATTCATGCCCTTAAAAAGCTCAGGGGAAATTGGTAAGGACTGTATGATAAGTGGACAGCCTCTCATAGCACATATCTTCTCTAGTTTGTACCATGACCAATTTTGACATCTATGTCAAAGGCATACACACTAAAAAGCCTGATGTGTTACGGTCCAATTTATTGAACTGCTAGACTTACAGTTGAGCTTATTACATGACAGACCTGAGGTATAATTGTCTGAATTTCTTGTGGGACAACTTCCATAACCTTCTCATAGGATAATGATTTGTTTTTGCCCCTTAGAAGGTCCATCTTGTTCACAATCACAACCAGACCTCGCCCTTCTTCCACTGCTCGTCTGGCTATAACTACTTCGGCATGTTTCATACTTCGTCTTGCATTTATAATCTGGTCAAACAGTTTTTTTTTTTTCAATTAAAAAAACTCATTAATTAGCATATACAAAGAGAGATGAGACAACAAATCTTTTTGATAGATCACACTTATTAAAGAGGATATACGGCAAAGATGCATATACTTCAGAAGCAATCATGTCATAATAGACAGGACAACTTCATATAAGGGGTAGGTTACACGACAGAAGGGGATGAAATGGGACACAGTGCTCATATCAGAAAGAACGCATGCTCTATGGAATATTAATTTATTTGTACATTTTACCAGTAAACTTTCATCATTTTTGAAAACTTTATCATTTAAGTTTTTTTTTTTTTTTTGTATTTTATCTATTCATTAAATGTGTAACAACTTGCTACCATGCAAAAAAAAAGTTAAAAAGAAAAAAGAAAAAACACGTTGCAAAACAATGTTGCTTTGACATTGTTTCGTTTTTCTTAACTCTTTTTGGTGACACATCGACATTCTGTTACATATTTAATGGATTGATAAAATGCAAAAAAATTAAAAATATGATGATAAAATATAGAAAAACAACTTCAGCGGTAAAATTCAAGAAATATTGATAGTTGAATGATAGAATGTGTAACAAAGCCGTAAGCTTTTCAAACCAAAATCAGCAAAATATAAGCAGCTAACTTAGCATTTTCAACCAATAAATGAATTACCAGAACATATTTTAATAGGTTCAATGTTGTGTTTATTCATAGAAACATGTTAACAAAACTAGAAAAATAGACTTCGTTGCATAGCAATTTAACAAGCTAATAAATTGTTTATATCATAGTTGTATAGCGTTGTCCAAATCATATACCTCTTCTGCATCTAGTACCAAAGCAATTATATGAGCCCGGAGTAGACTCTTCCTTGATTGCATAATGCTCAAGGATGCTGCTCCTTTCTCCTGTTTTGTCCTCTGCAACCAACCCGCAGTATCAACCTGAATGACAGCAAAAATGATTATAATTATAAAATGTATAGGAAATTTTAATATTAAATATATACTCAAGTTTACTGGCCCTGAAGCTATACCAGATTCAGCATATCTAGTGAGCACCTTCAATCAAAATATAACTTTGGATGCCTATAACTATGCTAAGCATCACGTTTGGCAACTAGTCTATGTACACTGTACACAATAATGTGCCAAAAATAAAGATTAAAACATTAAAGTAAAATTATAATCACAGCAAGTTGATCAAGCTCAACAGACAAAATTGTACAATAGCACTATGGAAATGCATTTTAAGAGTATATGAACTTCAAAGAGAACATGCTGAATAGCAATTGCATATTCTCAAGACTGCATTTCAGAACAAAAGACAAGTACAAGTATGCTCACATGCATACATTAAATGGAAAAGATGCGTGTGCCAATAGCATCTAACTTCAAGGTCAGAGAAACAGAGAAACAAAGAAATATCATGTTTTCCTCTTACAAGCAACATTCCTACTTATATGGCCAATCGCTATCAGTCTCTGACTTTTCAATAGAACGAGAAATCCAGAACCAAGACATTCAAGGGTGATTACCAGATAAATTGTTCTTCCTTGAAATTCAAATTGGGTTCTGATTGCATCCCTTGTTAGACCAGCTTCAGGACCCACCAGAACACGGTCTTCTTGCAACAATGTATTCAATAAGGTTGATTTACCAACATTAGGACGTCCTACAATGGCTAACTGCAATGGCAGCTTACTTTTGTCAACATCAAGGTTGCTGCTGTCCTCGTCTTGGCTATTTTCATGATCACCTTCATCTGTATCTATGATTAGTACCGATTGAATGTGGAATTAAAATAAGTGATTATACAGCAACGTAATGGTGAACTTAATGTTGACAAGTTTAAATTATATGGTCTTTCCCCCCTGTTTGTGACCACAAAAAAACTCACCAACAAATAATTAGTTTAGCAAGCCCTTCCACGTACCCAACATGATAAAAGTTATCAAGTGTATAATAAGTGACCAAAAAGCAACCTTGTAGTGGTGGTTAATAGTTATCACTCTTTGAGCCGAATGAAATAAGCTTTTACTTACCATTCAAGACTCGAAGCATATAGTCCTCCAGGAGAGGCCTAAGAGACACATACAACTCATGCATGCCCAGTCCAGTCTCAGCAGATATGGCAATAGGATCCCCAAAACCCAAACGGCACATTTCATTAGCAGCTGAGGCCAGAGAATCATTGGCATCGAAGAGGGATTCAGATTTATTCATGGCAACAATAGGTTTGATTTGAGGTGCATGTTTTCTTAACCATTTTCCAACCTCCAGATCAAGAGGATGAAGTCCAGCTCTGGTTATCAACCAAAGGAACACAAGCAGACTAGCAGATATTAGTACTTTGAATCGAGGGAAAGCGATAAATTAAATCTGTCTGACATGTGTAATTCATTCATCCCATTCAAATTGAGGAAAAAGAACAACTAAATGCTAACACAACAAACAAGGCAGAGTAAAGGGGTATATGCATACAATAGAAAACTGGAAACAAACCTTGCGTCAGTGAGGAAGAGTGCAAAGTTAGACCTTGCCAACACGTTTGCTGTCATAGAAGCAGTTCTGTGGAGGATAGAACCAGAAGAAGCTTCAGCTTCCAAGCCAGCAGAGTCCAAGACCCTGAACCGTAAATCACCCAACTTGGCAACGCCTTCTCGTATGTCACGAGTAACATGATCATCAGGGGTGTTATAAACCAGAGCCTCCCTCCTCCGAATCAGACTAAAACCAATAACAATTAACAACTGCCTGGGGGACTATCACTATGACTAAGCAATCATCAAAGTTTGTGTGTGTGTTTTCAATGCCTCACCGGTTGAACAATGCAGATTTGCCCACATTAGGTCGCCCTAGAATGAGGACAGTGGGGAGGCGAGTAATTTGAATTTGAGTGAAATCAAGAGGTGCAGCACGGCTACAAAAACCCCTCACAGTAACATCCAACGGTGCTGCTGCAACTGCAAAGAAAGTGAGGAACTTTGTTAGGTGAAGAGAGTTGATAGTGACGTTACATATTGCAAAGTGAAAGGAATAATGAGATGAAGGAAGTTACAAGCGAAGTTATGGAAAAAAAGAAGCCTCCTGATGCGGGTCATTTGATCCCTCGAGCTAGGCTATGAAAAATGTGAAGGTTTCATAGGCACTTTAACAAACACTTTGTGGGCAGTTTACACTACACGGCTTTGCTACGAGATGGCTCCCAAATTTGAGTGTTTAGTTTGTCCTTTTTCAAAGGTAGAAACAAATATGCATTCCGTTAAATTCAAGGAAGAATAAATGCTATACTTATACGTTAAATGCAAAATATACAAAGTTTTTATTAAATTAGATTTCTTTTATCCAAATTTCAAATCGATATAGTTTTATTTTCACACATTAAATTATTGGGAATATTCAGAACCATATGTACAGTGAAATTATTTTTCTTACAAGCTCACCGCCTTTGAATTATGTAAGTATAACTTTTCTTTTACAATTTATTTGACTTTTTCAAGCTTCTGAGTTATATTTTTTAGATTTAAAAGAAAACGTTTTTTTTTTTGTTTACAACTATGGACATGTAGTTTAATTTTTGATGTTTAATCATGATACTTTTCTTAATATATGCAAATACTTTTGTTATTTAATTATTTTATTACTTAATATTTTCCAGTGAATGTTGTTAAAATTATTAAAAACTGTTCTATTTAATTTGCATTTAATAAAAATAAATAATATTAATATTTTTACATTACCAGCATTGATTTTATTCTAAGATAAATGCCTTATTAAAGTTTTAATGATTTAATGCAAATTTTTATTAAGTTAATGAAAAGTATGTTCAGATAAATTGTACGAAAAATACTTTTTACACATAACAATTGTACATATTCTGAAAGAAAAAATAAGTTAAACAAATAATAAATACTACCAGGAATAATATGGGTGAGAAAAAAAAATATTTTTGAAGGTGTTCAATAAAACGTAAGAAAATATCACCGTTTCTAATATTTTCTAAAAATATCGCTATTGTAACATAAAAGTTATCAATAACGTAGATGGAAGAGAGCGTTGTAAATAAATAACAAAGAAGACAATCAGCATAAAAACGGTTAATTCTTCACATTGTGTCGGTAGATAAATATACTCTAATAATTCATATATTTAAAGATTATATTTTAAATTTGATATCTATAAAATTGATTGATTTTTCTAATACATAAGAATTTAAATAGTATAAATGATATTGTTCAATTCAACATAAATAACTTACAAACATCTTCTTTTAATCACTGCATAAATTTGTAGAAAAAAATATAATAAAGTTGACTAAACATACATACGCTATTTTAATAATCTTGAGTTTAAGAATATTAACATTTTCTTTATGAAAAGTAATTTAAATTACTCCTCCATCTATGTTTTGAATTGTGACTTATTTTAAATGGTTTAAAAAGTTTTACATATTATAAAAGTTGAGGTTAAATCTGTCGTATACATTTTTTCTCTCGTAAGTTTAAAAAAAAACACACATAAATACAATTTTATTTATGAAAATATTTGTTTAAAAGCAAAATAAAGTGTAAATTTTGAAGCGAATAGCACTTAAACACAGTGATTAATTATAATAATATTATTTTTTTAAGCTTTATGGTGACAAAACGAGAGTTTCAAGTAATTCTTACCCTTACTTTCTAACTGAAACGAAAGCATCAGACTTTAAAACGAGCAATGCCTTTAGTGTCACAACTAACAATAACAATATTAATTTATGATATCTGAGATTAAAATTTATAAATATTAAAATAAATTATTTTTAAAGAGAGAAGCTAAAAACAAAAAATACATGTAATGATAGAAACTTATAAAGTAATTAATCTTCAAATAAATAAATAAATAAATAAATAAATAAATAAATAAATAAATAAAGAATAAAGAAGGAGAGGGTAGTGTAAATATATAGTACTAAATAATGATTCCGTTTTGGTTATCTCAGAGTCCTTCAACTCTCTCTCTCCATTTGGCTCCCAACCCCATCCATCATTCTATCTCTCTCTCCAAACCACACCACCAAATTCCAATGCATCTTCCTTCTTATTTCAATCACTGCCACTGTTACTCTTTCATGCTTTTGCTTCTCCTTATTTGAATTCCTTTTCCCTCAATCTCTCTCTATCTCATAGGGCAAAAACAAAACCCTAGCCTAGGATATATCTGAACCAAAAACCTCCTTGGTTGGGGAATTCAATTACTCGACCAGAGAAGAAGAGAGGAGATGGAAGGAGTACCGCACCCAGTACCCAGAACTGTCGAAGAGGTTTTCACCGACTTTAAGGGAAGACGCTCTGGTTTGATTAAGGCCCTCACCACCGGTACTCTTCGCTCTTTCTTTCCTTTTTCTCTTTCTTTTTTCTTTATTGCATTTCTCATAACATCTTCTTCTCTTCTTCTTCTTCTGGCAGACGTTGAAAAGTTTTACCAGCAGTGCGATCCTGGTGGGTTTCGGTTTTCTTCAATTAATGCCTTTCTTTTCTCATTTCCTTAGCTGCTTTCTTACTTACCCTCATTATTCCTCTTCTGTTTCGCTTTTTTTACTATGCTCCCGAATTATGAATGTTGCTGCCTTTCACAACTGTTACATTTCATTTGGAGTTTCATTCTACTTTTCAAAGCACACATCTGTGTCGCGCTCGCTCATCCATTAATATTTGAGAATTTGTCTGCACTGCTTGAATTTCTCCCTGGGAAGCCATTGAGAAACGCCAATTGTTGGAGGGGGACAGGTTAAGGATTTCTGATCAATTTTCAGAGGAAAAAAAAGTTTTAGTTAGAGGGAGTAATATCTCCCCTCTACTTCGATCAAACTAGCATTTACCACTCCACATAAAAAAAAAAAAAAAAAAAAAAAAAAAAAAAAAAAAAAAAAAAAAAAAAAAAAAAAAAACTAACATCCACTACTCAGCGTGTAACGCCTTAGCTAGGGACAGTTGAGAGTACGCATGCACTGCAGGGTTTGTCTATGTATGAGAATGAGAGAGGGACCTATAACCCTTTCCCCCATCCTTCCTTGGGTGCCTGTGAATATTTTTGGATGTGATATGTTGTATCATGCTGTTGAAGTTTCATAGCTGTTATGTTGAATGTGAGAATCTAAGGGTGATGTTGAACAGTTAGTAATACTCATTCAAATTGTTCAGTTGAATGTGAGAATCTACTGGTGACGTTGAACTCTTAGTAACAACCATTCAAGTGTATTCAGTTGAATGTGAGAATCTGCGGTTGATGTTGAACTTATAGTAACAATGATTCAAATGCATTCAGTTAAATGTGAGAAACAACTGGTGATGTTGAAACATTTGTAACAACCATTTTGTCTTCTTCCTTTGCTTAAAGTTGGATGTGTTTTGTGTGAATTTGGTTGTCACAGTGCACAGCTGTCATTTCTACAAGGTTGAGTGCGTGTAACTCGACTCGGTATCTTTAATCTTCGTCATGGCTTGTTGGTGTTTTCTGACATCGTTATGTTTGGAAGTTGTTAGAAGCAAATTAATGGTTATATGAAGGGAATTTAAAAAAGAATGGGGGCAAAGTATCAATTTTGAATAATTGTTTATTTTATTAATAAAGTACTATGCCAAAATGCGATTTCAACAATTAAATTTGATTTTAATAGAAAATATATGAATGGTTATTGAAATTATTTACATAATTTGACCTCCAAAATAGGAAGAACCCAAAAGAGCGAAGTGTTATGCGTAATATATTTTGTTAACATTATGTTATTGATTTACAAAATTTGTCCTCCAAAGTAGGAAAACCCGAAAGAGTGAGTATTTGAAGTGTGACATGTAATGTTTTTTTTAACAATATGTTATTCTCATTGTAGAGAAGGAGAATCTGTGTCTATACGGGTTTCCAAATGAAACTTGGGAAGTAAATTTGCCTGTTGAGGAAGTGCCTCCTGAACTTCCTGAGCCGGCATTAGGTATAAACTTTGCCAGGGATGGCATGCAAGAGAAGGACTGGCTATCACTGGTTGCAGTTCACAGTGACTCATGGCTGCTTGCTGTTGCTTTCTACTTTGGTGCTCGCTTTGGATTTGGTAAGAATGAAAGGTAAGAATCCCGTTCTCTATTATACCCTTGCAATGCATTTTATTCTTATTAGCCTTGTTAACTTGTTTTACATTATCTACCGTAGAACTACAATCTTCTTCTAAACTTGCTTCCATCTTTTGCTTGTATTTTTCCAATAAGTATTTGGCTTTTCATAGCCCTGCCCTTCTAGTTTCGAAGTTCTTTGATACATCTACCTTGTTTACATCACTCAATTCAAGCAGTACACAATTTTTGGAATAAAAGTTATCATTAGTTGAATTCCTTTATACATTACAACAGTAAGATAATGCAAGATTTTTTATGTTTTTCAGTAATGTATTGCAGTCCACAGTCAAAGATGAAATGTAGCAATATGTGTAAATTTTAATGAAACGCTGAACCAAATGAAAGTCAAGGTTCTCTATGTGTATTTGTGAACTTAATTGAAGTTTTAATTCTACAGGATAAGCATGCTGTGGATGAAATTGTTAGAAAATAACTGTTCAAGATCATACACTTCATATGCCCCCTCCATTCCTAAATACAAGACATTGATAATTTTTGTAGATTCCATATCAACTAGAGATATGACTAAATTATAGTCTATACATGTTGCAAACTTCACTTTACAAACCTGTTTTGTAGGGTTGAATTGAATTATGCCTAAAGCCACTTTCCAAGAATAACTAAATAACTAATTCACATTTTTTAAGAAAGTTGGTTATAATTCAGTTAGTAATGTTTAATTTGTCTGTAATTGTAATATTTTCCAAAATCCTCTTTAATAAATAGTGATGGAAAGAGAATAATTGGTGGTGGAGTTTTAATTTTAAAAGTTAAACTCTTCTTGTATCAAATCTTCCTAAGAGTAGGGGTGGGTATACAGCCCGACCCGATTAAGGTTCAGACCGTGAAGTATGTGTTTTAAATGGGCTGGTTAAATCCGGCCAGCAAGGTAAATGAATTTTTTTTCCAAATCTTTAGCTGGTCCACAAAGCCATGGATAAATGAACAGTCCGTGAGCCTGTCAAACCCTTTTGAAAAAGAGTTTATACCATGAACTAAATTGTACCAAAATAAAACATACGAACATTAAGATTGTTTTAATTACTAAAACATTACTACATTTAAATTGTTTGTCTCAATGGTCAGTAGTTAACAATACTAGTGAAAACATTTAAATTGTTTAAATGCCTAAAATATGACGGCTTTTTGTTGTATGTGTCAACATTTAGGCATCTCCAATAACACTTTACCATTGTTTGATATAGTTTGCATTTTTGTTTTAATATTAAAAAAAAATAAAAATTATGTTAAATGTGTAATAGGTTTGCCCGTGAGCCCACATATAAAATCCATAGAGTCCACTTACTAAACTGGTAGAACTCAAGAATTCTCGTATGTTTATCTGCTTGTTCTAAAAACAGGCTCGTAAACAGTAGGATATGTGGCCTAACAGTTTGCACACGGACTTGTGTTTGTGTACCCATCCCTATTAAGATAGAGAAGAACAATTTGTACCAAATATTTATTATTTATGGACTACAATAAGGGTATTTTGTAAAAGGAATGATTAATGAAAATGACAATTAGAAAAAGAGTCTTATAAAAATGGATAGGGAAATTTCAATAAATCTCGTGTTTATTAAATTTATGTTTTATTCTTGAAAGATTGGATTTAATTCAACATGGTTCTCAAAACGACTTTGTCAAGTGTCACCACAGTCTCCAAATTTGACTTAATCCAGTCCTTATAAGACAAAACTGTTATGCGCCCAATCATTAAAAGCTGAATTTCGTTGGTAGTTGGGTTCAGCCAAAGAATTATATTATTAATTGATGTGTTTCAAAGTTTTGATCAATGTAAAGAGTGTGTTGAGAGACCAAAATACCGGTTTTCTTCATCTCTGTCTTGTCAAGAAACCAGTGGCATGACCGCTCATATTCTTCCTCATTGTTTAAGGTTTATACCTGCATATAAATTGCATGTCAATCATGCTTTTTCTCACCCTGCTAGATACTGACTGACCATGTCCCTATTCTCCCTTTAACCCTTTGGTGTACAGTGGCTATCTATTTCTTTAATCTTGGAAACTTTTTTGACTGTAGAGATAATGATTTGTTAAATTTGTAATATTTGTTTAGAGGAGCTTCCCTTTCTGTTTGTTGGCACGATTTAACTTTTAATTTTCTCTGTCCACTTTCAGTTTTAAGATTTCTTCATTTTCACTTTTTTCTCCTTGTCATTTAATTTCACACTCTAATTGAAGTTTAAACTTGTTAATAGTAAAGTATGAAATCGTTGGAGTTTGGTGATATATTGCTGGTGAATATATAGGATAAACTTTATTTGGTAAATTTTTTGGCCATAGGCAAGTCAAAAGAAAACTAACCTAAAAAATAAGTGAGCAAAAACAAAATAAAGAGGGAGGTAATTGATTGCATCACGGAAATTAGAATTAGGGAGGGATTTCGATACACATCGTCCTCTAATTCACACTAAGAAGCATGGAGGAAAAAAAGCAATCTCGTCTTCTTCCTAAATCAAACCCAGGAACATAAGCAAAAGTATGAGCTCCCATTTGCCTCTGTCACTACTCCATGCCACTATCGAAGCTTCTTGCTGTATTGCTTCAAAATACCATGGAAATGATCATCACTCTTACACAAACCTACCAAATAACCCCAGGAGGTATTCCCCTCTATGCCTTAGTCTCCCAAACCCAATGTCCTCAACTTGTTGCTGATCAAAATTGCCTCCAAAGTCCTTGAATTCCACATAATAACTGCAAACCAAAGCGACAAGAAACCAGAGCCAAGCATATGTGATAGTTGAAGGGTCAATACAGCCAACCAGAGTGAAGCAAAGGTTACCATAAGAGTTGAGATTTTAGAAAGAAAGTGAATAATTGGCCATAACCCGTATTTCCTTTGGGGTCACTATATTAGAACCAACGAAACAACATAGTAAATTGGATGTGGTTAAGACTGTATGGATTTACTAATGTGTTAGTAGGAAAAGGGGATTTGGGAAAGACTAGAAGAAGACAGAAATTTGAGTCTTGCAATTTGAGGATTCATCCTCACTTGTGATGGTGGATGCAGAGGGTTGCTACTTGTGGTACTTGGAAGTGGAAGCAATCATATGCGAAGTTAGTTTGTGTAGTTAAATCGGTTTTCTACAGTGATTAAGGAAGTATAGATTTATAGAAAGTGTTTATGGTCAGAATGTAAAGGCGCTTTGGAGTATGGTAATGGAAGGTGACATGGTAAAAGATATCCATATTGTATATGTCAAGCAAGTAGATATTGTTCATGTATACATGATAATGTAGCAAATTATTTGCCTTGTCACTTAATAATATTATGAAGCAGGGACTAAAAGTAACAATGTCAATAAATTAAGCATCAAATGGAAAGATGTTTAGGGACTGAAAAAATGGATAATTTAATAAGAATGAAAAATATATTTAAGCCAAAAAAATTTTAAGGATGGGTTCAAAGGTGAAGGTGGGGATAATTGGCTGTGGCTTCCTTAACTTTTGAAGGTTCCCCAGCATTGGTAGTGATACTGCGGCTTTTTACTGTTGAGTCCTATGACCCTTGTGCTGGAATATGGATACTTAAATCATCACAAATAAGATGTATTACCAATACTGAAGTTAAAAGACAAAGAAGAACAGCATTGGGAGTTCGTATGGACCCTGCTGAAATTGTAGGGTTCTAAGTATTAAGGAAAGAAATTAAGAGTATACAAATTTGAATACTACTATTCTCTTGCATATTGAGAATACTATGTGATACACTCAATATATTAGTAGATGTTTTCTATATATTTGAACATAGGTCAATTACTTATATTCTTCTGGGGTATATTTGAGCCTCCCATTGGTCCCTTTAATCTTTGTACCATTGGCAGTGACTCAATTTAATATCTGAGTACAAAGGTAGTCCGATTGATTTCAATACTAGAGTTGGGAGATAAATCATGTATCTTTCATGGAAAGTATGGTCTTTGGGGTAGGGAGGGTGAGGAAAACAAAATGAGAAAAAGACTGAAGGAGCCCAAGAAGAAAAAGTACACTGCTACAGATCTTGAGAAACTTGGTTTGAAGTTCGTATATGATATCATTTTGGGAGGTTCTACTAATTTTGGTTCAAATGGATATTTTCAGGAAAAGGCTTTTTCAGATGATAAATGATCTGCCAACAATCTTCGAACTTGTGACTGGAAGTGTTAAGCAATCAAAGGATCAACCAGCTGCTCACAACAATGGTAGCAAATTCAAATCAAGTGGAAAGGTGGTATGTAGTTTTCAATCATTTCTTAATTTATGTTTGTATAACTGTCCTTGTGTGAAAAGTCACTTCGGTCTTCCTGTTTTGGATGCTTCCTGTTAACAGTCTCGTCAGTCTGAGTCTCAAGCCAAGGGGATGAAGATGTCTGCACCACCTAAAGAGGAGGATGAGAGTGGAGAGGAAGAAGAAGAAGATGATGAACAAGGTGCGACATGTGGTGCTTGCGGTGATAATTATGGCACTGATGAATTCTGGATCTGTTGTGATATGTGTGAAAGATGGTTCCATGGTAAATGTGTTAAAATTACTCCCGCTAAGGCTGAGCACATCAAGCAATACAAGTGCCCCAGCTGCAGTAACAAGAGGGTTAGAGTTTGAAAGCAGTAACCTTTGGACCCATCACCAATTAAACAGACAAGATTTAGAATGTTTGATAACATTTTTACAAGTGAAAATTGCTTCCTGTTCTAGTCAATGGTGCACTTTAATGACTATGCAGATGGAATTTCAAGTTTTGCTACTGTGTTCATTCCTACTGTCTAATCTTCTTGGGAATTGTGTTAAGTAGTCATTGACAGCAAAGATATTATATAAATATATTATGCAGTTTCTGGTTTTGCTTTAATAAACATTTTATTTACTTCTACATTATAATGTGGTGCACACGGTATGTAGTGTGCCTTCAACGGAATTCAATTCCAAGATCAGTAGCGTACACAAAGGGGCTTGAGCCGGTTTTTGATTGTTAGTCTAATTTTCTCTCATCTTGAGAAAGAAGAAAAGGGCAATGATATTCTGTCGAGCCCGAAATATTTTTTTCCATCATTGGAGATGGGTCTTATTAGCAGGTTCAAAGTAATCTTTCAGAGAATTAAAGCACATTCTTATCATAATATGCTTAGAATGCCTGTTTTTGAACCGATAGTCTGCACCCAATTTTAATCGGGTGAAAAGATAATTTGAAGTAAAATTTTAATTATAGTTATGGCAACCGTTGGATCTTCATTCTCCCACATCATGCTTCCTCGCTTAGATTGTACATATTTAGTTATGCTCATAACTTGCTGTCATTATTTCTCACCTCATACTGCTCTAAGTGGCGTGTCGTGCTAGGGTATATAACAAATTAACAAGTAAATGCTGGCGATGTTCTGGTACAATGTCTTCTGAGCTATCCATTGAAACAAAGATAACGTGAAAGAGTAGAGGCAAGTATTGGCGGAAATCTTCACCGTTTTCATATGATATTTCAGAAAGAAGAAATAGTGTTATATTTGAATGCGTTAAGTGGGCTGATCGAAGTTCTTTTGCATTCACACCATGCAAGTTTCGAACCACACACACTTCAACTAATTCATTGTGTTTATATATACTTTCCGGATTATTAGAAACTTATGAATTAACTATTTTATAGAAAACAAAGTTATGGATTGATTAATCCAGAGTGAAAAAACTTAATTCTTGAAAAACTAGTGTTTTAAGTTATGGACTGTACAACATTAATCATTCTGGATTGTACAATAAAAATGTATTATTAAAAATGAACGTGGATTTCATAATTTAGAATATTAAATAACATTGAAAATAAATAATACCATATTATACTGTAATATTAATATTTTTCATTTTTAAGTTTTGTAAACTTTGTAAATCACTCAATTCGAAACTTTTGCAACAAAATCCACACTTTATGGAGATGCAAGAGGAAATCGTGACTGTGCAGGAAGAAAAACCTTTACTATCAATACTCTTTTTTTATATGAAGAAAGACCTTGGACCAAATTACAAGCAAACAGCACAAGGATCCAAATCCCAGTAACATTATTAAACAAAAGTACAGAATTTCTTGGATTATCTCTAGAATAATAGTTATATTATAAAACCTTATTTTATTTTTTATTTTTGAGTCCTACTATTTCGTTTTTTTTCTTTTAAACTTTTATGAATCCTACAAGACCTAAGTATTAAGTTTATGACACTTTCATGTATTAAAATTGTTCTTATACTCTTAATGCTGATACTTAAGGATTACCTTCCATCAAAAAATCTCTAGGCAAGTATAGTTATTATTATTATTTTTCTAAAAGAATTATCGATGCATTAATGGAAAGTTAAAACAATTGTTCCAGCCTGTTGCGTATGCTCTTTGTATCAAGTTGGCATTAGTTATGGTAATGAATACTCACAGCAAGTAGCTAGCACAAATGTCAAAATAATAATAATAATAATAATAATAATAATAATAATAATAATAATAATAATAATAATAATAATAATAATAATAATAAAAAGAAAGGAACAATGTGCGATAGAACAAATAAGTAAAGAATGGAATTAAAAGGTGAAAAAAAACTTGGACAGTTTATCCAATTTTCATTTTAGAGGATGGGTGAAATAATGGTGCTGGGTGCCACAACCTTTAGCATTCTATTAAAAACTTTAAGTACTGTTGTCTACTTGTCTTTGCATCATCAATTTTTTATGGGATTTGCTTCAATTCTTTCCTTTTCCCAATTCAAATCTTATAACCAAAAGAAGCCATAAAATACGAATGTTTTATTGGAGTATTCACTTATGCACCTATCTCTTTTTCTTTCACTGAGGTACTTGAATCATAATTTGTTCCATTATAGCTGCATGTAAATCCAATTTACTCATTTACCCTATTTCTTCCTATCTAATTGTAAATAAACACTTAAGAAAAATCACCAATCTTCAGGAAACATAAATCTTGGTAATTATGAATTGAGTAATGAATAAATTTTGCTTGTTTGGATAAATATAATAATGAAAATATCAGAAATTTCTATATTTGATATAGACACAGAATGTGATATGGAAGAAATGAATGAGTAATCTTCTGTACTTGGATATGATCCTACTTAGTGAATGTGACCAAAATCAATGCTCTAACAATTGAAAATAGAAGATAATTGTCCTAATTGATTATATAAATTTCCCACAAACTAAAAACTCTCTCTGCAGCTAATTACTAACTTCATCAAATTTCCATTGTTCTAAGCATGTTTTAAGGCCTTGGCAGTAATGGCAACAATATTGTGCTGCTAAAGTAACATCTACTTAATGTCATACCTACTGCATTCAACTCCTTTCACCTGCATCATTGTCTCCCTTTCTCATCATTTTAGGGGTGTGATGTGTAGCTTCTGCAATGACCACCTTTATTTACTTCTTTAATCACACCTTTTCACAAATTCCTTGTTAATTCTGAATGAATGACAATTTAAATCAATAATGAAATTACATAAAATTTATTTAATAATAAAAAGTCTGTTTACTATTTTTTTTTTTCAGGTTAAGAAAAGGAAATCACAGGACATAACATTGATGCTGCAATTATTTATTATCAAATTCAATCGAAGGTGACATGTCTGGTACTTTTGTGTACAGTAACCCATGAGGGTGAAATTAAATTCACCAACCATTTCATTATGACAGATATAATAATCAATGTTGTTTTTTTTTTTTTTTCACTAATGATTCATAACAACCTGATTTGTTTATTATATGAATAAGATGAGTAGAAAGGAGTTGAGGTATGAGATTTTTTATGAAGAATTTCTTGGATTGGAAATAAGAAGTTTATCTGCAAAGAGAATACTAAGGATAAGAAATTAAGAAGGAGAGAGTTGAGTGAAAACTACAAGGGAAGGTATCTGAGTCACATGCCTACTTTTCTATGGTCACTAGTCGACACAGAGATAAAGACTAGTACTAATTCTATACTTGAGGACACTCTAGTGTCAACATGTCATTCTCACTGTTTTGCCAAATTATTTAGAGGCTTAGTAAGTGTGGTGGTGCCTAATTTATTGCTTGTGTGGAATAATGATAAGAAGAGATGGGTGGTGGTAGGCTGGTATTGGCAGGTATCTCCCAATGGTATAAATGCAACCAAGAAGTACTTTGAGTTTGAGGGGCACAAAGAAACCATAAAGTGTCACAAGAATTTCACATCATTAGGTAGCTTCAACCACCTTAGATCAGCTCACCATGCATTCAATAACAACACTGGTGAATTTCTTTTTCTCTTTTTATCAGAAAAAATATATATAAACTGAGTCACTTGAAGTGGTTCAATCCATTTACAAATATATACAAATATTAAAAAACCAAATATATAGATAACTTATCAGAACATGCATATATCTATGTTCTAATTTGTGTACTGTAGCAAATGTAGGATGGGGACATAACTAAACTAAAACCACTATTCCATGCTATTGCACCAATAGCCTTCAATGTCCACAGCAAAATTCAAACTAGGTCATCATCACATTTCTTCACAACACTTTCAAATCAGTAATCTGGACCTCATTAGTCATATTACTTTAATTACACCAAAAACTAAATTTTCTAATGAAAATCTTGTTCACAGTATTTGAGATATTTTACATGATTCTCTCTTGATTATTTGAATATGGTAATATTTATTTGATTAGGTAAAATAAAATTCAATCAGACAAACAATGAATCAAGTCATATTTTATTACTACTTTTTATTTATTTATGGGAAGATACACATTAATTGAAATTATGATGAGATATATTTACAATGAATCAAGTCTTTTTTGGGCAATCAAAAATTAAAAGTGGAAATAACTGCTTTATGAAGAGAGAAATAAAAGGGAATGTTGTTATTTTGTCATTAAAAGCTGTTATTGTTTATGGATATGATGTTAATGAAATAATTGAGAGAAGGGTGGAATTAGGATGGACAGAAAGTCAAAAATTTGAGGAACATGACAGGAATCAATCAAGGAGATGATAAAAAAGACATTTTAGGAAGAAAGAATCTTTCTTCTCTTCTCTTATCTAATTTCCTTTGTTACCACCAAATGTGAGTTGGGAGTGTCCCCGTGTTTGTAGGGGCCATTTTCTATTTTTATTTTCATTTTGATCCCATCGCACGTTATGTTATGTTAATTGTTGGTTCATTTTTCGATGATCATCAAAAGCAACCAAACGACCCACTGAATCCTCCCACACACAAACAAACACTCACAGATTCATTTCAATTCAACACTTTTGCTTCTTGGAGCGCCAAAAGAAAAAGGAAACCCTAACGTATCATTAAGATAAAACTATATACTCAGGAGAGAGAGGAACAGTCAACCAAAAAAGACACCTCATTTCGTTTTCACACACGCTCAACTGTGTCATCTGTCAGATCTGCTTCTGCTCTCTCTTTTCCCACTCACAAAGCTGTGATTTTTACACCATAAACAGATATTCTACACTGAATCCTCAAATGGGTATGTTCATAGTGTGAGTAAAGGTAAATGGGCATTTGCCATTCTTTGTGGGTGCCGGTGGGTTGAAGAAGACCAAGAAGAAGACCAACAACGAAGATGTCAGAAATGCGGGTGTCTGAGCTTCACTTGAAAAAGGAACTCACCCAAATCCGCAAGGCTGCTCGAGTTCTCAGAGATCCTGGCACCACATCTTCTTGGAAGTCACCACTCAGTTCATCAAGATCCGTGGCTGCATGGAACAGAGACAGTGGAAGTAGAAGGTTCAGCACCAATACTCAACTTGCCAACAATGAGAAAGAGAAGGAGAGGGAGAAAAAAGTGTTCTTGTACAATTGGAAGAACTACAAATCTTCGAGTGAGAAGTACAACGAGGAAGAAGATGACGATGATGGTGATGATGGGGGATCTTCGTCGCTTCTTGGGGACAGAGACAGAGACAGTTTGAGTGATGCTCGCAATGGTTGTGACTCTAAGAGTGATACATACCTGGCTGCCGGTGGTACTGGTGGCGGTGGCGGCGGCACTCGTTCTTCTATTTTCAAATGTGGGGATGCTAATCTTGTTTCGAGAAGAACTGTCCCAGTTAAGAAAAAGAGTAAGAAAAATAACCCTCATTTTGATTTTTTAGCAAAGTGTCAACAGCATAGGCAAACGAATCCAGGAAGAAATTTTGTGAGTTCTTCAAAGGCATTGCTAGAGGGACATTCTTCTTTGCCTTTTTTTAGCAGGGATGACTCTGTTGAGTTCTCTGATGATACCGAGGATTACACTAATTCTGAGGGCGTGAGACCAATTTCAGGGCCTTCCCCTTTGCTCTTCAAACTCAGGCAAAAGAATTGGTCTCGCTCTTCCTCAAAGTTTTTGAGAAGAAGTCGAAAAGAGGATTCTTCTTATTCTTATAGCACCCCTGCATTGTCAACCAGTTCTTACAATAGGTACGGTCACCGTTATCCCAGCACCCTCGGATCCTGGGATGGCACCACCACTTCGGTGAATGATGGCGATGGAGATGACGAGATTGATGATCATTTGGATTTGCCTGGCCGCCAAGGATGTGGAATTCCTTGCTATTGGTCCAAGAGGACTCCTAAACATAAAGGGATGTGTGGGAGTTGCTATTCTCCCTCACTGTCCGACACTTTGAGGAGGAAAGGGAGTAGCATGCTCTGTGGAAGTCAAAATATTTATCCCAGACACCGCAGATCGGTTTCGGCCTCTCAAAAGAGAAGACTTTCTCAGAGAAGTGCTCGAGGGGTCATTCCATTGCTCACAAACAGTGGTGATGCTAGAGAAGGGTCGTCTGTGGGAACCGGAAGGAGTGATGATGAACTTTCCACAAACTTTGGGGAGCTTGATCTTGAGGGATTGAGCCGGTTGGATGGAAGAAGGTGGTCATCTAGTTGTAGGAGTCAAGAGGGGTTGGAGATTGTAGCTCTCAATGGGGAAGGGGAAGAGGAAGGGACGCCGGAGAATAGTCGCTGTTTCAGCCAAAAGTATAGGCCAATGTTCTTTGGTGAACTGATTGGCCAGAATATTGTTGTTCAGTCACTCATCAATGCTGTTTCCAGGGGACGCATTGCTCCTGTGTATCTGTTTCAAGGTCCCCGTGGGACTGGCAAAACGTCAACCGCTAGGATATTTGCTGCTGCCTTGAACTGTGTAAGTCCTGATGAGAGTAAACCTTGTGGCTACTGCAGGGAATGCACTGATTTTATTTCTGGTAAGAGCAGTGATCTATTGGAAGTGGATGGAACCAATAAGAGAGGAATTGATAAGGCTAGATATCTGCTAAAAAGATTGTCAACTGGGTCATCTTCAGCCTCACCACAATATACAGTTTTCGTTATTGATGAGTGTCACTTGTTGCCCTCCAAGACATGGCTGGGATTTCTCAAGTTTCTGGAAGAGCCACCCCAGCGAGTTGTGTTCATATTTATAACATCTGATCTTGACAATGTACCACGAACAATACAATCTCGTTGCCAAAAGTACCTTTTTAATAAAATTAAAGATGGGGATATTGTGACCAGGTTGAGGAAAATATCTACTCAGGAGAACCTTGATGTTGAAGCAGATGCACTGGACCTCATTGCTATGAATGCAGATGGTTCACTTCGAGACGCAGAAACAATGTTAGAACAGCTTAGTTTGCTGGGGAAGAGAATTACTACTTCTCTTGTCAATGAACTTGTGAGTTTGTTGCGACTTTCTTTGGCATATTCATGTTTTCAAAACCTAATTATGAGATGATCATTTTTTTAAAAATACACCTATAACAGTTCTAATAATGCTTTTAACTTAACAGTTTTTTTTTTTTTTTTTTTTTTTTTTCTGTGCAAGTGATTATCATACAAACATAATGCTGTTTTTTATTACCTGCAACAGGTGGGAGTTGTTTCAGATGAAAAATTATTAGAACTTTTGGAGTTGGCAATGTCATCTGATACTGTAGAGACTGTGAAAAGAGCCAGAGAATTGATGGACTCTGGAGTTGATCCAATGGTTTTGATGTCTCAACTAGCTGGCCTTATCATGGACATCATTGCTGGGTCATATGCAGTCATTGACACCAGACCTGATGATTCATTCTTTGGTGGACGGAGTTGTGAGTACAATCCCTGATTAGATTTGATGACACTTTTATATATTTATTCTTCTTAATGTTCACCATAATATGTCATTCATCTTAAAACACACAGAATAACTTGGGTGTTATTTAGTGCAATGCCCTTTCCTGATCTAAAGTGTAGGATGATCAAAAGTTCTTGGGTTCTCATCTATAGCCAAAGGATATTGGTAAACATGAACCAATAGCAGGATATTGCATTTGATAATGTTATAATGAATGCCCTCTCATTTATATTTGAAGATGTTCTTTCACTTTGTATTTATTGGAGCATACATTTGTCAACTGAAAAGAGTCTAATCATTTAAAAAGTATTAAGATTTCTGGTATAATGAATTTCAACAATAAGTGTCTGGATCTGCTTCTAAATCCTGTTTTTCGGTTGTGACCTTAGGCTTTGATCAAGTTTATTAAATCGAGATTCAAATAATGAATCGCTGAGCTATTTCTTGTGAATTGTAATTTTGTATCAAATTGTAAGATCCAGGTACAACTAAAAATTATTTCAAATATTTGACATAGATGATATATAGTATTCAATGTAAAGAACATAAACTAGAAATAGATAAAACAACTTTAGACGAGGTCAAGCTAAGCAAAACTATTAATTATATCCAAGTTTGTGAAGTTTTTATTTATAAGAATGAAAACAGAACAATTGAATATCTGAATGGAGTACATGTATTGAATGTGTGAATGACAAACAGGTGGAATAATTAAATAGGACAAGTTTCAAAGTGTTCTTTCCAGTTCCTATTTAAGCTCACATTACTTTCTACCTTTTTTTTTTTTTTTTAAGATTTGAT
>Ga0209489_101025_pt1 | contig 56719 bp, 28 predicted proteins | sample SiratrowhiteBW_FD_187527 | JGI IMG/M metagenome (GOLD analysis project Ga0209489, IMG submission 187527) | Root nodule microbial communities of legume samples collected from California, USA - Siratro white BW (SPAdes) (version 2) | ecosystem: Host-associated > Plants > Roots > Nodule | place... | reverse complement strand
TATATATAAAGTATAGAGAATTATTTATTCTTTCTTTTAAGTATAATTAAAAAACACATAATTTCAACTCTTATAAATCTCTCTCTCTCTCTCTCTCTCTATATATATATATATACATATATATATATATATATTTATTTATTTATTTTCTATTTGAATAAGATATTTTATCATAAAATATTTGAACACTTTTATAAAAATAATCATCCTTCAAAAATTATTGTCTAAACATAATGAATTAATAACGTTCAGAACCTCTAAACATTGCTTGTGAACTATTTCTTATCTGTATTTTAAGATTTAATCTCTTTCTAGTGAGAAAAGTTTTGTGTGAAAACACACTTCATTTAAGCTAATTTTTGTAACGAATATTCATTTAAATTTAAGATACTTTTTCAATATGGAAAATTTTAATTAGGCTAAATTTATTCAACTCTGTAGAACTTACAGTCTCAAGAAATCGACTTATCGCAGTTCCAAAAGCATCTTTTTACAAATAGATCTTGAAAACGTAACTTTTACTTCTATAAGAGTCTATTCCCAATCATTGTTTGAAGATGAGTTCATGATTCTGATCTTTATTACCTTAAATGGATTGAATTAAGAAAGAACATGACAATTAAGACCATTCTATAATAACAGAAAATTCTGAAACTAAAGTTTTGAATGATTTTTTCTTCTATACATGGTCCAATTTCTAAACTGACAAAAAAATAAAAATAAAAGACTAAATCTGATATTTTTTCCCTTGAAGGGGTAATGCTTAAAATGTCATTTACTAAATAAATAATTTGAGAATAAAATATGACTATCTTTTTAAAAATTAAGAGTTTCAATTTTTAAAACACAACCATTATCATGTCCAATAAGTTTACTAGAAATTTTGAAAAGGTAAATTATATATGAACACTGCAATTTAATAAAATGATTCAATATTTAGGTATATGTGTTTAACAGTTGATGAAGAAAAATTGTCAAAAAATAAATATAAACACTATAATCAATAATACTATAAAAACCATTTTTCATCATCATTTTGTTCATCTTGGTTGGTGGTATACACATTTGTCTTCAACTTTTTCATTACCATTTATACTTTGTTTCTTATTTAAAGCAGGACTTATAAATTATCAATGCATTAATATAGTGATTAAAAAACTTTTATTCACACTTTATAAGATTATTCACATTCCATGGTTTTAATTACCATCATCAATGAATGGTAAAATACGGAAAAATTAAAAGAATATAATAAAAAATGCGTAATAGAATTTACAAAATAAGAATTAAATTTTCTTACTTTGCAATCATATTCTCCATTTCAAAATCCTTTCATGGTAAAATTAGAGATTTGTGACAAACTAGATGACAGAAAAGGCGAATGAAAAATGGTTAAAAGCTGTGACCAAAAGACAAAATTTTTCGATCACAGAGTCCCATATGCCATAGGTGAAAGAAGAAGAAGAAAGAACTGAACTTGGATTGATTTGGTGTGTGTGGAAAATGGTGAGCCACTGCAATGCTTAATAACAATGTCCACATATTTCAGTTTCTTCAACTCCCACTCTTTCTTCTCTGCATGAACACAACACAGATTCTGAAAAACACAAAACCCCCATTTTTTTTTTTTACTAATGAAATCCCTTCATCTCTCCCCCTTTTTTTCTCACCGTTATTCTCACGTTTCCCTTTGTTGTTGTTCCCTTCCCCCCAAACAAAACTTCCACGAACGCGCTTTCTCTCTCTAACCGTTAAGGAAGGAAAGTGATTATTGCTTGCCACAGTGTTTGGCATCAGATTCTTTTGGAAGCTTCCATTTTGAGCATCTGGGCGTCTCTTCCCCCTGCTTTTCCTTCGATTCCCCCATCTGGGTCGGTCTCATTTTGCTCACTTTGGTTCGTTCCTGTTTTCTCTGATTCAAGAAAATTGAACAATTCAGGCGTGAAATGATTGTTGTTTTCGCTTGGATTCTCCTCGGGTTTTTTCTTGGGGTGGTGGTGGTTGTGGCCGCCGAAGGTCTTGGGTTGTTGTGGCTGGTGAAACGACTGCATAGAAGGATCAGCAGAGACCAAGCGAAAATCGCGTCGAAGACGCAACTGGATGGTTCTCAAAGTGATTCCCATCAGCAGTTGCTAAAAAAGGAGGTGACTTTCTGGTTTCCAATGATATCTGTTTTTTCAGTTTTGTGTTTGTTTATTTGGGGGGTTTTAATTTGTTGACGTGTTCGAGTTTCGCTTTTTGTGTTGTTTTATCTTCAGGGTGTGGTTTGGGTTTTGGAGCCTGACAAGGTTCCAAAAATTCGGGTAGAGAAACAGTCAAAGGAACAGAAGAAGAAGAAAGATGTGATGGAGGTGACTCCGGTTAGGAAGTATGGGAAAATCAATGGGCAGTCACTTGTGATCACAGATGCTGACGGCTCTCACACCACCATTCAACTTAAGGGGTGCTCAGTGGAAGCTGTTTCAGCAACAAGTCTTGCTTCAAAAAAATGGTAATTTGTAATGTTAAGGCTTTGCTTTCGTGATGGTGGTGTTGTTTTGGTTACATTTGGGTTAACCGCCTGCATTATATGACTTCACCTTCATGGTTGGTGGACTACATTATGTTTTTGAAGTTCCCTTCTTTAGATAAGTGTGTTTATATGTTGCATGCAAACTGGGAGATGAGGTCATTTTGAGGGGAAGTAATTCACAATGTTAGAGTTATAATTGTTGTTGTGTTAGGAGTGTTTCTGGGTTGGGTTTGTACTACCTGTATTAGACTTGCTCAAGCCAATACCTTGTTCTGAACAGTAGGTACTGTGTAGAAGCTGTAGTTTGTATAAAGTTTATTTCAACACAAAGGTATCATGCATGTCAAATCAGTGGTATCAACTGGAGCAGTGCACAATTTGCACAAACATGATTGTGAAATCGACTATGTTAGACTCATAGCTCCTCTTATACAACAACTTTTTTTTATCCTTTCAGTTGGATCATATTGAAATGCTCATTATTTTGATTCAACATAGGATCACAGTTTAAAGTCTCATTTCCTTTATGCCCTGCATGCATCCGAATGAGAGGGATGCGAGTAACACATCCTCTAACATGTTCTTTTTCAACACACTCTCATCTATAGTTTGTTGAAAGTCACAATTTTTTGTAGGTCCCACTTCTTATTTAATGTTTATCTCTCCTATTTTTTGGTTCTTAATAATTCTTAAAATTGATATTGTGTTTTGCTAGCACTCCTCTCCTGATGAAGTAACTTGTTATTTCTTATGGTGTCTTACTTCAAATGATAATGGATAGATATATTTTTTATGTTCTTGCTTATTTACTGAAGAAATTAGGTGCTTCAATGTAATGACTCGTATAGGGCGAAAAAATACCCCATCAGAGTGGAAGCCAAGACATCTGTCATCTACCATGGAAGCAAGACTGTTTACATATATCTTGAGACTGCATGTGAAAAAGAAGCATGGTGTAAGGCCCTCCGTCTGGCTTCTTCTGATAAAAAAGAAAAGGAAGAGTGGTTTGCCCAGTTGCAAGATGACTTTCGAAGTTATTTGATATCATTAAATACTGAATATCATTCTCATATGAAACCATCGGTAGGATCAAGTGCTGATGCAATAGAAAGGGCTAGTAAGCCTGATGGGGGTTCCTCTAAGGTTCGTCAATTTTTGAAAAAACTTACAAAAAAATCTTCCCGAGTTGGCGTGGAAAATAAATCAGCTTGGACTTCATTGCCAGGCCGTGAAGAAAGAAAGAACACTGATAAGCTTCGTGCTTGTCAGGACGCAGTTTTAGCCACTGCTTACATGAAATCTACTTCAGCAGCAAACCCTCTAAAACTTCCCTTGTTAGAGAATGCTGCACCGTCATCTTCTAGCATATCTCGTTTGGCAAGCCAGGGTCAATTCTCCGATGCAGACACAGATGAAAAGTTAGGTGCGGACGAAGGAACATTGTGTTGGAATTTGTTGCTTTCCCGACTCTTCTTTGATGTAAAAGAAAATGTGCAAATGAAGAAATCCATCCAAGAAAGGATTCAGGTAACAAATGTTCCCTTTTGATGATATTAATTATGTATTTGATTGAGTCTGTTTATATATATGTGTGTTTATGTATGTATTTATATGTACATAAATTTTCTTTTAATCTAATTGTTAAAGGTGTGTTGCTTTTTAGAATCATTAGATTAAAAGAATGAATTAAGCCCTTCTCACTTTTCTATACACACACAGACACACATGGTTTGTTTCAAGAACATCCTACAGAGACGTCATTTTGTTTTGGTTTCTGTTAGATAACTGTTACTCTTTTCTATTATTTTTTACAGAGGACATTGGGAAACATGAGAACTCCCAGTTATGTAGGGGATGTAATCTGTACAGAAATCAACATGGGAAATGTTCCACCCTGTATAATTCGAATGAGGGTTCTTCCAATGGAAATGAGTGAGGTGTGTGCCTTAGAGGTTGACATTGAATATTCTGGTGGTGCATTGCTAGAGATTGAAACAAGGCTTGAAGTAGGAGAATTAGAGCTCGAAAGGGAAAGAGAGGACTTAAATCCAGAATCAAGTAATGATGGGGCTGTCCCATCAGATATTCTTGAAGGATTTGAATATTTGGATGAGCAATTGAATCTTGCAGAAGGAATGAATGATTTACAAGAGCCAAAAGGAGATGGTGAGTGGATTATTCGTTGGTACATTGTCCTAACAAATACAACTATTTGTGCAATTTCTCTACGTTATGGTTTGGTGAAATTATGCTGGATTTTTTTCCCCATAAAAATGGAATTAATGAGGACCACGGTAGTAGCTTTTGTTCAAGATATAAAACCATTTATGAGCCTCCACGAAACATCAGCTTTTAAAATTTCTAGTCCTTTTCTCCCAGGGATGATGAATTTCCAACGTTGATTTGTGTGTGGGTTGGGCGATGTTGAAGTGTTTCTTGTATCTAGATATTGTTATATAAAGCTCTTAGAATTTGGGTTCGGGTATAACTGAATTGCAAAAGCTAGCTCATGAGATGATGGTTACCTTCCACTTATATATATTATTTTGGTTATATCGCTAATCAATGTAAGATTTTCAACAAAAGCATTCATATTGATAAATCTAGTCTGTGCTTTTCAGATGTGTCGAAGAGCTCTAAGCATAGTACATCTTCCTCGTCTCAAGGATCAAGATGGAAGTCTATGTTAAATTCTGTTGCCAAGCATGTTTCACAGGTAGCACATTGTTATTATTCCCACTTCAATTTTTCGATTGTTCTTTCATTATTAGGAGTCTGTTTCATTATTATGTTGTGTGTTTGTGCTTGTATGAGCTATGAAGTACGGTTCTCTGTCCACGGCTAAAGATATATATACTTTCTTTGTCTTTGTAGTTTAATGATAGTTGGCCAAATTCGTGTTTAGTTTCTCTTATCATGTTTATTTAATGCACAGTCTTGTTGTTTGGTTCTATTCTGCTGATGGGCAATGACTTCATTTTTAGGCATGTCACAGTAACCTGCTGAGGTTTTCCAAACCCATGTTCAGATCCTTTTTCATGTTATTACATTGGCCTTACCTATTGTAATTCTGTCAAATAAATATTTTCTGTTTGTAAACTTTTTCTAGAAACATGATATCACAAGCTTTTTTACCATTAAAAAATTAATCTCAAAGGAGATCTTTGTGTGACATGAAACTAGATGTGATGTCTGCGTATGCTTTGTGAAACCCTGTTGAATTATACTTTGCTCTACTCTTTTTTTACCTTGGCTTATTCACAATAGCATATCTCTGCAAATTATGACTGTAGAAGTTCGGACTGCATGGGTTCTTATCGAAAGTACACTTTTTTGGCATGCATAGAAAATTTATTATGTGGTGAAATGTTATGAAAATAGCATGTTAGCATTAGTTCATAATTGTATAAGTTGGTGTATGAAAATCAAGCAAGTCTCTAAACTGAAAAAAAGGGAGCCAATAATCAACATTTGGGTTTAACTGGTGACAATTCACATATTTAATTACAACAATTATAAATTTAATTCAATTCTGCTGAAAGCTTCAGCTTTTAGGAAAATATACATAAATGATTTTTATATTACAACCCTAATATCCCTTCACACAAGACCTTGCAGCCCTGAAGGACAACGCACTGGCTCGCCTACCTACCTTGTGGTAAAATCCAACTTTTTATTGAAAGGATTGTGCTAAAATCACTGTGCCAAAAATCTAAGCCTTTAGGTAAAATATGAGATTTTTTTTTCCATCTGTAACAAAAAGCTATCAGAAGAAGCATAATGTGAATCTTGTCTTGGAGCATTTTCAAGTCAATTAGATGCACATCGAGACACATTTAAGTATTTCGTAATGCATAGATGTTAATAGTAATTTATATTTTATGATAATGCGTAGATTTTATGCTATTTTATCTCTTCATACATTTATAAATAGTTTAAGCTTTGTTATTCTCAAGTTAACGGATTATTCATTATGAAAAGGTTCCTCTCACCTTGGGAGTAAGGATAGCATCCCTCAAAGGGACATTGCGTTTGCAGATAAAGCCACCTCCCTCTGATCAATTGTGGTTTGGTTTCACATTTATGCCTGAGGTAGACTTCAGCTTGGAGTCATTCGTTGGAGAACGCAAGATAACTAATTCACACATAGCTTTGTTTCTGGTCAATCGGCTCAAGGTATGATAGTTATCTACTCATTTAGATATTACACGATGTTGATGAACAATTACTGTTTCCCTCCAGATGTTATTTGTGGTTTCCAAGCTTTATGTTGTTCATTTCCATGTTCTTGTTAAATCTTTGTATAAATAGATCATATGCACTTCTAGTATTGGTTCCTATGTTCAAAGAGGAGAATTTCTTTGGGCAAATTCTTTTTGCTCTACCTGTCAGTTTAACCGACCTCCCTTTCAAGTAGTGACCATGTTTTTTTTCTCTGGAGTGACTTCCATTCTGTCGAGTATGTGGCCATAGAAATCTGGATTTGTTAGTATTTGTTCCTTGATACTTGTTTCTCTCTCTGTTTCTTAACAAATAACACTATCCATAGGTTTTAGCAAATATATCATTCTGTGTATAGGCCCATGTCTCAAATATCACAATTACTATGATCTCTTTTCGTGTTTTCTCTGTTGTAATCTATTGTAGTTCTCGACTGAAGCCCTCTTTTTGCATATCTTTTTACAAAGGATTACAACATTTTTCACTTCCAAACTTAATTTTTGTTCTCTACTGCAGGCAGCCATCCGGGATACTTTAGTGCTTCCAAATTGTGAAAGTATATGCATTTCATGGATGCTAGCTGAAAAGGACGATTGGGTTCCCAAGAGTGCTGCTCCGTTCATATGGATCCACCACGAATCGGGAAACGAGACTTCAACCTCAGTTGATACCAATAGTCAACCTCCAGGTGGATTGAAAGCTAACTCAAAGGCCTTAATTGATGGTCCAGATCTCAAACCACATAAGCCACCAAAGTGTACCAAATTTAGTCAGGAACCAGCTAGGAAATCAGATTCTTTGGCGTTTCCACCAATTTCCTCTTCTGCATTAACATTAAGGAGCAGCAGAAGTTCGGAAGAGCTGACAAGACCCTTTTTAGAGAATTGCAAACCCCAAGAACCAAGAGATTTGCAAGAACATGGAACTACTTCGTTGCACAACGACAATACACATGAAGCCAATGAATTGGTGAAGATGGGGGATATTTCTGTGGTTGAATCACCTACCAGAAACGTGGTGATGGACAAACAGGATAGTTTAATTGAACAGGATGATTCAAGGCCAAGGAAAATCGGGAAAAGGGAAAGAATTCTTGATTTGACAAAAAGGGTGAGTGAGAAATTTGAAGAAAAGAGGCGCAACTTTGAAGAAAAGAGTAGGAACATTGTTGAGAAGATGCGAGGACCATGAGAAATATAGACAGAGTAAATGTCAGAATTCTTACATATTTGTTACTGATTTTTTACAATGTCAGAAATTAGTGCCATTCATAAATAAGAATGTGGGACATTAGGTATTGTTTCATTGATGAGTTGTATATTTTTTAGGGGTTAGAAGATCAAATGGAACTAGATATACACATCACAGAAAATACTTTTATTGCATTCCACGGGAGTTCCACGACACTGACGTAATCCACTTGTAAATTTGCAATGGCCACAGGGTATGATAGAAGACACATTTAATTGTTGTGTACGAATTAATATTGTGACAGAAAAAAAGATATACATTTATAGTTCTCATTTGAGGAATATTTCATTTCATTATTTTGCATACTTGAATTTCTATGAATGCCTTTCTTAACTAGCCATCTTCAAGTATCTTGGAACTATGAAGTGGATTGTGGAAAGTAGTTTGAACTACGAAGAGATCATTCCACACACCTTTGTCTTTAATTTTGCTCTTTGTAGCTGCTATTATCACGTGTAAGCAGGCAACCACTGCAAGTCTTGCCCCCTAACCGACTTCTCAAATGTTTTAATGATATCCCTTTTTAAGAAAAGAAAACAAAAACGAAGACTTGAATGAATGAAGGAAATAGTTTTAATGAGAATAATAAAGTAAGCAGGTGATTAACAAAAAAATTTACGCAGGAAGGATAGATAATGGTTGTGGTTTAATCAAGTAGGCTATCTTCCCCCAACTTGGAAGAATGATTTATTAATCCGGTGCAGTAACTGAATGTAGTGTCTGGCAGAAAAGACAATAAACGCATGGTGTTTACAATTTACATCTTTCATCCTACGGTGAAGTTGAATTACACGTGAAGTAGTATGTAATAGATTCGTGAGTAAAAACTTTGTTAATCATTCGTTGATATTGTTTCTACTGTATAGCTACCTCCTTGAACAACAAAGTTTAGATCTTCTAGTGTTTTATAAGCCAACCTGTGATCAATTTCCAGCAGCAAATGCCTGATAGCTACTATTGACCTCAACTTGGCTCCAACCACATTCTTTTACCAATCCTTTACCATCTATCAAATTTCTCATCATATGCGCCTCCTTCCACTTGCCTAAAGAGGTATACAAGTTAGCCATCAAGACATAACTTCCAGAGCTTTCAGGAGTAATTTCCAATAACTTAACAGTTGCAAACTCTCCCAACTCAACATTGCCATGAATCCTACAAGCACTAAGCAACGAACCCCAAGCTTGAGCTTGGACTGCCAGTGGCATTCCCTGAATTGCATCTAAAGCTAAGTCAAGCTGGCCAACTCGACCGAGAAGATCTATCAAACAGGTACAATGTTCTACTGTAGGAGCTATTCTAAAGTCCTTTTGCATACTTTTGAAGTACTTCAATCCATCTTCTACCAATCCAGAATGACTACAGGCCAGCAAAACACTAGTGTAGACAATGGCATCTGGAGTTATCCCTTCTTTAGTAGTCATTTTGTGGAAGAGGGTGATAGCCTCATTCCCCATCCCATGGATTGCATAACTATTTATCATGGAAGTCCAAACGGTTAAATCTTTATCCGTCACCCTTTCAAACACTTCTCTTGCTTTCTTGATGCTCCCACATTTGGAGTACATGTGTATGAGAGACGTTTGGACTTGTTGGTCTGATTCCAACCCGTTTAGAAAAACATACTCTTCAATCTCTTGTCCCGTGCTCAGTGATCCCAAATCAGCACAAGCTGATAAAACAGTTGCAAGGGTTGCTCCATTTGGTCTAATATCTGTCTTTACCATCCTTCTAAACAGATCCAATGCTTCCGCTGGAAGGCCTGAATGGGCATATCCTGCTATCATTGATGTCCACGATAACATGCTCTTTTCAATGATCAGATCAAATATCCTTCTAGCAGAGGTAAGGTTACCACATTTGGCATACATAGCAATAAGCAAATTTTCAACGGAATCTACTTCATCACACCCGCATTTAAGTACAAGAGAGTGAACAGATGAAGCTAACAAAAGCTCTCCTACTTGTATGCAACCAGAAATCAGATTTAGAAACACAACAAAGTCTGTGCCAGCACTTTGACGTTGCATTTGGTTAAATAAACCAAATGCTTCCACAGCATGCCCAATTTTCACATACCCCCCTATCATAGTTGTCCAAGAAATTATTGACTTCTCATCCATCAAGTAAAAAACTTTCCTAGCTTCATCCATCATGCAAAACTGGGCATACATAGCCATTAGTGAGTTGGCCAGAGAGACCTCTGTATGCGCAATCCCAAGTTTGATCAAGCAACAGTGTATCGACTCCCCCTGCAAACGAAACTTGAAAGAATCCAAGTCCGAATAACCCGACAAAATTGAAACGAACGTTGAAGCAGTAGGCTCAAAACCAAGAACCCACATCTCTTTCAAGAGGCTCAGTGCCTGGTCCATTGAAGACACGCGAGAGTAAGCCGAAACCATGGCGTTCCAGGAGACAACACTTCTCTGCGGCATTTCATCAAACACCAGGCGTGCAGATGCAACATGGGAGCATTTGGAGTACATATCAAGAAGAGCAGTTTGAACAAAGGTGTCTGCTTGGAAGCCAAGTTTGAAGACACGGGCATGAAGCAAAGTGCCATGTTGAATGGAAGCGAGGTTAGCACAGGCCTTGAGGAGCAAAGGGTAGGTGAGATTGTTGCCATGGACACCAGAGTGTGCCATGGAAGAGTATATGTTTAAAGTTTGTGTGAAGAAGCCATTATTGGCGGAGTCTCGAATCATCAAGTTCCATAGGTAAAGTGGTCTTCGGAAGCTGGCAAAAGACATTTACCTCTTCTCAGTTTGAAGGCATCTTTGTTTCTCTTGTTTGGTGCTGCCAGAGAAGCTAGCATGATGCCACCATTATCACTGTCCCAATTCTTTGTTTCTTGTTTTTTATAACCATCTTGTCGAATTCAACCTTACTTCAGTTGCTTTATGTTTTGATCTTCTTTAGGCCAATTGTTTGTGCATAAGACATGTTCTTGTTAAGGATAAAATATCGATATTAGAACCTTTAATAAAAAAACTAAGTAAATATTGAGTTTAGTGTAATAAATATTAACATATTTTTTTATATATCTTTTGTATAAAAAATTGTAATTGTGTTAATTTTATTTAAATTATTTTAATAATTAATATAATTACTATAATTATATAATTTATGGATTTGTTGTATAGTAATCCTAGTGTACGTGTTTAATTTTTAGTACTTGTTGTTTATTAAAAGAAAAATTAATCTTAATACGTAATTAATTTTGAAATAATTACTAAATATTTTAAATTTACAAAAAATAAAACAAAGATAAAAAGTCTTGATCAAGTTAATTCCATATATTAACTTTAATCTTTTTTAATAAATACGGTGATAATTACTAAAGAGTGCTTAATTACCTTCTCAAATATTAACAGAGGTTAAAATAAAATTAATAGAATCAAAGTGTTTATATTAGATTGTAAGTTTTTTATTGTTTGTATTAAAAAGTAAAATATGAAATACAATATTAAAAAATGTTTGATAGTGATAGAAAAACAGTGTAAAAGTGAATAATATTTTAACTATTCTTTAAAAAGATAACAAAGTATTAAAAAAATATAACAAAGTAAAATTTAACGAATTCATAACTAAATAATGAGTTCCATTGTAATACATTGACGAATGTAAACCTTTATAAGTAGAGTCTAGTTTTTTCATAAACATATCTAATTAAAATAATATTATAAGAATTTAGTTTGCCTGGCTAAGAATCAAATTTAAAATAAATTAACACAAGAAGAATTTCTGCAAATTAATTTAAGCATGAACAATTTCATTTCATTGAAGTGTTTATTAAGATAACTAATATTAGATAAAAGAAAATAGTTAAATATTTTTTAAGTACCACATTCAAATAAATACCCGAGAGTATTACATGAAGATTCAATAATTTAATTTATTTTATTTTATTATTATATGTTATATTTTAATAATTTATTTATTATCTTTAAATTTCTTTTACATATTTCAATTTTATAGAAATAACTAATTATTATATTATTTTTAGTATTTGTTTGATTATTTTTCTTAATTTTTTTTACTTAGTTCAAATTAAAAAGATTTAACATTAGAAATTGAAGTAAAAAATGTTTTGTTATATGGTTTTATGTGAAAATTACACATAACAAAAATTATAAAAAATAAATTTAATGTAACACTAATTTAAATAAAGAAAATAAAAAATTAGTTTAATTAATACTTAGTAGATTAACTCATTTAAATAAAATGATTTGTTCAAATTAAAAAAATAGACACTTTTAAAAAATAAATAGAACTATTAAAATTTAATAAGAATTTAATTGTTTTTTTAAAAAAATTAAAACTATACTTATATAATAATATATTTTTATCTAGAAACACAAATCTCATTTGTATAATAAAATTTATGTAAATATATCATTTTATTTCATTTTATATTTACAAACTAGTTTTTTATCTAATTTATCTAATACTTATAAATAATAAGTTAGAATTTATCAACTCGGAATTATAAGTTATGAGTTTCTCACCTAAGCACTTAGTTTATTAATTACAAGTTAACACTTAGCAATATGTTGAATTGAGACCCATCAAAAGGCCTACTAGCATAAGAAAAAAAAAGAGTATTATATCTACTACACTTATGCACTAAAGATTACCACCTAAAAATAAGATAAGTAAATTGTCTTATATTACCACTATTTTTCAGAAAGTTTCATATTTAATCACTCATAAACAAGAAGACAACATGTAATTTTATTTATAAATCCTCTTACAATATCAAACATGGCCAATAAAACATTAAATATTTTAGCATCGATCATATGTTATGTGGCTTGCACTGTATCCAGTTAATAAAATCAGACATTTGTCATATATATATATATATATAATATTCTATGAACTTCCTCTATTACCATATCTAATATCAAACAAGCACTAGGATATGAATAAATTAACTCGATCTCAATCACAGTGTCTAATTTAATATTGAAACCTTGGAGAGATAGCAACTAATACATCTTTTTTTGTATTTTCTACTAATAGATAAATATATTGTTCATTTCCTTTTCCTTCTGTGAACATCCAATCATTGTCACTGCATTTATTTCTCTTGATTTCTGGTTTTACCTTTTCTTCTGCCTCAAGAAATCAACTACTTATTTCTGAGTCAGGACATACATTTTACAAGCATGTGAATCTAATTCAGCGGATATTTCTCCGGAGACAGATGACTGTGTTGAATGCTGCAAAATTCAAAACAAATTGTAAAATGCATAGCTCATAACTACTTTTAGATGATTTGCATTGTAAAGAACACAATGAGTTAAACTATGTAGCTCACCTTCCATAAATCTCTTGCATCAACCAAAGTTCCTGGTTTCAGGCCTAAGTCAGACCATGATGCAGTAACTTTTGCTTTGGATGAACTTCTATTCCATAATATCACTGCTAACTTGTTATTACTAAGAGGACCTGCCCAAACCTGCAACAAATTGTTTTCTTTTCAGAAGTTCTATTGAGTACTTTGACACAAGAAAATTGAAATTAGTGACAGAATAATTTGTGTAGCTTTTGAAAAATGTCACTAAAATTTCTGTGGCCACAAAATTAGTAATCTTAAAAATTGTCACTATATTTGGTCACAAACTCATTGAAGTTGGTTTTGACTTCATATGTATGTATCTATTAGTAGCTGCTTTGTTTTTATCTGTTAGAAAACATCAAAAACTATGTTGGTGGCAACTTCAAATTACATGAAAACATGGAGTAGCAATGTAAACTAAGAAGATGTGAACCTTATCACCAGTTTTAGTGGAAAAGAAACACACTGCACACCAAAAGCAAAGGAAGTTACCTCCAAACCATTATCACTTTTCACTTTCTTTCCTTGAACCCCAAGCTTGTCTGCAATATCCTAGGATCATTAGCTTTAAAAGCATTCCCTGTTTAAGAAAAGATAAGAATGTTAGTTTGGTTTTTCCATACCTTGGTTTACTGCAATAACTTCTTCATTGCTTAGCAATTCTTTTGTGGTGCCATCCAGCGCTCTAATGTCACAACCAATCAATAAAGGAGCCTGTATGTACAAAAAAAAATGTAAATATGCAAAAATACATTATTATATGCAAATGCCTAAATATGTTACTTTTTTTTGTTTCATGTTACCTTAGCTAGTGCCCATATGCTGAAATGAGCACGATATTCTTCTGTTGTCATGCCTCCATTTCCAACTTCTAGCATGTCAGGATCTGTAGACAAAAAAATATTATAGTAAATAAAAATTGTACACGGACATAATCTGAGATTGATTACTATGTACAAAGCTAGTGAGTGGTGTGGATTCTTACCATTCCATCCTCCTGGTCCAGCATAAGAAGCCCATTTGTCATTCAGATCTGCACGAGATATCATACTGTGGAGAAAATATAGTAAGATTTTGATGTGGAAAATGAATTCCTTGAAAGTGATACTCTTTATAACTTAATAATCATGGCCTTTTCAATTAGGATGAATGTGATGCAGATATGGACCAGGTTTCAAATTGAGTACTAGATAATGAAATTCCTCAAATTAGATTCATATTACATTGGCATTGAAGATATATATATTTTGTATCATATCATGCAGGCTTACCTATCCCACTGATCTTCAATGTCTCCTGTTGTTCTCCAACTATTTCCCACACTTTTGGCCCAAGTTGCTGGATCTTCTGATCCCCTATGTTTGAGAAAGCAATTAACACTTGTGAGTTCTTTGGCATAGAGGAATAATAGAGTAGATGAAATGCCAGCTACACTTTCTTCTAGCAATATAAATTCCTCAAGTTTGTGAATAGTCAAGTTCATCAGCATAATGTTTGTGAAACATGATCACCAATTTTCTCACCATTCACACAAAGAGAAGAAAATTGGCCTTCCAGTGTTTGACAAAGCTTTACTCATTGGAGGGTACCTGTGTTACAAAATGTATCAATCCCTGAAGCCTAGAGGTATGTAGATTGTCTATGTGTATTTGAAGGTCACAAATACCTCTCTTTGGGGCTTATGTTATTATTCTCACAATTATCATACTTCAAGTAGTCAATGCCCTAAAGTAACATTGGAAAGAGGTCTTAATAAAACTACATAGGACAAAGGTTGATATAAGTGCAAAATGACTTTGAAATGAATGGATGTTATGTTACCCAGGAAGCAAATGTTTTTGCGTCTTGCTCTTCATGTCCTAGTGATCCAGGCATAGTTTTGCTGCATGTTTGATTTCTGCAGAGAAATTGTGAGAGATTGAAAAAAGTTGAACTATCACAGATGCAAAATTAAGAGTTTAATTTGTGATATACCCTGCATCCGAATAGATCCCCAACTTCAAACCTTTTTTATGAACATAATCTGCAAGAGCTTTCATTCCTGAAGGAAATGTTGAGGCTTTGGGAACCAAATTTCCCTGCCACCATTTTAGATTAGCCAAATTAAATATCATAGAAACTGCATATTATATTGTGATATGCAGAAAGTACCAAACATGTTAATTCATTATGAACCAATTATAGTCATTAATTTCATGCACCTATATTCAAATTCAAGCTTTGCAACCTTCATGAGCAGATTATGAATTAGGAAAATCAACTATAGTGTCTAATGCAACTTTCTAATTGAAATTATTCATACTAAATAGTATAATTACCTGTGAATCTCGATTAAGTTCTCCCCAACAATCATCTGGGCATTTGAAAAAGAGTTGTACATTATTTTGTATTGTGAACAAATGTACCATAATTTTGTACTACTATTAATGGCAATAATAAATTTCATAATACAAAATGTTGTACCTATGTTAATGTATTGGTAACCAAGAGCAGCAAGACCAGTTGACACCATAGCATCAGCTGCAAAAGTTAAGAGATTTCACATAACAAATATTAACAAGAATGTGTGTAGTATTCAAAAATAAAGTTGTAGTAAATTCAAAATTCTTGTAGAAATAGTTAAGTACCTGTTTCTCGAATTAAGTCTTCGTTAATATTGCAGGAAAAATGGTTCCAGCTATTCCATCTGAATTGTATCGTTAGTAATTTATTGCTTTCATATATTTGCAAAAATTCATCACTAATGAAATCATAGAAATTCTTTTAAATAAATGGTATGATGACAAAAATAGCCTTATTATTCTCTTTCAATTATATTTTTTTATTCATAAATGTATCAAATGTAATCACAATCTAAAATGTGGAATTTCCATGTTAAATTCTCATTTCTTATAATATATCAAATAAACATTATAGAAGTAATTGTGACAAAATTTGACCTAAAGTTCAAGATAAGATCATTTAGAAAAGTCATTTAATAATAACAAAAGAAAGATCATTAACTTTTTATTGGCCTACCCTAACATAATAAGAAGTGGTTGGAGGGTCAATTGAAAACTCAGTTATGAGTTGAAAGCTCCATGAAAGTAAGAGGAGAGATAGTGGATTAGAACCAAATAATGCTTAGATGGTGACACCAAAAAAAGCTTGTGACATCTATTTCTATAATATTTTGTCTAATTTTTTTATGTTAATGGTTATATGCTATATAGATTCTTGGTTGATGATTGGTGAAAGCTATTAATAAAGATGGAACAAGAACCTAGGATTTTTTATTTATTTACAAAAATTAACATAGATTAAGAAATTTAAACACCTCACTCACCTGCTCAAGCTAGAATATTTATATTCCCTATTAGGGGGGCTTTGGTAAAACAATGGAATGCTATAATAACCCTTCTTAACATTTGTGCTATTGAATCAATAAAGTCACCAAATGTCCTTTTCACTGTGCCAGGTGCCAACAGGTGGGTGAAGCTAAACAGCTAATGAAAATTCCACAAACCCCAAACAAGAATCATAATTAAAGCTTAACCAATTGCAAGACAAATCATGTCACCACCATCGATATGCCTTGGAGCAGTCACATCATCTTCTTCCATTCATGATCAAGCAAGTTGGATGTGGAGTGGCAGCACTTGATGGTGCCACCATAAATTATTCATTGATATGTATGAAGAATCAGATCACGATAAGACATAATACTATTATTTTATAGTTAATTTTGAAATTTGTGTTTTGAACTTTCATACATGATAGAAGAATTTGTCTCATTTCGAAGACCCTTTTGATTCCATTGCCCCTCCTAATTCTCCCATCACCACCAAAATGTTCAAACTGATCATTGAGCAATGAACATTACAATTAAGTTTCTCTTCAATTAGTGTGATTTGCTTAAGAATTAGAATTTTATCTCAACAAACACCAACACAGATCAATAAAGCAAAACTCTAGTTTTGATTGAAAATGAAATCAAACAAGTCTAACATCTATAAAGTCAAATTTAATAAGCTTCATCATACAATAATTAATGAGAAAGACAATGCATGTGAATCAATGAGACTTGCACACACATGTGAAACAGGATTTCAATTATTTGAGCATGTTAGTTAGATGCAAAAAGCTAAGGGGACAGGTTTACACAAGGAAGGTAGAAAGTTTGGTGAGGAAAGTGAAGAAAAAGAAGCTTACCCCATGGGTGGTGTTTGGCCAAGTCCATTCCCAACCAGGTTTCTTCTATGCACCTCTCTAGACATCATCATCATCATCACATTCATTCTATCCAACAATCGAGCAGATGAAAATCTTGCACCATTCAACATCACAAGGAAGCACAAGGCAAGCTTTCCCATCATGGATAACTTCAAACTCGAACTTGGTGATGAGTGTTGAATTGCCATGTAGCAAACTATGTACTATATGAACATATAAATGTGTAAAGTTTTTATCTTTCTTATATGGGAGCAAAAAGCTATTGAAAGGAAGAAGAAGAAGAAAATGAAACTTGGGAAGAGGTAAGAGTTAAGCTACCATGATATTGTGCTATTTATGGAGCAATCTTAGAAGAGTAACTTGCAATTTAAAGAGCAATAAGTAGTGGAAGTGAAGGTTGGTTCAATGGACCAGCTTTGGCTACTTTTCAAAAATAATATTATCATATTGGAATATTGTTTCATTATTAAATACAAACCTTTTTTTAATAAAATTTAAACTCCAATTCCTCATGAAAGTAATTATTATTTTTGTTTAGACCAACTAATTTTACTATATTAGTTACCTTGTCTCAAGCTTCAATTCCTCGTAATAAATGTTTATTACTTAACATTAGACGTGTTTAGATAATCTCCAAATTGTTTCTATCTATCTCACAAACATCTTAAATTATGTTTCAGAAACTATTTTTGTAAATTTTAATGCATAATTATAAACTCTAATTTATTAAATGAATTTTTAATTGTTTTGAGAGGATAAGTACGTTTGAGTTTTGAACTCACCTATTTATTTCAAGTTTATCTTTGAGAATATGATATGTAACATAAATATTTTACATGTACATAAAAATTGAAGTTTTTTTTTTTTTTTTTCTAAAACAATTGTTTCCTTTCATCTTATTATGTGTTTATTAATATTTTAATTTTGAGTTGAAATAAAATTAAAATTATTTCAAAAACATCACTCTCAATGATTAAACAGTGAAAAAAGAATATTTTTATGCTCCTTAACAAGACAAAATTGATTTTAATGAATGAAGCTTCCAGGAAACAGTTAAAAAATAAAAGAAAATATATAATAATCTAAAAAGGTTCAAATAATATTTTTTACTAGATAATAAGTTTAGAAGGTCAGTTTAATTAATATATAAATTTAAAAAGAAAAAATTCTCTAAAATATTAATTTTATCTTTTTGTATGGGGATCTTAATAAGGTCAACGAAATTTTGACATTACTTTTGGTGTCAGATTCATTATTTTCTGTTATTCTTTCGTGAACAGAAACATAAATTGTTATTTTTAGTAATTTAAAAAAGTATAATTATTTCATATTTTTTATTTATATAAAGTGAGAATAATGCAATACATATTAAAAGGAAAAAATTGTTTACACTACCTTAAAATGTATAGAAAATAGACTTTAATAACTTTATATAGATATTAAACATTAAAACTACATGTTTAGTTTAAATATATTATTTTATCTTCTTATAAAATTATTAATCAAGATTCAAAAATTATTTCTCAAAGTTATAAACAAAGTTATATTTTTTATATAACATATAAATAAGAATTATTAGTATTTTCAAATCCACGTCATTATAAAAAATTTACATATCTAATTAAGACAAAAAAACACAAATAATTAACTAAAATAAATAAATAAATTTAATTTGGTATTTTTTAATGAATTATATCCTAATAAATGAAAGAAAGAGGGGTATCTTTTGAAAATATGGATAGTTTTTCATTTTCTCAAATTATTCTTTAGTTCAAACATCTGGTACATTTATCCACAAAGTTTTACAGATCAAATACAAACTTTAAAAAATTATTTATTTTGCGAACAAAAAAACTTATCCAATTCATTTTAAATAAAGCTTAAACTGTCTCCACTTAACTACCAATCTCAATTTGCTTTGCTGTATCCTATATGTATTCTGAATATAGATGAAAACAAGAAATCATATCACTTCAAATAAAATCATTCGAAAACAACTTCGTGAGAAAAATTTTCAAATTTTCAAATTCACTTTTATATAAATAGGATATAACTTTTTTTATAACTAACTTTTGTATCATTTTTCTACACAAATTATTTTACCTTTTATTAAATTAAATAAGTTTCTTATGTGCTAAAATACATAATTACACTATCTTTATATGATAATATCTACATAATTACCTCAACTTCCAATTAATCACTCTTTTTTATAAATGTATTTATTTTCTTTTATATTTTTTAAATTATATTATTTTAATACGGGAACTCGTATTTTTAAGTTATTATAAAAATAATGTTACTATCGGTAAATCCCTGGACTTTTTCACGTATTGTATGATAGAAACAACAAGAAAATGTTAATTTTGTATATAAAGAATCAAGATATTAGCTTTACAATTTTTAAAGATTGTATACAAATAAAAAATCAACTTTCTCTTATAAATTCATTTTGTAAGGGTAGAATAAACTCGAGTATAAATATTAACAACATATGTAATTTTTTAATTGATGTCCTCGACCTCCTAATTTTTTAATTTATTATTCAAGTTAAAATTATTTTTATTCGTTAATTTATAGGTTTCATTTGTTTTTTTTATGATTACACTTTGCTCTTCCTTTAATTTTACAATAAAAATATTTTTTCCAACTTCCTACAAATCATACTTTCTTTTATATTCTTGGTATATTAAATCTCTTCTAAAATTTAGGTCAGAGTGTGTGAAATATGATAAAAAGAATTCTAATTTTCAATTTCATTATGGATTGAAGATTATTAGATCCGATTCTAACCAGGGGAATTACTAATAATATTGCTGACTTCCTTTTTAGTTACTGTTTCTCGGTAAATTTGATATATAATTTTTAATTAAAAACGATCGGTAAGTTCTCTTAATTAAATTAGCAATAAGGTTTTTCAATTTAGCTAAAGATAAGGATTAATAAACTTTAAAAAAATAGTTAATTTTACTGAGGTGAAAGAATTAAATATGATTAGCAGGTATAAAAAGATTCACCGTTCATTCTAAATTCATTAAAAACATAATAAAAAAATAAAAATCTTATAAATTTATCAATTAAAACATTTTTTACCTACCATATCCATTAAATCAGTCACAAACTTTTATTCCATTTTCTTTTACTTTTCACTTGTTTTTCTTCATTCAAATAATCCCACTTTTGACTCTTTTCTTTCATTTTAATCCTCTCCCACCTCTTTCAATCTTGTTTTTAAAACAAATAAAGCCACATTTTCATATTTTACATCAACAATTATGTACAACATATGAATATTTGTCTCTTAAAAGTAATTTTAATTTTCAAATAATTACTTAATACATTTATAGTGTTTTATAGCATCTCTTTCCGTTTTTTTTTATCTTTGTTGAAATTTCGTGATGATTGTTTCCTTTTTCATTTACATTTTTATTGAGTTTTTTTGTTAAAAAAAAATTAACTTAACCAATTTTGTTAAAAATATCTTCATTGAAAACATCTCATTGATTGATTTTATTTAATGAATTGTCTTACTTTAATTGATTTTCAAATCTTAAAATTTCTCTCTCTCTGTATGTATTCTCTTTTAATTCGATTTCTTCATCAGGCTTTTGTTTTTTCTTTTTGTTGTTTACTAGTAACTACAAACATGTGCTCCAATTATTCATTATCTTGACCTAAAACAATGCTAACACATTCTAAATAATTCTGTATCATTCTATCTTTTACAAATGGATGTTTAGGAGAGATTATCGAAGCATTATATTGTCCCTTTGGTTTAATAACAAAACATAAAGAAGATTTACTAAAATAAAGTTTTTATGATCATAATAAATTATGATTTTTTTACTAAGGTATATAAATTGATGTTAGATGGGTTATATTATAATCAAATTGTAGTATTTAAACTGTTTTACTCTCAAATATAAAAAAAAATATGTTTTAACTATAAATTATACTTTTTGATCTTACTATAAACGTTCAATCCAATGTAAATATCCTTCTTCGATTTATGATGTAATTAGATATTAAATAAAATATATCTAATAAAATTTTTAACTTTGGTTTGTTTTATTTTGAAAAATTAACATCTTCAGTTAAATTCAAGTTAATACGGTAGCACTGAAAAATGTGACAAGTTAATATGGTAGCACTGATCTTTTGTATAAATGTTTTTTTCTTACATACTATAAAAATAAAATAAAAAGACGTGTGTCCAATTCATTAGATTTTATTATCGATCCTTTAAATTTGTTTTACAGAAATTTAAAATATGATAAAATTATTCTGATATAATAGATAATTTTATTATGTTTTAAAGATTTAATAGTTTATTTCGTTTCATTGTTTTTAAGTCGATTTCAATATTATTTTACTATTTTTAAATTATTAATTAGGGATTTGAAAAAGTAGATCAATTTACCTCTTCTATCAAATAAAAATAAATTATCATTAAAAAATAATGACGTAATAAATATGTTACTTATGTTACCATAATTATGTGACAGATAACAACATATCTATTACTTCCTATTTTTTTACCGATGTTTTTTAAGGTTTACATAATAGATTAATTATTATATTTTATAAGAAGTGAGATTTAATTAAAAATTCTAAAAATAGTAAAATGATATTGAAATTAATTTTAGAATATCGAGACGAAATATTTTTTTTTTTTAATTTATATCTTTCTTTCCTTGTCACGAATAGTAACTACATACGTAAATCATTTAAATATTAAAAAATATATAAATATTTAATTGATAAATAAATAATTAATGTAATTTTAAATTTTATACATAATAAGTAAATATATCTTTTCAAAAATTTGACACCTAAATAGGCAAAAGGGAGAATACTGAAAACACATTTACTACATGTTAGTATTAGGTATTCATGTGTTTTTCATCACTTTGAATTTGGATTGTATATTGGATTTTTTATGGTGGTGTTTTATTATGTTTCATAATACAGTTCATAGTTCCTAACTGCAACTCCATATTTAGATAAAATGACTAATATATCCTTCCTCTTTGCACCATCACTGTACTCTTTGAGAAGAATAGAGAAAGAGAATTGTTTTTGAAAACTGATTTTAGAAGATCTTATATATGTTTTGGATAAATTGTTTCAGAAATATTATTCTGAAAATTATGTTCTGGAACATATCTCATATGTCCTAGAAAGCTAAAACTCTTATTTTCATGTTTTAAAAAAACTTGTTCTGAAAAGCTTATTCCTAAAAACATATCACATGTTTTAGAAAGTTTGTTTTGAAACTTTTTTTTTTTTCTAAAAGTTTGTTCCAGAATGTATTTTATATGTTTTGGAAAGATTATTCAACAAAACCTATTCTGAACAACTTGTTCCATATATTTCAAGAACATACAATGTGGAATTGACCTTTACAAAAAGTAAAATAATCATTTTGAAAATTATGAGGGTGCTGGGCCACAAATTCTGAAGCCCAGATAAAGAAATACAAGTGAGAGAAAGTTGGCAACAAAATGAGGTTTTTTCTTTGCGCACCCCCTAAATTTTGGTCACCTATATTTATTTTGAAATAAGCCTTCCAAAAAGATATTTTTTACATTATGAAAAGTTACGAACGGGAGGTACTAAAAGTTTGTAGGATCTAAAAAGAAAACCTTTAACTTGACATTATTTTGAGTTCCAAATCAAATATACCTAAACCTAGAGTAAGTTCTTCCCAACTTTTTTATAATGAATTATGAAATATAACACATCATAGATATTATAAACCTTATATGAGTGTGTTGGAAAGGTGAACTTTAGGTCCTTTCTTAGTTTTAAACTTTGTTGATTCTTTAGGGTTACAAAATGTTGCTTTTTTTAATACATTTTATATATACGTGTGTATGTATTATATGGACATAATATGCATTGTTCTGGATTCACAGATAAAAATCAGATATCAAACAAAAGATAGCAATTTTATCGCAATAAAAGATTTTGTAAATTTCCATTTAGAGGCATAAAATTTTGAGAATTTCCCTGAATTGATTGATAAGAAAATAGGAAAGTTTCAAGCTTTGATCATGAAGAGATGCCGAATCTAAAAATTTGAGAATCACAAGAATTAAGAGGTGAGCCCATAAAAATAATTCTTCAAGAAGGCTTTTTCTTCAAAGAATCAGGATTAATTAATTGGTTAAGATTAAATAAATGGATTAGTAAATAACACTTAACCTGTACAACAACTTTACACAAAATGTAAGAAAAAAAAGGTAGCTTTTAAAGAATTGCTTTCCAGAAAAAGTAGTGTACCAACGTTAATCTAGTCCAATGAAACTAACAAAATATCCCAAATAATCGCATCTTACACGTGGCCATCAATTCATGATCAAATTGATTTTCACCCTTTTGTTTACACTTATGCTCCTCTCCGTGAGTTTCTTATGATGTTTCGATTTTGGGTATTTTGTTCGATGTTTCCTATGTAATTCTTCGTGTTCCAAATTTGAGCTTGGTTTTTCTATTCTGAGCTAATTGACTACTACCCTTTTGCCATTTGTTTACCTTGGGTGAATTTGCATCTTTGTTCGTATCAAAGGTTTGATTTTTTTTTTTTTTTTTTTTTTTTTTTCATAGTTTTGGTCAGCATTTTGTGCCCATGGTGGTGAGGTTTAACCCTTCATGTCTCACCCTCTATCACAATCCTCACCACACTGCATATTTCTCTAAGCAAGTAAGAGTTAGGGGTAGTTATGGGAAACACATGAAAAGGGGTGGCCTCGGAAGGCCTCAGATAGTGCCTTCAGTTCTGGGGAACAGTAACAGTGAAGGGGTGAGTGTGTTTGTGGTGTCTGACTTGCACACTGACTATGCTGAGAATTTGAAGTGGGTGGAGTGCTTGTCCAATGTGAAGCACAGGAATGATGTGCTTCTTGTGGCCGGTGATGTGGCTGAGACATATTCCATGTTTGTTGTGACAATGTCTCTTTTGAAAGAGAGGTTTGATCATGTCTTCTATGTTCCTGGAAACCATGATCTCTGGTGCCGCCGTGAGGGACAGAATTATGTAAGGTCGTTGTGCTATGATTGCGAGGTTCAAGTTTGTGCATTGTGCATATGATGTTTGATTGACAATCCTGTTTGTTACAAATGAAAATTATTCTATGCCTCTATCTGACTAATACAGTGACTTTTGGGATGAATGACTGGTTCTTGATGTTATTTGTGACAATATTTATTTTGAACGTCTGATCTTTTTTTCTCATAGTTCATGACACTGCTTATACTTTGAGCACCATGGAGATATGTTACTTGCTTCAGGAGAAAACTGTGGCATAATTCTAAAGGGACTTGTTTTGCCAACTTAATTAGCTATGCAGCCATTATTTGAAAGTAGATGCTTTTAATTTGACTTTGTTAAACATTATGTATTATGAATTATAGCTTCTTTGTTAAATTTGGTTTTGGCCATGCTTTGGTCTAAACAATGAGCTGTTATCCCTATACTTGATCAATGAATGAACCATAACATTTCTGCGGTCTAAATATCTGAATATGAGTTTGAGACTAGTGACTTTGTTTATCTGGACTGTGTTGGTCGATCATGGTTTCCCTTTGAGCTTTCCCACCAGAAAGTAAACAAATAAAGGGGGAGCATTTGTTACTTTGTTTTGGAATGTCATTCCATTTATTCTATGAACATTATTTCAGGGGTTTATAGTTGTTGAATCCTTCTATCTTTGTTGCAATAGTTTTACTATGATGAAGTTCATACTGTTTTTTTCCAGGTTGATTCTCTTGAAAAGCTGAATAAATTGCTTGATGCATGCAAGAGAATTGGAGTGGAGACAAGTCCAAGGGTTATAGAAGAAATAGGAATCATTCCTTTGTTCTCTTGGTACCATGAGGTGATTACTTATAGTGACAGTTTTTAGCTCCTTAATCTTGCACACCATGTGTCGGACTCGATCCACAGTGTTCCTTGCTGACAACTTATTTAAATGCTCAACCTGCTTCTTTGACAGAGCTTTGACAAAGAGAAGGACATAACAGGCTTTCGCATCCCGTCTTTGGAGATGGTGACTATTCTCCTTAACTCCTAGTAAGCCATTTAAAAAATGTTGATTGATGGTCTGATCATGCGCTTGATTTCCTACAGTGCTTGATTGAGAAGGACTATATGCATAAAATGGATATGAAGCCAATTGCTGTCTTGTTTGATAAACATATATGTGACTTTGACTATATGGATATGGTGTTACTAATGAACAAAATATAATATAATCACGCTCCCTGAAATTGTTCCCTGGTGTTGAAACTCTGTGCTTGTGATGTTTGGTGATTATTGTGTAAATATGTTGGGAAATTTTACATCACCTGTCTCAATTCTTGGATTGTTTCTTATATATCGGTTGGACAATTTCACTTAAGCCAATCAGTTGAGTTGAAATATATCAGTCATGTTAAGGTCGTAAGGTTAAGGAGATTAGCTAGTTGGTAGAATCTAGAAATTTCAAATCAAGTACTGATAAAACAATCGAGGTTGACATTACCTATATATATTTTTGGAAAAAGCCAAGTAGCAAGGAACAAAGGATGACCAAGAAGAAAGTCAAGCATGATATAGACCATGGTAAAGACAAAGAGTTTTGTGAGGGCTCTATTACGCTATGATTGATGATATATGTGCAGATAATGTAGGTTGGTTGTTCTTATGCAAGCTTCATGCAAAGTTGTTAGAGATGTAAAATAAATCTTAAACCTTCACCTAAAAGCTCTTGCTTTTGGAGAGCTGGTCCTTAACTTGTTATGAAAGCTTCTGTAGTTAAGTGGTCAGGAGTTTGATTCTTGCTGCTATACTTCCTTAAAAATAAGACTTACATTTCAGCATATGTTAAAATTGACCTGTGTTTTGTGACATTTAGTACTTTTTTTAGAGATTGTTCTTCACAGTGGGGAAGTAAGAAGTTGTAGTAAAAAAATAGAGATGCTATTGTTGGTTTTTTTGGTATTAGGGATACCATCAAGTTGGCATTTATGAAATGAATGGAACTAACAATGGGTTAAAAGTGTCACTCTAATATACGACTTAGTTCCTGACATATATAGTTAGGAAAATTATTTTTTACAGTTCCTTGTGCTTGCTTTTTGGCAAGGTTAAGTGCACAGATTATGGTAGGAACATTCTTCTTTAATAGCATTTTCAGTATTCAAATGTGTTTATTGCTATGGTTTCGTTCTAACTTTTTTGTAGTTCTCAATTTGATTGATATTGATGGCAATCTGTACCCTTTTTTTAGGCATGTAAAGACTTCCATGCGTGCAAGTGGCCAGAGGGCCTTTCAAATGGAGATATGTCCCTCGCTTTATATTTTGATGCTATGAATGATGAGCAAATGGAAGTGATAAAGGACGTTCAGGAGACCTGTGATCACATCATTACCTTTTCCCACTTTGTTCCCAGGTGGTTAAATCTATCATTTAAATTGTAGCTTTATTGGTCTCGTTTACTCATTTGTTTCTATGCATGCATGATGTGCTGTTTGAACTGAAATGCTCTGACAATCTATCTAATCATGCTCTGAGAAATGATGCAGTAGTCCTTTACTCCTTCTTTCCTAAACCTCTCTAGGAACCAATTGACAACCTGAATAACTTTAATTAATTCCCTTTTGTAGCATAAACACCAAGATGCCTGATATTAGTTTATGATACATATCTCTTGGTGCATGAGTAGCAGCTTAAAGGATAAAACTTCAAAAATATATTGATTTATTTTGGTCACGGTTGCACGTTTCACAGGCAGGAACTTTGTCCAGAGAAGAGGATGCTATTCTATCCCAAGCTTCCAAAGATAATTGGTTCAGACTCTCTAGAAGATCGAATAAGATCCATACATGGTGCTGAGGGAAGGAAGGATGCGTCTTCTTGTCATGTGTTTGGTCATACTCACTTCTGCTGGGATGCTGTTATTGATGGTATCAGGTGTGCTTTTATTAGTAGTATTTTGGTTTAAAATACCTTCTGTGGTTTATTTTTGTGTGGTTTAGTCTCTTAAACTTTAAAGTTTCAATTGTGTCAAATCAAATTAGTTTTTCCATCAGTTTATTTTTAAAATAAATATTACAAAAAGCTAAGGGAAAGATGAATTTAATCAACAAGATTACAGAAGCATTTTAAGACGAATGAAAATCAAACTGAAATAAGAGGAAAAACCAAAAATGTGTTTTAGCCTATCATTTTTTACTTATAATTACTGGTTGGAGTGAAAATGAGTAAACTTGCTTCATTGTTAAATGGTTTTGACACAATTTCAGGTATGTTCAGGCACCCTTAGCTTATCCAAGGGAAAGGAAGAGAAGAATGAATGGAGGTGAAAATTGGCTACCGTTTTGCCTTTATGCTGACAACAAATTTGCTGACAGACTCAACCCTTGCTTTTGGTCTGATTATTACTCTGCCAACCCCAGGACACCTCATGACACTAAACTTGCCCCTTGGGTTGCCAGATTTTATAAGCAAAACACCTCATGATACTAAACTTGCCCCTTGGGTTGCCAGATTTTATAAGCAAACAGAAACCCTAGATGTATAGTCTTCACTATTGACTTGAATTTAGTAAGCTGGATTTATTTCTTAATTACATATTCCTCTTCTGTATTGTTTTTGTTAGATTAAATCAATAAATTAGACAAGTCCTTTTGCAAGGTGAAAGTTGCTCTAACACAAGCCAAAATATATAATCTTGAATGGTTGCATTGTTATCTTTTGCAATCCTTTTTACTAGTATTCCCTAGTTAAATGTCTACTAGTTACTTTTAGAATAATAGTATCAACATGCAAGAGTTATTTAATCTGATACACAACATAGTTTTTCCCACATTTTATTCAATGTGTACTAGACAAAATACAACAGCTACACACTCAACAAGGTTTTGGAAGTTGTGACCCCAAAACAAGAAAATAAAAATGCACATGCATTAGTAACCACTCAAGTAGAAGGTTGGTTGAGAAAATACAGGAAAACACAAGCATACAAATATATTTAGACACCCAAAAGCAACTGATAACACATTTTGGTGCACAAATGCAACAACTGGTAGAAGCAACTAGTAATCTTCAGAAGCCAAAGGTTGGTGGTGGTGTGGGGGTGGTTCAATTGGGATCACAGCATATTCATAGATCAGTGCAGCCAGTGCAGCCCCAATCAGTGGACCCACCCAGAAGATCCAGTGCTGCTGCCATCTCCAGCCCACCAAGGAAGGTCCAAAAGCCAGAGCAGGGTTCATGCATGCTCCATCAAATGGCCCACCAACAAGGATGTTTGCCCCAACAATGAGCCCAATTGCCAAGGGTGCAATATTGCTAACAGCACCCCTTTTGGGGTCTATTGCAGTACCATATACAGTATACATCAGCCCAAATGTCATCACAATCTCAAGTATAAACATGTGCCCTACACCAACACCTGGTGCTATGTGGAACCCTGATGGCCTCTACAACAAGCAACGACAAAGATATCAGTTTCCATTAAAAATCCAATTTTTATCATGTCACTCTTAAAATTAAAATGATCACTGAATCTATATGATTAGAGTTTTCTCTTAATTTATTTAAATCCTTTAACTTCAGCCACTTTTTTACAATCTTCTAGTTAGAATATATAATTACAATAAACATCTTTATATACATCATCCTTAATGTATACAAGTTATTTTGAAAAAGAAAATAGTTTACCATGTTATTAGTGACAAGCCTGAGCACTAGTGCAGCCACTATAGAACCCAGAAGTTGAGCAACCCAGTAGTATACTGCACGGACCACAGAGATCCTCCCCCCAACGAGAGCACCAAATGTCACAGCTGGGTTGACATGGCCACCTGATACATGCATGCTCGCAGAAACAGCAGCAAATAGAGCAAATGCATGAGCAAGTGCAAGTGCTAACAGTTCACCAGCTGAGAAAGCTGAATCCTGGTAAATCTTAACTGCAACAAAGAGAACTCGCACAAATCACCCCCACATGCACACAATAAAAAACCATTATATATATATATATATATATATATATATATATATATATATATATATATATATATATATATTCTTAGCATGCATATTAGGTAATCCAAGGTTAAGTAGCACCTTTATCTAAGCTGAAAAGGTTTCAGCCAAAGGAAGATTAGGTTATGTCATGTAATGTCAGTACAATAAACAATTCAAAATATGCCAAGTATGAATCAACATTTTGAATATGTACAAACCCAAAGCAAGGCCAGAGCCTTCTCCAGCAAAGACAAAGATGAAAGTGGAGGCAAATTCAGCCAAAGTGGCCCTCATGGAGTCTGGATGAGTGGCCTCATCAGCCCTTCCAAAAGCATATCTACGGGTGGCCATCAGCACACAACTAGCCTTTCAAGATCAAAGATCCTTGGCCAGCTGAGAGACTGTATTATTCTATATTCAGAAAAGGGTTTTCTCTTTACGAAATGGAGATTTGGAAGGTGAGAAACTATGAAAATAGTGCTCTTCTTGCATGTATGAAAAAGGTGGAGTGATCGTGCTTATAAGGGGAAACTTGGTGTGGAACGTAGTTGAGAGACACCTAGTTATGTGAAATGCTACATGGTTTACACGTGGTTTTTTTAGTATGTGTTGGCTGCTTCTTACAATATGAGTCATTCTTTATTTGCTACACATATCAACATCAATGTGATGCAGTGTTATGTTAATCCACATTTTCTGAAGAGGACAAAAACCAGAGTGCAGTCACCAGCTAAGCCTTGCGGTTGCGGTTTAAGAGGTTTGGCTGACTCGTGTACTGAAATGAGTTTTTTTTTTTTTTTTTTTTTTTTTTTTCTTTTCTTACAAAATGCTAATATTTATTTTTTTAATTATTAAAACTAAACATGAAATATAATTATAATTACACCAAAACATGTAGAATTTAATAAATTTAACTTATTAGCTAACACCTTTGTCCCACTTAATTTTCTTTTAGAGGAAATGTTTTAGGCAATCTTACACCTATGCAATTCAATTTTCACCAACAAAATCTCCCTAAAAATTATAATATCGTGATACTCGATACTGGCACCCCTTGGGACACGTGAAAATTAACCTCATCTTTTACATGGTTGATACCTTAGATTAATAGCGGTCAAATATAAACTGATAGATCTTTCTTTTAACATACCACTCTAAAAAAGTTATTATTTTATTGTGATAAAGAGAATAATCAACTTTAAGAAATTATATTTGATTAACAGTTAAAAGCATTGGCAATTTACTTTTTTAAGTTCAAACTGTAAAAATTTGGAAATAATATGTAATTTCTTAGAAGTTATGTCATGTATTCTCCTCCATTTTGGTTGCATCCAACTCAACCTGTCAAAAGCAGTGCTTACATGCAAATTATTTGTGTAAGAAGTGGACGTGGCAATGCCAAAGTTTCCTTGTAGCGGGTACCCCATGGGAAGAAGCTTGAATAGCCCAAAATTTTTGGCCCAGTTCAAGTTCCTCATATTAACTCACAGTGACAAGTTCACTACAAAAGCTTTTATACTTTAATCTGATAGAAAAATAATAGAGATGATTAAAGACTCCAAAAAGCTTATCCTATTATATATATGTATATAGATTAAAAATTGTCATTCTCTCTTCAAACTCAAATGCTTGATTGATTGATTGATTATGATCCTTCTCTCTAATGAATCTATGTAATGGAGAGAATAATCATAATCTCATTCAATAAACAGCTCAACTAAATTGTGATATTCTGCAAAATCTGGACATTAGCTGAAGCAAAAGGGCACAAAAAACAGTACATCTAGAAAGGTGATCACAAGTGATTTTGAATAACTGATGTTTTATATCCCAAAACAGTGAATAAAGATTACTTTCCTTCTGATGGTTATATGTCACTATACAACACACATTATATTTCTATCAGATTCTTATCATTAATTAAAATTGATTGAAAATACAAAATCGTGAATAAAACTCACTAAATAAGAAACGTGATAGCAAAATTTAAATTTTTAATAAAGTCCATCTAATTTAAAAAATATATCTAAAAGAATGTGTCCTTTTACAAAGTCTTTTTTGCTGTCTTCTAAAGTAAAATAAGAAAACAAAGGGCATAATAATTTCTCAATATCAGAGAGATTTTATCTCTTCTGGGAAAAATGTTCTCCCACATATTCTTATATGCAATTGTTAATCCATTTCTAACTTGGATGATGTGTCTGTCAAATGAATTGAATGTTCAGATTAATACAATGACATTCTTGAGATACACTTCATGCAGTGGACTTAAACTTTAGTCATTCTCCTTTCTCATTTGCTCTATCTCTTCTATTCTCACCAATACTACACTCATTTTAGGCCTCTTCTCTGGTGTCATATCTGTACACTCTAGAGCTAACTCTGTTAGCTTTAACATTGCATCATGCCCTTCTTTTTCTGCAAGTATTTCTAAATCCAATATATCTGTGGACCAATCATTGTTCACCACAGTTCTTACCCAATCTGAAAGATCATTGGTTGTTTCTTCAATTTCACCTATGATATGGCCAGGGATTTTGCCAGTTACAATCTCTAGCACAATGATGCCAAAGCAATAGACATCAGCCTTGTGTGTCAGCTTCTTCCCTTGAACAAATTCTGGTGACCTCCTTATGGCTAGTTCTGCTGCATTCTGTTTGGCTGGGAGTAGAGGCAAGAAACCATAGTCTGTGAGCTTGGAATGGTACCCTTTACTATCTTGATGGATTAGGACATTGGATGACTTGAGGTTGGCATGAGGGACCCTTTGAGAAGGCAAGGAATGATGAAGGAAAAGAAGACCCTTTGCTATGTCTTTGATAATAGAAAGTCTTGTGTTCCAATCAAGTGGCATTCTTCCAAGTCCTCTACCCTCTAGCACCATCAGATTATGAATGTTAGAGTATTAACTTTTGAGTTAGTTGTTTTGTGTTAAGGAAGGAAAGAATCAAAACTAACCATGTAGGAATTCAAACAAAGTGCCATCAGAGATGAATTCATATATGACCAACTTTTGCTCCTCTGAATGATAAAAGGAGATTATTTCTACTACATTTTCATGCTTCATCTGTCCTAGCAATTGTATCTGCTGGAGAAATTCCTTCTTGCTCAGTTCGTTCATGTGGTTAAGTCTCTTCACTGCAACAACAGTTCCAGTTTCAAGTGTTGCTTTGTACGTAATACCTAAGTTCCCTCTCCCTAGAATTTCTGCTGATGCCCTTAATAAATCATCCAAGTCAAAAACTGGCAGTTTCTTGTTAGAAAACTCCAATCTGCCTAATCTTTCAGAAACATCACTGCCCCCAGCATAAGCCACCATCTTCTTTGCCCATGCCCCAAAAGCATAGCCTATAAAATTCAAAACATTTATAAGTTCAACACATTTAGAAATCCTGAATCAGAATGAGATTGCATTTTACTATTGGAAATTCTAAGTTTATTATATAAATTCTTTCACATTTTTTTTTTATCTTAGAAAGTTTACACAAATAGCATTGCAATTTGCAATAAGTTGTTAATAAAGTGAAGGGTGGAATTGACATGCATAAGATGTATCTTACCAGCTGAATCATTTCTTCTTACTTCTTTTCCACTTGTTTGTCTTTTACGAAACAAGAAAGCAATAACAATGATCAGAGAAAGAAGAATCAGTGCAGCTGCAGCACCAATCACAGCAACAGTCCATGCTCTATACCTGTTCTTTGGCCTCACTTCTGGGATTGGAGGCATAGCAAAAGGAGGTGGTGCAGAAAATGGTGCTGGAGATGGGGCAGGAGGTTCAATAGGACACAACTTATCCAATGGATCTCCACAAAGATCTGAATTATTGCCATATGAACTCTCTGGGAACCTTAGCAGCACAGAAGTCTGAGGAATAGGCCCTGACAGATGATTATATGACACATTGAAACTTGTCAATGATGGTTGATCAAAGGGTGGAATTTGACCATGCAAGTAATTCTCTTGCAGCTCCAACACTTGCAGACTGGTAAGTTCAACATACTCCAGAGGAATTGACCCTGAGAAATGATTGAATGACAATAGGACTTGTTTCAAAAACACCAAATTCTTGAGGCTTGGTAATGGTCCAAAAAGTGCATTATTTCTGAAGTCAAGTTGGCTCAAGAGAGTTATGTTTTGGAGGAAAGTGGGAGGCAAATAACCACTGAGATTAACTCCTTCAAGAACAATTTGAACAACATGCCAATTTGAGCAAGTGATACCAATCCATCTACTCAGATTGTCTATACAAGGAGGGCCTGTCCAATTCCCATGCAAATTCACAGATGAATTCAAAGAATCCCTTATGAGCATCAAAGCATATCTTTCTTCTGGAAAGAACTCCTCAAGTTCAATGCACAACACCATGTTGGATTTGCATGACACAAACAAGACCACATATAAAAAGCTTATGGTAAAAGCCAAGCTCATGATGGTGGATGAAACTGCACCAAACAACTTGACATGGATTTTTGAACCAAACAGGAATTATTATCAGAGTGAATATGAATAAAATCATATCCTCTTTTGTCTCCAATGATTTCACAGTTTGACGAAGTTGACAAAGCAAAGCTGTGCTAAGTTGCCGAACATCATGTTGGACAGAACAAGGTTCTGCAGTTTCTTTGTGAACATTATTATATTACTTGAACATATAATATATTAATTATGGTTACATAAGATGACAGCTTTCATAAATAGGATCTTGCATGATGCAATGTTCCAAATTTTTATATGGTAACAGAGTTGTTCATGAATAAGAAATGTTGGTTGTTTCAAATATATAGTGACATAGTGGGAAGCAAGGAATGTCAATTATCTTTAATTTGGACAGTTTCATGGTTGCTTACCCCTTTTTTATTCAATTTATAATTAAGTTTTTCATAGATTAACCAATTTTAGTTATTAATTAATACATGAAATTAATTAAAGTGAATTATTTTATTGTGTTTATTTTTTGTTACACTATGTGGCAGTTAGGTCTTATAGCATAAACAAAATTGTGATTATCCGTTGAGCAAAAAAAAAAAAAAAAAGGTTTCGTGGAAGATAAAGTAAAACACTGATTAGTCGCCGTGGATTAGTGGCTGCGCATGTTCATATTTATTAATTAATTTGATTATCATTTTATGGATTGAAACATGTTTATTGTTTTTACATTTGTTCTGGTGTACCTACTGGGAATAATAATGGTATATGAATATTTATAGTGAATTTCTTAATCTTAGAGAACCTTTTAGACTTTGAGTTTTGTTGTTTAGATTTGTTTTGTTCGATGTCAATTCTTGCGTCTTTATCATTTCTAGAAGATAAAATTCTTCAACATAATTATATATATTCATTGAGATTAGTGGTTAGATTAGAATAATTTTATACTAATTCATTCATCATACATGGTTTTAGATAAGGGATTCACTCATGTTTTATGCTTGTTTTGAAGACTTAATTTTACATTTTTTTTCTCTCCAAATTCGAGATCTTGGTTCCTGGTTCCTTCTAGCTACGCAAATTAGATTTTCTATTTCAAGTATTGTAATGGAGTGGTTTTAGTCCTCCAATAAGTCACAATTTTACATAACAAAAAAAACTTAATTTTGGCACTTCTTAGGTTTTTAATAGGAAAAAATATTGTTAATCCTAAATATTTTGTAAAATTAAAAAGAATATGCAAATTTTGTAATTTGTGAAGAGTTGACAGGTTTTTAAATTTATAAACTCTTATTTCTTTGCAAATTTAATCAAGTCTCCAAGGTTTTTATAAACACAATGAAAGCATCTAACGAGTTTAAATTCTGTGTAGTGAAATAGCAAAAGAAAAAATTGTGTGAAATGACAAAAAGAAAAAAAATACAGTGAGATTGTTTTCTTATTTCACTCTTATAAAATTCTGTGTACACGAAAATAAAGAATATACTATATTTATAAATTCTCAATTTTCGTAAAATTCTCTTAAGAAATGTATATTTATATTTCATATCATCTCTCATAAAAACTTTCTTATATTTGAAAACTATATTTTTTTTTCTCTGTTGTAGGAGTGAGTGATAGTAATAAAATATTTATAAAAGATAGAAGCGACAATAATAACTTTATGTATATGTAAGCTAAAAACCACAATAAAAAAACATTCGAGTAGTCTCCTTATTATATCAAATTAAATTGAATCGAAGTAAATTAATATAAAAATAAATAAGTTTTTTTATTGCTTATACCAATACACGCTTAGTCCTATAATTTCTAATATAATTTCTGAAGTTAAAACTTTTCTTATTAAAACATTTTGAAAACAACTTTCCTATAGTATAGTCCAACTTTAATCATCTTTTGAAATTTTTTATCAAATATTTTTAAAGCTTTAATCACATTTCTACAACTAGCATGTTTTTCACAATTTTTATGCAATGATTTTTATTTCATAAACAATATTGGTTATCAACTTTCAAAGTCCTATAATTTCTAATATAATTTCTGAAGTTAAGGAATCAGTTGGGATCACGTCATTACAGAAAAACGAGAAATAAATAAAACTCACTCTCAACATTTAAACTCACTGATAATCTTTTTTTCTAAAATGTTATCTTTTATTCCTACTCATGTAACTTTATTATAAACTTCAAAATATTATAACCATGTACACTTATAAACTGTGTCTAGTTAAATTTGTAATTTGTTTCTAATTAAATTTTATTTAGATTTTTTTTAATTTGTACTTTAATAAATTATTATACTTGTCAAAAGTTTATGATGCTCTCAACATTATTCTAATAAAAAATTAATCTTATGTATTATCTCATACACATGTTGGTGGGTGACATACAAAAAGAAAATTTCAAGGTGACCTAAATGGGAATGAAATCCTTCGTAAGGAATTCTAATACCAACTCCCCACTTATATCACTTATTAAATAAAAGATTATATTTATTTTATATATTCTTAATATTAATAATTATTAAGAAGTGAGTTTATATTTAATTCATGTTATAAAGCTAACTTAGTAAAATGAGATTTATTCTTAGTTGTATACTCTGAATTAAATTGGTGTTATATCCATTAACATGAATCTTTAATGTATCTTCTCATAACAAAGACATAGAACTTAGAAATTGAGAAGAGTTTAATAACACTTAGTAAAATAGATTAATGAATTTAATTTATGGTAAAATTGTATTGTTGATAGCACTTAATAATATTTGTTATGTATTGTTGATAAAAAAAATCATATTTAATTAATTCAATTTATAGTAAAATTGTATCTCTTGAATTTGACGTAAATATCCAAGTAACTTAATATTCTGTTTTAAAAAATAAACATAAAAACATGTTTATAGATTCCTACACTTTTATACATGAATGATTTGGAAGTCTCCCTAAACTTAAGTAGAAAACCCTCTTATAGGAACAGTATAAAATCATATTATAATGATATTTTATAATTAAAATTGCAAATAAACTCTTTTAATATTTAAATCTTGGTACTAGCTTAGCATTTCTCTTGTCAGTAGTATTTCTATTATAATAATTATTTTAAAAAGCATTTTAAGACGATTTTTAATTTCTAATTTTCGATAACTTTCAACTGTAATAACATTTTTGAAAAAAAATGAAATGAGATTAAACTAATGAACATTTAACATAATTAATTAAATGTAATTAATTTTGCATTGGTTCACCCGTAATTGAATTTGGTGACAGCGGTTTCTGCGCGTTTGGATTTTGAATGAAGCAACCTGCAAAACCCTAAACCCTCTTTCTCCACCAACACGTTGATGAGATGAGGAAGAAGCTTCTGATCGCCACAACAAGAGGCCTCTCCTTCCGCTCCAATCGCAATATCACTTCCAAACCCAACCACTGTAACTTTATTTCTTCCCTCTCATTTTCTTCTCCCGTTTCATTTCTATCTATGTTCTAAAACCCTTCTTCTGTTGTTTTTTCTCAAATCACAACTATTATGCTTTTTGGGTTCTTTAAAAGTAAGTTTTTTTATGGTCTGACAGAAATGAAACTGAGTTCATTAATCAATGGCAATATTTTAGACACTGTTTAATGAGTTTAGGCTTTGTGCCATGCTAAGTTTAATCTGAACAGAAATTGAATTAGAATGGCATTATGACATTGCCGTGTTCTTCTCATGTATGTTAAGGTTTATGTTTTTTTTTTCGTTTGTCTTGTTTGGAAAAAAAGCTGGGGTGGTTAAATGATAATGATCTGAAAATTAGAGGAATAGTTCGTAGAGTATTTTAAAGAAAGAGGAATAGCTAAGAAAGCTGTTGTATGACTTTTAGTGGCGCGAAGTTGTCATAAGAGTAGAGGTATAATAAAAAAAATACTTGGTGGAAGTTTTCAAGGGAGATCTCATGGTAAATAATAAGCCATTTAAGCTTCAGCTTGCCAAATGCTGGTGTATGATCCATGTTGCAGACCTTAGGTAGTGAATAGGACTCTATTATTGTTGCAAGTGTGAGATTGATTCTGTCTTAGTGGTGGGAGGTTTGGGAAGTTTGCATGAGGTTGTAGGTTCAAATGATCTCGTTACTACCATTGTATAACTCTTGATTGTTCCTTTTGGGGAAGTGGGAACACTTTTCTTGATGCTTACTGTAATTTTACTACCTTTCCTTGCTTTGGTGTTATTTGACGCATATCAATGTGATTGGTTGTTGACGTTTTGGAGGTTCTAGTTGTTAGTGTTGATTACTGTTTTCCAATGCCTTTCTTTGGAAGTGTAGTTGTAACTTGTAATGCATTACCAACTACTGAGATATTGATTCTGTTGTTGAATAACGTGATCATATAACTCCTGTGTTGTTTGACAGCAGTATCCTTTGAAGTATGCTATTCTGTCGATCCGATTAAAGTCCAGTGTCATCGATGGTCACATGCTGCTACTGTCCCTTCTGAGGCACCGGATGCCCAGAAAGGCCAAAAAAGGGTTCCAAGACATGAAAGGAGGGCTATGGTGGAGTGTTTTGTGAACAAGTATTTCTTGGTTTCTTTTGAAGTTGAAGCTTTATTTAACATTTTAAGCTTTCCTGCAGTATGTTTGATCCTGCCATATTGGTGTTTTAATTATTCAGGGATGCTCACATCACATATACCTGACCTTTTCAGACTATTTTCACATGTAGTTAGAATTAAAATAGTTTGACATATTGTATTTTGTCTCCCTTTGCTTTTATCTTTTTAAGTTTTTTTAATCATCAAAAAAATCAATACATTAAATGTTCAAGAAGTACCAAATCCAATTTTTTGGATTTAAAATTCAATCCAATTAATTGGATATGGATTCGTATTTGTTTGGGTTTTAAAAGATCAGATAATAGTGTTAATCCTAAAACATCATTTAGTCAATAATTTTTTTTATTAGCCTTGGCCTAATGAGTCACTGGCTCGGACTCGATCTAGGAAGTCTTCGTCTTGCCTTGAGAGTGTAGTCAGCTTGACCTTAATCCTGGCATTGCCCACAAGACATGGACCGTGATATCATTGGTTCGGCCTGGGATGTTGTCTGTTCAGCTTTGTCTGGGACGTTTTCGCTTTTACTAATTAGTATATGCTAGTGTTCAGCAGATTATCAACAAATTGAAATCTGTATTGGAAGCCTGCTGTTAGGTACCAGAAGACATTCATCCAAGTTCAAGGGATTGAAAAGCAAACAACCCTGCTTCATGTTTAAAACACGAAAAAGTTTACATTTTTATTGTATATTAACAAATTATAAGAAGTAATATAAAAGATTATGGGTAGCAGGAATTAAAAAATTTATATATTTAATTTTTCTTGTGCCCATGCTTGATCTAAACGCTTGTTTTTATTGATCAGTCATCCTTTCTTCTTAACTTTTGTCTATGGCTGACAATAGAATCACATGACTGCATATGTCCTATCTTAGTTCATATTGTATATGTATATATATATATAAATGTACTTATCTCACACCTTTGTGCTAGTTTTATTATTTTTTGAGGATATTCTTAGAACATCCCTTATTTTATTCTTGAAATAATGCCAACATTAGAAACACTGTCATTGTTTACGAATTTTGGTTAACTATTCAATGATTGGACTTCTCTTGTTGAAGTGTTTCTTATTACTTATTATGAAATAACGTTCTCTCTGTAGGTATAGAGCAGAGAATGCTGGGAAGTTCCCTACAATATCAGATGCCCAGAAACAAGTTGGTGGCAGTTTTTATGTTGTCCGGAAGATCGTTCAGGAATTAGTATATAAGTCTAAAACAAATTCTTCACATAGTGTGGATGAGATTTTGGTGGAAAAACAATTTGATGAGAGTAAACATCCCACCACCAAATCTGGGAGTGTTTCATCTGGTAATATTGAGATTGCAAAACACAACGTTATCCAAGATGGTTCTGAATTGGTAGATTTGAATGACAAGGAGGCTGTGAACACTGGATATGAGCATCATGAAGGAAAGAGAGAGGCACATGCATCCCGTGGGGAGAGGAGGTTGTTTGAAGAAGAAGAAATCATGTCTATATCAGTAAGTGTTGCATTAAGAATGATTTTTTGTTGTTATGAATATATTAAATATAGTAGTTAAGATAAGCAATGCTCCTAGGTCTACTTGATTAGATTATGAATTTGTTAAGGGTGTGCAAAATATCCAAATTACCAAAGCCAATCCACAACCAATTCAAACAAAATCACTTCAACTCCGTTTTAACGAATTGGTTTTATTTGGGTTGCAATCTGGATGGATTGGATAAATTTTATTTAGGATTATAATGGATCGGATTAAAAAAAAACCCATTAGTGCATTTTGATCCAAAAAAAAATAATTAAAAATCTGATCCATTTAATAATAATCCAATTCAATCCAACCATTAACAATTTTTTCATGAATGGATATCCAGTCCATGAAATGGGTCTGGCCATGTCATTGTTGGGTTGATCTTAGATGGATTTTCGTTAGCTCAATGTTGTCTACCAGCCACAACTGGGGTGTCATTGGATCAACCATTATCTACTCAGCTTCGACTGAGGCGTTGTAGGCTGAACCTCCATTGAGGCGTTGTAGGTTCTATCCTAATCAGAGCGTCGTTAGCTCGACATTGTTTTCTCGGCCACACCAAGGGTGTCTTAGACTCGGCCGGGGAATGTTAGCTTGATTAGGGCATAGAATTAAGGTTTAAAACCAAATTTGAAATTAAAGTGAAAGGTCAATTTGGTGTGGTAAAAAACTTAGGGGGTGACAAATTCATGGATCAATTACGGTAGTAAAATTCTGAAATAAATTTTCACTCTTATTTCTAACCTCTTACTAAACTGACCATAAATTTAGAAAGCTTCAGATTTAAAGCCACTGCCATACTGCATAACCTTCATCTTCTACCTGACAACAAAACATGTATTGTGCTTATAAATTGTGCAAAACTTCTTAAATTGCATCTCATTCTTTTTCATGGGGTTAGTCGGTAGTTTCACCTTTTTGATCTGGCTCCTTAAATCTTCACTTTTGTTAATTTTATTTTTAACAGCATTGATTGAATATGCTTTTATTTTATACAGAAAATAAGCAGTTTTCTCGTACTACTTATAGTTTGCCTTCCTTTTAATGACAGAATAGTCCTTGCATTGCACCTGAAAGTAATCTTTTGGAAACGAGTTGTAAGGAGCCTTACCCATCAAGTCTCCATATGCCAAATGATATCAAGACAGAGGAAGCTGTCCCTAGTTATTCTGGTTCTTTTGCACCTGAAAGTCAGCTGCTACTAGAGGAAAGAGAACATTTTTCTCCTTTGTCTAGTCAAAATGATGGTACTGATTATGATAGAGCTCAGGGCAACCAATATGATTTTGTTCATATAGAAAATCATCAAAAAATAGAGGAAAAATGCATTAAGAAAGCAGATTGTGAGAGAAAGGAGCAACCTGAGTTGGAAGACCTTTCTAGAGAGCTTCCCCATCCAAGTCTCCAGGTGCCAAATCATTTGAAGGATAGTGAAGCTCTATCTAGTTCTTCTGATTCTGTTACCCTAGAAAGACACCCTCTAAAAGAAGAAATGAACCAATTTTCTGCTCCTTTTATTGAAAAGTCTGAAAGCAGTTGCAGCGAAGGTCAGAGCCATGATTCTAGGTTTGTTGATATGGAAAACCATTCAGCATTTGAGAAAACAGCGTATGAGAGAAAAGATAAAGAGGCTGTTGATGGTTCAAAGCATGAAATAGAGCAATCTCAAAAGCCTTCAGAGTTGGATGAGTCCAAAATGTGAGTTCTTTGATATCTTTTTAGACGTATAGCTAATAGATTATTATTATTATTATTATTATTATTATTATTATTATTATTATTATTATTATTATTATTATTATTATTATTATTTCCATTACCACTTGAACAATACCAGCACTAGTTCACTAGTGAATAACATCTGAATGATACATAATTTGGTAAGGTGAGGATACACGTAGTCGAACTGCTAATATTCCATGGGCACTCATTAGTGTTTCTGCATAAAACATTGATAAGCAAATTTGAAATTAAATAGTAGTTTAAGCAATGATGTAGAGAAGCAAGGTGCAACAAAGTTTACATGAGAGTATCATTTTATGTTAATGAAATAGAAGTCATAAAATTTAAGAAATAAACAAGCCACTTCTATGTGCAAAATACATCTGAGGTAGATCAAAATCATGCACGCATAAAAACTGATGTATGTGGGTACATCTTCGTTGTACATTTGTAGATTGTTTTGTTTTCTGAGTTTTGGAACTTATATGTGTATTCTTCCTGAAATAGGCATTCATTCATGAATGGTGCATGTGCAAATAACATATATCTGTTCTTACGCAATCTTTCCCGCCTTTTCTCTCTGTTTCCTTATACTATACTATTCTATTTTTTTTTTTCAATTTTCATGTCTATTTTCTTTGATGCAAAATTGTATACGATATTAAAGTTGCTTTCATTCCGGCAAATATCCAGGGACAGCCCTAATAGCAGGGATAACAGTGTTGCAGTCTATTCAGAAAAATCAACTTTGTGGGGAAGTGTGAAGTCATTTGCTAATGGCATCTTAAATATCTGGAAAAAATTGTGAAGCTTTATGAAAGTGTGTAGTGCAACTTGTAAGAATCTCAATCTTACTGTGCAACATAGACTGACGGTATGCATAGGATTCTTGGGCTTCCTAACTCTTTTTGACTAGTCATTACATGTTCCTGCACATTCTATTCTCCACTTTTGCTATCCTTAGACATTTCCAGAGGTTTTGCAGCTGAGTTTCGTCTATGATAAATGAGTCTCACAATGGAAATGCACAATTTTGCAAATTTCTCCCCTACTCAAATTGTGTTTCATATAGGAATTTGAGGAGGAGAATGGAAGGGTGAAAGAAAGCCAAGGTCAGTTTATGATGGTGAGGCGTTTGTAATTTGGATAGCATTAGATGAATAACCAAGTGGTTTTCAAGGACTGCAGTCTCCCCTACCCCCACCCAGGCACGAGACTCAAACATTGAAGAAATTGTAAGGGTTTTTGAAATTATTTTAATTTCCATCGTAAACTTACTGATCACTCCATCCAAAATATGTTTATGCTGTCCAAACTTGCAAAGCATGAACACCAATGGCAGTGATTAGAAATCGAAACTACGGTTTTTGGAGTTAAATCAAAAGTTAAATAGTCTTATCCTTTATATTCCTTCTTTGTCCATGTAATTTGCATCAGATTCGAATGTGTAATTTGCATTATCTGAACTATTTTAAAATATGGCCAGATCCGAATGTGATGTCCAACCTTTGTTAGGACCGTCTACCATATGGCAACCTTGTGTTTCCTTTTATAATATAATAATACGTATTTTTCCTTGGTATCTGACAGAACGACTGTTCAGGTTATGACAGATGTAAAGCTATGCATTGGTTTAATATATGTATGATATAATACAATGTAATATAATAGAATTTTTTCCATGCTATCTGGTGGAGCACAACAATTCAGGTTACATGTAAAACTGGGTATTGTTTGATTGGCTCTCTGCCATCCATGTACACCAATGAAACGAAGTGACAGTTCAATGGTTATGCAACTGTGTTGTATTCATTAATACCAATGGATATATTTGTTTTATGCAAATACTATTTTTCTATGTAATAATATCTTTGGGATTTGAGCAAGGATAATGTGATATTTCGAGGCCAGGTATATGTTAGAAAGAGATTGTTCCTGCATTGATATATCTAGTTTGCAACAGTACCTTAGAAAGGCAAATATTAATGCACTCACAGGTACCAAATTTAAATTAAATAAATAATTGTAATGGAGACATTTGAGGGTAGTGGAGCATGTGAAAAAAGGTTTCATATGGCTTATCTTGGTGTATGACGGCTTGCAAGTTGCAGGGCTCCATATTGGGATCTTGATGTCACAATGAAGGCCTGCAATGCAAGTTGTATTGTATTGTCTCTGAAGTTAGTATTTAAGTATGTATCTGTTATCAATTTCTTTTAAAGTATTGTTTAATATGAAATAAGTAATATTTAGGGACTGATATATTTCTACTATATCATTGTAGATACGACTTTGTTAGTATAATTTTTTATTTATTTTTCAAAACAGCCATAATTATCAGATGCAGAAATACAGATAAAAAAGAAAAGAAATTTTATCCCTAATTACATCTAAAAGGTTAAAAAGGTAAAACAGCATAGGAGGTGGCTGGAGCTTACAGAAAACATAAAATAAAAAAAAAAGTCAGGCTTAGCTTTAGGGTGAATTCTGGCCTTGGAGATCATGTAAAAATGACATTTATTTATTTAGTCTAGCAACAAAAAATATTTGGCAGTAAGAACAATGTGTTTGTTTTATCATAAGCTGTTATCATTATTAACTTTTTTTTTATATCTTATCACAGTAGAAATTCATAAAAAAAATCCATGTTGCAACAAAGGTGTGCATTTACAGATTGCCTGGAAATGAGAGGCTAATGTTTGTTGTCTTATGCCCCTCTTGAATAGAATATTGTATGTTCAGATCATGTAAGATGTTTTGTAGCAAACAAAACTCGTCACTGATTTCATCATGTAGCAGAACATTGTAATATAAAATTTGAGAATGACAGCTCTTGGCTGGTATTGCAAGATAACTATAACTCAAGTAATTTATTTGTATATTCTAACCCTGCAAGATGCTTGTGTGATAAAATAAATGGGGTGGCTTCTGCAAACAAGAAACGCCATTCTCAACTGCTTTAAATAAAAGCATCCTTATTTTAATATCTGATTCTAGAATCTCAGTTTAGTTCATTAACCAGCATTTCATATTAGCTCCCCCAAAAACATTGGAATGCTCTTAATAATATTGTGTGACTTGTGGCTGTTGGTAACTACACTCATAATAATACCGACCATTTCTTAAAGCATGTGAGTAACGTGCTTAGAAAAGTAATGTAATCAAATTGTAGATTAGCAGAAATGAGACAGTAAGAGAGATTTGATGATCAGGTTGAACCATTAGAATAATCACTTAAAAAATAACTGAATCAACATGAACACATTGCTATTTGATTTGGTGGATTAATGGAGCAAACAGTGTGAGAAATTGAAACAGGTCAAACCACTTTTCACCCCTTGGTCCAATGGACTGAGTCAAATAGATTCATTTCACAACACAGAAAATACACAATTGTAATCTTTTGGGTTATGTTGCAATTCAAATGCTAATTCACCTTTCAAACTAAAAATATCAAATTGTATTTCACTAGGACCAAATATTGTAAACTACTTAATGCATAGACCTTTTTTTTTTTTATATATATATAATTTAATATTTTTTAAATACACTCTTTATTATTAAGTATAATTTATTGAAAACCACAATTTTGTAGATTACACTTATTTAATAAATTTCACTTGTAATTTTATAGTTTTCAATAAATTTTAATTACAATTACAAGTGTGTTAGGAGGAGAATTATAGATCATAGTGGACAAATATACATTTAGATACTAATAAACTAAAAAAGGAATGTGGAAATGTGAGAGATCATATGTAATCAGTAATTGGTAAGCATGGATACTACCAACAAATACATTTTCTGACACACCCTTTCAAAAATATATTTTATTTTTTACTAAAACTTATTAAGATTACAAATTGAGAAGAGAGATTTAATAAATGAGAATTAAGACCCATCAAAGTTTATTTTCAATAAATTTTAACTAAAATAAAAATGTGTTAAAAAATATATTAGAAATTGTTACCTTAAACAATAATTCAATCAATACAATGCCAATCTATTCCTCTCAATGTTCTTATAGAGAATGATTTTTTTTTTTTACTTTATTGGAGAAATATTAAATTATTTGAATTGCTAATAATCAAGGTATAAGTTTATCTATAATTATCCTTTGGTTTATTTTGTATGGTGTTGAAGGAAGCTAGGCTAGTTTGCTGACATAACTGGCATTGTGTTGCATGGCTGGCTGTTGCTGGCATTTATCTATAATAATTGAGTGCACATCAATCACCCAATAAGCATTAAACATTTATAATGCTTAAATAATTAACTGCATAGCTTTAGGGTGCTCATTCCTTGAAAGAGGCCTTAAAATTAGGATTCAAACCCTTTACTACTTTGACTGCTCCATTTAGTGGCTCCATAATAACCCATTCATTTCCATTAGACCCATAATTGTGACCTAAGAAACCCAAAATGGGTTAGGTATTTGTATAGATCACAAGGTAAGGTGAAAAAAAAAATACAAATACTATGTATATACAATATTTAATTTAATTACAATTTGCCATATATAGTAGTTTTTAACTTTAGTAATAATAATAATCTTAAAAGTTATATCTACCGAGATTTATGATTAATAATCAAGTAAGAATATTATAGTGAGAATACTTAAAAGTTAAACTCGTAGTTTAACTATGAAAGGTCAGGTTTATGGTGTTTATATTTCCATATGTTTAGTTTTAATGTATGTATTGGAAATGTAAGCCTTTTTTATTCTTATATTTTTCGCTGTTTACGTATTTAATGCATTTGGTTATCTAACTAATTACATATTAATTAAATACAGTAAATAATAATGAGACAACATACTTTATATATATATATATATATATATATATATATATATATATATATATATATTTCTAGACATACAAAAATTAAATTATAATATTTTTAGTAGATAGGTTAAAAACGTGACAAAGCTTAGTTAAATATAAACCAATAAATTAGGTCACAAAAAATGTATTTTGTAAGTATTTTGTAATTGGTTAAATTGAAATAAATGAATGGAATTGTAACAAATGAAAAACTATGTGAATTAGAAGATCGTTTGCTTATATGTCCAATTGTCCTTGTATTGATATAAAAAATCCATCAAGGTCTCAAAAGTGAAACTTTTGGGCTGTATGAAAACATAAACTCGACTTTTATAGTCGTTTAGAAAAAAAAGTTATTTTATAAACTATACCACTTATTAAAAATAATTTCTTTTTAAGTTGAACTTTTGCATGACTACTTGTCAAACTAAAAATATGTATTTAGCTTATTTTAAAAAAGATCACAAACATTAATTAGGCGGCCACCTATTTGATATATATCAAGATAGAAACAGAAACAAATTTTTCATATGACAAAGTCATGAAAATTAAACAAGAAATAATTTATCTCCAATTTAGATAGTTTGATAGTAATTTCTACAAAGCTTCCACATATTTCATTAACTATATATCATTAAAGATTTAGAAGTGAATAGTTTTCTGTTGCCATATTTTACAGCAAAAACTGTGTGCTGTTATTTGATTCATATAGTCAATGTAAAACAACTGCTGTTATTGTTGTTCTGGTTGTGTTAAGCTATTATTTTTTATTATAAAATTGACTTGTTATAGAAAATATATGGAGCATCACAGTGTAGTTTGTTGCAAACCATTTGTTGTTTTGCTTCTGGTTTGGACATTTGAAGTAATTTCTTAGGTAAAATTTTGCTAACAATCCTAACATAACGTACTTTCAAGAATCTGGCAAGCACTTCTTAAGATTAATGCTCTTAAAATGTTATCATATTTGTAAATATATATTTGAGATTTCATATCGATTGGACATAAGGTCTTTTAATAATTTATAATTGGTATAAACCTCTACAAGTTGGTTTTGTAAAGTTGAGTTAGGTTTCAAGTCCACTTCTTAACATAATATCAGAATCATTTAGAATTTATTCCAATAAGAATATCAGAATCATTTAGAGTTTGTTCCAATAAGATCGTTGGACTTATTGAACCATTTATCAGACTACTATTAGACTATTCTTAAATATATTGTTTCATGTACGAGTTGAGAGTCTCCATGAAATAAGGTTTATGGAAAATCTATTCTCATCCAAGCACCCTATAAAAGCCAAAAAAGAAAAAGAAATTGTTGTTTCTCTTATTAAATTTAAATGTGATAGATATGAGAGTTGTGGCTCCTACAGATAGTTACCTACATTAATTGATGGTGGTCAATTATGTCTATTCTATATGACAGGGAGCACACCTATTCAATGTCTTTCATACTATTTATAGAAGCAAGTAATATGATAATCTAATTAGAATATTTGCTCAGATGATTTGTTTTCTTTCTTTCACAAAAGGTGAGTGTTGCGTCACTGGAATGTGGCAAATTGATTAATGCATTGCTGCATAGCGTAAGAAGGGCAAGTCAAACTCTAGCTAACTTTTCTTGATGACAACCTCTACTAGTTGATCATTATGCTCCTTATTTTGTGCACATCAATTTGAACAGATATGAGTTCATGACCCTATTAAATGCACACCAAAAGCACTCTTTTGGACCAGTTAAGTGACCCTTTTCCTTATATATTCTAATTACAAAGTCATCACAACACAATACACACCTTCTTCCCTTTCCTCAATGTTTCTGTGTTCTGAGGAACACACAAGAAGTTCTTAAATGCTACATATCAGTTCATCAGCAGAGTTATAAGGTGACTGTTCTTCATGGTAGGGTATGTTAATGTTATGTTACCACTTGGTAATTTAGAATTACTATCTCACCTTTTGCTCAAATTTTCATCATCAATATTTTGTTTTTCTCATACCAAAGATTCATAGTATCTATCATTTGGTTGTTAAGATAAGAGGTATTTTTGTGAGATTGTGAAAAGTCAGCAAATCTTATATATGGCAAAATTTTTAGTCTTATGGAGTAGCCGCGTAGTAGACGTATGATTATCCTTTAGATTGCATATCGAGACAAAAAATTGGATTCATATTCTCCAAATAATGCTGCCAGATTGTGATCTTGTGCCCACTTATTTTATTTAATTTTGGTTGAATGTTTACACGTTTGAGCTTCCTTTAATAAAATAGATTCTGGGAATGATTTGTTCATGTAAAATACTATAAGTTAAGATGTAGAAATTGTGATTGCGGGCCAAATAGGAGAGTGTGAACTATGTTGGATTTGTATCAAATAAGGGAGATGTATTGTCCAAAAAATTCAAATCAATTGAACTCAACAACCCTTTTATGTTTATGTACACTTTTTCTTTGTTCAAAGTGGAATTTTATAGTTCTCCAACACAACTCTTTTTTTATTTAGTTTTCGTTGTATCGGTACATGTTCAAACTTGTTTTAATAAAATAGATTCTGGGACTGATTTATTCATGTAAAATACTAAGTTAACATGGCCCTACCAGATCTTCTTAAGTTTGGTCAACTATGCATGTTTGGCCCTCATAAATTCTTCCTTTTCTCTATAAATAGTTCGGATTTGCATTGGCAAATGATTACCATGTCTGACTCACTATGAATAGTCAGTTTTCTCTGGCAGGTTGAGGAGTGATTTCTTTTTCTCTCCATCTTATTCCATGGAAAAAATGAGAGAAAATATTTCAGAATCTTGGCTAGTTATTATCTCAGTGATATTGGTCACTGTGATATTTGCAAAGATAATTCAATTCAAGTTAAGGAAGGAAGATAAAAGCAAATGCAGATTACCAACAGGAAGGAGAGGGTGGCCTTTGATTGGAGACAGCATCAATTGGTACAATGCTGTTGCAAGTTCTCATCCTCCTCAGTTTGTTGAAGAAATGGTGAAGAGGTATTTACTGCCAATTTGCCACCACGACAAAAGTGCTTCATATTCTTGCTTTTGAAATAGCTGAGTTTGGTTGGTGTGGAATTCAAGTTGCTAGTTAGATAAGAATTTTAACAGGTTAATTTCTCAATTTTTAAGATCTGATTAATCCAATCATAGACCCTAAACCTTAGATGCAATTCTTTTGGTACTATTAGCATTGTTTTCTAATGAAATTGGAATTTTATCTTGATAATCAAGGTAATGAAGGCCTACATTAAATGTTAACATAGGTTGCTGTATATAAGCTTTGTTCTGTATGAAAAATTCTCTGAAGAGGGTCATTCTTTAGAATTCACTTGGTTTCAAAATTAAGTTGTTCTTAAAGGGAATATTTTACAAAAGCTCAAAATCCAGTTACATGGTTTGTGAAACCAATCTAACAGATGGAACTTTCATTTGGCATAGGTATGGTAAGATATTTTCATGCAGCCTATTTGGCAAATGGGCAGTGGTGTCAGCAGATCCAAGCTTCAACCGCTTTGTAATGCAAAATGAAGGAAGATTATTCATTTCCAGCTACCCAAAATCTTTCAGAGATTTGGTTGGAAAAAATGGTGTGATCACAGTGCAAGGAGAGCAACAAAGGAAACTACATGGAATTGCCTCCAACATGATGCGTCTAGAGAAGCTCAAGTTCCACTTCTTGAATGATATCCAAAAGGTCATGCTCCAAACTTTGGGCAATTTTAACAACAACCAAGTCATTCTTCTCCAAGATGTTTGTAGGAAAGTAAGTAATTTCAACTGATGATGCATTTGTATATGTATGGTTACCATTAGTATTTAGTGTCAGTGGCTCATTTTCTACTATATCTACATGATTTACTTCAGGTGGCTATACATTTAATGGTTAATCAACTATTGGGGGTTTCAAGTGAGTCCCAAGTCAATGAAATGGCTCAGTTGTTTTCTGACTTTGTTGATGGTTGTTTATCCATTCCTATCAACATCCCTGGCTATGCATACCACACTGCTATGAAGGTAAAACAATTAAATTTCTAAAATCATACTTACAGACAAAAAATACAGAGTTATATGATTTTTGAACTATGGCTTAAAGAAGAATATTGTCATTCTCATTATCACTTCCTTCAATGATGAACTCAAGAACCATCTTAAATGTAGTAAAGAAACATGAAAGACTAATTTTTAACTTCTCTTTTTTACATTAGTATTCAAATTTATCACAGGACACCCTTCTTTCTTTTTATGATTGTTATTACTCCATTAGTATAGTAATGAAATTACATTTATGGAACACAATTCTAAGACTAATATGATTAGATGAGATTATCAAGTAAAATGGTATTGAAGTTTACATTGTTTGGATATCAGGCAAGGGAGAATATCATAAGCAAGATAAACAAGATCATTGAGGAACACAGACAAAATGGTGCTCCCATGGAAGGTAATGGTGTACTTGGAAGATTACTAGAGGAAGAAAGCTTGCCAGATGATGTTGTTGCAGACTTCATTATCAATCTTCTCTTTGCGGGAAATGAAACAACCACCAAAACAATGCTCTTTGCAGTCTATTTCCTTACTCAATGTCCTAGAGCCATGAAGCAGTTGCTGGTATATATAGCACAACATAACTATTTTTGAAATTTTTTCCTGCAAGTTTATTTGGTACATAAAACTATCCTTAGGTGATTTCTAGAGTTTTATACTTAACTGAAGAAGAATTTGTTTGATAACTCTTACAAAATTTTCCCTTGGACAGGATGAACATGGTTCACTGAGGAGGAATTCTGGAGATGAATTACTTACATGGCAGGATTATAAAGCAATGCCATTCACTCAATGTGTAAGTGATTAGCTTTTCACTGTTTCACAAATTTTAAATTCCATTTATTTAGAGTATATTTTAATTTTTTTATATGCAGTAATAGAAGATAGTGGGGTTATTTAAGTTTTCATGGTCTTGTCTTCACAAACAGGTTATTGATGAAACACTGAGACTTGGAGGCATTGCAATTTGGTTAATGAGAGAAGCAAAAGAAGACGTTCAATACCAAGGTACAAAATTTTGAGTATGTGTAAATATGATAAGCAAAGTTAGTCCAAAAATAGTTTTTTGTTACATTTTACATCCAATGATGTATATTCACACTTTATTATTCATCAGTTAAATTTCATTCTCTCAAAGATACAACAGTAGAACTCTTTTATATTGATAGTAACATACCATTTAGATTCTAAACTTTTTTTTGCTGTTAATTGGCTAATAACTTAGCATTGATACATTTTAGTACTATTGCAGCCAATTTATCTAACACAAACTTCTCTGGTTTTGAGTAGACTTTGTCATTCCCAAAGGGTGCTTTGTGGTTCCATTTCTTTCAGCAGTCCATTTAGATGAGAAAGTTTATAGTGGAGCTCTAAACTTCCATCCTTGGAGATGGATGGAACCTGAAAATGAGGTTAGTTTCTCATACCGTTTTGATGCATTCTTGATTTACTTAAGTACTTTATAGTTATTTATTTATTTTATTTCATTTTTTCTTAATTTTTATGATCTGAATGCAGGAAAAGAGAAACTGGAGAAGTAGTCCATTCTATGCACCATTTGGAGGAGGTGCCAGATTCTGTCCAGGAGCAGAGCTGGCACGCCTTCAAATTGCCCTTTTTCTTCATTACTTTGTCACTACATACAGGTAATGCCCCTCTCTCAACTCACAAAGATTCACAAATTTCATTTGTTGTCTGAGAATGAGAATCACAGAACACTTTCTAATACATCTTTTTAATATTGATAATGATTCTCACTTATAGTTCTATAACTTTTAACTACTTTTAGAATGTACTAAAAGATCTATATTCAAAAATGTGTTAATAATACAATGTTCTTCATACAATCTTCATTCTTGAGTGAATGAGAAAAACTAGTAACATGTTCACTAATTATAATTCACATGCTAAGTAAAATTTATCTAGATATTAGTACATATGTCTCACTTTTTTGGTAATTCTTCTCTTTCAAACTAGCAGAATCTATGATTTTCAACCACTATATCAATTTCATACAATAATAATACAGAATGTGTTGAAAGAATAGTCAATGACATTTCTTATTCTACACTTTAAGTGTCATAGTTTTGAGCTTTATCATAAATTAGCAAACCTTAACCAAAGCTGATTGATTGAATGTTTTGATGAACAGATGGACACAAATGAAGGAAGATAGGATGTCCTTCTTTCCCTCTGCACGTTTGGTAAATGGTTTTGAAATCTGTCTAACAAGAAGACATAATGAGACAGATTAAAAGATGTGACCAAGATCACCTCAAAATCAAACCTAGTTCTTCACTATTTTTCAGTAATTGTTTTCTCTGGCTATTGTTTTTGCTGAGTACTCTCTCAGTTCTCCAACAACAACATGTTTCAGAGTTCAAATTCTGCACTCACTTGCCATGTATAAAATATGAATGTAAAAATTATATTTTTATATTGTAACATGTATATTACTCATAAAAGGTAGTATAGCATACACCAATTCAGTTTAAGGGTATTTATTTATTTTCTTTTATTTTTTTTTTCTTTTTACCAAAAGTCTAATTTACTTCTTGTGCAATCAAAAATGCCTTTATTATTTTTTTAATGAGTTAGATTATTATTTTAGAATGGATGAAATTAAAAAATATCAAATAAATGTCTGAGATTGAAATCCGTTAACTATGTTAGTATTTGTCATTAATTTTTATGGAGTATGATGATATTAGGTTCTAAAATTTAATGATAATAATAATAATAAATTATACACATAAAAAGTTAAATTAAATAAATTTACATTTTAGAGACTTATTTTACATTTTATTAATTTGAAGGACTAATATAAGTATTTCACAATTGCTACGACTATAGTGAAAGTTTGCACTTTTTTCATGCGATACATTGACTTAATCCTTGAATTTTAAAATATTGATTAATTTAATTTTTAAAATTATGAAATGTCTTTTTAATTTTGTAAATTTTAAAAATAATTAATTTTTTAAATATATAAATAAATATTTTTTTTCTCTCTTTAGTATCACGCAACTTTGTTAATTAACTAATGTTTTCGAAAATAGATTTTAAATAATTGATAAAAATTTAAATTTATATTAAGGAATATAAAAGTTAACAATCCATGTTATTAATGTTAATAAGCGTTATTCATATAACTAGAGTTAATTATTTATTTTATGTCTTTAAATATATAACATAATTGTTTATAAAACTACATAATAAAATATAGTTCCACTCCTTCATCAGATTTATTGGTTTTAATTTGCCTTGTTAGGATTAATTTTTTAATTTTAGTTATTTAAAAATTTGTATAAAATAAATTAATTCTTTCATCAGTTTTTTATGTTAACTACGCTATTTTTAGTTAACGTAATAAATTAATATTTATCAAGGTATTCTACACTCTATTAGGTCTTACCAAATTAAGGAGATGACGTGAAAGAAAAACCATTTATTCTAATAAATGTGTTTTACAAAATTAAAATTGAAAATTTTCAATTTTTTTTTATGAAATAATTATAATTATAATTTTATTTATTTGGTTTAAGTATCTTTTATTGGGGATGTGAAATGAACTTATAATTATCCTTATCTTTCCAGAAAAAATACATCTATGTCTCTCGTAGTCAATAAATATGAAATTTATGTTTATCATTGGATAATAAATAAATATAATGTCAATAATTATTCAATATGAAAGTCACCTTCATCCCATCTCATACTCATACTTAATTTTAAAAAATTAAGATATTATTCATTATCATATTTATATCTAATTAATATGAATATTTATGTCCAATAAATACAAAAAATTTCTATCAATTATTTAAATAAAAATAAGTTTTTTTTTTCATTCCAATGCTTTTAAACACTTACCCTTCTTTTATCAATTCCAATTTTACCAAAAAAAAATTAAAAAAAATAATCAGTTCATCCACATTATTTACCCGTTTACCCCTATAAATTAAAACAGCAAACGAATTTTTTGGGTAGGTTTTAGCGAAATAAAAGTAGAAAAGAAGATTTATGTTCTGGAAGGGTCATCTTCCCCTTTGAGTGTCTCTCGCGAAGGAATCAAACCCAATTTCAGACTCTGGGTGTTCTCTTCTTTCATCACTTCCCACTATCAAAGACAAAATTTTGCAGAGGAAAAGAGATGGCAGGAAGAGAAGTTAGAGAATACACAAATCTCAGCGACCCCAAAGGTTTTCGAACTTTTCAATTTGTTGTTGTTGTTCAAAGTTTTGATTTTTCTCGGATTTTCATTACTGGGTATGTGTTAATTTCGCAGATAAGAAATGGGGTAAGGGAAAAGATAGGATTGACGATGAGGATATTACTTTCCAACGAATGGTTGCAAAGGTTAGCGCATTGATTCACCTTCCGTTATGTTATGTGTGTCTGGATATTAATGTAATATGTGATTTGGTGCCTTTTTGCAAGTGTGCTTTAAATGGCTGTTGAAGCTAATCTGATGTCTGATTTTTTTTTTTTGTAAGAAATCCTTATAGTTATGATTTTTTTTTTTAAATGTTTGATGATATTTTGGAATTTATTTTCATGTATTTGTGATATGCCTAAAATACAGTTTCTTTGATTATTCATGAAACTATGTCGAATGTTCTGTAATTGTTGTATAGACTTTAGGATAGTAACTTTGGAATAAGCCTTCTAGCTGTGTTGCATGCTATGGTTCTGATATGTTGTTACTATCATTGGTATGGTATCAGTACGAGGAATTGGAAAATGTTCTACAACTATGGTACGGATTTGTGATGAGATGGTGTATCATTTATTTAGAGAAACATGAAAGTATAAAAAAACGTATTAAAATGGTAATTTAAATGCAATTTTGATAATATTCTAACAAAACTATGCTAAAAAATTAAACTGAGAAAATTTTTGAATAAAATAGCTGTTTGCTTCATTTCTACTATTGAACAGAACACTCCATGAAACTTGGTGTTCTGTGTAAAACGATTTGTTCTTGAGGAGTCAGGTATTTAATGTCTTTGTTGGTGTTTTCTTTAACTTCATTGTTCTTCATTAGGGAATGTAGCTAATCAGAATTTGGTCATTCTCCTGTGTTGGTTTTCTCTTTTGGCCCCCTGCTGCCTGCCTATGCTTTTTTTTTTTTCAACTTTCAAGCACTTGTTTTCTTTCACAATTCGAGGGGTTTTGCTGATAACATGCCCCGGCAGGGATCTTGGCTTCCTGTATTGGATGGCTGATGCAAGCAGATGCAAGAGGTTGCTGGGGAGCGTGGAGGTTATCTTCATGGTCGAGGCGGTACTGTTCGTTTCCTCTTACTATTTGTGTTTTGCTTGTGCTTCTGCTTCACCTGCTTTTTTAGTTTCTTTCTTCCCTTCTTTTTGAAGTTTAAGTATGCAGCCTTGGACAGCGACGATCTACTTTATCTCAAGGAGCAAATGGAAGCTGAGGAGGATGCAGAGCGCCTCCTGCGCCGAACTGAGAAACGGGCATTTGCTGCATTTAAGATATCCTTTTGTGGTCATAGCAACACATAACAATCTATGTTTTGGTTTTCATCTTGAGTTGATTTGATACTGATTTTTATGCCCTATGACTACGAATTTCTTGCTTCGTTCTTGCATGTATATATTAGTGTATGACCAGAGTCATCTTATTTTCTTAATGGTACTTGAAAACTGTGAATCAAGATCTGACTGTGAACTGATAATGGGAGATGTTCAACGTTATGGGGTGGGTTTAACCAAGATTTTTGAACAAACTACATAGTATGATAACATATAAAAGGTGTAACATATATCCGCTTAAGTAAAAATATGTGTGTGTTTGTGTGTGTCATGGTACAAGTAATTTATAGCAAATCAATTACTAGAAAGTTACAATAATTCATTGTTACTCTATATAGAGAAATATAATTTTTATATATTGAGCCCATATATAATACGATATGTACGAGTATGTATTTGTGTGTGTGTGTGTGTGTATATATATATATATATATATATATATATATATATATATATATATGTATA
>Ga0209489_101024_pt1 | contig 56724 bp, 18 predicted proteins | sample SiratrowhiteBW_FD_187527 | JGI IMG/M metagenome (GOLD analysis project Ga0209489, IMG submission 187527) | Root nodule microbial communities of legume samples collected from California, USA - Siratro white BW (SPAdes) (version 2) | ecosystem: Host-associated > Plants > Roots > Nodule | place... | reverse complement strand
TTTTTTTATATACACATATAGATAAATTATATATATATATATATATATATATATATATATATAAATAAATAAAATAAAATTTCATCTCAAGAAGTTCGATGATAAGGAAACCGTTTCAAAACAATATTAAAATTGTGTATACGTGGGACGAAATAGCATAAGTGTCACTATAATTAGGTAAAAACAAAACAACTGTATCCCAACAAATACAGAATTTAACTTGAAAGCAACAAGTTCTAATAAAAAATTTTAGTCTTCTTCTTTGAATTAGATTGGAACTTGTTGTTCCAGTAAATTCTTTTTTTTATTTGGGTTAAAACACTATTCTGACAATTTTTACACGTAATTATAAATATCTTTTTTATATTAAAATACTGTTTGTGTGACACTATTTTTATTTAATTTTTTTATTAAAATAATATTATGTAGATATGATTTTAATTAAAATTAATTTTTTTATATTATTATAAGATTCTCTTCGCGTTATATAAATTTTTTAAAAGAAATTGTGTTACGTAGGTATGATTTACCCTTTTTTAAAATTAAAAAAATACCTACTCTTATAAATATATAAAAAAAAATGCACCACAATGATACTACAAAACTGCCTACATCAAGCTAAAATAAGGGAGCTAGAGTATATACGGCAGTTTTTTTTTTTTTAACTGTGTTAACTGTACTGCGAGTTATAATCAAGCCTATAAATTGTAATAAGATTCCAATTCCAATATGTTGTAATTCATTTGTATTTGTATTATGTGATTTGTATTTTGTTGAGTAAAATGACTTTATAATATGTAGGAAAAATGAGGTTATAGAATCTTAAATAAGTATGTACAAGGTTGGAGCATTCTCAATTGTTTTGTTTTGTTTTTTTAATTTTTTTTCTGATAGAAAAAATATTTCATAAAACAACTCTATTGAAATTACTTAAAATTAAACCTATTTTGATAAATTCTAGTTATATCATCAATTAGTTAACTTACATTTTAATTATTTAATAAAATTAACTTAAAATTTTAATTCTTTTATAAAATTAACTTAAACTAGTTGGATCAAAATTTGTATTTCTTGCTAATTATAATCAATTAATTAATATTATAGGACAAAAAGTTTGAAAGATATTTAATTAAAATCAATTTAATACTAACATTAATTAAAATTAGGTCCCCCCACCCCCATATTTCACGTTTAAAAGCCTTCTCTACTTAGAATATTTCACGTTTAAAAGCCTTCTCTAATAATTAGGTGTGATTGATCAAGCAAGAATATCTAGCGCTAAACAAATAATTTTTCATATTGCTTAATCAAAGATTTTTTTCTCAACTAAATTTTAATTATTTTATCTTATACTTTTAATCAACCATCAAAGTTATTTTATTTATTAAAAAAATAAACTAAAAGATGAAAAATATCTAACGATTTAGAATATGTTTCGTTATAAAAAAAAATTATCAAACACCCTAAACTTAGAATTTTACTTGTCTTTTTTAAAAAAAAAAAAAACTATTATAAAATGAACATATCATTCAAACATTTACATTTTTTAAAAAAAAATATATATTTACATTTTTTCAAATAAATTTAAATGGTAATATTATGCTTCTTTAAAGATTAACAAATATTCTATTAGCTCATAAAAATAATTAGTACTTTCTCCCAAAATATATCATTCAAAGACTTATCAGACAAGTTCTTCTATCTTAATCAACATTAAACACCTATAAACAATCTTGATCTTCATCTCTCATAATATTTCAATAACAGTTTAACGCGAGCATCGCTAAAGTCTTTCTTTCTTATAACCTTTCACCTTATAACATTTTTCTTATTCAGCGATGTAACAGAATAAGGTTCTGTCTATGGTGACCTGAGGATCTTACTTATTATTTCGAATTACTGTTCAATAAGATTTCGAAAATAAGAAAAGTAGGATGTTGCTATATTTGTTACCTCTTGAGCTGTTTAATGTCTGAATAACACCAAAGAAAAGGGTTGAAGAGTTGGAATACGAAATGATCAAACTCGTGAAACAATAGGTAATGTCAAAATAAGTAAGAGATTTGATGTATTTGAGATTTGATTTAATAGGGTGCAAGAAGCATTTGTTGGGGTATAGGAAGTAATTGAAAAATGGGCTTAGAGCCCACCCACTCTTGTATATTTTATTTTTTTTCTTTCTAGTTATATTTTGGTAGATTTTCTAAATTTATTTTTATTTTTAAAAATTCATAATTTTGCTGACAGTTACCAACAGTCGCCAGATACTGAATATATATTTTCTAAAATTAATTTAGAGGCGGTTGAAACCGACTTTAGTAATTTAAGTGACCATTATGGCGCTACATTCTATGTCAGTAGATTAACTAAGGGAAATAAAAATAGTGGCACTTAAAGCTGTGCTTAAACAATACATTTAACTGAGGTCAAAAAGTTAAATTTCTTAGTAGTGCTTTCCTTTTATTAATTATAGCGTCCTTCCTTTTTACTAAATATAATATGGATATAAACTATTTTATCAGTGAGCCGTGATTAATATTATCATAAATTTTGAACATAATGAGGTGAGTATTCTCTTTTAAACATCATTTATTCTATATCTAAAATAATATTACTAGAATTCAGATAACGAACAATCGGGTTGATGATAAGAAAAATAGGAAATAAAAAATAGAATTATTTAAAACAGACGAAATATAATAAAAATAAGGAGAAAGTAAAATAAACTTATTATTAATTATTTTATTTTATTTAATAATTTAATGACTTTTTGACTGTTTATTGTTGTTAAAAACTGGCGTAAACTCATACATTGATATTTATATTTATATTAAAATAATATAATTTAAAAAGACTTAATAAAGTGTTAAGTTTTTATAAATTTAAATATTTTTAATTTGATTTTTATTAAATTTTTTATTTTATTGAGTACTCAAAATGTTTGTAATAAATTTCAGACCTTAAATCCTAAACTAAGTGAAGTGAGTTTTTCTTATATGCTATCTTATTTAATTGTGTTAGAAATATAAGATTTTATGAAAAATATAAATTAATAAGTAATTTTTTATTTTCATTAAAAATAAGATAATGTTTAAAATATTGCAACAATTAAAACTTTTAAGGTGTTTCTAATTAGCATCTAGGCTTAAAGTTAATTTGGATAAAAGTTTTATTGAAGGGATAGCTTCCATCAATATGTGGAGATATACGATTAAATTATAATATTCTCATAATACCATTTAAGTATCTTAATGTATCTATTGGAAGGCATCATAATAAAATTGCATTTTAGAATAGTTTGTTGGAAAAGGTTAGAAACTAATTGTCAAAATTGAAAGGAAAATTTATATCTATGATGGATAGAGTTATTTTAATTAAATATATTATTTTAGCCTTGTCCTATATTTTCTGTAATTGTTTAAAGTCCCTAAAAAAGTTTGCAAAGAATTTATTAGAATATAGCGACAATTTTTGTGGGACTTGGGTTATAATACGAAAAAAATAGCTTCGGTTAATTGGAAAACAATATGCAAGAAAAAAACTTAGACTAGAAGATTAGGTATCATGGATATTGAGAATTTTAATAAGATTCTTCTTGGTAAGTGTAAATTGAGATTGGGTGTAGAGGAACAAGAGTTATGGATTGAGATTATTAATTCAATATGGATCTTTGAGAAGTTTGGATTCAATTGGCAGTAATCATGACTCTAGATAATGGAAGGACCTTAGAAGGATTAGTGAAAATTGTGAGGGAGGAAAATGATTTAATAGCAACCTGTATTGGAGTGTTGGAAAATGTAGCAAAATTTACTTTTGGGGTGATTTATGGGTGGGGAATTACCACTCAAGGAAGCCTACCCTAAAATCTATGTAAATTTCATTTCCAAGAACCTTAAAATTGAAGATCTTGGGGTTCTGCAAGGTCAAGGTTAGACATAGGTTTGAATGGAAAAATACTTTGGTGGATGATTTTTCAGCTACCAGAGGTGTGAACTTAATAAGGAAAAAAAATGATAAGTGGGATTGGAAAGGTAGTTCATTAAAAATGTATACTGTGAAGGAGGCCTATAGGATTCTTTCAGAGGGACTTCTAGGTCATAGGGAAGAGGCATTTCAAAGATTATGAAAAAAGAAAGACCAACCTTCATCAATTTTATGTAGTTGGAGAGTCTTTCATAATTAACTCCCAACTAGAAATAGACTTATAAGCTTAAGAATCTCAAATGTGATTCCATTATGTGTTTTATGTAATTTATGTTAAAAAAAATGTGAGTCATTTATTTTTTATGCATAACACTACTAGCAGAATTTGGAACTTATGTGACAATTGGTTTGGGGTGCTCTTAGTACATGATTGTATGTCTAGGAATTATTTCTTAAGATATCAGTTGGGTAGGAAAATTAGAAATAGTAGATTAGTGAGCTACAATGTATAGGTGACTACTTTTTGGTTCATATGGAAACAAAAAAATGACATTATTTTCAAAGTGGGATTGTCAGAAGGTGTTTTCTTCTATACAAGTGAAAACATGGGTTGTCATAAAAATTAAATATAAAAATATTATTTTCTCTTATTCTGATTGGTACATTGACCAATTAACTTGTATTTTTTTGTTAATATCAAGATGGTGAACTTGGATAGGAACCACTTTTTACTGGTGCAAGGTATGTAATGGTAGGAATCCGTGAATGGATGGAAGTTATGGTACAAGGAAATTCGTGCTACAACAGCTCTTTTTGCATCTTTTTATGTCTGTTACTGCACACTTTTGCACAGTGTTGTACTAATATATTTTTTTAGGTCCCTTGACAGCCTTAACTTTATTGGTTCTGAATAAGGGTTGGTGTGGATGTTGCACACTTTTAGTAGTATTATACAAATCTCGTGTAATATAGACTAATCTGTTCTATTTTATTTTTATTTTTTTTGCTTGTATATAGGTTGGATAACCTCATTACCCCTATTCAATCTTTAATTCTTGATTGTCAAAAAAAAAGAGATTTTCACACTTTCTGACAACTTCCACTTCATCACATGCAATAGTCCTTTGTCATCCATTGTGTTTTCAATAAAAATCTATTGTGTTTTATATTAGTTGTAATATGTTTATATTAACCATAAAATCTCATTTTTTTAACATATGGATACAAGTAAGCAAAATGATGGATAATCATTAGACATCTTATAGAGATAGAATCAATTTAAAGTTAATTTTATAGTATATAAATAAGGATAATTCTCACTTTAAAAGATTTTATAGTATATAAATAAGGATAATTCTCACTTTAAAAGTCAAGTACTTGAAGATAAGTTGGGCTTAAACTCACTTACTAGAAACTTTATATTTAAATTTATTATTTAAAATAATAATTTTATTATTTTAAGTAAATAATAAAGTTATATTTTAAAATCAGAATATATTAAAACAAATTAACTTAAAAAAAATCAAAATTTATATTAATTATTTTTATTTTATTTATTATTTTAATTATATGTTTATTATAATATAAAATCTAACTATTAATAAAATATTAATTAATTATTTTATTTATTATTCTTATTTTATTATATATTTTTATAATATAAATATATATTAGTAAAATATTAAATTAATTTATTCATTATTTACTTTTTTATTTTATTATAATATAGAATATACATTAACAAAAACTCAATAATATAATTACTAATAAAAGTAATTTATACACCTCGATTATATATAAACTTTACTCGCAAATTGGTTCTAATTTGAGAAGATAGTTACTATAACAAAATTTCTCTCGACTTTTGTAATTTCATGTATTTTGCATTTTCTAAGCTTTTCTCTGCCTTTTCAGAAACAAACACATCCTTAATAAACCACAAAAGAGTATAATCATGAACATATGCAGAGAAACAAACTGAACACGTAAACCTTTTCCTATGATTCATTCATATAACCAACAAACAAATAAACAAAATCATTGTCGAAGAAAGAAATGTGCACGGCCCACTTCCACGAAAAAGAACTTGAAAGATAAACTACTAAAAAATACATTATTTTTTTTATATGAAGAACCATCTTGGACCACCCCTCTGTAGAAGAAACCAAAATCTGTATTGTGAGTGCAAGTAAGGATAAATATAACAAAGGTTGAATGTAAGAATAAAGAAATTGTTAACAAAGATTGTTTTGGTTTTGGTTGGCTTCACTGTCTTCCTCATCTCTTCCTTCTTGGTTCCATATAATGGATGCAAAGCTTCTTAGATCAGAGAAGTTCCTCTGACCTTCACCATTGGACTGAGAAGTGTGCAAAGAACTTTCACCATTCTGCAAATCATTGTTGTTATAACCATTTTGGCTCATATATTCCCCTACTGCAGTAGGGTCTGTTTCCCAAGTAAAGAGATCCAGGTTCAAGTCTTCACGATTGGGATCAGAATTCAGATCAATTTGTCCAGCAGCACTGGACTCACCCCCTTCAGCTTGACTTGTGCTTAGTCCTAACATCTCTTTCACCAACTGAGTTGCATCATCTCTTGATGTTTCATTGGTGTCTGAGTCGTCTTTGGAGAGAACTTGATCTTTCTGGGCAGCTTCTGCTTCGCGTTCGGATTGGCGTTTCTTCTTTCGCAGCATGAGGGTTTTGAAGCGGCGCTTCACGGTCAAGCACACGTTGCATGTGCATGTGGGCTTGTGTCTCCCCTTACCACTTGGGGGCTGGATGCACACAATGCAGGAGCAGCCAGGGCGGTGTCTAGGATGCTTGGTGGTGGCTCCGGCCGATGATTCGGCGGTGTCAACAAGATTTTCTCCCAGGGCTGCTGCACTGGCCAGAGCTTCCAAGCCAGATACCTCGTATTCTTGGAATGACTTGCTCTTTTCATCACTTCGTCGCTTCTTTGAATCTGCAAAGCGTTGAACACAGCACAAAGATTTAGGAATTCTCGTGTTAAAAGCATAGAAATTTGCATGTTAAACCCGAGATGGAGTCCTAGAATATAATTTGATAAGTATTATAATAACACTGGCATCATTCATCACATCAATGTTGAATGTACAAGTTGCATGATGAACCTTTCGATTTGAACATTCATTCAATTGTAAGAGACAGAAACGTCAACCTCAAGCCAATCTCAAACATGACAGACATACAGATATCAGAATCACACCTTTGTCGGTTTTCAAAAGATTTTCTATTTCCCCTGAACTTAGCTCTTCAGGTACAGTGCATGAGCTTCTGAAAAAAACATGTCACAATAAAGAATTTTAGATCATTTTATCACCAACTCATATAAAGTAGTCTTAAAATAAATAATGATGGAACACCTTCTTGAATCCCAAGCATTGTCAAAACATGTCCAATTGGCAGGAAGAAGAGCATCAACTGGAACCTTTCGCCATTTCGAGCAATCATCACATTGAGCCCATTGTTCTCTGAAGCTGGATGAAATAGTTAACATAATCAAGCACAAGTTGAAAATTTGCTCATGTCAATATAACAGGTCCAAAAGCTCTTGTGGAAAATGATTAAAGATCCAATGCCTAGTTCTGATATAACTATTGCCACAGTGGACATGAATTCAGAAAAAAGTACCAAAACAGTTGTCAGCTGGATGAACAAATTCATAGGTAGATTAAATACGAGTGATAAAAAAGTAGTGAACAGTTAAGACTTTGGGATATACCAAATACAATGCCAAATATGCAAGAAGGTTGGATTCTTAGAGTTAAGACTTTCGAGTATACCAAATACAATGCCAAATATGCAAGGTTGGATTCTTACCCAGAAGAACAGGTACTGAATATAGTTCTCTTTCCAAAAACTGGGGGTTCCTGAATAAAGTGAAGTACATACACCACATAAATTAGCCAGGGCAAAGAAATTTAAATAGAATTCTTCAAACTACATCAGTCCATATAATAGCTAACCTAAAAAATAAAAATATATGGACTAATTTGACACTGTTGGACTTACATCGTATTCTTCAAATATTTGGTCCTCAATTGTGACAATGCTTGGCTTGACACTAGGAGGAGGACGAAGTAAATCCTGTGCTTCTTCCCATGTAAGTTTTAACTCCCTAGCATCTTCATTGTCAATAAGCAACCTCTTATTTTTAGGCCCAATATTACGGGTCTTCTTCCTCTCTAAAGCCGAAATTTGTTCTAGTAGTGAACTAGTGTGTGTCATCCCATTATTTTCAGTTATAAGCAACCCAGAAGTTCCATTACCCAAAACTATATGTTCTCTTTGTCCATTTGAGTGAGGTTCCACATTCCCCTTCATTGAAAGGAGAAGATTGGCATGATTACTTCCAGATGGCAGATTCTCAGTTCCAGCAGAGGTGGTTCCCTTTCCTGAATTAGATTGTGCAGATGTGGAGGTATCCTGTTTGACAATGGTCATTTATCATATTCAGCAACAGAAAAATAATAATAATAGAGAAGTATTATTCAAAGAAGAGACGGACAGTGATTGAAATTGTGTCCCAACCTGTGTATCTGTAGAACTTGATGCCCTTCTGAAACCCATTACAAGTTTGCCTCCAGGATCTATCCGACTAAATGTTACTGCATAAAGGCATCGTACAAAAGAACAATAGTAATTTCAGATTTCCAACACATTACAAAAACAAGTATTTCTCATAAAATTTGACTTAAATCCAAATAAAAAATTTTAGTGTAACAGGCATGTGCAAGGTTTGTTCACTAGCTTTATTCTTACCAGTATCACCAGCACGTAATTGCATGGTCTGTATGCAAGGGGTCACACCCTCCAATACATACATTCTACTGTTGTTATTTGGCCAAAATCTGAACTGAAATGTCCACTCGTTCCCCTTCACATCTTGCATTCGCAAAGGAACACCCTCAGATTGTGAAATAGAAGGGAAATATGCCTGCAAATCATAAGTCAGTTTGTAAGATGTTCAGCCATTACAGGGTAAAGAGACATTCCAAAATTTATAAAACAAAAAAAACTGCAGAAACAATGTTCCATAGACTCATACAGAGATAACAAAGCAAGCACAGAAAATAAGGAAATAAAAGTCCAAAAGTACCTCAGCGCAGGCTTTTGGAAGAACAAGACGGCCAATTCGACCTGCATCACTGGCACTCAATACCTTCTCAAATAATGGCACAACCGTGGATTTCAAACTGTTATCATACATTAAGGGAAACTACTGATAAACCAGGTTTATACTAAGAGTCTATAATATATATTCAAAACAACCAACTAAAAAATATAAAGGATACTCTCCAGACAGTCGCTCCAGTTCTTGATCAGTAATCCTCGGCCAGTATCGTGGAAGTAACTGATTCTTTCCTCTGCCATCTGCAGGTGGCCGAGCAACACGTGATGAAGCCATTGCACCTTTATCCGTTTCCACATTCATGGTAAGCCCACTCTTCAACGGTTTGGGAAATATAGGGCGAGACCTTGGCCCTTGATTAAAAGGAGGAGATGTTTTTCCCTCTAGTCTTCCTTCCACTGCCTCTCCAGCAGAGGGCAGGACAGAGTTGTTCCCTGATGCATTTCCCAGGAACATATTCAATGATGGCTGCACTTTTGGTTCATGGATGCTTTTAATCTCCCATGGTGCCCTCTTATTTTCTAATGTTGCAAATGTTAATGACTGAGCAGATGGCTTCATCACATTTGAAAAACCAATGTCTCCTTTCCCAAATGAACACTTGGCTTCTTGGTTGTTCTTCCCATGACGTGAAATGATGCCATCTCTTCGAGTATTATTCCATCGGCTGGATTCGCTAGCTTCAATAATTTTGCAGAACTGCATAAGTTTTCCTTCATCAACACCACGTGCAAACTGTCTTCCCTCAGAATGAGAAGAAGGCCGATCACTTGCATTACTTTTTATCAATGAAACAGGCCCATTTGGATTTTCAATTTTCCTCATCTGCCGAAAAAATCAAATAGAAGGAACCAGTGAAACTTTGTCAGAGGATAAAAAACAAAATATACCTAAGTCGACTCTCTTCGAAATCTTGACCAACTACATGTGTCAAAAAAGAGCAGTCACAGAATAACAAGACACAAGATTACTAAAAGAAACCAGCAAGAAACGAGCTGAACATAATTAGAAGATATTCTATACAACAAGTTTGAGGTCTTCCAATGGTCACTTTTACATAGGACTTATCCAAATCCAAAGCATATGCATGCATTCCACATAGATGATGGGGCAAAAGAATGATGTTAAACATGCTTCTTGTACAATAAAAGAGAACCCACAACCAAACAAACATTGCTAAAGTAACGTCCCTACTTGAGTATTGATATCCAGCACACACATTTAAAAGCCATGCAAAAACAAAATACAAAAAACAAAAAGCTACATATTTAAGTAGCTGGCAACCATTTTAATTACAAATTAATACTACAGAACAATATTGAACTCAACTATGTAACGAAAATTTAGACATCAAGGAGTACAAGTGAGATCCCAGATTCAAGATTTAGCAATAAATGAGACATGTTGCATTAAATAGAAAATAACAATCAATAAATTATCGCTGAAAAACTCCAGATTAAACTTACCGTACTAACTTGGCTAGTATTTACACAGCTAACACATCCTATACCACCAAAGTCCAGATGCTCGAACAAAGATTTAGATACCATGCATCCGCAGTGGATAGGCTGCAAAACCAAATCAAATTGACTTCAATGACCCAGAACAAAGGGCATGCCTAAACAGTTACATAAAAATAGATTATCATTTTACCTTGTTGCAAAAGTTACACTCCCTCCAACCACTTTGTTGGTGGTGGAATTTGCTGCAGAAAACTGAATTCTCGTATATGGATCTGGCATGTTAAGGATTTCCAAGTTGGAAATATAAAGAATCAACAAATGAATTATTAGTCATAAAAATGCATGGCAAAACTACCAAAGATATGACTGAGGGAACACATGTGCAGAGGAAGAAAATATTACATTACCAAGACAAAACTTCATTAAGAAAACTAAACCTAAGTTACCATTTGCAATCAACTCTTTTTAACACACTCTACACTGGCAAGGAGCAAGATTCTTCGTTATATAAAGAAAAAGTACTTTTCAAGATAAACAAGAAACATGGCACTAGAATTACGGCAACCCTGTAGAATTTTGTGAAACTATCCAACAGAAAAAAAATAACTGTAAGTAACATTTATTTAAAAATCAAATAGATTCAGCTGGATACATATACGTAAGTACCAGTGCATCACATGAACCAAAATTTCCTTATCATAATGAGGGATAAAATAAATGTTTTTTTACAATAAGTAGTAACACCTATGACAACATTCACCAACTTAAAAATTTATGCTGGAATCTTGGTTTTAAAAAACAGTCTGCAACTATAGCTGCCATATCAGCCACATACACCTGCAATTTCACGCAATGTCGACGATTGCAAGGTAACGGCAACTTAAAACCTTGGTTAGAATAGTAGAACTAAACTAAAATATTGAAAATGAACTAATCGTGCATTTACTGCATTCACATTAAAGAAAAAACAACATGTTTGCCACATTGGCATATATACAATAAACACATTATGACACTTACAATGGCTCAAGGATGTCTCCCTTCCACTCCTCCATGAATCTAACATTACAGATATTAGCCAACATTAGTCAACAAAATATATATTATGAAATAAAGTATTTATACATAATCTATTTTTTAGTATAACAATAAAGAATTTTTATTTCACAATCATTATGACCAGAACACCCTCACCAAGTCATCCTCTAGAAATATTTCCCAAATTAGCAGCACTAATCCCCGCCCTTAATCAACAACAACTTCATATTGTCATCAGAAAAAGTAAATAGCATTGCATGGTATAAATATTATTCTCTGAATCGAGCACTTAATGTGATTTTCTTTTTCACATAATGTGAAGTTCCTTCATATGCAACAGACACACTTAAAACCAGAAAATCCCGGGAATGGCGAATAAGAATAAGACCAAACCAAACCTCACAAATACAATAGCAACCCTCACGAGACTAATTACACAAAATCAAAAAACCCAAAAATATCTCTGATTTTTAAAACAACATCAACATGAACGAGTCCCAAAATCGTATCCCCAAAACTACCCTGCATATCCACTGCCCCCATTATTGACGAATAGATGAAAATCAAAGGAAAAGGACTCAAATTTACCCGCACTTGCAGCACACTTGGGCGAATCCACCAGATCGCAGAGGCCACCCCTTTCTCCATTCATGAGTGCACGAGCCATTAACGGCGCGAATATCAGAACCCATTAATACAAAATCCAAAATTTCACTGCCAAAGAAACACAATCCAGAACTCAAATCAAAATCACAAACCCTAAAACCAAAACAATAAAAAAAACATTTGACCCACCACCACAAATTTATTCAGCCTCCATACACACCCATGCACAAAGCTTCAAGATTCACAAAGGGGTTATAACAACACAGAACCCCAAGACGAAAAAACAAACCTTTGTCTCACCCCAAGTGAAAACCAACCAATGGGTCATTCACACGAACAAAAAAGAACCCAACTTCGCAGTGCCTAGCTATCTCTATCTATCAATCTATCTCCTCAAATCTTAACAACCACACACATCATCTGTTACATCAACACTTAGCTGAGAAAGAAGATAGGCAGAGCAGCGAAGAAAAACAGAGTGAAAGCACTGAAATCAGCATAAGGCAATGGAAATTGACCTGAATTTTTACAGAGAGAGAAACCGAGGATGTGTGTCTGTGTAGAGAGAGAAAGTGAAGAGAGAGAAAGAGGAGAGAGAGTGTGTGTGCATGCAAAGCAACAGATGCATAAAATGCATGCAGGACACTTGAAGACATAACACATACACACCACCGCTAACCTTAACGCACACAAGTCGTTTATTTTTCTTTTCTTTTTCACTATGTTTTCACTTTGGGGACACTGATATCCTCACCCGTAGTTCACGGGGCCTTCTCGCTGTGACTGTGACTTGGACTCCCATGTCTCACCCCTCGGTGTATCCATCTTGGTGAAACATGCATCCATGCCTTGTACTTGTATCTTATTATTATAAAATTTTAATTTTAACTCTCTAAAATTAACTTTTTATTTTCATTCTTAATTTAAAAATTTGAATGACTAACAATAACCATATATCGTAAGAATCAAAATAAAAATACATAGTTAACTGAAATCCTAACAAAATTTAAAATGTATTTGAACTTTTTTAATTTGTTTTTAAAATCTAATATTTAAATTTTACTGTTCTTAAAAAAGGGTTATACTAGCATTGTTAAATTTATTATTATTAATTCTGGATTATTGGTTTGAAGGATTCAAAAATATTAATATCGGAAATTATTAATTATAGACAGTAAATAAAAGTATTTTACAGGAAATCGATGTGAAAGTTAATGCTGCATCCTTCCTCTGTCTTATTTTATAATATTGTTATAGGAAGTTTGATTTTACTCATTCCATATAATGGTATTACTATAAGTTATAAACATGCATGTTTGAATATGTGTTTAGCTTAACTTAAATTTATTCGTGCTGTTAACCATAATCAGAGTTTTGATTATATAATAACTTGATGTTTCGAATATATATATATAATTAAAGGAAAAATAAATTAAGTGGTAATTTATCATATATTAGTGAGTAAATATATTGAAACAAATGTTCTTATGCCACTAAAAATATATTTTTTTTTGAGGATACACATATATTTAAATGGTTAAAAATTACAATCTTGAAATATTAAATGATAGTATTAGATTGGATGTACTGATTTAATTAAATTTTCAAATCCAATAAAAATGGTATTAAATAATTTTTTAAATTTAATTTAATTAAATTACTTTGACTACATCCTAATTAATTATGCCAATATTTTTAGAATCCCAACTAATACTTTATAATATATTAACGTTTAGTAGTTTAATTAATGTAAATTTGATGTGTATAAAATAACACCGCAATTATTTAAACACATTTTTTAACGTTTGCTTTTTATCATGCATTATATAATACTAATTAATATACATGTATCTTAGGCTTTACTGACATTTTGATGAAGTTAAATAAATCTAATAATGTAACATGATTGTGAAAAAAATATAATAAGTTTATTTTGTAAATCTTTTTGAAAATTATAATAAAAATCATATCACTCATGATTTATTTGTAGGAATATATATAAATATCTAGTTAATTTTTTAAAAATAAAAGTGATATAATTGAGATGAATTATGAATATTTTACTATTTAAATACAAAATTTATAAATAGAAAAGAAAGTTAAGTATTTAAACTTTATTTTAAAAATTTACTATATTTTTAAAACACTTTATCTTTAGCTTCTCTATATATCTATGAAATATATATTCATTATTTTGTATATTAGAATCACCTTAAAGATTCCAGTAAAAAAAGAGCAAATTTATCTTTAGAATTTATTTTAAAGTAAGTTTCTATTTGTTTTTTTTTAATTAGTTTTGAAAAGTTTTGTATTCCCGAACACTAAAGATCTTGTATACAATTTTTCTAAGGCAGAGATTTGTTAATTAGAAAATCATAAGGATATGTTTAAATTATTTACGAAAGTTATTTATATTTTTATAATATCTTTATCCGGATGTAAACGTGACTTTATCACAATATTTAATTTTTTATGCAAGGTTTGTGTTTTGTTTTAAAAAACGTAAATGTTTAAAATTGAATGAAAATGTTATTTGAATTTTTGGTTACTAAATAATTGTTTTAAAATACTTTTGAATTATATATATTGATATGGTGAAAAGATTTTTGCATGTTAAATTAGGAAGATTCTTAAACTGAACTTTAAATATGATTTCTTTATGAAAATAGTTAACTTTTTTAAGTTATTATGTATTGATTTATGAGCATAATGAGAATGCAAGTTACATTTGAACAAATTATTATCATGCTGACTATTTTTAATATTTTCAAAAGTTGTAAATTATTGGTATTTTCACTTAAACAAAAATGGAGTAGAAAATCAACCTTGTCATCCTATTGTCTCTCAAGTAAAAATAAGCAGCATAAATTTATCTTATTCTCAACTAGATTTTTCTGGAGCATGAAGCCAATTTCACTTAAGGGAGATAACTTCCTCTCAAGCTAAAATTTCTTTAATAAATTGAATATGAATATAAATAGAATATTAATTTCTAATTTTGTTTAAGTGTAAGGTTTACTTACGTGGCTAAAGATATAAATGTAATTTTCTTGAAATTAAAAATGTATAAGAAAGAAGCTTATTCAAATGAAATAAGGTATTGGGAATTAGAATGGCCACATAGGTATTGGAAAGGAGAGCTTGCCACACATATAATGGAGGAGTAAATGCATAATAAAGGAAAAGACAGAGATTGCAGAAAGGAAACATTGATTGGAGTGAAAGAGAATGACAATACAAAATTTTCTCAAACACCTATTTTAATTTTCAACTTCCCCTATGCAACAGTCCTATAACTAATATTTATTATCTTTTCTAAGTCACCATCACATGGTTGTCACATCAAGTTATCAAATCAAGTTATCAAATAACTCTTAAGTAAAGATACTTATGTTATCACAAAGATTATCTTATTTCATTGATAATTTAAGTCAGGTAAACTAAGATATCAGATATTAAAGTGTTTCCAGGAGAACTTTTGCATATGATTACATGTGTATATATGAGGCTTAGGTTGTAATGAACTTTCTGTATTATTCTAAGTTGACATGTAAATCTAAATATTAGTATAAGGAGACATACTTAATAGAGTCTTCTTGTAAGGGTTTAGGTCTTTAAAAAAAAGTTGTTACCTTTCTCTTACAAAATCTCGAAAAACCTTTCTTAGCTCTCTCTACTCTCTCTCAAAAACCTCAAATTGCTTCTCAATCCTCTCTTTTCTTTTTTCTAAGAATTTTTTTTTATTCATATTAGAGATTCAAAAGCCCATCCAAATTTGTGGTGAATAGTAGAGAGTAGAGCAAGCTTAACGAATCACAATTTTGGTTTAGGCAAGTTCAAAATTTTCCCCACTTCTTAATTAGTTTAGGGTTTTCTTTAAAAGATTTGTGTGCATTTGATCTTAAAGGCATCAAAAATGATTTTTATTCATTCTAGTTCCTAGAATAGGTTTAGATCATTGATCATAACTATATGTTACTATATGTTAGGTTGAGTTATCCTTAGGTGTTGTAGCTTAGAATTTTTATAGGTAGCTCTCCTCTTAGACAGGTAAAGGAATCTAACTCTTAAGTTACTCTATAAAACCAAATTAGGAGACCTAAATGTGCTCATATTAAATATTTATTTATAATTTCTAATATATTAGGAGTTATTGAGTTGTTGTGTTTTATTTTGGATTAGAGTATATAGGTTTTGAGAAGTGAATGTATTTGTGTTAAAAACATTGTGTGTTATTTCAATTGGGAAGTCCGGACTAATTTCGAACATGAAATCAGTTGAATTTTTAATTATGTTAGTAAGACATAAGAAAGTGGATATAAGTATTTTGAAATAAAAATTTTAGTTTGGAAATAGAAATACAATGTAGAGTACTCATATATAGTGTTGTAATTGATAATTTGATAGATAAGAATTTTAAGTTGAATAAATAAGTTGTAATATTATATGATCAATTTAATGTCATCAAAAATCCGTTATGGTTAGGGAAGTGGATTTTAATTGGCGACCACCTTTCACATGAAGTTTCATCACAATGGATGGAAAAGGCAGAAAAAAGCGGTGGAGGTGCAATAGTGCTGGTAAAAGAGGTGGAGGAGCAACTATAATTAACCTACAAGCTATAAATTAACCTAACGGCTAGAGTTAGCAGCTATAATTTAATCTAGGAGCTACAATTTAACCTTGCAGCAAAGTTGTAACTCTTAACCTTTTAACAAAAGAGGGTTTTATCCTATCTAATTAAATATTATGTTTCTGTATTTTTTAAATATTTATATGTATATATTGTATTTTTTTTACCTTAATGCTTTTGTCATAATCCGTTATAGATAACACTAGATCAATTTAGAGCATATTCTTTATTTGATTAAAGTGGAGAATTTGAAAACCTGAAATTTTATTTAGGGCGCCAGGCACCACTTCCTGAGCAAGCATGAAGCAACTCCAACTATGGATTTTTAATGTATTTTTTTTCTTAATTTTGATAATTCTTTTAATTTATTGAAACATGTATGAGTAGTAGCACGTGATTTTTATGTATTTTGTTGTAAAATAATATTCTAGACTTAGTACTTTCAAGAAAGAAAATACTAAGTAGGAATGATATAAGATCTGCATTGTTTGAGGAATTGTCCAGAAGAGAGTATCCTAACTCTACTGGTACCTTAGAATCATATAAATGATGAATACCAAGTAGTGAGAGTTGGAGAAGTTTCATTTAATTGAAACTGACAGTTTGGTAGAGTTGGTCAGGACAAATGAATTGATGTATACTATAAAATGATGATATGATTGGTTTGGAACTATGTAGATTCACAGTTATAATGGGTCATCTGATAGGTGTTAGTCTATGGATGTACAAGTCTTCCAGAAGTAGAGTCAATGTCTATGAAATATTGAATGTAACTTTGATTTAAAGTGTTATTGGTAGAATTTTATTTTAAATATGTCTTAAATAGTTAGTTTACCCTTCTTATGTGTTTGTGGGTATTCTTTTGTCTTTCCATGGGGTGTTAGGCTTCTGAAAAACCCATGTTCATATCTCATTTGCCTACCAATCTATCTATGGATTGAATGTGAATATAAATAGAATATTAATTCTATTTGTCAAGCTAAAACTTTCTGTCAAGCTAAAAAAAAGTAGTTTTTATCTCTTTAATGGATTGATTGTGAATATAAATAGAATATTATTTTCGTATATTTAATTAATTTGTAATTTTGTTTAAGTGTAAGGTTTGCTGATGTGGCTAAAGGTACAAATGTAATTTTCTTGAAATTAAAAATGTATAAGGGATGAGCTTATTCAAATGAAATAAGGAATTGGGAAGCAGAATGGCCACACAAGTATTGGGAAGGAGAGCTGGCCACACATATAATAAATGCATAATAAAGAAAAAGAGACAGAGATGATAGAGGAAACCTTATCCCAGAGAAAGAGAATGACAATATAAAATTTTGGCAAACAACTAATTTAATTTTCAACTTTCCCGTCCAATAACTAAAATTTATTATCTTTTCCAAGTCACCATCACATGATTGTCACATCAAGATGTCAAATGGTTGGCATGGTGGTATCAACATATAATAACTCTTAAGTAAAGAGACTTATGTTATCAGAGATTATCTTGTTTCATTGATAGTTTAAGTCAGATAAACTAAGATATCAAATGGTAAAATGTTCACAAGATAACTTTTGCATATCATTACATTTGTAAATATGAGGCTTAGGTCATATTTCATTTGTGTACCTATCTATGGATTGAATGTGAATATAAATAGAATATTAATTCTATTTGTCAAGCTAAAAAAAGTAGTTTTTGTCTCTTTAATGGATTGAATGTGAATATAAATAGAATATTAATTATGTATATCTAATTAATTTGAAATTTTGTTTAAGTGCAAGGTTTGCTTATGTGGCTAAAGGCACAAATGTAATTTTCTTGAAATAAAAATGTATATAGAGGAGCTTATTCAAATGAAATAAGGTATTGGGAAGCAGAATGGCCACACATATTAGGAAAGAGAGCTGGCCACACATATAGTGGAGGAGTAAATGCATAATAAAGGAAAAGCCGGAGATTGTAGAAAGGAAACCTTGATTCCGAGAAAGAGGATACAAAATTTTCCCAAACAACTATTTAATTTTCAACTTTCCCTCTACAACAGTCCTATAACTAAAATTTATTATCTTTTCCAAGTCACCATCACATGGTTGTCACATCAAGTCATCAAATGGTTGGCATGGTGATATCAACATATCAAAACTCTCAAGTAAAGACACTTATGTTATCACAGAGATCATCTTGTTTCATTGATAGTTTAAGTCAGGTAAACTAAGATATCAAATGGTAAAATGTTAACAGGAGAACTTTTGCATATCATTGCATGTGTATATATGAGGCTTAGGTCATATTTCATTTGTGTACCTACTGTCAATACCCAATTTCATCCGGGCAAATAAAAATTAATTTTGCAAATATAAAAAAAATAAAATAAAATAATAAAAATAAGAAATTAAAACTTTTTAACATTTGTTATTTAGTTTCTTTGCCATCTAGAATAAATAATAAAAAGAACTTTGACTTTATAAGTAAAGTTTAATTAAATAATAATAAAAATAAGATAAAATAAAATTTGTAAAAAATGATAAAATAACAAAAAAAAAATGTGTTGGGTCTGTCTTAAAATAAATTGAATAGAAAAATTAAGTGAGCTCAATTGAATAGAAAAATGTTTTCTGAAGTTAATTTACTAAGAGGTTATTAGAAATAAAAAAAAAGTTACTGTTTACACCTCCCTTATCTATTAATTATGCTTGCCACATAAGCCCCAAGGTTTACAAAAATACATTGCCCATTCAAGTCCCTGTAACTTTAGTACCTTTTAATTCTTTAATTAGTGTCTGAGAAATTTTATTTCTCATAATCAAATTTTCACCTTTTGCCTTCTCACACTTATCACATTTAGTAATCATGCTTTTAATATTTAACTAACAATCATGCTTTTCACATTTAACATTTAGTAATCATGCTTTTAACATTTAACTAACAAATCATGCTTTTGACATTTAACTAACAATCATGCTTTTGACATTTAACTAATAATCATGTTTTTGACATTTAACTGTAATCATGCCTTTGACATTTTTTCCTACTCATATGTTCAGGGGCTATTCATATTAAGTGACTATTCATTTTCTTCCTGAAATGTAACCATACACTCTTAAATCAAAGGGAGTTAATATAAAGATATGGAATAATTGATTCTTAATTAAAAATCAGATAATTGAGAGTGTTATGAATGGAGATGGAGGGATTAACAGAAAAAATTATAAAGAACTGATTTTATTTTCAAGATAGGGATATAGAATTTTAGATACAGAGAATACGTAAATATAAAATTTAGAGAGAAAAAGATATTGGGTAAGAAAAATATTATTTGATTCTGTTGAAAAAATCTAAGAGTCCAGTAGAAACCAATAAAAGGAAAAGAAGAAGCTAAATTGGGAGTCTTCAACGGGTTCGTGTTCTTCCTTTAATTTTGTCCTGGTTCTGCTCTTATTTCTTTTAATTTTGTCCAGATTCTACTATGTTATATATTTTCATCTGTATTTGTTGTGTTTTGTTTAATACTGTGCAATGCATCAGTGTCAATGAGTAATTAGTTTGCAAACATTGTTAAATTAATTTTAATGATCACAATAAATTATTACACCTGTTGTTACCGCACCAATCCTTACATTATCTAATTGCTGCATTTTTTGCACAACTAGTATTGTTCATCTGGCAGATCAGTAAATTTCAATAAAAAAATATAGTAACATTAGATATCATTAACCCAGAGACAGAAAACAAACACAAAACCCCAAACTAGAATAAAAAATCCCTAAACTCAAAATCCACAGAAATTCTCAGAACTCAGTGAATCCAAAGACTCAATCAAAAGAACACCAAACAGCCTTTCCGAAAAATAGGGACCAGTTAATCAAAAGCCGGTCCAGAATCAGTAGCAAATCCAATTCCAAAAAATTAATAATCCCAACTCCATAACACATGATCGAATATAGGATATAGGATAGCCAAAGTCCCCAATTCGAAAATTTACAAATCTTGTACCAAAACATAAACTATTCAGAAGTAGAAATTCACCCAAGCAACTAATCCAGAAACATAACCCTAAGGCAAAGAAGCCTCTGTTCCCAATTTAAAAAGCCTAACATTAACAACCACTATGCCTCACGAAACCAAATAGCCACAATTAATAATCCCAACCCCATAACACATTATTGAATATAGGATAGCCGAAGTCCCCAATTCGAAAATTTCCAAATCTTGTACCAAAACATAAACTATTCAGAAGTAGGAATCCACCCAAGCAACCAATCCAGAAACAGAACCCTAAGGTAAAGAAGTCTCTGTTCCCAATTTAAAAAGCCTAACATCAACAACCACTATCCCTTACGAAACCAAATAGCCACAGTAAAGAACAAAACTAAAATAATCATTCCAGAAACAAAATAACTCAAACATCCCAATTATAATCCTTCCACTGCGTAGGGTATTAGGTTTCATTGTTTATTTTTTTTATTAATCTTCCTGTTTTTATGTTGTATATGTTTTTTTTCTAATAACAAAATATAAGTAAGTTAGGAAAAAAATAAAAAAAAAGTCCTTTCTTATAAACATAAACTTTTAAAAATAAAATATTAGATTTAAAATAATTTTTTAAAAATAATTAAAATATATATATAACATTTTCAAAAAAAAACTTTTAATTAACAGTTTTAATAAAATTTTAACAATAAACAAATATAAACTTTTTTTTTAAAAGATTAAATGAAATTTCAAAAAATAAAAAAATGTCAAACATCATCATTCAATTTTTAAAATTAGAACTACGTAGTCCCTGATTTTCCTTCTGGACCAAGGTCAATCCTTGTCGGGTTAAAAAAATATAAAAAATAAAAATTTGTCTATGTTATTATTTTGTTTGTTTATTGTTCATTCTTAAATATTTTTTGTAAATATATATTTATTTTTATTTGCTGTAATTACTATTTTTAGGGAAAAATAACATTTTTAAAGCCACATTTATTTCTATTCATTTAATTAAAGGTACCGTCTTAGGACGGGCGTTGTGGAGTGTTAATACATTTCCCACACATAACCGACACCTGAATCTTGAATCTGGTTCGTAGGCATTTTTATTTTTTTGATTTTTCTATAGTTTCCCCATAATAAGCTATAGTGGCGACTCCATTATCAATTTAAACATTTTTTAAAATAAGTTTGTGATCGCCTCGTCGTTATCGGGTTGCGACACCTACCTATCTATGGATTGAACGTGAATATAAATAGAATATTAATTCTATTTGTGAAGCTAAAAAAAGGTAGTTTTTGTCTCTTTAATAGATTGAATGTGAATATAAATAGAATATTAATTGGTATATCTAATTAATTTGAAATTTTGTTTAAGTGCAAGGTTTGCTTATATGGCTAAAGGTACAAATGTAATTTTCTTGAAATAAAAAATGTATAGAGAATGAGCTTATTCAAAAGAAATAAGGTATTGAGAAGCATAATGGCCACACAGTTATTGGGAAGGAGAGCTAGCCACACATATAATGGAGGAGTAGATGCATAATAAAAGAAAAGATACGGTAGAAAGGAAACCTTTGATTGCAGAAAAGAGAATGACAATACAAAATTTTCACAAACACCTGTTTTACTTTTCAACTTTCCCTCTACAACAGTCCTATAACTAAAATTTGTTATCTTTTCCAAGTCACTATCACATGGTTGTCACATCAAGTTGTAAAATGGTTGGCATGATGGTGTCAACATATCATAACTCTTAAGTAAATACACTTATTTGTTTCTTTGATAGTTTAAGTCAGGTAAACTAAGATATCAAATGGTAAAATATTCACAGGAGAACTTTTGCATATCATTACATGTGTAGATATAAGGCTTAGGTGGTAATGAACTTACTGTTGACTTGTAAATCTAAATATTGGTTTAGATAAGATGTTAGTCTAAATGAGACCTACTTAATAGGTCTTCTTATAAGGGTTTAGGTCTTTTAAAAAAAAGTTGTTACCTTTCTCTCTCTTAAAAAGCCTCAAAAACCCTTTCTTAGCTTTCTTTGCTATCTCTCTCAAAAACCTCAATTCTCTCTTTTCTTTTTCTAAGAAAAATTTACTTTTTTATTCACATTAGAGATTTAAAAGCCCCATCCAAATTCTTGGTATAGAGTAAAGCAAGTTTAACGGATCACAATTTTGGTTTAGACAAGTTCAAAATTTTTCCCTCTTCTTAATTAGTTTAGGGTTTTCTTAAAAAAATCTAAGTGCATTTTCGTGCATTTGGTCTTAAAGGCATCAAGAATGATTTTTATTCATTCTAGATCCTAGAATAGGTTTAGATCATTGATCATAAATATATGTTACAGGTTGAGTTATTCTTACAAGTTATAGCTTAGAATCTTTTATAGGTGACTCTCTTTTTAGACAAGCAAGGGAATCTAACTCTTAAGTTACTCTATAGAACCCGAATTAGGAGATCTAAATGTGCTTATATTAAATATTTATTTATAATTTCTAATATATTAGGAGTTATTAAGGTGTTGTGTTTTATTTTGGATTGGAGTATATAAGTTTTGAGAAGGAAATGTGTTTGTGATAGAGACATTGTGTGTTATTTCAATTGGGAAGTCCGGACTAATTTTGAACATGGAATTAGTAGAATTAATTAGATATTTTATTTTAATTTAGCTTTAATCTGGTAATAGTGAAATTATTTGATATTATTAGTCTGAGTAGCTTGATTTTTAAAAATTGAAAGTTTTTAATTATGTTAATAAGACATAAGAAAGTTGATATAAGTGTTTTGAAATGAAAATTTTAGTTTGGAAATAGAAATACAATTTAGAGTACTCACAGTAATGTTGTAATTAATAATTTAATATATAAGAATTTTAAGTTGAATAAGTAAGTTGTAATATTATATGATCAATTCAATGTCATCGAAAATCAATTGTGGTTAGCAAAGCGGGGTTTTCGTGGCGACCACTTTCCGCATGAAGCCCCATCACGATGATCGGAAAAGGCAGAAAAAACAGTGCTAGTAGAAGTGGTGGAGATGCAACAGCCGCTCCTAGAAGCAAGCACGACCTTGATCACATAGGCGACCTTGATCACATAGTTACGCCCAATTAATATAACCTAGTTACAATAAATTAACCTACCAACTATAAATTAACCTACAAGCTATAAATTAACCTAAGGGGTTAGCAGCAAAGCTATAACTCTTAACTTTTTAACTAACAGGGTTTTATCCTGTCTAATTAAATATTATATTTCTGTAATTTTTAAATATTTATATGTATATATTATATTTTTTTACCTTAATGTTTTCATCATAATCAGTTATAAAGTTATAAAGGATTTTTGAGTTATCTGATATCTTCCCTTATCCAATATCAATAACATTATATCAATGAGGATATTCTTTATGAGATTAAAGTGGAGAATTTGAAAACCTAAAATTTTATTTGGGATGCCAAGCGTCACTTCCTGGGCAAGCGTGAAGCAATGTACAACTATGAGTTCTTAATGTATTTTTTTCTTGATTTTGATAATTCTTTTAATTTATTGAAACATGTATGAGTAGTAACATGTGATTTTGATGTATTTTGTTGTAAAATAGTATTCTAGACTTATTACTTTCAAGAAAGAAAATACTTAGTAGAAAGGAATGATATAAGATGTGCATTGTTTGAGGATTTTTCTAGAAAAAAGTATCCTAACTCTAATGGTACTTTAGAATCATATAAATGATGGATACCAGGTGGTGAGAGTTGAAGTAGTTTTATTTAATTGAAACTGACAGTTTGGAAGAGTTGGCCAAGACAAATAAATTGATGTATACATGATGATATGATTGGTTTGGAATTGTCTAGATTCACAGTTAGAATGGATCATCTTATAGGTGTGTTAGTCTATCGATGTACAAGTTTTCCAGAAATAGAGTCAATGTCTATGAAATGTTGAATGTAACTTTGATTTAAATTGTTATTGGTAGAATTTTATTTTAAATATATCTTAAATAGTTAGCTTACCCTTCCTATGTGTTTATGTGTATTCTTTGTCTTTTCTTATTTGTGATTATCTTATGTTACACGAGAGTAGAGAATATTATTTCAGGAGATGAGGTACTCAGAATGACAAAGAAAATCTTAGAAGAGTGGACTTTTTTATATTTATAATGTTATGTTTTAATAAATATATAAAGTTTAAAATCTCTATGAAAATAAAAAATATTTTGAATGACTCTATTAGGTTATTTTTTAGTTATGTAATATTTTATATTAAAGCTTTATGTGATTCATGGATTTTATGGGATGTTGGGCATATGAAAAACATGTTCATATTTCATTTGTGTACCCATGGTTTATATTTGTTAATATGTTTATGTTGATGGAGTGGTTTTGTAATGAATTGGTTTTTGGATTTTTTAACTATAAATTTTTTTTTCTTTTATTCACAATTATAATGAATATTTATTTAAACAATTTACACCGATACTTTTGTTTATATAATGATCAAAATGATTATATACCCGAGTAGATATAGATACAGAAACTAAACTAAGACGGAAATATATATATATATATATATATATATATATATATATATATATATATATATTTGATTATGCATAAATATTATTCTAAAATATTTTGATAGTTTATAAATTATTCTCTTGAAGTATATTATATAGTTTATGTTTTATGAAGTGTTATTATATTTCTTGAAAAATAAGTACCGATAGGAATTTATGTTGAAGATTATTATGGATGTTTATTTTATATATTTAGTATTTGTATTCAAATATAATTCATATTTAATATTTTTATGTACGATTCAATATTTGGGTGAAAAAAATAAACTATTATGGAACTTTTATGTCTTTTACTGGTTAATGTAAAAATTATGTGTGGTAAGGTAAATTTTGGTTTACTGTACAATTATTATTTTTTATTATTTTTTATTTTATTATAGATTAACTTTTTTAAGTTATATCTAATCTTATTAGTTTTGACTTTGAGCCTTGACATATGTTTTATCATCACAATTATTAATTACCATTTTGTAATATTATAAGTATGTTTGGTCACTTATATAACAATATTAGTGTATCTAAAAGTAGTTATTGATAAAAAAATAAATAAAAGAAAACAATATACTAAAATACTTGTTGAATTGTTGCAAATAAAAAAAAAAAAAAAAAAAAAAAAAAAAAAAAAAAAAAAAAAAAAAAAAATTTTAAAAAGTTAAAAAAAAAAAAAAAAAAAAAAAAAAAACTCAAAACGGGCGCAACATCCAAAAAAATAAGAATACAATCTAAAAACAACGGAGTAATATGTGATTAAGTTAATACAGTTTACATTAGTGAGAGAATTCAATTTCGTTATGAAATAAAGTTACATCCCAAAAATATAATAAAGAACTTCTTAAATTTTGTCTCATCAACTTTCAAGAACTTCCTCCCAAATCTAAATAAATTCCACACTTTTATTCACTCTAAATTTTCTTTCATGCGATCTTTTGGGACACACTTGTCATTAAAATTTGCTCACATTTATAATTTTCATGACCTTAGTACGAATATGTAAGGCAAATTATTTACACAATGTGACATATGTGCGCTGATTACTTAAATTGTTATATTATTATAATTCCTTATCAAAATTTAATCTTCTAGTAAAATTATTCTCTAAATTTTGTTTAAGACTAAAAAATAATCAAAATATTGTTGTATATATATAATAATTTTTAAAGTGGTAAAATAAAAATTAAAGTTAAATTTGTTAGATTTTTTTTTATCTACATACGTTGTTTATTTTTCTTTAGATTCAATTTTCCTTTCCTCTTATCTGGAAGTTGTTGTTTAAGGGAAGACTATGTAAATATTAAGGATTGATATATTGGATTATTATAAGACTTCTGAGACAATTTTGAAAATGTATAAAGAAGATTTTGTTTAAGGAAAGGTAATTTTAGTATGTACTTAATTAGATATTAAAATAAAGAAAGGAAATGTAATGTGGTGACATAGTAGTCTATACTTAAGCATGTTAATGCATGTATTGTTGAAAGTTTGAAGTGGGATTTTAAATAAAGAAAATGATATAATTAATTTAGGTATTCAAAATCTATTTTTTTTATGTGAATGTACATGGTGTATAGATAATGGAATTGGCATGTTATATGTTTTTGAATGAAATTTTATTCTTTAGATTTATATTGCTTAAGTGATAGACTATCTTTCAAGTGATCTTTAAATAAGGAGTCATTATTACATGTAAAATTTAATATCACTCAAGCAGTAATGTAGATGTTTAAGTGATAAAGCATATAACTCAAGCAACAACTTGAGAGATTGAGATAACCTAGTTTTCTCTTTTGGAACAAGTGATATTCAATCAACAAGATGTTACTCAAGCATTGATGAGAGGGAGTGACACAGGCAAAGTTATACAAGTTATGAGGCCCTGTATTTATGTGTCAATGTTGTACTTAGTATTTTTGGAACTTGTTAGACTATACAAATAAGTATAATGTTCAATTCATGGTTTCCCAAACACTGAATGAGAGCTTGAGTGAGTGAGAGTTCAAGCCAACTCTTTCTTTATTGGAGATGGTTACTTAAGTGACGAGAAATTCCTCAAGAGAGAAAGAGATATTGTACCTATTCTCACTCCTCTAGAAATGATACTAGTGAAAAAAATCGTCATTTGTTTAAGGAAGCAAAGTCACTCAACTAAGAACAGTTCACTTAAGTGACATTAACTTGATGGTGAGATGGTGTTGTTGATGATGAATATGTAAAATTTTTATATATGATATTGATAAGTTTATATGCATGTATGGTATTGATGATGATGATGATGAGATGCATGTATGTGTACAATATACATTGTGTTATATATACTATGTGTATTTATATGGTATGATGACTCTTTCATCAGTTGTTGTCCTTTATGGGTGTGTTGACCCTTGTTGGATTAAGGGATACATGGGGATGTACAATAATTCATTAAGGAAAGGGAGGTCTTGATTCATTGATAGTATAAATCACATAGATTAATAAATTAGATGCTGAGAAATTAAAGGTAGTTATTGCATAGTGTTTGTGAAAATAATTATCTTCATGTTGTGGAACAAAGGTTTGCATTCCAAAAGATTTGGAATTTTTAAGTATTAGTCTCTAATGGAACATGTGATTCAATTATAATTTATTATTTGTGTTCAAAAAATTATCAAAATTTTGTATTTTTTTAATGTTTGAGCGTTAAGTTTTAGAAGAGACAAAATTATTTTGATATTTTTCTTATTTCAACCTGGAGTAATGACTTGAACAAGAAACATTCTCACAACTGATAATATTTAAGCAATAGTGATGGATATAAGCAATTATTATCATTGCATGAGTGATAAAGCCAGATATAGATAATAGAAAAAATAACAATAATGGAATATGATTGCATAACTCAAAATTTCTTAAATCTAATATTTCTAATATTATAAAAAACTAATTGTTTTTCATTTTAAAATTATTAAAATATTAATACAACTCAAATATGAAATCAACACTAAAAATGAATCGAAACTATCTTAAATCAATTGATTAACACTATCAACATTGTACTTTAAAATAGTTTGCCTTACAAGAAAAATAATTTTCAAAGTTTAAAAGCTTCCAAAAGAATATGATAGAACCTCTAAGACTTCAACCTATGTAATATTTATCATTTCTGAACTTATTCAAATTACGACTATTTTTTCTGATTCTTCAAATTCCACTTTGAGTAATTAAAAAAAAGACAGAAAGAGATAGGATCAACAATAAAGAAAATACAAGTTTATATTATAAAAAATTTTAATTGATTTATCTTGGTTCGTTAAACGCTATTTCTTCAATAATATAATTTTATTGTAAAAAAAATTATCAAATAATAATATTATAAAATAGAGTATGTAAACATTTAGAAAGATAAAATTTAAAGTGAGTGAAAAAGGAATTTTAATCTATTTATAATTTTTTTTAAAGATATATTTTTATTTTTATAAATATAAAAATTTTATATATATATATATATATATATATATATATATATATATATATAATTTTCACTACTTATTAATAACGTAAACATACTTTTAAGCCTTTTTTTTAAATAAATTTCTTGAAAAATAAAATAGAACATTGTTTTATAAATTAAATTTTGTTATGTTTAATAATTAACAAATAATTAATTTTTATTTTTTCTTATAAGTCTTTTGTTAAAAAAAAAAATAATGTCTTAAGTATATATATATATGTGTGTGTGTGTGTGTGTTACACTGTCAAATAATAAATAGATCGTTTCCTAAAATATTAAGACCTTTTGAATGATATCCTTATTTTCACTTCATTTTTAAATAGTGTACATACATACTTAGAAAGAAAAGAGAGAAAATACTAATAAAAATTATTTTATTTTAAAACACATAAATAAGATACCACAACTGAAGTAAATGAAATCCTAATTTTTCTTTTTATGGTAAATTGAAAATCCATTTGCTTATGGAACACTTACTAATGCACACCCATTACCATTGACTAACCAAACCCATCAATTAATTAATTGAAAATTTAAATTAGCATTCATAATACATTACCTCATAGTCTTCTTCACACAATGCATTGAAACCAAATTGATGGAGAATTTTTGAGTCGGCAATTAATAATAGAAATATTTATGTTGACTTTTTCATACGATATGGTTAAAAAAATACATCATCACCATCTCCACAATCATGCATGTACCATCACCTATGCATGAATGAGTAATTTACTAGTTTTTATTTGAGCTTGAACATCTCTATGATGCTTCTTTATGGTTGCTCATATTAAACAATATTCAATGGATTAGACTTTACAGAAATTGAAATTAATTTGGCTTGCTTACCTGGATGAATGAGATCACATAAAAGCAAAATTAAATTTTGAAAATGTTTGGTTGGGACATGAAAGCTTGCATTAAGAAATTATGTTTGTGTTAGGTTAGTTGAAACATGGACAATAATATATAACTTAAACTCAAGTGCATTAACATCCATTTGGGTGGTTGTGGACAAATATTCAAAATATTTGACTGTAAATTTTTCATTATTAACCTAAAATATGAGTATGCTTTGCTATTTTGGGTGAAATTATTTAAAAAGCTTGGTAAAACTGTAAAGTTAGAATAAAAGTGTTTAATAAAATTGACTAATTAAAACAACAATGAACTTAATTAAATTTGTTATTGCTGATAAAAGAAACTACAATGAACAAGTGTGATATTATATTAATATTTCTTACATTCTGAATGATTTTATGTTAAATTATTAATTTTTTTAACTATTTTTTTTAATTAGCTATTTAGTTACGACGATTGTATTTGGTATGAGAAAATAACATGACAGTTTTAGATATTAGGTCGGGACAAACATTAGAGTTTTATTTTATAAGTTTTGGAATATCGAAAAATATTATATATTTTTTTAACCTAAATGTTATTTTTAGATAATGTACTTTATGTTTATGGTTGTAATTAATATATAGATAAATATAGAATGAGAGAATTAATGTCTGTTAAGTTATATTAAGTAGAGATTAGTTTTACATAATAGATTTAGAATGTTGGCCTTGCTGATTTAAAAAAAAAATACTAAACTTTGATCAGTTGTATTAACAATCTATATCTAAAGAGTTTTTTTTTTAGATTATTAATACAATCAATTGAAAAAATCTAATAGTTTTAGTTTTTTTTAAGTGATTTAGATTTCTATACTACTAAATCTTTTATATTTTTCTGGTAATTTTTCTATAGAAATATATTTTCTACAAAATTTTCCGTAATTTTTTAAGATTTTATAAAATATTTTGAAAGATATATATGAAGAATTCTAATAGTATTCTAATTGTGAATATTTTCAAATTTTATGCTGAAAACACCTTGAGGACATTTATCTTCCTCTTATATGATTATTTTAGTATTTGTTTTCTTTTTATACGTTTCTTCGTTTTGTTTTCTATAACTTTTTTTCATCAAACTTTTACCGTATTTTTAAAGTTTTATTTCATTCTTTAACTTTAAAATCAAAATTTATATTAAAAATACCCAATCAAATATAGTACAAACCTCTAAATAAGGTTATTCAACATTGAAAATAATGTTATATATTATATTTAATTTGACTTGAAACAAAGAAAATAAATTTTTGAAAGAAAAATGGAAGCCCATTTAAAAGTAAACTAATTCCATACACTAATCGAATAATTCCCTATAAAACCTTAATAAACAAAATTATTTGGATAAAAATAAGTGATATCAAACATATATGAAATTCAAATGTTCAAACAAGATTTTCAGATTATTGAGAATGAAGCTCTGAAAGTGATTACACCATAAAGAGGGAAATCTTTGCAAAGTGATATGATGAGGTTATGTATGTTGAAGTATTAATTGGTTCCAACAACCACCACAAAGTTATCATCATATATTTTATTATTTTAAAGCCAGAATTTATTATCTTTATTTATTGTGCAAAAAATCTAAAATTTAAGTCACCTTATTTAAATTATTTAAAAGAGTTGAATTCAATATCATACAAAGTGACATAATAGAAAATATGGGTATTAATAATTTGAATTTTTGTGTTGAATAAAATTGTTTTAGCACATAATTTTCAAAGAAAATATTTTTAGAAAGTACCATTATGAAACCAAGTGTTTTATCTTAATTTTATATATTAACTATTTAATTTAATAAAAAATTTAATTTTCATTGTAGATATATTTAATTTAAGGTGCAATTGTATATAATTTTATCCTAACCTTTCTTTTAAAATAATATATTTGAAATATTATTTATTTTGAAGCTTAAAGTTATATTATAGTTTTATTTTTTGACAAATATTGTTTATTTTAAAATTTAGAATTATATTATAATTTATTTAACAATTTTAAAGAGTTAAGTAAAAAATGTATATTTAAAGTATTTTTTATTTCGTCTGTGCTGAAAATATACTAAGAAATATAAATATTATATTCTTTTACACTTTAGTTCGAATATAAAGTACATTTTTTTTCGTGCAAATGTATTTTCACACTTTAGTTGGTGAATAATAGCAGTTCTTTACACAGTGAGGACCACTCACTGTAATATTATTTATTCTCACCCAACTACACCAAATAAATGCTATAACTGCCATTATTAATGCTGTAAGATTACACGTATATACATATATATTTTTCTTAAAATTTATTTTTTTACTTGTTAACTGGTTTGTAAATATAAAATTTCAAATAATTTGTGACTTTGTTCCAATTAGATACATGTCAACAAAAATTCTCCATACAGCATATTGTTATTTTTATTTATTATAATAGAACGGTTTATTTTGGAAAAATCAAAATTTGATTTTTTTAAGAACTAAATTCTGGCTTTTATGTACTTATTATTATTATAAATAAATAAAAAGGTGTGTTCTGTAAGAAATTTGTATTGTCATATCATATGTACTAATTAGGAAAAAAATACCCAATTTATATACATTTTTATTTCTTAAACTATATAGGCACGTTTTTAAAATAAAATATTCACTCAACTTGATATATTTTTTAAAATTAAATAATATTTTTAGATGTAATAATCTTAATTATGTTTCATAGACTTATAGAATTATTAATTAACTTTATTTTTTTAAATATTAAAATGATATCTTAATCTTTGTACGTGTAACTTTTTTGTACACCATTCTAAGTTGTAAAAGAGATTTCTGTAAACAATAAACAGAAGATGAACGTTATAGGAAGTTTATAGCTTTTAAATAATTGCAAATTAATTGTTTGGATTGAGGAGTAGAAATGAGAATGAAAAAGAAAAAATAATTAAAAATTGAATTATTTAGATTAAATAAAATAAGTATAAAATAAAATAAAAAAAGACAATGAAGAGTTAAGAAATAGATACTTAAAAAAAACTAGTAGAGATATTACTTTTTAAGCATGTTAAAATCCACTTGCTAATTAACCTTTTGACAAAACTTCAATATTCAAATCTTATTTTAAAAGATTTAATTTACCTGATGAATCAACCGTTTCACAATCATATAAAATTTTAAGTATAATTAGCCATTTAGTTTATAGAATAATATCTACATTTAAATCTAATATTTTTTATATTTTTGAATTTATACATACATATATATATATATATATATAATAATATATATATATAAATATAATATTTTTTATATTTTTGAATATATATATATATATATATATATATATATATATATATATATATATATATATCATTTTAAGTTTTTAATATTTATCATTTAAGTTCATAAAAAACTAAAACAAAGAATAACTAAATTCTTTTTTTAGATAAAGATTTTATATAATAACATAACAAAAAGCATCTATTAGTGTGAACAGTTACTGTGAAAATAATGGGTTCCCAATAAGATCTCAGGAATGGCAAATGGCGGTGCCAACATCTATACTGGATAATGTTTTTTTTTTTTTTTTGGCTTTTCGTTTTCATTACGGCTACTCATCTTTCAAAGATAAAAATAATAAATAAATATTTATGAATATATGCTGCTATTGAAAATTTTTAAAATTATAAATATTAAATGAAAACTACACTTACATTCCATAAAAAAATAACACTTATATTGCCTTTGGTTTTAAAATAAAGATATACTTTTTTGTGTTTTTAAAAAAATAATTGTATTCTTCTATTTTTTTTTTAAAGATATTCACATCTTTTATATTTTTAATGAAATATTTCTCTCAAAGTGATACTTGCCTATTTTATTTTATTTTAAAAATCATATATCAACTTAAACTTAAATATAAACTATGAAGTTTTAAATATAAAATTTAAAGATTTGAATAAAAAGTTGAACAATTTAATTATTATATATTAAAAATACATATAAAGTGTATTGTGATTCATTTATAAATGGTCTTCTAAAATTATTTTTTAAAGAAAACATGTTTAATATAAAAGTAAATATATAATTACAAAATGTTGAATTAAATTTATTAAATATAATATTTTTTTATACAATTAAAAACATGTTGTAAATATATATATATATATATATATATATATATAAACATAAATAAATTAAAAATATATGAGTGTTATTTTATTAATAACATGAGTAAACATTCATTTAAAACTAAATATGAATGAAAATAATCATTTATTTTTTATTAATAAAAATAGTTAACCTTTAATTTTTAAATTTTTAAATATATTTTAAAATTAACCAGTATATTATTTTAAATGGAATAAAGAATGCGAGATTCCCTTTATTAAAAATATAAGAAAAAAATTAAGAAAGATGAAAGATTTTTGGCCTTCATATTTAGAATAAGATTTGATTTTATTAGGGTTAGAGGAATCGAGATGATACATGTAAAGATGATGAATTGGAATTTATTGAAGTCAAGAATGAGGTTATTTGGGGCAATTGAATCAGTTGATAAAATAAACAAAATAAGGCGTGGAAGTCGAGTGTTATAAATTAATAGAAACTGAATTAAACACGTAGGTTTCTTTTAATCGTGTTCAGTTTTCAATCAATCTTTTTGCCATTCATAATTGCACCTTTTGATTTTGCTTCTTTGTTGTATTCATTCCTTCAACATCATTCATTTCACTGCTGGTATTCCTTCAAATTACAAGGTGCTCTTTCCTTCCTTATCCAATGATCTTAAGTACCGTCTTTTCTTTGAAAATATTTTGTACTACCTCTGAGACTATTTTGTTCTGATTTGGGACTGAATTTATGATTTCTTAGGACTGATTTCTGAGTTAAGCCTCGCCTCAAATAGTGGTAAAGAATTAATATACAACCTCATGAGTTGTTGAAGCATTGTGATACACAAGTTCTATTATTATACAGGCGTTGAAATGGATCAAGCTTAATTATCTCACTTCATTTATATGACATGGAAGTAGTTAAATTTAGACTTGAAATTATTTTTTATTCAACTAGATTTAGACTCTTTTTTTTTAAGTTCGATGTAGGTTGGCCCATAGTGCACCAAGCGAACTCGGTTCAGAACTTTAATATATATATAGTTTCACACCCTTATAAATAAAACACTCACTTTATAATTCGTTTTAATAATATAATAATATATATTGGCATTTGAAGTTAAAAAATAATTAAATAATAATATATTGATTAAGTAGGTGTTTCTTTTTGAAGATGTCAAATTATTACCTCAAATATTTTGTTAAACATAATGAAAATGAAAATATAGTTAAGGTTGATGATAATAGAAAAAATTAAAATTCATTATTTTGAGTAATGGAAATGAAGATGATACCTTTCAGTTAGGTTTTTAATACGATCATGTATCAATATATAACCTGATTAACTTTATGTTTTGCGTACGACAAAACCCTTTGCCTTTTGGTCATGATGAGCAGAGCCTTTGTGTTAAATTAGAATGAATTTCTTGTGATTATATTGAGTTTATAGATTTCAGTTTGGTACTAAACTTCATCAAGTTGGTTTGTGAATAAATGTATTACCTATTAATTATTTTAAAAAGTATAACTATTATAAGTAGTCACTAGAGTAGTATATTGTGTTAGAAAAATTGCTATTGTAATAAATAGTATATAATTAAAAAGTTATTTTAAAATGATTTATGATACTAAGAAATATTTTTTTTAACAAAAACACGGAATACTGTCACAAGCAGTACTCGTAGTATAATGCTTTAATAAAATTATTAATTTTCATAAATACTGCACTATATATAATAAAAAGAATTCTAGATAATTTATGTTGCTAATAATTCATTTTTCAACAAAACGTAGAATACTAGAGAGAGAAAATATGTTTAGAGGAATACAAACAGAAAAGAAAAAATAGAAAATTTTCTCATTAAAAATTATGTAAAAAAATATTTTTTTATATCAATGAAAATGTTTTTTACTCTAATATTTCATAACCATTTTTTCTAGTTTTTATGTTTAGAAAACATATGTTTTTGTTTTTAAGTAACACCTTAAATGCCTTTTTCACCAAAAGTAGTGTGAGAAAACATTTTATGCAGGGACTTGCGAAATTTGACATCTTTTTCCTTTTTAAATTTCACCTTAAATCTCTCTCTTCCCAATTATCCAAAACATAGCGTTTTTTTTAACGACTCATACGTAGAGTTAAAAAATACTTAAATTAATTTGAGGAATATATTTAATATTAAAATGTGAAGAAAAGGACGATTTTGGTAACTTGGAGGAGAAAATGACCTATATTAAGAATGGTTGCCAGAGGAAAAACAAAAGAATGGTTTAATGTTCCTTGGTTCACCGGGCATCTGAAGAGAAATTATATTGGTACTACTATGTTGAAGGAAGGCGTTATTAGTTTCATGTATGCCTCCTACAATACCTTCTGAACACGCAGAAGCTGAAAGACAAAGCTTTCAAACATCACCTGACCAGAAAAGCTAATTTTATCATTATTTTGTTTTTCACTCCTCTTTCTTTCTTCGCCCAACCAAACTTTCTTCTCTGTAAAAAGAAAGCAGTATGACATCTACATCACATAAGGAAAGGTGTGCAAAAACATGTAAATAGTTAAATTAAATCCAGAATTACACTGATTCACTTTAATCAATTCGTTTCGCATTTAAAATACATATATTTTTAATTTTAATTTAATTTAATTAGACTTGGATTGGATTTTTTTTTTTAAATAAAATCAAATGTTATTTTTAAGAAATTGTTTGCTGAAGATAATTTTTTTTGTTAATTTTGAATTAAAGATTTCTTATTCTATTTGTAAAATGTTTCTTGAGATTCGAACGAAAGGACATTGTTGAACTATACTTAAAAAAGGAAAATAATAAAAGTATCTAAATTAAATTGAAAAAAAAAATCCAAATCCATTTAATTTTTGGATTTCAAATTCAACTATTGTATTGAATTTAGATTTGTCATATATTAAGTTTTTAAAAATTCAAAGCATGACAGCCTCACAAGTAAACGTGAACTGAATTCATTCCAAAAGCAAAGAAAATAGATGGATAAAGAAAATGAATCACATACCTTGGTTTGAAGTTTTACATTTAAGAGGAGTTTCAGCATCACAATTGCTCCTGGCGAAAAATTCAGTTTCCTCAGTATATATCTCATGTAAGAAGTATATATGTAGAATTAAGAATAGACATACTTTCTTTTATCTACATGGCTTTCTTGTTTGTCAGGTTTCTTCAGTAATGATGATATTTCCTCCACATGACCCGAAGAGTCAGCTGTTACAAGACACTCTGTTGCTGATGCCTTTGGATTTGTATCCTCTGTGTCTTCACATTCTTGCTCATGATTCTTGGAAGATGGGGCAACTTCTGCTAGTTTCTTTTCAGAGGAAAATTCATTATCTCCCATGAAAATATTTTCTTGATCAAAATTTTTGAGTCTGTCTTTTTTCAGTTTCACTTGTCTCTCGCTTTTGCTAACACTTCCCTGCCCTGACATATCAGTAGATGAAGTCGCACAATGAAAACCTCCGGCGTCCTCGGACTTTCCTTTGAAATGAAATTCTGGAGATAAACTTGGGCTCGTTGGCCAGGAACCAACATTAGGGAATGCGGCTGAACCATCAAATGCAAACTTTTGAGTGGTAAAACTGCAAGGAGGTGAATCTGTAAGAGGTGCGGCTTTTTTAAATCCACCAAAGGAAGGACTGGCCTTGTTACTTAATTCGAGGGTAGAAAGGACGCTGAAAGGATCTTCATTTCTATTCTTGGATCCGAAGACTGCAAAATCTGCCTCTAAATCTAGACCGAATGAGGCGGCAACAGAACTCTTATCAAGTGAAGGATTTCTTTCTTCAAAGTGCCAACTGTTACGTGACCCCAACTCTTCCTGGAGAACAGAGTTTGAATAATGAGACGGTACTCGCTTGGATGAGTTTGGCATACCTCTGCACTTTTCTTCCTTGGTACTGTACTTATTTCTAGAGCTCGAAAAAGCATTTCTATGCTTTCTTCTGTTCTCTCCTGTCAATATTATTGCTGGTGAATGCGCAGTGGACTCACCCCTCACTGACAAAAAATGCAGACATTAAGAATAGCTCCTATACCTTATGTATCCAATAGAACTACTAATCATGCATAAGCCTAATGAGTCTGCTTTTGGGAGTCAAAAGAGAGAGAGCTTTATATTACCGGCAGTGCATGAGGTTGACTCTTCGCTAACAGAAAGTACACAGAAAGTCAGACAAGGTAACAATATAAAGTAAAAAAAAAAAATTATCATGTAACACAAGATTATTCTGGTTTTACCTCGGCAAGCTCGAATTATCCCTTACATCTTCTGGAATGAAATTTTGAGCATTGAAGTTCCCATCTAATCTATAACATTAACGACGGCAGAAAAACATAAGAAAATGTTAATCTCATTACAGAGCTTCTAAGAATAATGTTCATACCTTGACCTGCTAGCAACATAAAAGTCAAAATCTTTCTCTATTTCGTCTTTAGAAAATGAAGACCGTGGTTCTGAAGATAAAGAAAAAGAGCATAAAAGAGTAAAACACCATATTGGAGTGATATATAATTCGTTACTTACGTCAAAATGTTTTGGAATCAAACCAATCAACATAATCATACATGCCAGATGATCATTACATGACATCAAATCTATGAATAAGTGAATCTCATTGACCATCAATCTAGCAGATGAAATTTTCACCATTGAGCAGTTAAAACTGGTAAGCTTGGAATTTAAATATAAGAAAATGAGTCATAATTGATAGACCTTAATGATTCGAAACATCTCACCATTTTCCATCCTGTTTATAATATATGTCATACTTGGATTCCTCATTTTTTAGGTGTCAAATAGTTTGTGTCCAACACTAACATTCAAGTACAGAACAACCACAAAAACTGTCATGAGGTCTTTGTGTTTGAAAAAACAGTTACATATTACCTAAATAGTTAGTCATGTAGTAGATTTAGTTTCTCTCCAGAGAAGACGCTTAGCATTTAGAACGAGCTGGTAGTAAAGGGTTGAGACACTACTGGTCAACAAATTAACGTTAAATGTGATCACGCGTGCATAAACGTAGCTCAAATTGATTTTAACTAACAATTGTATGTACTGTCATTCTTAAGAAAATAGGACATAAGGTTCCCAATATGTTCATGAAGTGCAAAATAACCAGGTAATTTCTAAATTTTGGGTGCATGGCATAACAGAAGAACAGAAACTTACAGTCACAATAGCGAATTACTTAAAATAGCATAAATTAAATTATCTTGTGAGTGTCATTGGTGTTCCATTCTAAGAATAATTTTTAAAACATTGAAGTAGGATTATATTTGGTAGTTTAAGGAAGCAAATTGTACCGCCCATATCCATCTCTTTCATCGCTGTAGCTGAAGACCTGCACAGCCATACATACAGCCATCTTTAAGTAAAAAATATCCTTAGGGGAAACAAGTGAAGGTGCACTCTAGCCTCTAGTACAGCAAATACCATTTCTTTGGCAGTAGGTCTTCAAAAGCATAATTGTCCATTTTGTAGGTTCCACTTTTCAATAATTCAGGAGATTTAGAACCCATTTGAAAAGTCTTCTTACTCGAGGTATCATATCCCATCCCGTTGTCAAAAGTCTCATCCAGGAAAACTGAACATGCATATTCCATGAAAGGCGGAGAAACAGTTGTTCAATATCCGAAAAGAGATAGTCATGGCATTTACTGCAAAGCCTAAATATGTGACCAATGGCCAGCTCTAATCTTTATCACATTAGGTATGGATAAAACCTAGGCAAATGTGGTTGGTCCTGATAGGTTTTAATAGAATCATTGACCCAGGAACATATCATGTTATACAAATGTCGCGATTCACAGAATCCATTAAGCGAATGATGAAATAGTCAATATCAGTCAGTATCTTCAGTGCTTAAATATAAATGATCCAATCTCAAATAATGTGTTCATTTCTGAAGTTTAAAAGGTATATGCATTTCACAGTTTTTTCATTCCTTTTCTTATTTTACAGTTCTTCAGTTCTATGTTTTTTTTCATCTGTCACTGCTACATGTCATAGATCTTGATAAATAACAAATAGCTACCATGTTTACAAGAAATCGGTTGAAGTTATTTCAAATGCATTGTCGCAACGTGTTAGAGAACAAAGATATTGAACAAAAAGTAATTAGATATAACAAATAAGAAAGAAGAAAAAAAAAAAGAAATTAGGTATAGATTACCATTCCACAAGTCTCCATCACGATTTTCAGTCTTGTAGAAGAAATCCTCCCTATCGGAAGAGCCATTTCTGTTATCAATGTCATAAAAAAGATTACCGTTTCCAACGATTCCTGAGCTTCGCCTTAATTTGTTAAATGGGAAGTCCGAAGAACTGATAGGCGAGACCTTGATATCTTGCACCATTGTATCCTATAAATAGTGTGTCACAATGTATAATAGCATAATTAACCAACATAACTCATTTTGAATTAAATTGGGCAGAATATAATGAAAATTATTTCAAGTCTATCAATCAGGGGAACAACATTATATGTCCAAGTCCAGCTGTGATCAAATCAAAAGAGGCAAAATAGAATAAAAGATTAACATTAACAGCAGTAAAAATTTAACAACCCCGTCAAAATTTCTAGGGATCTTTAATCATATAGGCCATGGTAAGGTTGCTGCCTTGTATCCAAGAGCTATAGGCAGCTTTATTGAGGAGATTAAGAGACAATAGAAAAAAAAAATGAGAATATAATTTTAAAAAGGGTGAAACGGTAGAGGGTGTGTAATTTTCCCTAGTATCTTTAATCATATTATGGTTACCAGTGATTACTAAGTCATCTCTGCTTAACCGACAGATCCGTCGCCTTAATCATGATTGTTTCTAATTAAAATACAATAACTAAGCGATGATTCATTAAGTCAACTCTCATTAGGTCATGGTTCATTATTGCCGAATCTCTCCAAATTTCTCTCCAAGAACCCAATATAAACACACACTAATCTGACTTTTCCAAAGCAGATATCTCCATATTGTGCCCAATTATCATATTATAACAGAAGATTATGGACTAATTTATGGCTCGACTTATATCAGTGCTCAATAACTTTACGAACACAATGTTATACAATTACATCATGGTATCCTGCCAATCAATGGTCATCAATTGCAGACTGAATTTTTATTCCATGAAGAGGAATAAAATAAAATAAGATATAATTATGACATCACTTAAATAAAAGAACTTGTTGATTTTTCATGATAAAACAAAATATAAAAGATGTATATAGGTTCAGGAATCATTAATGATTGACAAAGAACATATAGCTATAGAAGATGCAGATAGGAATATGCAAGATGGCATGTGTGGAAAGGTTATTTTTTGCTTCACCACTTCAAGTTCAATGTCATCCAGCTCATGGTTAAGTTTCTTCAATTTTGATTTACTTCCATCCTTCTGCAATGGAGAGTAACTATATGGGATTCTGCAAAGAAAAAATTCCAAAACACGTACAAAAAAAAATCAATCTTTGACAGCCAGTGAAATTCTTGAATGCTACTATCGTTTTTCTTTAAAAGAACAAGTGATGTTATGTTGTTCATTTAAAATAAAATTTTATGATTAAGCTTACCTTTCATGAAACTGAAGGGACGATAGCCCCAAACATTTAAAATTTACACGTGGCATAAGATATGAAATTTGAAAGAAGAACACCGACTATAGTTAATACCTTGTTGTTATGAAAATATAAGGCTTTTTTTATGCATTTTAAACACTGAAAAATAGGATACAAGTAAAATGAAAAGTTCGACTATCAGATAGCAAACACCATCCTTCTCTCAGACAACAATGGACCATTGCTTTTTTATTACAAACAGGCGACTGGTAGCAATAGAATCTACGTTTGTAGTATTTGTTAAAGAAAAGACTTACTAAACAATAAAAAATGGGCATCATTATTCGTAAACAATTAAACATGCCTTGATGGATATCAAATAGTAACAGGTCATGTATAAAATGGCAAATGTTAACTATATGCTTAACTAAAATTTTCATAAATGCGACTGAGATGATATGGTGATAATGTGAACTGAAGAAATTTTCTACATTGTAATTAAAGGAAGATATTTAGCCATAAATTCATTCAATTGGCAAAGTTGCACCAATCACACGGTGGTATTTAAGGCTAAAGGGTTATTCTTACTGAGAGAAGAAACAAAAGAAAGAATTATTCAAAAAGAATCAATTTAACTACCTAGAGCGTTGCTCTGGCGAATGAACTGGCGTCTCTGTCCCAACTTTACCCAAGCCTAGTAGGATTAAATTAAAATTATATATATATGGGGGGAAAAAACGTCAGAGTAAAAAACAATTTGATAAAATTGTTACATATAAAGTTTCACTTTATCTGAATGTAGAAGTACATCGTGCAATCATCTAAGAAACAACACCTATAGGAGCAGAGATGTATTGAAATATGTAAACTGTGAATACCACAAACTAATTTGGACAACAAAAACAAAACCAGAATGCTGTAAGATATCAAGTTCCAGAAAAGAAATTACAGTAAAAAATTTGGTTTCTTTGCTACATTTGAATATCACAAATTCAACTATCATCATTTTTTTACATCCACTGCAATAAATCTGTTCATAAGACATGAAATCCAGTCATCACCTTAGCTTCCAGCTGAGTTAAAAGGGAAATATCCTTACATTTTAGTTGATGAGTAAATAACAATAGTCACAGTGATCCTACGACTAATGAAATATGAAACAGGAGGGAAACCAAGACGAATGAAAAGCAATATATACCTTCGAGTGAAAAAGAAACGTGATCTTCGCAGGTCGGACACTTTGCTGCAGTGGCATTAGGTTCATCATCACACACCAAATCAATAACAGAAAATTCCGAGTCTGAGAACAAGGACAAACCAATAGGTGAGAGGAAGAAAGCAAAGAGGACGAAGGCAGGCTGCTGAATTTGAACGTAAAGATAAATGTTAAATAAATAAATTCCATTGTAATGGCCTTGAAAGCAAGAAATGCTAAGATATAATCTAAAATTTACTACAGCAAGAAACACATTTCCAACATATGTTTACTGAATATCTGTAATATGCTACTTACATTGATCAGTTACTGTCTTCCATTGATTCGGGGGTCCATTTAAGGCAGTATTCTGGTTATCAGAATAACTCCTGTCAAGTGAAAAATAAAAAAAAGTATCAACTTTTCTAACGCTGAGAAATAAGTGGTGCTGTGTGAAACAAATAAGCAATGGTTGCAGGTTAGCCTAAGAATTACCGAGCCAATAGATTTAGAAAGAATCCCCTTGTAATTTTCTTTTTCTATATTCGTCCAACTCTCAAAAAGAGAAGGCTAAATTAGAGAGAAGTGAGAAAAGTCTAGAAGGAAATTGTGAAACAACCACAGCAAAGCAAATGAATGAAAAGTTCGGTTCAGTTTCAAATTCTGTCATTTGGTTTGTCTTTAAATTTGTTTTGACTAGTTTCATCTAGAGTTCTGAAAATTTCTAAGGCACAGACTAAACCAACTCGATTAATAAAGGTTAAAAGCTGCTGATCCATGCCAATCCAACTCCTGCATGCCCATAAAAGGAAAGAAAAAGACATAACAAAATCAGAAAAAAAAACAGTGAATGTAATGTTTTCACATTTCCTTCTAGCTTCGTTGAAAACACCTCTTGTACGTTTGCTAGCCATGGATGTATTACTATCTGGAACAATAAGTTAAGACGAAACAAGTGAAACAATGCCTACAAGTAGGCAATGCAGTCCTTCTCCAAACTCATAAGACCCCTTTGTTCCATTCAATTGCTTTAAGATTAACCAATATAATAATATAGTAGAAAGCTCAATAAAAACTTAAAAGTATCACTCACTTCGGTGATGTTTCAATCTGGCAGCTCAAAGGTGCCCCTGCTTCTGTATACATTCATTATATATTTCACATCTTAGTTTCAAATTGCATTTAAATTGAACCAAACAGACTTGAAATTTTTTGCGTTATCTAATGTACTAGATCACGTACTTGCCTCTTCGAATCTGAAGGTATTTACTGTAGTATCCATATTGGTAAACATTGTTGGCCGATCTGTTGAGACCTTGACTGGCACAGTAGAAATATTGATTTCTCCATCGTCCCTCTCTTTCATTGTTGTACAGTTAATATGGGGGGAATTGATAATTTTAGTAAACAAGACATAAGCAAGAAAAGAAGCACAGAGTCATCAGGACAAAGCAAACAAAAAAGAAGCAGCGGTAGCTGGCTGCCTTTTCACTGCCAACATGGTTGTACTTCAGGAAGTCTTTCAGAGCATGAAATATTTTAGCCTAATGACTACCTCACCAAAAGTCAGGAATTAGCAGCTAGGTTTTAATACAGTGTAATAATTTCCGTTTAGCTAATTAGTGAAACATCAAACATGGGAAACAAAAAATAAAAGAGTGAATAGTGTTAAGCCTCCATAACAAATTGCATTAGCTAGTAATAGTCCGGGTTACCCGAATGATTCAAACAACTGGGAAAGTACTTTATGAATAGTGTTATATATATATATATATATATATATATAGAGAGAGAGAGAGAGAGAGAGAGAGAGAGAGAGAAACCACTTTTTAAGTCTGTAAAGAAAGAGCAGCAGCAAATATGTTATGCAGAAAGAATATTCGATGGTTACCCTCCGGGCAAAATGGATTGCATTGCTGAGCTTTTGTTGACAAGTTAAGCAAATTAAGAATGTCCAGAGACCGATGTTCCTTGGGGTTTTCTTCACTTATTCCTGGACTATCATAACAGTTATCTGATCCCATCATCCGCAAATTTTGTTGTTTACGCTTTCTTTGTTCAAAGTATTGCTTCTGCCTGGTGGAAATAAGGAGTTCATTACAATTCCTCAGTATAACCTCCAAATTTCAGCAGAACCACTCTTCCCAGCCTCAACCAACCAAACTCCATTTATAGGTGTGTAACTAACATAACATCTAACTTTTACCTCTTCTGTGTAGACTTCCTTGACTGAAAATCTCCCATCCAGCGCCAGTGATTATCATGCATCAATTAGATAGAATGTTTGGACATCAGAAGAAAAATTATCATCATTCAATCTCTCTTTCCAAACAACATGCAATTTGGAATGACACGTCACACGAACTATGTCAGCTAGCATATGAAAATCAAATTTTGAATTTGCGCCAGAGGCAATGACTAGTATTTTTTACTTTCATTTTTTATTCAGAAAACCTTGTGATTTCCAAAAACATCCACAAATGCAAAGATTCAGTGGTCCTGTAGGATACTGTTAATCTTTCAAATAATACATAGATTTTGTTTCTTCCTAATTATACAGAATATCTCGATTCGATTGAAATTCTATTGCAGTATAAAACTAGCTCATTCAAATTTTAGCAAAACTCCCACTCACAGTAGCGACTTTCCGCCTGGATCCTCCCATCCATTGCAACATCGTGCAGGAAGCGATCTACAGCCTCAAACGAAACAAAGCAGAACTGCAACGTTCAATCAATCGCGTTCGGAATTTCGATTGAAAAATAGTTCGAAAAAATCAGCATTATCATCAAGTGAAATTCTAAAAGCAAACGTGATCTCATATAGAGAATTTTCAATTACGGATAAGAAGAATGATACCTATAATGGCGAATCAATACCTAAATTTCTGCTCCGTAACGTTGTGAAGAGAAGATGATCGTTGAAAGGTGGAGCTGAAGAACCCTTCGTTTCTGCGAAAACCGAAATTTTCAACTCGAGTGCCACCGCGGGAAAAAAATGAACCCAGGGGCTATATAAAGAAGTTTTTTTAGTAGCGAGTTTATATATTAAATTTTGGCGTGCTAACTAAAATTTTACTTGTTTTATTGTAAGTTTTGCTTCATTATATTCCGATTTTCTGTGTAAACTTTGTAATGTGTGTTAAACTGTGAAATTACGTAAGTTAAGTCAAAAGCCACGAAAGACGAATTCTTCCTTCACCTCGTGAAATTACTCCTATAGCCTTATTTAAAAATTGAAAAACTCATCATTGTCTTCTATCCTCTTCACTTCCGTAACTCATCCATAGAGCATTTTCCCACCCAACACCGTTTTAGTAAGTTATTTTTGTCAAAGTTTTCAATTAAAGCTTCATCAATAAAGTTATAATAAGTAATTTTTTGTGTTTATGAAAAATCAACGAGATATATTATAGATTTGAATGATTAATTTAATAAGTTTAATAATATTTGACATTGTCCATTTGAAAGTTTATGAAATGAGTGAAGTATCGTTCGATTTTCATTTTTGTAATTACAACTCGGAAGATACTCTAATTAATTTATATTTTAAAAAATATAAACCGATCACTTTAAAATCATTTTGATCATTTTAATATAAATATTTTGAAAATTAAATTTTTATATGAAAAAAGAGGATACAGAGGAAGAATTTGTCCGAAAGCATGGTGGGCCGAAAATTTACAAAGCCCTGTGAGCCAGGACCAGTTCATATGTCTTGTAGATTTCATTTAAAAAAACTGCAATTAAAATTGTGATTCTATTAGTTTTTGGAGGTTCAACTTAACAATAAAAAAAGGTAAAAGGTTAATGAACCTAATCCAACCCAAATTTCTTAAGTGTTACGTGCTTTGCTAGCACATTCGCTTACAGAATTGGCTAATTTGCTTTTGTCCAAAATTATATAAAAATTAAAATGAAAAAAAAAATACCAAAGCAAATAAATATTGAAATGTAATCTGGCTTGTATAGACCAAATGACGCTGTCTTAAAGCTAACTAATAGCTGACCTTAGTGGAGAGACTAATACAAAGTTTTCTTATTTATGATCAAATCATATATGCTTTGGTTGATTTTGAATCAAATTTGTTATTGTGGAATATGAATTGAACATGTCTTAAGCTTAATTAGATCAAAATTGGCTTGGACGTAGCGAAAATAGAGATGTGTCAACTCAAATTAGATTGAAAATGACTCAACGTAAGCTAGTTGTAACTTGTCTCTTATTAAAATTGGCCAAAAAAATGTCATACAAAGGTCAATTGAAAAATAAAGGAGCTTAGTCCAAGTGAAAAATAGTTAAATACAAGAATGCAGTCCTATCCAAAGTCTTTAAATAAATTTTCTAGTTTAGGTAAAAAAAAGTAATTTAAAAGATATTGTGATTAAGAGTGATTAAATATTATATCAGTGAAGGTAGTTGAAAAGGTCTTGGGTAATAACAAAAGTTTACTTACCAAAAATATTTTGATATATATATTCATAACTTTATAAAGAAAAAGTTTGGATATAGTTCTAAAAATGTTTTGGAAATTTTTTCACAACATAATTTGTGTCTTACATTTTGATTAGGGGTCATAATAGTTTTGAAATATATTCACAAATATTTTTACATTTGATAAAACCAATAAAAGTTTACATACATGCAATAAAAAATAATTATGGATATTTTGTTTGTATTGGTTCATCTTATTCTAGATTATCAGTTTTCCTAAGTCAATTCTAAATAGTTTTTGTTTTAGTAGTGAAAGTTTTTTATTGTTTTTAAGCTAGTCTTAATAGAAATTTTGTCTCCTCCTCCTCTTTAACACCCTTACTTATCATTTTATTTTTTTCTTTTGTCATAATTGGTACTAAATATTAATCAATTATTGTTTCAACCAATAATCTAATATAATTTATTGTTTAACAGATACTTTTATTTCTTTTCAAACATTAGTTACTTTTAACATTCAATTTTTATTAGAATTGTTATCCTAAAAGAATTGTTTGACTTACATTTCATGGGATAGGCTATTTACATGATCATAGGACCATGGACTTGTATCACTCGATTTGGTATATAATAAGATAATCTTTTGTACCTCCAATTATATCAGTAAAGGTAGTTGAACATATTTTGGATAAGAACAAAAGTTTACTTACCAAAAACTAAGTTAGGTTTGATTTAATATTTAAAATAAATAGATAAATTTATAAAGAAAGAGTTTTAACATAGTTGTAAAATGTTTTGGAAAACTTTTCATAACAAAATTAATGTTTATATATTGATTAGGGGTCGAATAATAATTTTGAAATATTTTCATATTTGACAAAACCAATAAAAGCTTATATACATGTAATAAAAAAATTATAAACTTCTGAATTGTATTGGTTTATCTCATCCTAGATTACATTAAATTCTCCTATCAATTGTAAATAATTTTATTATTAAAATAATAATTACAAGTATTATTGATTGTCATCACTTCTATAGACGAATATATAAAGTCAATTTTAACAAAATAATAAAAAAAATTGTTTGGTATTTGTAAGGAAAACGGTCAACAATATTAGGTATAAATTAAACACTCATTACACTAAAGTCTAATTTCATACAAGTGAAGGATATACAAAGAAAATTATAACTTTAAATCATATAACAAATGAACTTTTACAATAAATATTTATAAGCTTTGAAAATACAATGCAAGCAAGTTTTACATTAGTCTTGCTTATTTCATCATGTTTTTACTCATGGTGTCACTTTTTATATATAAACGTCTTAAAATGGGTTGTTTGTTTCTCTTTGTCCTTTATGCCAATTTATTTTTTAACATATTTGATGTTTTGTTAACAACATTTACTATTGTGCTATACATGCTGAAGAATAGCTTTTCATTTTCTTGTGTGCTTATAATAGTACCATATAGAACATACAAACGCAAAGGGTTGATACAATTTTTTATAAACATATTTGGAAAGTGTGATTTAATTTCCTTCAAAGTTAGATGTTATCACATTTACAAGCGTATATAAAGGTCTTAAAATGGGTTGTTTGTTTCTCTTTGTCCTTTATGCCAATTTATTTTTTAACATATTTGATGTTTTGTTAACAACATTCACTATTGTACTATACATGGTGAAGAATAGCTTTTCATTTTCTTGTGTGCTTATAATAGTACCATATAGAACATACAAACGCAAAGGGTTGATACAATTTTTTATAAACATATTTGGAAAGTGTGATTTAATTTCCTTCAAAGTTAGATGTTATCACATTTACAAGCGTATATTTATTTTTCTACGTGGAAGATTTGTCTATTGTTGAATGTATGTTTTATCTTATTATATTGTGTCAAACACTTCTTTATACATGTATCTAATAAATGTGTATATGTATCTAATGCTTTTTTAGTCATACATTTGGTTTTGGTACAATTGCGTTAAAGCTTTTTTTTAAACTTCGTCTAGCTTTCAATATTTTGTTTTTATTGCTTCATTAGACACATGTTTAGTCTTGAGACAATGGTATGTAAATTTTTTTTTTTTTAAGATTTCATTTAAACTCTTTACTCATCTACTTTACTTTTAGATTTATGTCTACATTCAATTGTGATCTTACCCGCTAAGTAACTTTGTAAAATATATCAAAATATGATGTTATTTATTATCATTGAAATCATGAGTATCTTTCACAAAATTTTTATACTTAAACTTATGTTTAATTTTATGAATTATTATTTATATTATAACAATGTCTTGACTAAGCTTAAAAAATATCTTACATATAACTAAGAGAAATGTTTTCTTTGTTAAAACTAAATTTATAGTATTGATCAACTAAAGAATAAATTTCACATAGGTTTAAAATAAGTTCTTCACCAGCTCATAAGATGTTTGGATTAAAACACAATGAAAAAAATATATCATTATGATTAAGCATAACATGTTTTAAAATGAAGCATTAAATATTTCACGACCTTAAATGAGAAATTGACTTTATGTTATACTAGTTGAAATATATTTTTACGAATTGGATATTCTTTTAAAATAGTTAAAAAAAATTAAAACAATTATAATTTGTGCACTAATCCAACTTAAAACCCTAACTATACCTACATACTAAATGTCATGTAAGTTGGGAATTTGTATGCTGTTTCATTACATGGGTTAATATATAAACCCATTATAGTGAGACAAATGAGTTGATATTGGGAATTGTGATCAAATTAATAAGTCTAATCATATGTTTAGTGTTAAATATTAAAATTGGAAAATAAAATAACATAAATATAAATTTAAAGATTTAGATCCTTCATTGATTATCACAATTTCACTTCATATTGTTTTTTAAAAAAAAAGGCTACATCGTATATGTATGAATATTAATATTATTTGATTTCATTTTTATTTTTATTTTATTTTGAACTCGACTAATAATTAAATATGGATATTTAACTAGTGGCATTAAAAACACGAGAACAATAATTTCTCATTTTATAAATTATTCTTTTTACAAAAAATAAAATTAAAAGTACTCCTTTTATAAAATTAAAAATATATTTAAGTTGTGATTTTATTTTTTAAATTGAGTTAATTTTATGAAGTTAATTTTATATAAATATGTTTAAGTGTTTAGGTTTTTATTCTAGTTCTTTTAATCAAAAATAAAAACTTTCCCAATTAAAGTATTAGTGGGAAAAGATAATAAAAGGGTATAGGCCCTACAAAAAATAAAATTCCACTGTTCTTCTAAAATTACATGTATAATTACTCTGATCACATTTAGACTTTCCTGATACAATACAAAATCTCACTCTTTAGAAGTATATTGGATTAAGCGTATGAAATATCAACTCTTAGTTATGAGTATAATAATTTGGATATATTCATCAGCTATGGTATTGAATATGATACCATCTTCAAATTATAAAAAATATAGATATTTATTGATTGTAGATAAGACTCGATCATTTCTAAAGATTTAAATCGGATCATGACATATGCATAAACAATAATTAAGTTTAAAGATATCGTGCAAGTGTGCAAGCCTAATTTCGAGATTAACATGATTAAATATTATATATAATGCAAATTTGCATGCAAGCCTCACACGATTTTAATACTGAAAAAACTTAATGACTTAATTGAAATCATTTTAGACTGATATGATTTTCAGGTTAATTACAAGTAACATGATTTATTCATATTATAATCGTGTTACTTGATAGGATTTACTCATTTCAATAACTAAAATAATTTTTATTCATTTTGAACATCACTATAAAAAAATTACACTGTTATGAAAAAATTACCTAAAATTCTAATTTTATTTTAATATTTATTATTCTTATTTACTTGAGACTCCGATCTCATTTGAGAATAATTATATCAAAACCATTACATATTTCATATTTAAAAAATTATTATTATAATAAGATTATTAATTTTGTAATAAAGAAATAATGCATTATTAAATTATAGTGTAGAATTCACTGCATAGTTATTCTTTTATTTATTGGTTTAATTTTTTGATTACTGTGAAATTTTCTAAGAAAATAATTTGTATGAGAAGCTGACTTCTCAGTTGTGGCCAGATTTGACTACGCGGCATGTGTCAATGCATGCCCACTTTCCTGCAGTTCACGTACCCAACTTCGCCTTCTCTTTCATATCTTCCATTCCTCCCCACATATCACCCAAACCCACCGTATCTCTACCCCTATATATACTAACACCTCACACACACAACAACACGATTCAATAATCATCGTTCAAAGGAAAAAAAAAAAAAATGAAAGACACCATTGAAACTCCAATGACACTCACCACCTTGCTCCGCCACGTGGCTGCCAAATTCCCCTCCCGCCGAGCCATTTCCGTCGCCGGAAAATTCGACCTCACCCACTCCCGCCTCCACAGCCTGACAGAATCTGCCACCGCTCGGTTGGTCACCGCCGGAATCAAACCCGGCGACGTCGTTGCCCTCGTCTTCCCCAACACCGTCGAGGTTCGTTTAAAATACTGAATTCCCATAATAGCCTTGTTTAAGACCAACTAGATATATCCTAACCGTTTTTTTTCTGTTTCGTTACAGTTTGTTGTCATGTTTCTAGCCGTCATTCGAGCGCGAGCCACAGCGGCGCCGTTAAACCCAGCTTACACGGCCGAAGAGTTCGAGTTTTACTTATCCGACTCAGATTCAAAGCTTCTACTAACATCATTGGAAGGAAACACGCCGGCTCAAGCTGCGGCTTCCAAACTCAACATCCCTCACGCCGCGGCTTCGGTGACACAAGGCGAAAACGAAGAAGCCGAGCTGAGTATCTCGTTGAGCCACTCTTTCGACTCGGTTGAGTCACTCGTTAACGATCCTGCTGACGTGGCGCTTTTCCTTCACACATCTGGAACCACGAGTCGTCCCAAGGGAGTGCCGCTGACTCAGCACAACTTGCTCTCTTCCGTGCGGAACATCGACTCGGTGTACCGACTCACTGAGTCTGACTCGACGGTGATTGTGCTTCCGCTGTTCCACGTGCACGGGTTGATCGCCGCGCTGCTGAGTTCTCTAGGCGCTGGCGCGGCGGTGGCGTTTCCTGCGGCAGGGCGGTTCTCCGCCTCAGCGTTCTGGAAGGACATGGTTAAGTACAACGCGACGTGGTACACAGCGGTTCCTACCATACACCAGATCATACTGGATCGCCACTTTAATAACCCCGAACCGGTTTACCCGAGGCTCCGGTTCATCCGAAGCTGCAGCGCGTCTCTTGCACCGGCTATTATGGGTAAACTGGAGGAGGCTTTCGGTGCCCCCGTGCTGGAGGCTTATGCAATGACCGAAGCTTCGCATCTCATGGCTTCGAACCCTTTGCCGCAAGATGCGCCCCACAAGGCCGGGTCGGTTGGGCAGCCCGTGGGCCAAGAAATGGATATATTGGATGAATCGGGCCGGATCCAGGAGGTTGGAGTTAGTGGAGAGGTTTGTATTCGGGGACCCAATGTAACGAAAGGATATAAAAACAACGTGGAAGCTAACACGGCGTCGTTTCAGTTCGGTTGGTTTCACACCGGTGATATTGGATACTTTGATTCTGATGGGTATTTGCACCTCGTGGGTCGGATCAAGGAACTCATCAACCGCGGAGGTACACACACATTCTATCTTATTCTTTTTGTTTATTACATTATATTCATTACTTAAAAGCAAATTATTTTTTATTCATAAATTAAATTATTATTCTGCTCATGAATTGTTTAATTTAAAAGAAAAATATTTAAATACATTTTTAGATGCTTTGAGTATTATTTTTAATCAAAATTAAATTTTTATCTCACTAATTTATCTAATAAAAACTTATACTACATATTCATGTATATTATTGAGATAACATTTTCATTATATTTTAATTGGACGACACCACCAAATACACTTTAAAATGTTCATATCTAAATTTAATCCTTATAATAATAAAAGAAGTAATAATAAGTCCTGCTATTTTCTTTGAATGGGAACGATACAAATATTCTAAGTGGTTTGAAATTCTGTGCACTGTCTGTTTTTTAAAGAAAAAGATTAGGTTGAATTCAGCTTAACCATTGGTTTTGTCAATGTGTAATTTTATAAGAGTGCTTTTGAATGTGTTTTTTTAAAGAAATATTGGGTTGAATTCAGCTTAACCATTGATGACGTGAGTTTCATTCTTGCTGCCTAATTTTTCTGCATGCAAGAACCCATGAAACTTCTTCATATTTGCGCGTTACATGCGCAAGTGTTCCAACTAATCATGTGAATTATACTTGATAACATAAAGCAACCTACATATTTGACGTTGACATCGTGTTAACTGACTGTATATTTCACAACTCACAAGATGTTTAAAGATCTTTGGATGAAGTTGGCTTTTGATTTGGTATTTATTATGTTACTGACAACTCTTAATGTTGAGTTGTTAAAGCGTGTTATGATATGATAAGAAGAAAAAATAAAAAAGAAATTATACGTATTGAAAAATGTTTAAAGTACGTTGATTTTTAATTATTTCATAGAATATGGTAATGTTAACTAATTATTTTAAATATTTTTTTGTCTATATTATTAAATATTAACCTCCTTATCACCACAGAGTCTAGTGCGTTTGGTATATTAGTTAAAAAGTAGAAAGATTAAAGAATATTTTCACTTATAATCACAACAAGAAACAAAATTCATTTGGCAGTTATTTTATGTTAAACAGAGTCCAACTCATCTGTTTCACTTTCAGAAAAATTCAATGAACCTGCTTGTTAACTGATGAAGGTTTTTTTGTCTTTTTAGGTGAAAAGATATCACCAATAGAAGTTGATGCTGTTCTTCTTTCACACGAGGACATTGCTCAAGCAGTTGCTTTCGGAGTGCCTGATCCAAAGTATGGGGAGGAGGTATGTCTATTTCTGATTAGATAGTGTACAAAGTGATCAAAAGTTGAGTGTGTGTGCACTTAGAGAGAAACAAATGAAAGAGTTCAGAAATTTGTGTGTGTGTTTGTATATATTTATATATATAATATACTCAAATAATGATGATGTGTCTATATTGTATTGATCACATGTTTTTACATTTTAACAGATATATTGTGCTGTCATCCCAAGAGAAGGGTCACACATTGATGAGGCAGAGTTGCTAAGATACAGCAAGAAGAATCTTGCATCCTTCAAAGTCCCCAAAAAGGTTTTCATTACTGATTCTTTGCCCAAGACTGCCACAGGAAAGATTTTGCGCCGACTTGTGGCAGAACACTTCGTCTCTCAAATTTGAGCAACTCAATTCTTCAGCTTTTTGTGTGTCTGTTGAAAATGAAGAAATTACATAGAAAACGTGGAAGCTAAAAATCACCTGTGCCATGTGGAAAATCACATACAAGAAACCAAATATTCTATATGATGCCTACATACCTAGCCAATACATAGTTGGAATCGTGAGACCATAAATTTTACTACAAATTTGGCAGTTGTCATTGAAGAAGAGGGTATTTCTTCGAATGGTACTTGCTAGAGGATACAAAATATAGATGGTAGTTTTCGATGTTTTTTGTAAGGGTACACACAATGTAAAATTTATAGATCTTAAATAATTTCTTAATCATTTTTTGTCTGCATTTCTTACTACATGAATCATGATATGAGGAACCGAAAATTTTATTTTAACAGTGTAAAATTATATCTTCTAGCTTATATAATTGGTAGATATAAGAAGAAAAATACTTCATGGTTTTATCGTTCAACTGTATGAGAATCGATTTCAATTTAGCAAAACTGTATCGAAGCAAAATAGAGAACTGTAAGTAGTGTGTACATTGTATGAAATGATTTTAGAGAAGCCAAACATGATATAAAAATACTGAAAAGCAAAATTCCTGTATATAAAAACTTGTATATAGCTAGCAATGTGTTGCTGTCAAGAAAAAAAAGTCACTACACATCACAAAAAATTGTGATTCTTAAAGTGCTAACATTGAATGACAATCAACAAAGGTTGTCTTCGTTGCCAATGTAGCAGTAAATGCTTTAGCTATATCAGGTCATCTTACTGGTGGAGTAGACAGCTAGTTATGTACACTAGTTGTTAGCATTTATAAAGAAGAAATTTGTCTTGATACATGCAACCATGTCCTACTAAACAGCTTAATATCATCACTCCTTCAAAAGGGAAATTCAAAGAAGTCATATTTTCAGTCAAATTTCTCAAATTGGTATAATATTTTTTTTGAAATTTCTAAAATGGTGCATTTTTTTATTTATTTCCGAATATGGGTAAATTGTGCATAGAAGACAAGATATCATTGTAAAGAAATCGTGGCCCTATTCCAAGTACGGTGATCTATTGCTAATGTGTAACTAAAATAAATACACAGTTACAAAAGTGGTTTTATTTATTGATAAAAATGATTGAAATTAAATTGAAATAAATATGAAGTTAATTTAAAATTAAACAATAATAGTTGAGAGAATTATTGTTTAAATTAAATAAAAAATAATATTAGTATGGGATTTATATATTGAACTAAATTAAAAGTAAGTTTGATTTTGAAAAGAAAAATTAAATTAAATTAACATTTAGTAATAAAATATATTTAGCAAAATTAAGTTTAAGTTTAATATTTGAATTTAGTTACTAATATAAAAATAATTTAAAATAAAATTAAGATTTAGTAATAAATTTAGAATGAAAAATTTGAAAATATTATATAATTTTTTAAATAAATTTATTGTTAGTTTTTAAATTATATTTATTACTAACTAAATCTATTTCATATATTAATAACTAAATTCATAGTATGTAATTTTTCTTCTCAGTAACCACTATTCTATTCAAATTAAATTAAATTTTTTTGCATTTATTTTAGTTACACATTAGCAATAGATCACACCTGTCAAACAAAACAGAAGAGGAATGGATGGAGAATATTAACCCTACTAAAATTGTACAATATTCTCATTATATTAATAAACTCATTAATTGAAATATTAGATGCACAATTTCATCTAGTAAATTAAGATCTTGTCCTCTTTTTAGATTTCATTTAATTTTATATTAAATCGTGTAATAAGACCACTATTTTTTTACAATGATATTGTGTCTCTTATGCACCATTTACCCATATCTAAAAATAAATAAAAAAATACATCATTTTAAGAATTTCGAAAAAATATTATACTATTTTGAGAAATTTGCCACAAGAGGAATAATTGTTATTTTGTCCGCCAGCTTTAGTCCTGTTTTCTATTTTCTAATGTTGTATGTATTTAGGGAGCTACCATTTACTCTGGTTGAGTATCCTTTTCTTTCTGAGGGCTGAGATTTCAGGGTTGAGTTTTGTCTTTGTGTAAGTAGATTCTGATATTTGGAGGGTTTTTTTTTTTTTTTTTTTATTTGTATCAGGGTTAGAGTGTTTTCATTAATTTTATTTTTTTTCTGTTAAAAGAAAAAAGAAATTGGAAACGGAGTGAGTCTCCTGGAAGCACTGGAAAGCCACGGCATGAAGATAATAGGAATACTGATTCGTTCATGAGAAGAAGTGGAAGTTTCTACCAATATTCCTCTTCAGAATATTTTATTCAAATATTCTATTATATCATACTT
>Ga0209489_101023_pt1 | contig 56725 bp, 37 predicted proteins | sample SiratrowhiteBW_FD_187527 | JGI IMG/M metagenome (GOLD analysis project Ga0209489, IMG submission 187527) | Root nodule microbial communities of legume samples collected from California, USA - Siratro white BW (SPAdes) (version 2) | ecosystem: Host-associated > Plants > Roots > Nodule | place... | reverse complement strand
TTTTTTTTTTTTTTTTTTTTTAAAATATTGCTTGATTGCACGTTTTGTAATTTTTATTTTTTTTTAAATATCGCTTGTGATATTGTTTTAATTTTTTAAAATATAATTAATTTTTTAAATATTGTTTTGATAACAAGATTGCAAAAAGGAATTCAAAAATATGCTAATAAAAACGATTTAAAAAACAAAAAGAATTAAAAACTGTAATCAGGCACAATTTCAAAGGAAAATTAAAAAAATAAAAACACACGACTTTAACAAAAAAAATTAAAAGAAATAAAAAGACAAGCTTCGTTGCAACACGACGGTCAAATAAATTTTGTATACCTGAAGTTAAAGTCGTGCTAAGCACGACTTCGTGTTCCGAAACACAAATTATTCAATGGTATGATTTATTCAAATTCTACGCATTTTTGAAAAATTTCTCGAAAATTACACGAGTTATGTAAAAAAGCTGAAAAAAAAAAAACATTCAAGCGACTCTTTCACTCATCCCGCATCAACCATAAATAAAGTCCTTTTGAAATTTTCTTTTATTACATATTAAATAATATATGTCATGATATTAGTTTTTTTTTTTAATAAAATGTTTCAGGTTAAACATTATTATGGATTTTGATATTTTAGTTAGGTCATACCCATTGATCATCTATTATTAAAGAAAAAAATATTATTAAAAGAAATAAACAGAACAAATAAGAAAAACATATGGACACCACACCAAACTTAAAATAGAGGAGTGCTCAAGAGTCCTCTAAAGTCTCCCAACTCTAATCTAAATAGTCATTTAAATAGATTTTGAATTTTGACATCTTGACTTGTCCAATTATAGTAATATTGAGCGTAATTGGATTCTATTGCATTTTTGGCTCAACTACATATCTTGAATTTGACTGACTAAAGTATATTGAGTCCGGTCCAACTGTCAACAACAACCTTCCAACTTTGTCCTTATTTTTTTCTAAAGGATTCCAATCTTGTTCTTTTCGACCTAAGTGCCTCTTATTCACTTATTTGATAAATTAATGGAATTTAAAGTAAAATTTAATTAAAAACTCAAGTGACCAATTATTATAACGAGAAACAAATTATTTATAAAAAGAGATAAAACATGGAATTGAGTCCGTTCCAAGCTTGAAAATTTGATTTCGTTATAAGAATTAACCAAAATATATCATAAAAAAAATAATGTTATCAAATTCCCTCAAACTTAGAACCTTGCTTGTCCTCAAGCAAAGGTAACTTGACACAAATAGACAAAAATAGTATGACAACCCAGACCCAAGTTCATACAATTACTTCAAATGTTAATCATGTATGCTCTCTCCAATAAAGCTTAAAAAATGATTTGTTTCCTAGTCAAGACTAAGTTATGGTGCTCACAGTAAAAATGTAACAAAGAACATACATACAACATTTTCAATACAAACTAACAATCATAGCAAAATGTTTCCGTGGACAACTAAAGGCACCATTCTTCACTAGAAAAAGTTTTTCACCAAGCACATTGGTGTCTCAGGATATGATTTTCTCTCTTCCACCACTAATTCCATACAATTTAACTTTGCTTTTCATTTCAAAAGCCAAAAACTTTCAAAACACATGCAACATCACAAGGACTTTTATTGGGTTGTAACGTGGTTCGATTAAGAAGAAAATTGGTTTTTCTATATAATCAAAGCACGTCAAGCAAAGAGAACAATTAGATCAACTCATCAATTCAACACATTTTACCCTTTTCTATATGTAATCCAGACTTAAACCAAAATAAACTTTTCCCCCATATTATTTTGTTTTTGCAATATTTTTTTAAATAAAGTATCAAACATAACCTTTTTTTTTCTTACTTTGCACTTTATACCCCCTTATGTAATACATTTGTTGAATCCTTAGACGGTCAAAAGTCCCTTTAGATGATCTAATCATTTAATAAAGTTTTGATGATAACAATACTCCAAGTATGTGTTTGTATTTGATGATCTTGCACGTCTGTTACAGTAATATTCACAAGTCTCTAAGCATGATGAGTATGTACAAATGAACTGAAAACCCAGATAAGTGTTTTATTTAATATTATTTTGTTATATTAATTTTTTTTAAAATTAAAAGAAGACAAAAATATTTTAAAATTGTTTTTAAATATGAAAAACAAATGTGTTCATATAAATATCAAAATCATATTTTATATCATGTTGTGCTTTAACGTTCAAATTTGTTCATAATGGAAATTATTCAAATTATTGTGAAGTATTTAAAAGTGATTAATTGTTTCAAATCAAAGATACCTTGTGTTGTTTAAATTGTTTCTATATGTAGATAAAGTCAGTTTTAATGCAAAATTATGAATAGAAGTTGTTCTTTCAACGACTAGTTTCAGCAATTAAATGGTCAAGATTGCCCCTTTCAAGCATTCCAATGACTAGTTTCTAAGAAGTTACATATAGAGGAACAATATCAAGTTGAAAAATACAAGAAAGAAGAAGAAGAAGAAGAAAAAGATAAATACATCATATCATACATTGAAGAAATTATACTGAGTGTCTATTGTAAATCTGCTATTGAGAGCATCTAAAGTTTTGGGTTGTGCGAAACCATTATGTAATTCTTCACTATTGTAAAGTAAACCCTTATGAGCTTTCATTGTTCTCTCTTTTGAGAGTGTTTCTTTCAATCTTAAGTGGTCTTAATCTCAGGGGGAGATTGGGACTAATATAACTTGGAGAGGTTTGTATACTCGATGTAACCTAGAGAGGTTTGTGTACTCGTTGTATGTATTTACTGAATAGTGAAACTTCTTGAACGGTTTGTTCAAGGGAGAACTAGACGTAGCCCAAGAGATTAGGGTGAACCAGTATAAAATTGTTTCATCTAGGCTTATATATTCTTGCCCTAGATAATCTTGCTTGGTGGTTTTTGTTTATAGCGAATTTAGTTCAGACTCCATTCAAAGCCCCTTCTCGAGCAAGTTGTTCCTATAGTTGGTATCAGAGCTAATCTCAGGGGTTAGTTCTTCACAGGACTTGAGGCACGATCCTACAAGAACTCAATGGACGGAGACGGACTACACGTGGGTCAACCACCCTTTTTCAAGGGTCAAAATTATGAGCTTTGGAAGATGAGGATGATTGGCTTCATCCAATATAACGGTATGGAGTTAATCAATGTTATTAAAAATAGCATACCTACATTGATCGATAAATCAGGAGAGTTGTTTGCTTTTGAATCCATGACTGAGGAGGAAAAGCGCATTTGTCAAAATAATGCTAAAGCTAGGCATTTTATAATGTGTGTTTTATCTGAAGGAGAAATGTCAAATGTGCATGCCATGGTTAGTGCTAAGGAGATGTGGGATACACTTGCTCTCACATATGAAGGTTCAAAAGAGGTTGAAGAAAAAGAGGAGAAAAAGAAGTTCTCCAAAGAGAAGAAGATTCGTATATCAGCCTAGGAGGATTTGGACTCATCCAGTTCTAATTCTGACGAAGAGGCAAACGTATGTTTCATGGCTGATGAGGCAGGGAGCTCCGTGTTAGAAGACTCTGATAATGAGGTAGATTTTACTGATATTGATAATTTACGTTTAACTTATCAAAAAGCAATATCTAATAATGGTATGATTGCATTTGTATATAAAACTATGAAAAAAATTATAAAAATGCTTGTAAAGAAATTTAATTAATACAATAAGAGAAAGCTAGTTTAAATGATATTTCTCTCAAAAACACAGAGCTTCTCCAAAAGAAAGAAAGATTGTGTAATGAAAATAGGAACCTTAGAAGAGACCTTACAGTTTAGAACACAAATCTCAAAAACTTGTAAAAAGAACCTGTGTTAATTAGAGATAAATTAAGAAAATGACCTATTGAATCGAATGAGACAAATATTGATGATATTATAACTGAAAATTTTTCTCTTAGAAAAGCTTCATCTCATTCAAACAAAAATGAAAAATCTCTTAACATGTTAATAAAAAGTTCTAGGAAGTCTCATGATAAGAAAGGAGTAGGTTGTGATCAAAATAATACATCATATAGTTCTTTCAATGTACATCCTATATTGTCTAGTAATAGTCCTACAGGAACCTTCAAGAATAAATCTTGGAGGAAAACTAACATGAAAGGACCCAAAAAGTTGTGGGTACCAAAAGAGAAAACTATTCCCCTTGCAGATATATTAAATCCAAACAAGAAGAGTCAAATATTGGAATTGGGAAAAAGGATGCTTACTGTTCATAAAGGTAAGAAAGTCTACATTCCCAGAATTGAGAGACAAGAGACAAAGATAAACGAGATTTGTTGGAACTGGTCAGATACAGACAAGGCGTTCACATTTTACTAAAAAAGGTTTATCTAAGATTAGTCGGTTTGTCCTATCTACAAGATAAGTATTTCTTTTTGCTTGCATTTGTTACTCTAAATCTTTTACACATTAGACGGTCTAATAAAGTTTACATGTATTTGATGATATGTGACTGTCTAGGCAAGATGTCATATTTTTTGCATAATTGTTCTTTTAAATTTGATATACACTAACTTGGTTTCTTCAAATATGTTTTATTTCATTTATAAAACAAGTATGTTTTTTTTTTTCAGCACATTGAAATTAAACATCATTTTATTAGAGATCATGTTCAAAAGGGTATCATTTGATTTGCAATTTGTTTGAACTGATGAACAATTAGCAAATATTTTTATAAAACCTCTTGTTGAAGAACGTTTTAAATATTTAAGAGAAATTTTAGAGTATGATCTTAATTGAATGATGAAAAATATCAATTGGCCTAAACTCATTGCATCAAATATGTTCATTTAACTTTATCTACATCTACATTTGTTACTTTCAATGCATGATATTTTTAAATCATTTTTTTAATGCATCTCTAAAATCATTTTTTTCCATCGATAAACAGGGATATATTGATTTAATTAAACTCTATCTTGATTACAATATTTTTATATAAAAATTTCCAACTTTATTTCTTTCAAAATCTAGTGTAAAATTTTTCTTAATTAATTCATGTTATGCATTTTCAAATTTTAAGAGCCTGAGCTGCAATCCTTTTACCAAATTTACACACCTAGAAAATTTTAATTAGTTTGCTTTTCTCACCCAAGTTCTTGTGTTATTTAAACTAGAAATTCACATTAGATGGACTCTCAAAAAATCTAAAAGAATATTGTTCCCCTTCCTCACATGTTAATAATTTAACTTTATCAAGAATCATAGGATTTATGTGTTAAAGATCAATGTTAGTGAGCTAGAGTTTGAAGTCATCCTTATTATCCAAAATTCTCTATCCCAAACACATGATCAATTAGAATCTTTATTAGCACCTCCCTAATGACAAAAAGGGGAAGAAAGAGAAAGTATGGAAAATAATTAAGAAAAATGATCAAATCTATTTTTAAAAATAATTTAAATACTCTTGGATTTATTTTACAATTCTATTTTTATGTAGTTGTGCATTTATGTGCTTTTCACCAAATAAAATCTTTCGTTGTTTAATCTCTTGATATTATTGAAATTATTTACTCTTAAGACTTGTAGTTTTGTCATCATAAAAAAGGGCGATTGTTGAATCACTAGTCGGTCCAAAGTCCTTTTAGATAATCTAATCATCTAATAAATTTTTGATGATAACAATACTCCAAGTATATATTTGTATTTAATGATCTTACATGTCTGTTACAGTAATATTCATAGGCCTGTAATGTACAAGTGAACTGCAAACCCAGAAAGTGTTTATTTAATGTTATTTTATTATATTAATTTTGTTTAAAATTAAAAGAAGATGAAAATATTTTAAAATTGTTTTTAAATATGAAAAACAAATTAAAGTGTCTTTCACATAAATATCAAGATCATATTTTATATCATGTTGTGGTTTAACGTTCAAATTTGTTCATAATGGAAATTGTTCAAACTATCATGGAGTGTTTAAAAGTGATTAATTGTTTCAAATCAAAGATACCCTGTGTTGTTTAAATTGTTTCTATATGTAGATAAAGTCAGTTTTAATGTAAAATTATGAATAGAAGTTGTTCTTCCAACGACTAGTTTCAGCAATTAAATGGTCAAGATTACCCCTTTCAAGCATCCCAACGACTAGTTTCTAAAAAGTTACATATAGAGGAATAATCTCAAGTTGAAAAATACAAGAAAGAAGAAAAAAGAGAGAAATGCATGATATCATACATTGAAGAAATTATAATGAGTGTCTATTGTAAATATGCTATTGAGAGCATCTAGAGTTTTGGGTTGTGCGAAACAATTGTGTAATTCTTCACCATTGTGAAGTAAACCCTTGTGATCTTTCATTGTTCTCTCGTTTGAGAGTGTTTCTTGCAATCTTGAGTGGTCTTGATCTCAGGGGGAGATTGGGACTGGTATAACCTGAAGAGGTTTGTGTACTCGTTATAACCTGGAGAGGTTTGTGTACTCGTTGTAACCTGGAGAGGTTTGTGTAGCCATGATCCCCTTGTTCTCTCAGCTCATAGTAAGGCATTCAAGGCTAAAACATTCAAAGATGAAAAAAAAATTCTTTCTAAGGCTCAAAGGTTTAATTTTTCTCCCAAATTTAAATTACACTAAGAAACCATTACATCTTTATTCTTTCAACTTAAAGTGAGGCAGTTAAGGATAAAAAATTCAGGGATTAAAGGTTCAAGGAAAAAGAAATTTTCTTTTAAAGCTAAAAAAGGTGCACAAAGAATTTATTCATGAAAAACAAGGTTGGCTATTTGAATCAAACTATAATGTATGTAAACATGAAAATGAAATAATTAAGATAGAAATTCAAGCAAAGTCATTTATGAGTAAAAAGCGATAGCACATAATGAATCAAACTCCAAAGCCTAAAATCTCACTTGGGTACAATTAGTACCAAAAGTTTGTTGAAAATAATGTAGGCTGAAGTTCAAGAGGGGGTGAATTGAACTATGAATTCTTTTAAAAAAAATTTAAAGAGAGAATTATAATCTTGATTAATCAATAAATTGTAAAATCAATTCAACACAAATCAAGTGAAACAATCAATTAAAATTGAAAACAACTCACTGAAAATATGATTTTGTAAATTTTTGTAATCTATCACAGTAAAACAATCAATTGAAATTCAGAAACAATTGATTGAAATTTCTTAACACTCAGAATATAAGAAAATAACATATTGATTTCAATAAACAATAAGCTAAATTTTTCAGCAATACTTAGCTAAATTTCTAAATATTCAGATAAGGAAAACTATTGATTTAAATGACAAATCAATTGATTGCAAGATTGCAAACAAAACCCTATGTAGTACCCCATTGCACAACTGTAGAATCCATTGCAAATCCCACCTGGAAACCCTATCTAGATGAAACACCAACACCAAATACACCTAAAAACCATATATAGAGTCTTGATCAGATGTTTATCAAGAGATTGTGCCTAATTAAGCTTGTTTGGGCCTCCAAACAAACTTTTGGTCCAAGTTTAAAATTGAGGAAGATCACTCTAGAGATTTTGAAGCTTCAAGATTACAAGACCTCTATCTGTAGAAATTGTATAGAGTAGTGTAGAATTTATTTTAAGCTTTGTATTTTGGGCCAAATAGTATAGGGTTTTGGGCCTTGAAGCCCATAAGAAACAATGGACGGTCACATAGGCAATTTTTATTCAAATGGTGACTTTTCCTTTTGTCGCAACCACAATCACGACGGAACGATCAAAAAATTATTTTTTTAAAAAAATTATTTTTTAAAGATTGGAGTCGCCACCATAGTTTATTATGGAAAACTATAGAAAAAGCAAAGATAAAATGTCTACAAACTATATTCAAGATTCAGGAATCGGCTACTTATGGAGAATGTATTAACATCTCACAATGTCCGTCTTAAGACGGTATCCTTAATCAAATAAATAGAAATAAATGTGGCTTTGCAAAAATGTCATTTTTCTCAAATAATAACTATAATAATAAAGGCAAATGAAATAGAAAGACAAACAAAAAATAAATAAAGAAAAATAGTAATAAACATAATATAAATAAATAACGATTATTTAAATAAAGATAACAAGCAAAAATAAGACAAATAAACATATATTTTTTTCTTTTTTTAACCGACAACCTATTTTTACAAAAGAAAACGTAGTTCCAATTTTGAAAGTTAGATTTGTGTTTGATATTTTTAAAATTTTTATAGTTCTATTATTTTTTTTGAAACTGTTTTATATATTTTATTTTTTAAAAACCGTTTTATATTTAATTTCAAAACTGTTTTATTTTTTTTAAACTGTTTTTATTTTTATTTTAAACTGTTTTGTATTTTTAATTTTTAAAACTGTTTTATATTTTTTTAATTTTTTAAAACTGTTTTTATACTGTTTTACAGACTTTTAATTTTTTAAAACTGTTTTGTTTTATTTTAAAAACTGTTTTATATATTTTTATTTAAAACTGTTTTGTATTTTTTAATTTTTTAAAACTGTGTTATATTTAAAAAAAACTGTTTTATTTCATATATATATATATATATATATATATATTGAAACTGTTTTACATTGTTATGTTTTACATTATTATTTCGTAAATTTCACAAGAGTGATTATTTATAAATTTGATTGAAAATAAATTACAACTAAAATAAGAAAATAAAGAAGAAAATAAAACAATAAATATACAATTAGTAATTATTGGTGATAAGTAAAATATTAAAAGAAATGTAACTAAAAACTTAATGAAATTATTATTTTTTTATTTACGTAGTATGGATAAAGTCCAATACCAATAAAAAAATACTGAAATGACTATCAATAAGTAAATATGTTAGATTTGGGCCACGGGTTTTGAAACCAACGTGCTGAATGCTTCCTTTAATTTTTTTATATTATGGTAGTGGTGACGGGGTATTTGGGAGGATAACGGAATGATTGTTGAGCACAGTTGATGTAGCTGGGGATATTGCTTTTCTTCAAACATAATCTTATTTCAATTAGATGTCTTTTTATGTTTTTTGAACATACTAGTTGTGGTTTAACACCCACGGATCTGCTTATGGCAGAGATTATATCATTACTTTTATACTTAAGACCACGTAATATACCTGCATCATCAAGTATTGCTTTAAGATCATTTCTTCCATAAATATCTAATGCCAACCTGAAGAATCTCCCACTGGCGATCCCAAAACTCAGTCTTCTCCCAAGTAGTTTGGCCAATCTCGTTCGAGCTGACTTCTTATTCCTGTGATCTAATAAAATAAATAATAAAAAGTATAATCTCTCCAATATCATATCAAAATATTTTTGTATTAAAAGATCTAAATGGAAACCTTACCTCGTCTTCACTTAGTTTTTCAGTAAGAGTACATTGTCGCCAAGTTTGTGCAATGGTCCAGTAATTAAATCTTTTAGCAGATAAGAAAGATACTACAAAGAAAAATATGATATTGTCCATTGTGAATGAATGTTTATGAAGAATGAATTGGCTACGAACTCTATTTATACTAATTTTAACTTACTAAACTTTTAAAACTTCGTATTAAAATACCTTAGACATATCATGAATGTCTATAAAGATCCTAATCATAACTATAATTTAAACATAGCACATGGATCTCTTGTTTACATGGATCTCTTGTTCTTTGTAAAAAGTGATATAATACACGTGCCTTGTTCTTTGCAGAAAGTAAAATAAGTCGTATCTCTACTCCAATTGATTTTCCTTGTTCAAGATTTTTGGGTTTATTATAATTTGAAGTTTCTCATTCTATTTCCAATTTAAAGATTTTCAGATTTATTACAAATTAAGGATTCAAGTTTTATTTTCTCTACTTAAGAATTATGATTTTATTTTCAATTTGAAGATACATATTCTACTCCAACACTATATATATTCACCCACATATAGAACAAATGACACAATTCATTCATTTTTTTCTCTTTCTTGTCACACACATAAAAAACATGCATTCACATATTATCTTTCTCTATGTATCTCATCTTTAATTCCTATAACCCATCACCGAACAAGATTAGCCATTCAAAGGTCCCATCTAAATTCCTGGTGTAGACTAGAACAATCTTAACAGATCACAATCTTTTGTTGTTTGAGTTGTAGCCTGGAATCTTTTATAGGTGACTCTCCTCTTAAACAAAAACAATTTATAATAAAAGCTACTTAGAATCAAAGTAGAGACCAGAAGGTTATACAAGTATAATTCCATTAACATTTCTTCTCTTACTCAATCTCAATTTCAATGTCATTTAAAAAATAAATAAATATATGTTTTAAGAAAAAAAATATATTTTTCAATATCATTTTAGAAACATAAAACATGTTTAAAATATAAAAATATATTTTTCCTCAAAAATAAATAGTTTACACTATCAAATTTTCCAAATATTAAATTTTTAAAATTAAAAAATAAAAAATAAAAATATCAACAGACCAACAAACACATTTTTTATCTAAAACTATGTAAATCCTAGATAGAAACATGTAGGAGCAAGGTTAATCATTGTCAGGCTCAAAATAAAAAAAAATATTTTCTTTATTTTTACTTGCATTTTTATTTTTATTTTTTTGGAAAAATAAACATTCTAAAAAATCACGCTCGTTTTGTTTATTAAAGGTATCGTTTTAGGACGGATGTTGTAGGGTGCTAATATCCTCCCTACATGTAATCGAATCTCAGACGTTTTTTTGATTTCACAAACTATTTCTTTATCTTTAGTTTTTTCATAATAAACTTTGGTGGCGTCTCCTCTGTTTTTTTTTTTCTAAAGAGCAATCTTTTTCTATGATTTATATTATTTTTTGTTCACCATCTTCGTCATGATTTCGATTGCGACAATACCCAATGATGACTAGAAGGGATCAGAGTAACAACAAATACTAAAAGGTTTAGGGTCTTGATCCATTAAGTGATAGGTTGGTGTGTCAAATTCAAAGTAAAAGATGACACTAAGCATGAGGCTGTAGAATATGGAGGATATAACTAATTGAGGGAAGTTTGAAGTGATTTTTGCAAGAGACATATAGGCAGATACGTGTGAATACTTTCTATTTTAGTAAAGACCATACTTGTTGTCATATATTGTGATTTTAGCATACCTGGCTATTGAAATCTTCATTGAGCTAAGATATTATGCCTGTATTCACATTTCACCCATTACTTTGGTTTTTGTTTTGCTGGTGATATTTATAAGTTAAGTTGGAAGGATTTGGAAAAGGTATTATATTGAATGTGTGTCGGTTTTAGTCATGGAATGCTACATATCTTAGATCGATCGTAGTGAAAAGAATATTTCTTGGACTCTATGGCAAAATTTATAGTTGGAAGACATTAATGATACAAACTCAAAATCTAATAAAAGAGTCACATATCATCCTTGTATCCATGAACGACAATTGATTACTTGATAGAATTATGATATTTCTCAATCAAAATCTTCCTTATATCTCTTGCTAGACTTAAGAGTGACTCTATTAATGAGATAAAAGACTACAAACCAACCCTTAACCTCTCATTTTCCTTTTAACTTCTAAGCAAGTGATTTTCATTAAACCAACAACCCAAAAAATTAGAAAGTGTCACTAAAACCATCTTAATTTCAAACATTTTCGAATATTAAACAAATTAACAACTAATATAATTATATATATATATAATTATATCTCACAGTTACACCAAAATATAATTTCCTACCAATTAAATCTAATCCAATACCGCAACTATCATACTAAAAGATCAAAACCTAGCAATTATGTCCACGAACTACTCTTTAACCAATAGGAGGCCTGCATTACTTAAAGGTCAACTTATCGAATATTGTGATATTGGTCTGGTTGAAGTAGCGGACCATTCTAGTAGTGGGCTTGGGTTCTGTTGTAAGTTTATTAACTACATCCTGCTATGTGGGCCATCTGCTTGTAACGAAGGATGACAATTAGTAGAGTAAGTTGACCAAGTGCTTCATACTTTTTTACACACGGGTTGGAACATTTTAATTCATTTTTTCTAATAGAAAAACGCAGCCACCACTATAATTTGTAACACAAAAAGCCAATACAAGAACTTGAATTTCAAAGGGAACACAACACCCTACAATTTTACACGAAATTTCAGCATGAAGATCTCTAATGAAGCCACCCAATGCAGAATGCTAGCAACATTTTATTTAATAACTTGTGTCAATTGAGCTCAAAGTGAGACTTATAAATACTCTATTTGGAAGCAAGGATGGAAGCATATCGAGCTTTGAAAAAGCCCACAACTCTCTCTCTTTGGGGCAGGTTCTCTTTGACAACAGGATGGTTGGTGTATTCTTCACTCCATTTTGAAAGCTTTGGAAACTTCTTAGAGCTCAGCAGTTTCAACCCCACAGCCTCTTCAATCGCAGGGAGCCAGAAAGCTATGAAGCCTGCGGCTATGTCCACTAGGCCAATACTCTCTCCACCAAAGAACTTGTGGTTCAGTTCATCCTCGAGAAATTGAAGGGCATGAAGTGATTCCTCAGTGCCTTTCTCCCGTTCCTCCTCGTTTGCAGTAAATGCAGCCTTTGATATTGCTGGTAGACACTAGATTCAGAGAAAATTGAACATTCATATTAAGTCATAAACATTGACTATTGATGGATGCATTAATTAAAGGGATGACAAATCTTATGCAATGTTCTAAACAATTCAATAGCAATTATCACATATTTGTTTCAAAGACGTAGAAAACACTCCACATAGGATCGGCACGCCACTGAAGTTATGAATTTTGTTTTAGTGTTGAAATATAATCAGTATGCTGTTTTTATCCTTCCATTTTTTGCCTTTTGGGTTTCGCTATTTTCTAAAAGAATCTTATTATTTTGTTTTAGTGTTTTTATTATATTTATTTTTCCTTTTACAAATATTGATTTTATTCCATTTGATTTATTGTTTAAAAAATATTTTTATGGGGATTTAAAATAATTTGTTTACGTATTATAGGCAATGAAACGAAAACTAAATGTATTTAAGAAACTAAAATAAAATACTAAAAGCTAAAATAAAAATACTGAAATTAAAAGTCTACAAAAATAAAATAAAATATAACTATATTACTAAAATTACAATTATATTTAAATCTATATTTTCACTTTACTTATTTATTTTGAAAAGGAATACGTAATAAATATTTTTTCTTATGTTCTAAGGCTAATAGGTAATCATAATTTAAATAAGCATCTCCTCTGAATATTTCTAAAATATGTAAAACCTAATTTCATACCTTATTCACGAAAAGAAAATTGATATTAATTAACAAAGTAGATGCTAATTAGGAAATATCTTCAGATTTGCATTCGTAGATTTTTAAACTATAAGTATTAGTTTATCAACCTTGTTTTTTTAAAGTCGATTCTATGGAATATAATTAAGTTTACTAATTTTTAAACTATTTTTAGTTAAAGAAATTTAGTATAACACAAAAGTATTTTTAGTATTAATTTAATTAACACTAATTTAAATAAATAATAAAATAAATGTCAGTCTAATCAATGATAACTTAAATAAATAAAATTATTAAAATTAAATAAAATAAATGTCAATTAGATTAATACTAATCTTATTTATTTTAGTTAGTATCAAACAAACCAATCTTAATCCAATATTACATAAATATTTGTTTTTATTTTAAAAAAAAGTTAATATCAAGTTAGAGTAAACTAAACTAATTTTATTAATGTTATATTAAGAAATCCAAGAATAATAAAAATATTATTTATTAAAAAGTTAACATCACCTTTAACATTGACTAAGTCTATTCTATACACGTTATAATTAACATTAATTATGAATACATTTTATATAATATAAAATTAAATTGATATATAATTTTATTCTCTTTTAACTTTCAAAAGAAATTAACTTTTTGTGTTAACTAGAATCGACTTAATCGATTAAAATAATGTCCTATTTTAACGGACACTATTATTTTCAAGCTAAATTATGTTTATTTTATAATGATTTTTAAGCAAATCATGAAACTTACCCGAGAGATGTTCTAAGGATACAAAATCAGATTTCTTAAATACGGTTTTGTTATTCACACTATCGTGAATGACAAATTTGATACTGCAAAAAAATTTAGTAACAATAAAACTTTAATAACATACATCGTCTACAAGGTTTTAAAATGACGTAATTTTGATCTAATATTAAAAATATAATCTCATTCTTCAAAAATCAATATATTTCTAAGGATAAAATATATTAAAACTTATTATTAAATGTTATTATTGATATCTTACATATATAAGTACAATATTATTATCAACAGCTAGTAATTTATTTTTAAAATGTTGGATAATACGAACCAAAATTATTTAATTTAAATTTATTTTAAATGTGTTTGTATTCATTAATTTTTAATAGAAAATAAACTTGTAACGGAGCTTGAAGGAATTTTTTTTAAACCAAATCAAAATAAAATTTAAGGTAAGTTAATTAGTATTTTCTATAGACTCTAAGGAGTATTTATTTCTTGGAACACAACATCTTTTAATTATTTTAAACCTAATTGAATACTATAAAAGCTAAGTTAAGGCATAAAGAATGTCACTGCTTTGCAAAAATTAAAAATTAAAAAAAAAAAAAAAAAAAAAAAAAAAAAAAAAAAAAAAAAAAAAAAAAGACATAGAACAGTTATCATGAGTTACTTTTACCTTGTCATCAATAAACCTTGACCAGAATCGAGTCAGGGCTCTATCATAGGGCTGTTTTGGCAAGATGGGATGGTTCCCCCAAGTCTCATCAATGTATTCAAGGATCACAAGAGACTCAGCCAAAGGTCTTCCGTTGTGGACAAGCACAGGCACCTTCTTGTGAATAGGGTTGTATTTGAGAAGAAGATCACTCTTGTTTCTGAGATCTTCGTCGACGTAGGTGTAATGAACTCCCTTCAGTTCGAGGGCTATTTGGACCCTTCCAGCATAAGGGCTTCCCCTCACACCAAACAACTGAACTTCTCCATAGTTCTTGGCCATTGCAGGGTTACAACTTTTACCTCTATGCAACTGTGAATGTGACAGGAGCGTGCCACGCCCCTTAAAAAGGTTGAAACGGTTCGGTAAGGGTAACTAATTGAGGTTGGTAGAATTGGTGATGCAGAGGCCACCACGTCTTCCAATGCTATTTAAGCAAATAAAAATATATATATTTGAATAAATTTAAATGAGTGTAGATATTTATAGATATTTAAGGACAGAGTAAAGCAATTTTACACTATAATTTAATTATAAGTTACTATATACAATATACTTTTACGATAATTGTCTTAAAACTTATGGTAGCAATAATACATTATAACTACATAATAATATAAAATTTAACGCTATCTCATCTAATTACATAGCTATTCAAAATTTAATTTAATACTAAAGACCAAAATTAAAAATCAAATTTATAAGTTAACGAAGATTTAATACATGGCCAAAATAAATATGTTGAGATCAAATACATGTTTCAAAGAAAATGTCTTAACATATTTTGTATACTAATAAAGACTAATCCATATTGATAAAAGTTTGACTTTTGTTGAGGTCAGCTGAAACTTACCCTTTGTGGATCATTATTTTGTTTATAAGTTTTTTATTGAGCAGTCTTTTATCATGTTCTGTCTCTTAAAAAGGATTTGTTCTTAAATCTATAGAGTCTGTCTCATCATTTGTTTCATCTACAAAAAAAAGAAGACTAGATACATTAAAAATGGTATGAATTTCATTATTCATAAGGCAGAACTATTATATATGCATTATCATTAACATGCTGGAGGACTTAAAAGGAACGTCACCTCAAGAGTTGAGTTTGAACTTCCTTTTGTTTTATAAAATCGATCTTTTGAAAGGTAAAGCTAAACTCAATCCCTTCTTAAAAGATTAACTCTCTCTTCTCCTTATTGTTTTGTTATGTATATCTCATAGTTTGTTATTGTATTTGATTTCTAACCCTCTCATGCAATTTTCTAATAAAATCAGCTTGGGATGTAATATCCCAAAATTTATAGTATTTGAGATATAATAAATTTATAATATGATATTCTTTAGATAAAAGAATCAATTGTTAGAGGCATAAGAAGCTTTCTATAGATACTCAATATAAGGTGTAAATGATATATCTCATAAAGGTGGAATAAAGGTAATAGTTTGTTACTAATTTTTTCTATTTGGCATAAATTGAGTTTAAAACACAATTAATTGAAAGCAATTCTAGAAACATAAGTAATAAGACTCTTTGAATCATTTTGTCTATAATCTAACATAAGATGTCTGTGATATGTCTACCTTGTTACAAGTTGAATTTGTCTAGTATGATGGATTCATCTATTTTGTAGACCCTTTGATAAAACTTTTCTGACATGTTTTTCTAACGTCTAATCCTAATGTATCATCTAATCCATCTTATTCTTTGACTATTTATCATGACTACTTGTGAGGCCTTATGGCGTGATCGTCTGGAGATAATTATTCTACTGAAAGATCATCTATCATACTCATTCCAACTAATTCGCCTATTAGGTAAGAGTTTAGATAATTTAGTATGTTCTTAATAATATCCAGGAAAAGTGTATCTTGTTCTATATTGATTCGTCTATCACCGAGATAACTTCGTCCAACCTTTAGTTGATTATTTTCAAAGGAACATCAAAAAAATAAGCAAACTCCCGGAGAACAAAAATTTAATGAATACTCATGTTATACTTAGTAGCATTAGACTACTTAGTTAAATTCATTAATTGATAAATGAAAATGAATATAGTTTGTGGTGTCAAATAAATCAGTCTTAAAATGTAGTGTGTATTTCTTTTCCCTTTTTTCTTTTACTTTATATTATTAACATTTGCACTATTCTAAGCAAGAAACAAAATTGATTAGAAAACCTCTTTTTAAGTGAATCTGTTAAACTTAAAATTATATTTAACATGATATGTAATCCTGTTAGAAAAATTATTAAGAGATCGTCTCTCCATATGAAATATATTATGATTTTTAAGTATGAATCGATACTTTATAAAAAAAAAAATTTAAAAAATTAAAAATATAATTCAACTCTCTTTTTTTTTCTTATTTTTTTACAATATTATAAAAAAAATTATTATGCGACTAAATTTCAAAATAAATCATACAGAATTGTAGTAAGTATACCACCATCTACAATATGTCAGTTAATTTTATATTGATTATCAAGGTCTAATACAATATTTTTCCTTTACAGTAAATTTGTGATAGCATGTGCTTTTTCAGAATTCTAATTTTGATTTTGAAATTTTCTTATACGTAAAATCAACTTAAATTCGTATAGAATGTTAGGTAGATAAGAATAATGTTAGGTGATGGCATAAGAGACACATTAACTCTACGTGTGTTATATTCATTTTCTCATTACAATTTTATTCCCTGAAAATTTTATATGCCAACTCATTCCTTATGTTCGGTGAAGCCTAAAGTTGAAGTTTAAGTTATTTTCGATCACAGAGCAAAAACATGATTTTAAGGATAAAGTTGTGCTGTGAAAATATGATTAATTATTATAAGTTGTATTTAGAATGCATTACTTTCCGTTTTTATTTATTTTTCATTTTTAATTATTGCATATTTTTTACGACTTTTATTTTTTAGTTTTTTACTTTTTACTTTTGTTTTTTATTTGAGACAACCAATTTTTCTTTTAAAATATTTTTATTCATATAAAAACTAAAAGGAGAACAGAAATCCTAAAAGGTAAAAAAAAAAAAAAAACTTTAAAAAAATAATTTAATTTTATTTGATTAATCAAATTATTTAAAAAACATCTCAAAATCAAAAATATTGTCTTATGTACAAATTTTAAAAAGCACAAAAAAAATTAAAAATTCATTAATCAAATTATTAAAAATTATTTTATTTTTTTAAATAATAACTCAAAAAAACAGAAAAAATTAAAAAAGTGTAAGACGTCGTATGTTATTTTCTTTTATTTAAAAATAGTTTATTTTGATGTTCTCTAATAGTTTGATTAATGAATTTCTTAAATTTTTCTTATATAAACATATTTCTTTATTTTGAGATGTTTTTTAAATAATTTAATTAATGAAATAAAACTAGAATTAGATTTTTTTTAATTTTCTTTACTTATTAAAATTGTTTTTTGCTTTTTATTATTTGTATATAAAGATTTTTTATTACATAAGTCAATTAATAAAATTATATATATGAATTTTATTTATTATATATATATATATGAATATTTTGAAAAAATCTGATAATGTTTGAATATTTAAGTTTTAATTTAATTAAATTATAAAAAAATTACAAAAAATATGTTAGTCTCAAATAAAAAAATTAAATAATGAAATAAAGAAAAAGAGAAATTATAGATGTGAAATACGACTTTAATAAAAAGAAATCATGGATCTAAAGTACGACTTCTACAAAAAAAATTAAACACTAAATGCTGAAGTAAGAAGTCGCTCTATGTCTTTTACTATGTTCTCTGTTTGAAATAGGTCATGCACAGCTAATTGTGGAGAGCACAATATAGGATTAAACTTTATTTCATGCTAGGTGAGAAAGGGTGAGAAAGGAGAATAACTTGATCTGTAACTTATTAGTGAAAAATAACACCATTAATTATATTATAAATGTAATTAATTGTTGTTTTTATCCATTTTTGAAAGGGTCCACAGAATTAGTCTTTGAGAGGATAGATTTAAAAGGAATTGAGTGGATTGTATGTGGATAATGGGGTTGTTTGAATTGATGGATAGATGGTAACATTTGAAGGGATTTGAGAGAATTGGTTATGAAAGTTTGGAAATGATTTGATAAATGTTATAGATTTATTTTTATTTTTTAATTGATATATTTATGAAATTATGTAAAATAAGACGGTAAAAAATTGAAATAAATTGTATTAAATTGATTTTAATATAAAAAATATAGAAACTGAATCAAGATATTTTTCAGTAGGTTGATAATCAATTTAATAATTTTATATTTAAAATAAAACAATATTGTTTTTAAGATGAATAGAAAATATTTTCTCACCACAGTTTCATCTTAAATATTAAAACAAATAAGGACACAAAAATATATGTTTTTCTGATTTCCTTCAATTAACCATTAAGTAAACATGTTTTCCTCAATGAAAAAAAAAAAAGAATAAATAGAAAACAACATAACATGTATAATATACTTTTATTATTTTTTTCTAAAATATACTTAGTTTATAACATGCTACAATGCACATGACAAACCCTAAACTCACTTAAAGGGATATTTTTGTAAGTTCAAAAGTCATGACACACTTACAAGCAAGGTAGTTAAAATGGAGATTTTGAGTAGGATCGTGAAGAGTTCATAAAATCATAAAACGTAACACAAATCGTATATTTTACTTTTTTTAATATATAAATATATATAATAATAATAATACTTTTTTCAAAAAATAAATAAATAAGAGAAATGAAAAAAAGTATTTGAGGGATGATTCAACTTGGATATAAAACTATTTAAGTTTATATAGTCACATTTTTTTCTATTTTACTTAATGTATTACATGAAAAGTAATTAAGCAATTCAAAATATTAATTGAAGTGTTAGATATATTATGAAGGAGTAATAACAATGTAAAATCTATGTAAAAACATCTAGTGCCCAAATGAAATCCAAATTAAAGTCAGGAACCTTGTAAACACAAACAAAATATACACACATAACTAACCAATTCATCTGTTAATACTTCATCAAACTTAAGTCTACAAAATCAACTACTACTTTGACAATATTTAATAAAACTTAAGTTCATCTAATATAAATCACTCACATTAAAATGAAAATTAAAGGAATCTTCATTAGTTTTATCTCCTTTATGAAACACATCAATAAGAACATTCTCCTACATTCTCATCCTCTAAAGTTGGAATGGCAAAAACATCATCATCTTTCACACCACCTTGAACTTGACCTTCTACAATCTCCATTTGAATTAAGAGTATCATTTAAATCTATATTGCCTTGTGGAGTGTGATTTTTTTTCTGGCTAATAAGGAGAAGTCCAAGAAAATCTTGTCAGTGTATGCTCTAATGACTTTGGTATGTGTGAGTGTAAAGGGAGGTTTTAGAATTAAGAGATGGTTAAAATGCCTTAATTAAATGAATTTAGTTTTATTTTAACTAAAATTAGAATGAAACCAAGAAAGAGTGAAGAGACACTTTTCATTTGCCTTAATTAAATTAATTTAGTTTTATTTTAATTAGATTTGAAATAAAATTCAATCAAGCAATAAGAATGAGGAGTCAACTCCAAAGACTCTTCACTTGACTTAATTAAATTAATTTTGACTTAATTAAATTTATTTTATTTTATTTTAATTGAATTTGGAATGAAATGCAAAAGAAGTCTGTAAAACCTCTTCATTTGAAATCAGATTTCTTCATATCAAAGGAAGAGAAGCTAAAAAGACTTTTCATTTGAAATGGGGTTAGAATGAGGAGTAAAGTGAATAGACTCTTTAATTTTTTTTTAAATTTTAATTGCATTAATGCATTAATTTTAATTGGGTGGTGTTAGGTGACAACACTTATCACATGTAAGAATTTAATTGCATTAATTTTGAATAAAATTAGACTGGTGAACAGTTTGATACACGAAAAACACGATTACACATTTTTACAATTTACAATTCGATACGATCTTGCTGTACAACGATCCTGTGTGAAATTTTGAACCCCACAGAGCATGTAAAATTGTACAGTCTTACTACAATGCTTACAAGGATATTTCATAATTTTCACCTCATTTATGAGGGCTATTTGGTAATTTCAAGTTTCTTCCCTTCAAATCCCTGCACATGATGGAAGATGTCATCTTGCAAATCCCTCTTCATCCATCCTCTCAAATTAAGTCAATCAAACCGCATTCATCCCCCAAATCCATCTTTTTCAACAGTAAATCCTCTCAAATCAATCAATTCAACCAAACAGATACTCAATCTTTGTCTTCTCTGGCAGGTAGAGATATAATTAATAAATTAAAACTTAATTCAAATGGTATAGTTTTGATGTGATTGATTAATATTCTCATATGTTCAAAGTGACCGATGTCAGGGTGGTTAAGTAGTTGTGCTCAGAGGAGAAAATATCATTGTATTAATTGTTGTGTCAGAAGTGTTTGGTTTGTACCTAACAAGGACATCCTCAGGGTGGTTAAGTAGTTGTGCTCAGAGAAGAAAATATCATTATATTAATTATTATGTCAGAAGTGTTTGGTTTGTATCTAACAAGGACATCTCGACCACAGTGTAGTACAGTTGTCCCTGGGGACCATGACACAACATGAACTTCCAGTAACAATTATTTGAAAGAAAAATTGACACTTTCTTTAATTAGTTATGTGATTGTTTATGGGCTAAGTAATTTTGGCTTTATTTGTACAATTACATTTTAAAATATTATTTATATCATTTATTGATTATCAAATATATAATTAATTATATGTCTTTTTTAATTTTTAGTTTTAATTTTTTTAATTTTTAGTTTTTTAGTCTTTTAGTTTTTTAATTTTAAAATTTTTTAATTTTCTTTTCTATCATCTTGTAAAGGATAAATGAGTTGAGCAAGGAAGAAAAAGTGTAAGATTTTTTCTTTCCCATACCAAGTGTTATGAATGTCAACTAAAGAGAATAGGACTAGAATGATAAGTAATCTCTTTTTATGGGTATTGTTTGAATATATCTTGATTTTGATTGAAATTTTTTGTATTGACTCGGTATAAGTATGGCCAATACCTTATTTTTTATTTTTTAATTTGGGATGAGAATGATGATAAGTAATCATAATTATTAGGTGACCTAAAAATCTTATATTCATTGTTTATCTATTTTCTTAGGTTTGTTTGTTCAGGAAACTCTCATATCTTTCTTTTGCCATTCAATCTGCATTCTTTCTCTAACTATTTTTCAACTTATTCAATATTCACTAAGTTCACTCACATATTTTAAGATGCATTCTCCCTTATAAACAATATTGATTACATATTGTATGAATTCATTCAAATGATATATTACATTCACAAAATACAATTTTGCTAAATCAATTAGTTTTATTGACTCATTTGATTATTTTTATTTTTTTTAATATTTTTTTTAATATTTTCTCATAAGAAGATCTTAGTCTCTTAATTTCAAATGCTCAATTGCAGAAACCATTAGAATATGTGTAATTTTTTTATATTGAATTCCTGATAATATCTTATTTCCTTTTACTCTCTTATATTATTTTTTTTTAAAAATAAATTATCTAATTAATATTTAAAATAATAAAAGACACATGTATAACTATACCCTTACATGATGAAAATGAAGATGAGATAAAAATTTTATATTCAGTAAATATTATATTATTTTAAAATTACTCTTAATTTTTTTTTAAACTATTCACCTTTCTCTTTATTTATATCTCACCTAGTTAATTAATTGTTGAAAACAAATAATATTTATATAATTTATAACTCCCATAATCTCTAATTCTAATAAGAAAGAAAAAAAAATCTCATAATTTGGATTATATGTCATTTATTTTCAGTGATTTCAATAATTAATTAAGTGTTATAAGATGGATTTCAAAATTGAAAAAAGAAAAAAAAAAGAATAAAATAGGTGTATTATTATTAAAGGAAATATTATATTTATTGATTAAATACAACTCAAACATACCACTTAAAAGTTAAAAATATTTAAGTCATAGTTTACAAATATTTAACTAATAAAACTAAGTATCAATAAGGATAAAAAGTGAATGAACAACCAATAATTAATAAGATTTAATTAAAACCTAAATCTCCACTAGAGAGCTGTCATTTTCTTTTTGCTATAGGTATTTTAAATAAGCCAAATAATTAGTAAGATTTAATTAAAACCTAAATTTTCACTAGAAAGCTCATTTTTTTCCTTGATATAGGTATTTTAAAAAAGCCAAATAATTAATAAGATTTAATGAAAACCTAAATTCAGTGGAGAGCTCACATTTTTTCTTGGTATAGGTTTTCTAAATAAGCCCAATAAATTTTCAACTTATCTACTACTTATAACAAAGATGACTTATTATCACCACTAGTAAATATCATATTTAGAATCCACAAGATACAAGAAAATAACAATTTATTGAATTTGATATTTCAATAAAACAAACTCATACATGCTGTAAAAGTGAGATATGATATTTAAAGATTAAAATGTTGTTCATTTTCTCTTGAAATCTAAAAGTAGAGTACAAAGTTAACATGTTGTGAAAAAAAACATATAAAAAAGGGTCAAATAGTATTTTAAAATATTCGTTATCTTTTTATAAGTATCATTTGATATTATATTATAAGGCTAGTTGAATTCAAATTACAATATTTAATGAAATATTTTTACAAATTTAGTTTTAAAATTTTATTATGAAATAAAAATAAAAAAAAGAGATGAACATAAATGAAAAAATAATATAAAAATTAAAATAATTTTTCTGTTTTTCTCATATTTTTTTTATCCATCTTTTCATTTTATAATATAATGTTTATTCATTCATTTTAATTAATTGTAAACAGATAACATATAAAAATAAAAAGAAGAAGAGGTAAAAATTCATAAATTCATCTATGGCAATAAATTACATCAATTTCCTATTTTGAAAATGATCCAAATTGGTTTTAAATTAACATGTATATAAAATTATCAATGAAAAAATAATACATTGATTAATATAATATGAATACATAATTGTTAATATGAAATAAATATTTTCAAGAGAAATATATATATATATATATATATATATATATATTATTTTGTATTATAAAATATAGTTACCTAGTTCAGATCTTAATCTCAATATAGACATAAAAGAAGAATAGAAATTAAAATTTGTGTATAAAAGAAAATATTTTATTTATATTTAAAACAGTATTAAACTTAACTAATACAATGCGAAAATTATAAATATTCACAGATATTTAAATTATAGATGACCAATATTTATATTATGAAAAGGATTAATAACTGAGTAAGAGTAAAAGAAATCAATAATAATTCATAACATAAAATATTTTAAGAAAAATAATTAATATAATACACAATTAGAAAAATAATTAATAAAAGAATTATGAAAACAGAGAGGTAATTTGTCCAAAAACGTGTTATAAATAGAAATAAATAAAGTAGTTTTCACTTACATGAATGTGTAAATATTTATTTGGACAAGCTACTTTTTAGAAGAAGTAAAAATAAATAAAAAATAAAACATTTCTCTATAAACTAAAATTAGAATATGTATGAACCAATTTGCAATTATGTTTTAATTTTTAAAATATTTACTTTTAACTTGTATTATTGCTACAATTAAACTCTAGGTGAATACTATTCTTATCAAAATTCGGGCTGACCGCGTTCTGACTCAGCCTACACTCATTGGAGATACAAACTGCAAACATTAAAAAGAAGCGAAAACGAACAACATGCATTGCTTAAAAAAATAAATCAGATAACTCAGAATTCCAACACCAAAATCTGAGAACACTTTTCCATAGAGGGGAACCAAGTTTGATCTGAGTCTTTTCAAAAGGGATCAAAGGGAAGGACCCAAATTTGCATACGCAACCTTTGGTTCCTTTCCCAGCACAAAGGCAACACCATGGTAGCTGATTCTAAGTCCAAATCCGACCTCTCTTTCGGCAAAACCTTTGCCAGCAGTGCTTTCTCTGCATGTTTCGCCGAGGTGATAAACAACACTCCTTCTGGGTTTTTCTCTTTTTCATTTTCTGTTTCTGGGATTTTTTTCTTTTTCCATGATCTTATGAAAGGCACATCCTTTATGTTAATGGCATGTAGTTGTAGTAGTAATGAATCTGATTTGCATCCTCAGGTTGGTGGGTTTCTTATTGCTGATTGCTTTTTTTTTTGCTTTTGTTGTGTAACAAACCATGGTTGATGATAGATGATCAAGTAAATGTTTTTGTGAAATTGAAGTTCCATTGAATGATTTTGTGAAATTGATTTTTGGTTAAATGAGAATTTGAAGGGACTATGTTTTTGAAATTTTCATCTAAAAGAATTAAGCTTGTATTGTTAGTCAATGGTGGCCCGCTGGATTTTGACTGCGGTCAAATGTTCCTTCCTTGATGGCTTGCATGTCTGACAAAATGGTTGGATTCGACAGAGGGATAAAGTTTTTATGTTTTGTTATTAATGCAATTGAACGGAACAAGTTGGAATGGGCAGAAAAGAGAAGGAGTATAATAGTACTGTTTTTCTTCATGGTTTTGAAGACTAATAGTGGAATGGTGTTCAATTACCCTTGAGTTTGCTCCATTTCAGCATTCCACCTCTTGAATTTGTTTCCTTTCCATTCATTTTTAAACTCCTAAAGAAGGAACTTGTCTTTGTTCCGTCGTTCCAATTGTGGCATCCAAAGACAGTATTCATACCTAGCTGTTATGTGTTAGAAGTTTGGTAGCACAAATTACATAGTTTTAAAATTCAATAACTTTCTGAATTATCTCGTGTGTGAAACATCTTTTGCATTATTTTGAGGTTCACATGTCAACTGTTTTGTTGACATATGTTGATTTTGATCCTGAGTTGCTATCAAGATTGATTTGGCTTGTTATATATTAGGAACTCCTTTTTTAGTATGTTTTTTTGCGTTCTGTTCATTCCGTCGTCCTCTTCTTAGTGCTTTACAAAGTACTCAATTAATTGCAGTTATTTGCTGAAATTTTTCAATAAATTCCTGTAATTGAAATAGGTGTGTACTATTCCCTTGGACACTGCCAAAGTTAGGCTTCAGCTTCAAAAACAAGCTGCAGCTGGTGATGTGATCTCCTTACCCAAATATAAGGGTATGCTGGGAACAGTTGGTACCATTGCGAGGGAAGAAGGTCTTTCAGCACTCTGGAAGGGAATTGTGCCAGGGTTACACCGTCAGTGTGTGTACGGAGGTTTAAGAATTGGATTATATGATCCTGTGAGTTTTGAATCTCAGTCGCTGAAATTTGTTTGCTTGTTTTAGTTTATATCTATGTTTTGTTGTGTTATCTTAGGTTGTATGGCTTGTTTACAGGTTAAGTCTTTGTATGTGGGGAAGGACCATGTTGGAGATGTTCCATTGTCAAAGAAAATTCTTGCTGCATTCACAACTGGTAAAGCTCAATGCTGGAAATTGTGGGAATAATTTGTATAAGTGCTGTTTCATATATTATTTACTCTTTTAGCATGAATTTGTGTTATTCCTGTATAAATACTCATCATTATAACCCAATTATGAACTGAAGCAATTTTTCTTGGCAACAGGGGCAGTGGCAATTGCGGTGGCAAATCCAACTGATCTTGTCAAAGTTAGACTTCAAGCAGAAGGAAAACTACCTCCTGGTGTTCCCAGGCGCTACTCTGGATCTTTAAATGCTTATTCAACAATTGTGAGACAGGTCTGTGCTACCCAGAAGAGAAAAATCTATCTGGTTCATTTTACTTTGTCAATATTTCTGACCTAAATGGATATAACACACAGGAAGGAGTTGGGGCTCTTTGGACTGGGCTTGGCCCCAATATAGCAAGAAATGGTATCATCAATGCTGCTGAACTAGCCAGCTATGATCAAGTGAAACAGGTAATTTCGAAGTGACTGGAGGCTAACACTATGCAGCTAAATTTTCTCCTTCTCTAGTTTTGCTAATAACTAAGTTTTTTTTATGCAGACTATTTTGAAAATTCCAGGATTCACTGACAATGTTGTAACTCATCTCCTTGCTGGTCTTGGGGCAGGGTTTTTCGCTGTCTGTGTTGGCTCCCCAGTGGATGTGGTAATGTTTTAGAGTCTACCAATGAATATCTGTAATTGTTTTGGTTTTCTATTTTTAGTGCGTCCACATTTTATATGTGGTGGTTAATAGTTGTTTCAATTTTTGTATGAATTTGGCACTTGGTATTCCATGTTCCACCAAGACGAACCATAAATCCCTGGATGATTAGAATATGGTAGAAGTAGTAAACTTTTAAAGCTTATTTGGAATTTGTTGACAGCTGATCTTTTTAAGGTCCACAAATTTTCAATTTGGTTGTGAGGTGATCAAGTGAGCTTCTTTCATGCATGTGTATGCTTATCGGTTGTATTAATTTTGTTGTCCTGTCTTCATTCTGGTGTTTGTGCAGGTTAAGTCTAGAATGATGGGAGATTCTAGTTACAAGAACACCCTTGATTGTTTTATCAAAACATTGAAGAATGATGTAAGTTGCTTTCTACTGTTTACTTTACCACTTCTAGTTATCTCACATATATTAAGGCATTCTCATTTCTTACCCTACCTTGTATGCTCTCAAACCTCATTGATTTGCTTCATTAGAATGTAACATAATCTTCTTTTCCTTTCTCTCTCGATGTTGGGGTGTATGTGTTTTTTAGCCTTAAATTTGGTCAAACAAGGAGTTGCATTATAGGCGTTTCCTTCATCAAAACTGGTATGCCTATGTAATCTGATGTTTTTTTTCCCTTTTCCAGGGACTCATGGCCTTTTATAAAGGGTTCCTCCCAAATTTTGGACGGCTAGGATCTTGGAATGTGATCATGTTTCTAACCTTAGAACAGGTACAAGTTGTTCTTCTTATTATTCTTTTCTAGAAGTGTTTTTATAGAGATTTGTCCAAGTAGATTAATTGAGTTGAGCCTCTTACATGCACTCCCAAGATTGTTTATCTTCTATGTTCTAACTGTTGAATTTGTGTATACTTGCTCACTTATTCCTTTTTTCTATGACAGACTAAAAAGTTCGTCAAAAGTTTAGAGTGATCCTGAGTGAGTTAGTTACCTTGAGAATTTTCAAAGCAGGCTTATTGCAACTGCAAATGCAGTGGAAATTGTAGAAATAAAGCTTTCTCTTCATTCTGCAAACTGATGGGATGTGGGAATGCATTTTTCCCGGGAGGAATTTTTTTATGATAAGTGAGGATATGTTCTTCAGATACACTAGTAGTTTTTTCATATATTCTCTAGGATTGCATGCAGTTTCCATTCAATTATCTTTTAACTTATTATGAACCATGGTTGAACATGACAACTTTTTCGTTTCAAATTTGGTGGGGTTCAAGTCTCAGTACCAATATTCCATCCAATCATAGATTTAAACACAACGTAGCCCTCTAATATTGTCTTAAAATGGTGGCTATTATTATAGTAGAATCAAATTTTACGCAATTGATGCAGGAACTTTGTTTTCTGTTTGCAAGGCAAAATATTAGAGCACCTCTAATAGCAGTGTGTATGATTCTTAAACTTCAGCAACTAGAAAATAATATTGGAGCAAATGATTCTTTTTATAAAAGTTGCATACACAAGCAACTACAATCAAGATTGCTTAAAAATATTTTCAGGTAAAAAACAGGTTTTTGTACGAGTAGAGAAACAAAATGGTTTTTATTAAAAGTATGCGAAGAACTTCTATTTTTCGTGGCATTGCAGTATGATGAGGCGATATTTTATCATATTTGTTATCTGTCAATGTTTCACATGAATGATTAGAATGATAGTTCCTGTAAAGTCAAACCTTTTATGCCACTGTTATCTTCCATTGCGCCTCTTGAAAACGCGTCTTCTTAAAACATTTGTTATCAACATTTTTTATTTTTTAAGAACATAAAACAGAAAGGAAACTGAAAATATGTTTGCTGGAAGATTAGAAAACATTAATGTAGTTTAAAATATGTTTTTGAAAAACACACTAAAATCTTTTTTTTATTTTCTATTATTTTCTATGCACTCCCATCAAGATTAATCAGTGATTTTTTTTCTCATTATTTATTATGAGTGATCTTTATCATTGACTTTGGGGCTATAATGATAAGCCAAACAAGAAATTGAAATTAAAAATGAAAATAAAAACTAAAGGCAACCAAATTTTTGAAATTTTAACAGATTGAAAATAAAAACTATGTTCTAAAAGTAAAAGGAATGTATAAAAGTAGAAAATATTTTTGTAAATCAATGCCTACAAAATAGGAAATATTGATACACCAAGTCAGGAATTGATTCCTTTGTTTTAAATCAAAAGCGATTTCTCATTCTTGAAGGATAACTTTTACTTTCTCTTGCCTAATTTTCACTTACGTAAACTACTCTTATTCCTTTAATTTATATATAAAAAAAAGTAATCGAGTTTTATCCTACAAAATAACCTTGAAATAATATCGCTTATACGTAATTATGTTTGCAATTGCTACCACATAAGTTTATCTCCTCAATAAATGTTTTTACACATATTTGGTTGATTTCTCTTGCCGCTAATCCTCGCATAAGTCTCATACCTCTTCAAGAAATAAAAAAATGTGTGTATTGCAAAAGTCTCACGAAGTATAATCTATAATAATTTTATTCCGTGATATGCGGGTCTGAATTTATATCACTTTAACTATTAAAAACCGGTAGTGATATTGGGTGCAAAGAGAAAGTTGAAAATTTTGTAGTGACATTCTCTCTCTTCTTGTGAGTCTCTGTTTCTTAATCTCTCTCTACCGTTGTTACTTTCTCGTCGTTCGTTCTTGTTTGTAGTGAGAGTTTCGTTTGTGGTGACATGATTTGTTGTTTATGTCTCTCAATATGTGTTAGTCGAGGGTTTTTTAGTTTTTTTTCCGTTCTCCTTCTCTGTTCATTCGTTTGTGGTAAGAGCTTTGTAATGTTAACATATTGTCGTCTGTGTTGGGTGGCATGAAAAGGGTAATTATTTGGTTGTTAAGGTTTAATGTAAAAATGAAAAGAAAATATATTGCATTGTATGTTAGTTATTTTGGTAGTGTGTTTATATTTTGTTTCGATGGAAATAAGTCTTATTATTACTAATAATAATAATAATAATAATAATAATTTTAAAAAAATATATTAAATATAATAATAATATTTTTAATCATATAATTTAATAATAATATTAATATCATAAATAATAATATGAATATTAATAATAATATTGATTATAATAATATTATTAATAATAATTCTAAAATAATAATAATGATATTAATAAATATAATATCTAAAGCAATAGTAATAATATAATATTAATATTATTCTTATCAACAATTTTAATATTTATATTAAAATAATAATATTAGTAATTATATTATTATTATAATTAATCATATTAATAAATAGTAATAATATTAAAAGTAATAATAATGTTAATAATAATTATTATAATTTTAATAAAATTAATTATTAATATTATCTATAGAAAAATTCGTAAGTAATTACATACGAATTTGGATTCGTATGTAAAATTCATATGTAACAAATTCGTATGTAAAATATCCGTATTTGAAATCCGTAAATAACATACAAATTTAAATTCGTATGTAATTACATACGGATTTAAATATGTAGATAATAAATCCGTACATAAAATTCGTATGTAATAAATTTTTATATAAATATGTAATGCTAAATTCATTTACGGATAAAAATCTATATGTAAATAAATCAAGAATTTTTATAATGTCAAATTAATAAGAATTAGAGAAGTTTTAAAAATATTAATATATATATATATATATATATAAGGGAGAGTTAAATAAGTATTTTCGTTTGAGATCGAACACATTATAGACTTCGAAACTTAAATTAAAATACTCGGAAGTAGTCGAGATGGATTAGTTATTAAGTGTTTTCCATATTAAGTTGGTTAGAACCACATATGTTATGTATATTCAAGAGTTTTACTTGAATTGTAGATGTATTATGCGATTATCTAATATGTGAGTAGTATATCTTCAAATGTTGTGAAATTATGCAAATATCTCGTAAGTGGATAATGTATTTGTGAAGTATTACAAAATCGGTACTACAACATTCAATAGAATAAAGTGTATTTTTAATATTTATAATAAGTACTTAATTCAAAATACTATATAAATATAAAACGTATGTATGTATGCTTCTAGAATGTACTGGACATTTGGGGGGCATATAGATATGACTTGCACAAATAGAGCAATAACTTCTCCAAATATAAATTCGGGCAAGTGGCCATATTAAAGCGTTTCATAAGTCCACCCATGGTTGTCGATAAATTCCGGCCCGTGAGAGCTTCTTCCTGCACCTTTATAATATCAATCTGTACCTCCATACTTTGTTTTTTTCTTTTTTTTTTATTTCAAAATTAACTTTGGTAAAAAGACAAAAATATCTCTTTGGTAAAAATTAAGATTTTTGAATTATAATTTGAAAGTCATTTAAAATTGATTGAGTTTTGGATTCAATAATCGCAAATCTTAACAAAAAAAATTAAACTTTTGGAATTTAAATCTGGAAGTCAAAACCAATTTCATATGACTTTCGGATTGTAAATTTCAGAAATCATTTGAAATTGGTTTTAGCTTTTGGATTTTAGACTTCGAAAATTAGGTGTTGTTTTTCAGCTTAAAGATAATTGTTTCCGTTACGATACAAAATGTTTTCAGCATTTAAAAAATTTTCAAAATACTAATAATATCCTTGTTATTTTATATATTAAATAATTTTTCTTCTTCTCACATTACAGAAACATTTCTCTTATATTTCTTTTTGAACAATAATAAAAATAATGTTGGATGTTGTTAAGATATTTATAATAATTTAAAAAATTTAGTTTAACACATTATTTTTAAATATTTAGTTTTATGATAACTAATTCAATGTTGCTTAAAAAATTTAGATATTTCTAATATTTATTAAATTTTTTTATTATTTATCAAGAAAGTTTGTTAATATTTATGAGAGAAGTTAAAAGTTTTTACTTGATTGTATAATTGTGTACGTGACTTAGTATGAGAAAGAAAAAAAGTCATTTAATAACTAAATTTTAAAATAAAAGTAATGAGGAGATTGTTGGCATACTGAGAATTTATTAAGTGCATGAAGCAATATGTATCGTGCAGGAAGTAACTGCCCAGCTTAAACTACGCACCTTCAATCTAAAAGTTATATAAATTGATTTTTATTTCTAGATTGTACAATCCGAAAGTTATATGAAATTTATTTTCATTTCCGGACTGCACAATCTGAAAATTATTTTGTAAAAATTTTTACTTTCGAATTATACAATCCAAAAGCTTATAAAAATATGAAAATACACAAGAGCCATGCACACTTCACCCCATATTAACTGGCCGCAATTAGAAATTAAAAGGTGAAGGCAAGAAGGATGTAGAAAGAAGAAATTGAAAATGTGCATGGAAGAACGATGCAAGAAGAAGAAATTAAAAAAAAAAGTGCTGGGAAGAAGGATGGGGAAAAGAATTTGGAAATGTGTAAGGAAAAAGAAATTGAAAATGTACAGGGGAAAGGAAATTAAGAAAAAAAGGAAACTGGAAAACAATGCCGCAAAATGCAATGAAGGTGAAGGATAGTTTAAGTTTAAATTTTTAGGAGAAGAATAATTTTATCTTCTCAACTAGAACTAGCAGGTAGATATCATGGATGTGTTGTGAAAATAGCGTATTGCAAAATCTGGAAACGGGGTAAAGAACATTCGAACCCTAACTAGATTTGCGGAAATCTCTCCAGTAACCACCTCTATTCTAGAAACACTGGAACGTGGAACATTTTGAGGAGAAAATAGATGTCGTTTTGCATGCAAACATTGAACCCATTTCTTTCGCACATCAAGCTTTAATTTTTTCGAACATTGGAGGAATGTTGGAAGCAATTTGACACAATACGAACGTTGAGGATAGCGAGGGTAGCGAAAACAGTTCCCCATTTTTCGTTCCTCACACGTCACTCTTCAAAATTGCTCATGTTTCCATCTTCTATAAATAAGGGCTCTCACCTACTCCGAAAACACACACCTCAGATCCACCTCCTCACCTCTTCTCTTTTCTCTCTTTTTCTATTTTCTTCTCTAAATATCCTGGGTATTTTGCTCATAAAAGAGCAATACTTGTTAGTTCTGAGATCCTCGGTATTATCCGAGAAGTTCATGTTGTATCCTGGGGGATTTGTGCAATTTATCTCGGATAAGTCCTTAAGGAAAGTCATATTTCACACCTCCAGAATTGTATTTTAGTGTGTTTTCAGCCTTTTTTGAAACAATCTTAAGGACTTATGGCTGACGGTGTGGAAAACAACAATAACACTGCACCGGAGATGTCAAATGGTGCTTCCGGAATGTCAACCATCTTTTTGAAACCATTTTTGAATCTTTCAAAGATTGAAGTGTTCTCAAGTCAAAACTTCTGACGCTGGCAAGAACGTGTGTCTATTCTATTAGACATGTACAGAGTTGGCTCTACACTTATGACGTCCAGACCCGACTCCAGCTCTCCTGCGAAACAAATTGAAGATTGGATTCACGCAAATATGGTATGTCGTCACACCATGCTCAGTGCATTATCTAACGACTTATTCGATGTGTGTTGCTCCTAGAAGGAGCTAAAAGGAAATTTGGGATTCTCTTATCCTCAAATAAACTGCTGAAGATGTTGTCCGACAAAGATTCGTTATCGGAAAGTACTACCACCAGGAGATCATAGAGGACAAGGATATCAAGATTGAAATCAATGAATTTGTTCTACCTGATGAATTTGTTTCGAAACTTCTGATCGAGAAACGTTCGCAATCCTAGATAGACTACAAAAAACAATTGAAGCACAAGCATAGACAGATGTCATTACCAGACCTCATCACTCACATCATCATTGAAGGCACTAACCGGAAGGAATGTGCTGCTGCAAGAGCTAAAGCCTTATTTGCCAAAGCAAATATAATAGAAGACAGACCAGCTCCAAAAAGGTACGAGAAAAAACCTGATCACAAGAAAAAAAATAAATCTAATTTTTCCCGTCCTAGTGGACCTAAACCCACCTTCAAGAAGAAGGGAAACTGCTTTGTTTGTGGAAGGCCAGGTCGCCATGCACCTCAGTGCAGACACAGGGTCAAAAACAACAATCCTCCTAAAGTAAATATAGCCGAAGGGGAAGATACAATTTGTGCGGCCGTTTTACAAGTGAACCTTATGAGAAAATGGGTGGTAGACTCTGGGGGTACAGGGCATATATGTGCAAACAGAAATGTGTTTTCCTCTTACTCCAATGTAGGGGATGGAGAAGAACAAGTTTATCTTGGTGATTCTAGGACTACTTCTGTCTTAGGAAAAGGTAAAGTTCTTTTAAAGCTCACATCTGGGAAGACTTTGGCTTTAAGTGACGTGTTGCATGTGCCATCAATCAGAGTTAATTTGATCTCTGTAGCACTATTGGGAAAGGTAGGGGCCAAAGTGTCATTTAAATCTGATAAGATTGTGATGACAAAAAATAATGTGTTTTGTGTGGAAGGGATATTGTGATCAAGGTCTTTTTGTACTCAATGTTTCTGAGATTATTAATGAATCTGGATCTGTGTCTTCTACTTATATTATTGACTCTTATGATATTTTGCATGCTAGATTAGGACATGTAAATTCTTCGTATGTTATTAAATTGCAACAACTAAGATTAATTAAAATGCATGATAAACAAAGTAGGAAACATGATGTATGCGTAGAATAAAAAATTACAAAGAAAGTATGTCATTCTGTAAAACGTCAAACTGAGTTGTTAGGTTTAATTCATACCAATCTTGTTGATTTAAAACAAACCATGACTAGAGGTGGTAAAAATTATTTTGTAACTTTTGTAGATGATTATTCAAGATATACAAAAGTGTACTTAATAAAACATAAGGATGAAGCTTTTGATATGTTTCTTTCTTATAAGACAAAAGTTGAAAATCAATTAGATAAGAAAATTAAAAGGATTAGATCAGATAAAGGTGGTGAATATGTTTTATTTAACGATTATTGTGTTCATGAAGGTATTATTCATGAAGTAACCACCATATTCACCTGAATCCAATGGAGTAGTTAAAAGGAAAAATAGGACTATTAAAGAAATGATGAATGCTATGCTCATTAGTTCTAATGCTCCTGATAATCTTTGGGAAGAAGCTCTTCTTACAACATGTTTTTTTTGCAAAATAGAATACCATATAAGAAAACTGGCAAAACACCCTATGAGTAGTGGAAAGGTTTTCAACCTAATCTTAAATATGTAAGAGTGTGGGGGTGTTTAGCTAAAGTGATGTTACCTGATTTTAAGAAAAGGAAAATAGGTTCTAAAATTTCTGACTGTCTATTTTTAGGCTATGCTGAAGATAATGCTGCCTATAGGTTTCTTGTTCTTAATAATGAAATAATTGAATGTTGTCGCAACAGGGGTCACGATGGGGACGACGAACAAAATAAAATTATTTTTTTAAAAGAACAGAGGAGTTGCCACCATATTTTATATGGAAAAATAGGAAAATTGATAAAGCAAGTCTGTGAAAATCGGATTTTGGGTCCGGGAGTCGGTTACGTGTGGAGAAGGTATTAACACCCCTACAGCGCCTGTCCTATGACGGTACCTTTAATTAAATAAATAAAATGAGTGTAATTTTCAAAATGTTTATTTTCCCAAAAAATTAAACAAAAATGAAGATAAAAACAAACAAATTTTTTTTTTATTTTTTTGAAAGGGCCCGACAACGTTTGACCTTGCTCCTACGTATCTCCATCAAGAATGGAGAATCAGGGTTACGTAGTTCTTTGGATAAGATTGTTTATCGGGTTAATATTTTATTTGTGACATTTTTGTAATTAATTTGTTATATTTGATATTAAAATGATTTATTTTCAAAGTTTCATATTAAATATCGCGTGACGCATGTGACCATTTGATATTTAAGAAATATTAGGAATAATAATATTAAATATCGTATGACGCGTAAGGCCATTTGATATCTAGTATTATTAAAAAAATAATATTTCAAAATTTTATTTTCTAAAGTTTATATTAAACATCGTATGACGCATGCGGCCATTTGATATTTAAAAACTTTAGAATAATAATACTAAATATCGTATGATGCGTGTGGTCATTTGATATCTAACATCATTAGAAAATATAATATCCCAAAATTTTATTTTCAAAGTTTTATATTAAATATCGTATGACGCGTGCGGCCATTTGATATTTAACATTATTAGAAAATATATCCCAAAATTTTATTTCCAAAGTTTTATATTAAATATCGTGTGACGCGTGCGGCCATTTGATATTTAAAAAACATTTGGAATAATAATATTAAATATCGTATGACGTGTGTGGCCATTTGATATTTAACATTATTAGAAAATATAATATCCCAAAATTTTATTTCCAAAGTTTTATATTAAATATCGTATGACGCGTGCGGCCATTTGATATCTAACATTATTAGCAAATATAATATTCCAAAAATTTATTTATAAAGTTTTAGTATACCAATTTAATTTTTATTAAAATAATAAAAAAATAATAATTATAACACAATAAAATAAAAAAATAAAATATGAAAGATATAAACTTAAAATATGGGAGTACAAAAAAAAAGTTATAGTTTTGGGCTGGTCCCAAAGGCCCAAAATCATTTTTATTATTTTTTTTAAGCTGGTGGTGCAATGATAATGTGGAGGGTACGAATAGTTTTTATTATTTTTAGATTGGTGGTGCAATAGTAATGTGGAGGGTACGAATAGTTTATATTACTTCTTTTTGGTTGGTGGTGTGATGGTAATGTGGGGGTGCGAATAGAATGGTCCAACTCTTAAACCCTAAGCCACCACCACCTTAACCTTAAGCCACCATCACCTTTCTTCACCCATGATGAACCAAAAGCGGCGGCAGCGATGAGGAAGGAGGGTGGCGGCGGCACGATGCAATGGCAGCAGTACGGAAAAAATGGCGGTGACGGTGGAAGTCATTTTGGTGCTGTTTTGGAGTGGTTTTGGGTGCAATATTTTTTTTGGGCAAACATGATTGAATTTTGGTGGATTTTAGGGGTTGTTTTAGGTGTTTTGGATAGTGGAAAGTGGTGCAGTGAAGAGTTACAGTAAAAGATTATGGAAGAAGGCTTTCATGGATGAGAGAGAGTGTGACTGTACACTTATCATACATGAACCAAGCAACAACAAAACCATAAATCTTAAATGCATGCCAATTTTAAGTTCTGAAATCATACCTGAAACTTAATTCTTCAAAGTTTGATCTCTAAAAAAAAACTACTTCTCTTTTCTTTTAAAAAGGTGCTCCTTTCTCTTCTTTGGTTCTCTGTATTCTGCCCTTAATATCTCTTCCCCTTTATTTTTGTTTTTCTTCGTATCATTCGATAATTTATAATATCAATAATAGCAGTTATCATAGAAGTGGTTTACGGGGAAAAAGAATTGTGGAAAGTGGGGAGGAATGGTTTCTCCACTTATTTTTCTGTTATTATTATTTTTCATATTATTTTATTATTAAAAGAAAGTAGTTTAGAGGATTGACTCAGTCTCTTTTTTTTTGTTATTATTTTAAATATGTATTGAACTTGCAGATCAAGAAACGATTTGAAAGCAATCTCAATTTCTTTAATTATTATGTTTTTTTTTGTTTTTTTTTCTTATTTTTAAATTCTGTTGCTTTATTTTATATTTTTATTTTTTTGTTATTTTTGTTTTTTTATTATTAATTGTTATTTTAATTTGTAAAAATTAATGAATAAGTCAAACCTCTCTCCTTTTTATATTATTTTTTCGTTTTTAAAATAAATCTATAACTAATCAACTACATTTTATTCTTTTATTATTATTTTTGTTTTGTAAAATTTTTATTCTAATTAATATTTATCCGGACGAAATAAGGTGTTGACAAACGTAATATTATAGTAGAAACAAAAAATGTTGAGTTTTTTGAACATATCTTTCTTTCCTTTAAAGGTTATTGATACTTCTAAACAATCTATAGACATGGTTAGTGATACAATGTGTAAGGATTTGATGAGAATTAAAAGACAGATAAAGGAAACTTCCTATGGAGATGATTTTTATACTTATCTTGTTGGAAATGAACCATTAAGTTTTTCAGAAGCTATTAGTGCTCCTGATGCAAAGCATTGGGACAAGGCCATTAGGGCTGAAATTAATTCAATTAAGAAAAATAACACTTGGACTTTAGTAGATTTGCCTAAAGGAGCAAAACCTATTGGTTGTAAGTGAATCTTCAAGAAAAAGTATCATCCTGATGGATCGATAGAAAAGTATAAGGCAAGATTAGTAGCAAAAGGCATAAATTATTTTGATACTTTTACTCTAGTTACCAGGATTTCTTCTATTCGAGTGTTGCTAGCTCTAGCATCTATCCACAAGTTAGTTATTCTTCAAATAGATGTTAAGATAGCCTTTTTGAATGGTGAACTAGTGGAAGAAATTTATATGACTCAACCTGAAGGATGTGTAGCTCCTGGCCAAGAAGAAAAGGTATGCAAACTTTTAAAATCTTTGTATGGGCTTAAACAAACACCAAAACAATGACATGAAAAACTTGATAATGTTTTACTATGTGATGGTTTTTCTACTAATGATTTTGATAAATGTGTGTACACTAAATCTGAAAATGGTGAATGTGTCATTATATGCTTATATGTGGATGACATGCTTATTTTTGGTACATGCATTGATATAGTTTCTAAAACAAAAGTGTTTCTTGAATTAAGTTTGAAATGAAAGACATGGGTAAAGCAAGTGTGATTCTAGGAGTTAAAGTCATAAGGAAGAGAGATAGTATATTACTATTTCAAGAGCAATATACTGAGAAACTTCTTAGAAAGTTTGGCTATTATGATTTTAAATTAGTAAGCACCCCTTATGATGCTAACTCTCAATTAAAGAAAAACAGAAGAGATTATATTTCTCAATCTCAGTATGCCCAGATAATTGGGAGTTTATTGCACTTAATGAGCTTTTCAAGACTAGACATTGCTTATGCAGTAAGTAAACTGAGCATGTATACTCAATGTCCTAATCAGGATCATTGGGATGCACTTGCAAGACTTATGAAATATTTAAAAGGTACAATGGACTATGCCATTGAATATAGTGGATTTCCCGCTATGCTAGAAGGGTACAATGATGCTAATTGGATCTCTAATTCAGATGAGACAAAATTCACTAGTGGTTATGTATTTACACTTAGTGGTGGTGCAATTACATGGAGATCAGCCAGACAAACCATTATTGCTAGATCAACAATAAAATCAGAGTTTGTTGCTCTTGAAATGGCTGGAAGTGAAGCTGAGTGGTTGAAAAACTTCTTAGCAAACATTTTGTTAGGAATGAAACCAACCCCATCTGTATTAATACATTGTGATTGTCAATCGGAAATAGTTATAGCTAAAAACAAAACTTACAATGGAAAGAATAGACATATACAATTGAGACATAATTTGGTAAAGAAGTTGTTAAAGAGGGAAACAATTTCCATTGATTATGTTAAGTCAGAATGAAATTTGGCCCATCCTCTGACAAAACCTCTAGGGAGGAACATGATTTTACAAACATCGAGGGGAATGGGACTCAAGCCACTTGCAAACAAACAAGTGATGGAAACCCAACCTTTGTGATTGGAGATCCCATGAATATGATTCATATGGGTAAAAACAAGTCACTTGTTAGTTCTGCTAGCACAAAGTTGATTTAAAATTAATTTGTCCATTCTTATGGTGTGTGAAGGTGCTAGATACTACATTATTGAAAAGGTAAACTTTGTCGTTAAAATTCATGTGGAGTACGAATTTTAGCTTGTAACAAAGTTTTTAATGATTTTCATATCCCTTATGGGTGGTGTATTCTTTGCAACATATACTTGATGAAATCACCTATATGAGTGTCAAGTGGGGCTGCTTGCATGAGATCTTGGCAAGATATCTAAAACACTCATGAATATCGGGCACTCGCATGGCCTGTTAGGTGCAACACAACATAACTGCAACAATTGTGGGGGTGTATTGTGATTGATAAACCTCTAACACATACTAAGTGTCTTGGTTCATATAGCTTGCTATACCAACTACACTGTGTGTTAAGTTCATTGATCTAGGATTGGTTCATATAGCTTGCTATACCAGCTCTAATGCATTACATCTTATGAGACCCAGGATTTATTTATTTATTTTCTTTATTCTTTAAACATTTTGCAATATGTGGGGGATTGTTATGAACATAGGATATTGCAAAATCTAGAAAAGGGGGTAAAGAACGTTTGAACCCTAACCAGATTTGCGGAAATCTCTCCAACAACCACATCTATTCTAGAAACACTGGTACGTGGAACATTTTGAGGAGAAAACAGATGTCGTTTTTGTAGTCAAATGTTGAACCCATTTCTTCCGCACATCAAGCTTCCATTTTTTCGAACGTTGGAGGCAGTTTGACTCAATACAAACGTTGAGGATAGCGAGGGCTGCAGAAGCAGTTTCCCATTTTTCGTTCCTCACACGTCACTCTTCAAAACTGCTTATGTTTCCATCCTTTACAAATAAGGGCTCCTACCTACTCTGAAAACACACACCTCAGATCCACCTTCTCATCTCTTCTCTTATTGACATCTTCCCTTTTCTCTCTTTTTCTATTTTCTTTTCTAAATATTCTAGATATTTTGTTCATAAAAAAGCAATACTTGTTAGTTTTGATATTATCCGAGAAGTTCCTGTTATATTTTAAAAACTTACACAATTTATCGTGGATAAATTTTTAAGAACAATAATATTTCACACCTTCGAAATTTTATTTTAATGTGTTTTTAGCCGTTTTTTAAAATAATGTATAAGAAGGAGTCCCGACCACTTAGAGGCGTTGAGGAGTACGTAGTACCCATAGATTAAAATATATCGAACATTTTGGTTGAATATTTTTGAAGTGTCGGGTCTAATTCAAGTTAATCCAATCAAATTCAATACGTTTATTGGATTGAATATTAAATTTTGAATACCATAAATCCAACCTAACTCATTTATATTTAATTAATACCATGCTCATGTTTACATCTCTTAATTTCCATAAAAAATGTTTGCGCATGATTGATTTTATGTTACACGTGGATACGGAAATTTAACAGGATAACATTAGTACTTACAGTTCTCGGTTTTGCCATTAATCACACTAATATTTATGTGTGTATGTAAATATTTTATATATTTATACAAATTTTATCGTTGATAAAAAAACTAATATATCTTTTATTTCAATTTATTATTTATATATGCTCTAATAAAAAAATTAAAGTTTGAGAAAAATGACATATATCAAACATCATTTTATGTATCTTTATTCGAACATTTCTTAAAATATTTCTAGTGTAGAACCATGACCAAATTATAAATTTAAGACATATATCTTATACAACATATTCATTAAAGTATGCTCGTGTCATTAAATTTAAAATCTTAAATTTTAAATAAGACAATGTATGAATGAAAAATTATTTTCTAAATCTAAAAAAGTTCAAACTTAAATAAAAAAAACTATTAAAGTATAAGTTTTATAAAAGTTTCTAAGTAAAATAAAACCAACCTTGCATTATCACTTTATAGCCTCTTTAATTAATAACTCATCCATGAGTTTTGAAATTATTCTTTGCAGATATTTTTCATGTCATATTTAAGATATATTTTTCCCACTTTTCGTTCCAATAGTAAACTCTATATAAACTCAACTTTCTTTTTAGTTTTTGTTGTTTGTGAAAAAAAAGTTTGATTTATAATCTTCCATTACAAATAGACTTTATAATGTCCAACTCAAATCAAACACAAATAAAACCAATTTTCAAACTTATAAAATGCAACGTAAAATTACACTTCCAATCTTCTCACCTTCATACCATTTTTTTTTAATTTAAGATTTGATTCTTTTCAACACATTTTTTAATTAGAATATATAATATAAATATTCAATAATTGTATCATACTTAATTGGTAAAGAAAAAACTATACTTTTTTTATAATTTTAAAATAAGTTATACTTCTTTTATGCATAGACTCAATTCAATCTAACCTATCACTATCATAGTAGATTATTCAGATTTGGCAAAATAAATAACACATTCATCTCAACCCAACCCAAATAAATTATTTTAATCAGGTTGGATATGGGATTAACCCGGGCAAAACACCCTCTTGGTGTTTGACGAAAAGCTTAGCTAAGTTTTCCTATTATAGTTCCATGGAAGACTTTTAGAGAAATGGACAAAATACTATTTGGTGTGTTAAATTGTTGAATAGAGTGAATAATTTATGCAAATCTTGCAAAAATCTACAAATAAGTGCAATGGTAGTTGTAGCTATATTACATGCAAATACTTACTACAATCAAATTTTATCATAGGGATAATTATAGCGGCACCTATATGTTATCTCTGCTAGCCTAAGAAGAAATCTTAAATACTTAGTGGACTAAATGAAAAGTCCAACTTAAAAGGTTCTTCATTATGTACCAAAAATGAAATCCATCATGAAAGATGGAAAATGCAAAAGGAAGACTCTCAGAGAGAAGATCACTATTGTCCCTCAAACTCACAATTTAAATCTCACCAGTGATCCTGTAAGAAATGTTGTCGAAGAGTAACAAAATAAATTAACAAAATGCCTGTGAGAAAACAAACTCAGCTCAGCTTTTTCTTCTCCAGAATCCAGTTGTGGACTCTGCTGAAATATTTCTCATTTATTTTCACATGTAAAAAGCACAGGTTTTCGTAACCCTTCAAAATATACATGTCTATGTATTCTTCATATCTTTCATAGATTGCTGGTACTGTAAGAACAATAAAAAGACCTGCCACATAACCAAACCATAACAACAAAGTCATTTCTATTCATTTACTACTTAATTTTCAAAAAACGGATATTAATCAATAGTGAAGTGTCTTAGAAGTGGACTTTAAATAACTACCAACCTTACCTTACAAACCGATTTTATAAAATTGAGTTAGATTTAAAATCCATTTCTAATAAGGTAAATCTATTTTATAATGCTAAGAAACTTACTGATATATGCCAGGGTAAGAAAATCAGTCAAGCCACCAATAATAGAAATTAGCCAGAGGTATGCAGCTACTTTCAGGAACAGCCTTGAATCTTTACCAAGGGCAATATCTTGAGAAACTGATAACAAATCATTAACTCTTGTGCGGATAAAAGTAGTAACTTCGTTTGCCATTTCCTCTGACAGATGCAACTGTGGTAGAGGTGGTGCAGGTCTGTCAAAATAAAAGTAACAGTTTAACCTACTTTTATACCTTCTTTCAAACACTGTATACAAGAAATCACTATGAAAATTTACTGAAAAATGACATGTTTGATTTAGTCTTTGAAGTATCAGATCCTCTTTTTGAATATGAAAAATGGAAGTTATTATAAATAGCTTCAATTTGAATGTGAATCATGAATCTCCATTTGACTTGATCTGACCCGAAATACACAAAGTATTTTCATTATAGGCATTCAGATACAAAATAAGGTATCAAATATACCCCATTTCAGCACCGAAATGAACTTTAAAAAAATGGATCTAAGATCAATACACTCAAAGACTACGCAACACATCTTCTGCATTACAAATAGTTACCAACAGTGGAGGTGAGGCCAATTTCATCTGCTCAACTGATCAAAGATTTTAAGGATGCACCTTTCATCACTCAGAATTAAAAAAATGCAACAAATATACAATGTGAACAATTTTCTCCTACAAAAGTATTTTTGGAGAAAAACTTGCAACTGCAACTGTAGATTTCATGAATCAAATAAATCACAAAATCCTCCTCAATAGCAGCAACAAAACTCAGGGTTCTCAAGAATGATTAATGAAAATTTAGAAATGGTTTTATTTCCAATAGGCACAAACATATCCACAACTGCTGATAAACTGTGACCCCTTCAACGTACAAGAAAACTTAAAAACATTAAGATACAAAAGTGTTCTGCACAGACAAAACATACATCACCATATTATACACACCATACCAGCATTTATCTTCCAAATGTCGCGAACCATACAAATTTAAAAGATTACTCTGAAGACAAAACAATTCCAGATTAGAACAAATAATCAGAATTTGAGGTATCAGTGATCTACAAATGCTTTTACATTCTATCACATTTCAGAGTTCAGAAAAGCACACACAAGAAGATCCATGTCAAGAACATTCAGAGAGATTAACTGTTACCTGTTGAGAATCGCAGCTGACTTGGCCCAAAGGAAAAGAATGACAATGAGGAGGAGGAAAACATTGGAAACAAGAGACAGAAGTGTATAACCAGATCTTTCAAACACAACCCAAACAGCTAGTGTGACCAACAATATCCCCATCGTTAGGTTCTTCCGTCTCCACAGTATTAAATCTGCAACTGCATTGAAGCATGGCATTGATTCAGCAAAGATTCAAAGATCATGAACAGTTATCAATTCATTCTCTTCTTCTGGTCCTGACCCTTCTCCCAATTACGAAAAAAGAAAACAAAAAGGCAGATACAGGCCCAAACACAGCCCATATGTCTATGCCACTGTTGAATCAAATAGTGTACCAAAATGAACATAAACAAACAAAAACCAAGAAGATAAAAATAAAAGATTCAGATACACTGATCAACACAAATCACCAATAAAGCTGAGACATTGAATCAAAATTAATCAAAAAAGAAATTTGCATACCTTGACCACCACCAAGGATCTCATGGAGAGTTCTTTGCCGGTTGAACAATCGATCTGAGGAACCCATTTTGGGGAGAAGCCAAAGTGAGAAACTTGAACCCAGCAAGGGATCTGTCACCAAAAAAGGAGAGAGCTTTGAGATGATCCACGGAAAAGAAAAAGCAGTGAGCAACAACTATGTCGAACTTTTATAGTTTATTCAATTTTTCACCCTACCTATAATATGTACTCACTTTTTTGAAAGAGTGGACCCAAAATTATGTGTTTTGTAAGGATGATTGGAATTGGAAGCTGGGGCTGGTTGTCTCAGATTACAGCCTAAAAGTGAAGTGCCATTCTTTGCTTTTCAATCTCACATCACAGTGCTCCACTACTTCCTACTCCACCCCAATCCCCAACACAACTACACAACACAAAAAACAAAAAACAAAAGAAAGAAAAAGAAAAACATTATGGGTGTTGGTCTCATTCACATTCCACTGTAAGCTACCTTGAATTTACCGTCTTTCTTCTTCACCGCCCACCCAATCAATCCATTTCAAAGGAACCATTTCTTGTCCTGTTCACTGTAGTTTATTCCTTCTCTCTTTCTCTCTCCTAAACACTCGTGCTAGATACGAAACTGATACTTAAATTACCTACCCGGAGTAGGTGAATTATGAATCCATCAATTTCATCTAATACCATCTTGAACAAGTAATTGATTTGAAAGATTAACTATATTTTTAATCCTCTAACTTTGCCGATAACAACAGTTAATCAAGTGTAAATAGTTAAATATTTATAAGTGTCACGTATCCATTTTAGAATTTTATGTTGCGTTGATATAGTCAAGATATATAACGTGTAAAAGAATATTTTTGAGTATCCACTTTAAAATTTTATGTTGCATTGATATAGCCAAGATATATGACGTGTAAAAAAACATTTCTGTGTATCCACTTTAGAATTTTATGTTGCGTTGATATAGTCAAGATATATGACGTGTAAAAAAACATTCTTGTGAAACTGAGAGTCATTTTTAGGGTTTACATGTTTAGGGTTTTATCTAAAACGTTGCCCAGTATATTTTATGTTGAGAAGCAGTGAGTTTGAATCTCAGATCTCTTTAATCTCGCCATTATTATCATCGCTGCTGTAGTCGTATCCGCTTTTGTCACCGAATCTGCTGTCGCCACATCTCTCTTATGCAAATGGTGTACTAGACTCCTATCACGTTTCAAATCTTAAATTTATATACTTAAAATTTAATTATACACTTTCATAACAAAATAGCCTAAATGTACTATAACGTTTATAGTGTTTTAGACAAATTTAATTATTATTATTAAATATTTAAGGTCTAGATATATTTTAGCTACAGTAGAATTAGCTAATTTTGATATGAGAATTTCTTCATTTGCAATCCAATAAATTTTAAAATAATTGTTTTTAATTCAGAGAAAATACATGAATATAGTGCATGTCAAAATATTTTGTTTAAATTTTCATCTTTTCAAAAATTTAAATCGTTATTTTAATTTTTAATATTAATTATAAAATAGATTAATAGCATTTATTTTATATATTGTAAGAGTTTTTATTGAATGATGTATGTTTACATTATATTATAATAATACTATATGTAATTTTCATCTTTTCAAAAATTTAAATCACTATTTTAATTTAATATTAATTATAAAATATTTTAATAACATTTATTTTATATATTGTAACAGTTTTTTTAAATGATATATGTTTACATTGGATTATAATAATACTATATGTAATTTTGAAAGTATTATCACAACACATAAATAATTACTTAGTAATTAATTGGTGTTATATAATATTATAAATTAAAAATAATAATTTTTAATTTCAAAAACATGAAAAATAAAGAAATTTTAGAATCAAAGAATGAAAATATATTCAAAATAATATTTTCTAATAGCATGTTCACTATACATTATCGCGCTAATTTACTTTTAATTATATTTATAAAATACAATATAGTTATATTTATAAATTAGTTAATCACATGTGAGGCAGAGGTGGATGTAGAATTTCTGGATACCTTCTTCCTCACACGTTATTTAGTCAAAAAGGGAAATTAAAACCGAAATTTAAACAAAAAATATTAGGTAAGGAGTAGATGTCTAGTCAGTCTCTTTGGACTTTTCATCCAACCCAACCGAAAGTTAATATCTCGAAAAACAAATGACTCCAATTTAGAAGATGACTTGGTGGTTTTCTTGTACCCATCTTTCTTACGACTAGAGGTTTTCTTGTACCCATCTTTCTTTCGACTAGATGATACTAAAGAGAAAAGGGGAACAAATATTTAAAAAATAAAATTATTTGAATTAATATCAGTGAAAGTTAAATATATTCATTTGTCATTAATAAATATATTTTTATTTTTCTATTATTATTTCAATTATTTATTTTATATACTATAATAAAAAATATATAGATAAAGTCAAAATAGTCGCATTAATTTTTATTTTTTTAAGATAGACTCTTAACTATATCTGCAAGCTTAAGAGTAATGTACCATTTGATAAAGGAGATGTTAAGACTTCTAGAATAATATTACTTCGAATTAATAACAAATCACACTATAAACATAATTATATATCAAAAGTTAATTAGATATCAAGATGATTAACATTTGTTAAGATAAGTTGACTTAAATAAAAGATTCATTAAAATATTTTAAATAGATTTGATATTTTCATATATACATTAATCATATTTATTCCTTTGTCAATTATCATTGTTATTTTGAATATCAGATGGTCTTATAGATAAACCTATCTATTAGACAAGAAGTAAGGGAGAGGACATATAGAAAAGTCATTAAGAGAATTTTGTCGAGAAGCACTAGAAGGAAGAAAAAGTTCAATCTTGCATGGTTGATTCGATCTTGATGAAAATAATTGTCACTCACTATAGGGCTAAGTTTGACTTTCATGGGATTACATGGTATTTATGAGAAACATGGTACACAATGAAAAACAACGATCACCACAAGTTTAGAAAAACCAGATGGATAAAATGGCTTTACTCACTGAGTAGCAAAATGATTTCGCAGAACTCAAGAAACAAAAACACTCCAAAGAAGAAAAGAAGGCCCAAGTTACTTGGCGTTGCCTCTCCCTCCCTACACTTTAGGAACGAAGGTTGAGAAAAGTCATATAATGTGTTCTCAATACAATACTTTAACCCACACCTTGTTGATCATATGTGTCATTTATAGATAGGATTGTTGATACCACCTTGTCAGCGAGTTAGAAAAGATTCTCAATACACCTATGACTGAAAAAATCTCGAAGAGCAAGCATGTTGGCGTCTATGTTACCCAAATAAGCCTATATACCACCAATAATGTAACTTTTTGTCACATCTTCCCACTTTCTTCAAAGGAGAAAGTTTCGTGCATTTATCCACTTACACTATATATTGCTTTGATACCTTGGTGATAGAGTAGTTTTATATGGTGTTATTGATATAACTTTAGGTCAAAAATAAACTTTTTCTACACTTAGAACTTGTTTAATTCTCAAATTTAAGTTGTTTTTATTAATAATTGATTATGAAAGTTAAGAGAAGAATTTGATATTAATTCAATTTAATTGATGATATTTATCAAGAAAATATAAGAACTAAGATTAAAGCCTTGAAAAAGTGATAGAAAGAAGCAAATAAAGTCAAGTCTAAGTCAATCAAGTAAGCTCAACTTGGAGAAACCCTAAGAGCAGAGAAGCAGCAGTGGCTCCCTATAACATCCTTATTTTTAAATAAATATATTAATTATTTTATTCTTATAAGAGTTAAAAAAAACCTTAAGTTTTTATTCATGATATTAAATTATATTTTAAAATATATATATATATATATATATATATATATATATATATAATATTTTAACATTAAAAAAATAAACCAAGTAAATTTTTATAATATAAAAAAAAGAAACAAAAAGAATATATTAATTTTAGTTATTTAGAAAGAAAAATAATAAATTAAAAAATGATTAATAATATATACATATATTTATAATTATTATAAATTATTCAAATGAAGTTCTAATAAAAATAATAATAATAATGACGTATCAATGTTACAAATAAAATATAATTAAAAATAAAAAATAATAATTATTAATATATATATATATATATATATATATATATATATAAATATATATATATGAAAAGTGATGTGGGTAGAGTGATGTTGTAAGATAAGAATGTTAATAAAAATCTTGTAGCATCAATTGCTAAAGATAAGATTAAAATTGTTTAAAAAAAATGATGAAAATTGGTGGATATAAATGGGAGGGAGAATGAAAGATAGGAAGGGAAGAGGAAAGAGAGAGAGAAGAGAGAAGGAAGAGAGAGAAGGAGAAGAGAAACAAGAAAGAGAAAATAAGAGAGAGAGAGAGAGAAAGGATATTTGAAATAAGGAATAATAAACATTTGTAACTCTATTCTATAGTGTATGTCTCTCCATTTAAAGGTAAGGAGAAAGTGGAGTTAAGCTTTATCTGTATTAATTTTAATAAACTTATACTTGTTTTTATTAATGTTTTAGTTATTTTAACCTATCTTGAACTATATATTATCTTATTATCTTTATTTTTATATTTCTTTTATCTCCAGTTACGTACTAGTCCGCTTTATTTTATTTATTTTATCTTTAGTTACGATCCTATTTATTTTATTTCTTTTATATCCAGTTATGCACTGGTCCCTGATTATTTTATTTATTTTATTTTCAGTTATGCACTGGTCTTGATTATTTTATTTTTTTATCTCTAGTTATGCACTAGTCCCGTTTATTTTATTTATTTTATCTTTAGTTATGCACTGATCTTATTTATTTTATTTATTTCATTTATTTATCTCCAGTTTCGCACTAGTCCTGATTATTTTATTTATTTTTATCTCTAATCTCGTATTGATCGTATTTTATTTTATTTCCAATTATGCACTGGTCTTATTTATTTAAATTATCTCCAATTTTATACGATTTATATTTATTTAAAGTTCTTGCTTTAATCTTTATTTTATTATATTTTGTAATAATTTAAATATCTTTTTTATATAATTATGTATGAAGTAAAAAGTATGTATTTTGATGAATTTGATACAAAGAAGTTACTTGTATGCTTTATTGGTTATATTTATTTGACTGATATGTATAATTTGTGGATTGAGATATATATGACATAACTTGATGAAAATGTCATGAATATGTTGGTGGTGAAAGAGTCATGGGTTTTAGAGTTGAAACCAGTATAATGTATGAGTGTTTGTTTTTGGGAAGTCACAGTTTGGTACAACTGCGGGATGAAAGGCAGGGACCGGGTGGGGTATAAGGAAGTATTCAAGTAGGTGAATATCTGGATAGTCAGGGTAGTGCCCTATACTAGGATAGTTCACATGCCGAACTTGATATTGTCTGATACCTGCTCAGCATCGCAAGGTTAGTTAGTGAGCATATATATCTCTTTTATTGGCAGATGACCGTAATTCTCGAGAAAATAATTATGATTATACCAATGAGATATACTTAACTACCTAATCACTTCCCAAAAGACTTTTGACGTCTAGGTAGGTCATCAAAAGTGGTGGTATATGGATCCATATGTTTGGTAAAGTGAGAGTAATTCTTGTGGTTTTGAGTCAAGTTATATGCATCATTGTTTGTGGTTATGATTATAAGCCCCCATTGTTTGTTAAGTTTATTAAGATTAATATTTAAAGCTTATAAAGACCTCACTCCTTTCATGTTTCCCTTTCATATGTGCCTGTTGTATGAGTAGATGCAGAACTTATTCAGTAGGAGTTGTCAAGAAAGAATCTTTGAAAGATTTTCTAGATGAATCACTTATGAAGAATCTAGTTCTAATGTATTATAACATATAAAATAGATAGTTCTACATTATGATGTATAACTCTATTGTGGTAAATTTATTCGTAGTACCAATATTTATAAAAGATGTATATATTTATATTTGTGAAATGTATCATGAGTTATATCTTTTCTATGAAAAGTTTATTTTAAAAAAATTACTCATAATTTCTAAATAAATAATAAATAATTAAGTAATAGTTGGGGTGTTACACTCCTTGCGCAGGAACATGGGCCTGATGTAGATTGAGCCCAGAACTGGAATAGTAACAGAATCCAATAAGCGTCCATCATAGAATGTTGCGTCAGAAGTGGGCATCAATTTTTGTGTTTTATTTAATAGATTTTTTGGGTTTAGGGTTGGGGATCTTTGGTTAGAAAAGATAACGAAATTGACTATTAAAAGTGTCTTTAGGCTTCGTTTGGAGTAATTTTCTTATTCCATCATTGTTCTTGTAATGTTTGGTTTCCTCATGTATATGAAAACTAAATTTCATATTATTGGGGTTAGGTTGAATCATTTCTGATCTCATGTAATCATATTATTGTTGAGATCTAACCCTAGAAAGTTTATCATATTATTGTTGTCAATCCTTTTCTGCCTTTAATTGTTGATAAAAATACAAATATTCTTTTAAATTGTATTTAATTTCTGCACCTGTTATCAAATTATGAATTTGTTCTTAAATCTGAATTTATTATAATTGTCTAAATTATTTTATATTACACAAGTCATTTAGGAAGAACGATAATTTTATTATGTGCTACATTGTGATTGGTATACTTGCCATCATTACAATTTTTTGTTAACAAGTTTTTGACGCCATTGTCTGGGATTTGTGTTTCAATATATAGCATTTGTCCATTTATAATTTTTTTTAGATTCATTTTATCTTCCTTTTTAATTATGTAGGTAATTATTCATTTAATAAATTTTTTGAACTTAATTTTTCTTCTAGTTGTCGTTAGTTTTCATTGTGCAAGGAAACATCTTTTCTTTTGAAAATAGACATCGAGGGAGTAAATTAGAATCAGAGGAGGACTATAGTGGACTCAACTCATATGCAAGTCCTAGAGACTTAACAAGCATTGTGAGACCAATCATGAATGACAAGATAGTGGAGATGAAGCTTTCTATGTTTCAATTGATCATCTTTCATCAATTTTCTGGAATCGATCATGAAGATTCACACACTCATTTTTACACTTTTTATGAGTTGTGTGGTTCAGTTGCTGTCACTGAAACAAAGGAAGATGCACTTTTTTGAGATTATCTCCACTCTCAATGATTGGAAAGGCTAAGGTGTGGTTGCAATCACAACCTAATCAAAGTCTTACCAATTAGAAGGATGTGGAGACAAAGTTCCTGGCTCACTTCTTTCCACCCTCCAAGAACACTGTAGCAAAAGCCTCTATAACAACTTTTGTACAAGGAATTGATGAATTATTATGTAAAGCCTGAGAGAGGTTTAAGGTTTTGTTGAAGAAGTGTCCTAATCATGATTTTGAAGTGGATATGCAGGTGCATATATTTTGTAATGGACTTCAGCCTCAACCTCTATAACAACATATTTTTTCAAAGGATTTTCTCCCTTTTATTTGATTTTCCACTTTGGTAGCTTGTTGGAAAATATCCTCCAAAGAACTATGGTATTGCAATTTGACCTCATCATGGATGTCTTGGTTTAGCCCATTGAAGAATCTTGTCATTTTTTATTGCAAACTCTTGTCCAAGTTACATTTAATAAAGAGTATTTTCATCTCCTCATAATATTCTTCAACACTTTTAGACCTTTGACTTAACTTTTGAAGTTGAAGGATCAAATCCTTCTTGTCATGTAAAAGCATGAGTCTTTTACTTCTTTCTTCATATCCACCCTTATGATGGTGTCTTTTTTCTGTTTTTGGTTGGTAGATATCCTCCAAATTACCCTCAAATGAGTAGAAGATTTAGAATGTTTTCTTTCTCTTCTCTCATTTTTAAGGTCTCTTAACTCCAATGCTTATTGTTCCACAATTTGCCTAAGTTCTTCAAGAATCTCTTGATCCTTAGGACTCAAGGACATTTTCATAAATTTCCAAGAAAACCTAAATAAAAATTCAAGACAAAAAAACTACCAAGAGAAGTGTAATGGTTAGTAACAAAAATTGTCCTAATCACTCCCTAAGTGTTTACACTCAAGTGTTTGGATTTATAATATAAAGGAAATGAAAGAATAAGAATAGGTTAGCTGCACTCAATTCACCCAAAAGAGAAGTTCAAGTTATCATATAAATTGTCTTAAAGGTCAAATCAAGAAATATTAACTCTCAAGTGAAAGAGGGAGCAAATTCAAATGTACAAAACCTTTATATTATGAAAATTACAAGACAAAACCAAAATAATCTAAAAGGACAAACTGAAAACTCTAAAAAAGAAAAGGCCCACAAAATATTTTACATCTTATATGACAAAATGGACTCAAAAATGTAAGAAAAAGCTTGAAAAGACTCAAAGAAAGACTAACTTCAAACAAAAAATTTATTCATTGGACTCATGTTAAATTTTCTTATGAACAACACCTAATATATACATATTAAAGAAAATAAAACCCACACAAAAAGCTTGAAACAATTTGTGCAACCCCTATGGATATCAAACGGAAAATGGATTCAAAAACTTAAGACAAACCACTCTTGAACTATCCACTTTTCAAGAGATTTTTGTTCTAACTTTTATGAAAATTTTCTTTTGATTTTTTTTAACTTTTATTTGATTTTTCAACACATATGTGTTGAATTTTTTTCAACACATGAGTAATAGCCCCCATGAAATTTCCTTTTGAGTTTATGTTGAGTTTATGATTCTTGATAATAGTCTCCAAAAGACAACTAAAGAAAGAAGGATTACAATACTTGAATCTTAATGTTTAAGAGTTTCAAATTTTCCAAACATGTGGAATATTAAGAAAAATTTCGAAAAGAGATTTATCACTTTTAAAACCATATGAAACTTTAAGAAAGTTTCTCGAAACAAGAACTAAGACAAGAGAAGAGACACATCTCAAATTCTCTCAAAAATCTCACAATTTTTTTTAACTTCATTCAACTTCAAGATATCCATTACAAAGAGAGAAACCATTCATATATAGATGGAAATTTCATTAAACATACACTCAAGTTAGTAAAAACTTAAAGTGGTAATAATAGTGAAGAAAAAAATTAAGTAACTATTTCCTTTAATATCAATATGTATTTAGAGACTTTTGGGCCTTTGCAAATGAAATCAAATAATGGAAAGCATATTGGATTATTGATCAACATTTGATTACTAAATTTTCAGTTTTAACTCTAGTATTTAAATGATGAGGTAGTTTAAACTATTAGATTCAATTTCAATATTCATAACAATTAATATATATATATATATATATATATATATATATATATATATATATATATATAAAAGTAAAGTGTCTTTTAAAATAAAATTAATAATATTTTATATATTTAAGGACCAAATCATTCATTTACCCTAAAATTGAATAAATCTAACTACATTTTTTTTTGTCTTTGTGGTTTTTGTTGCTTTAATTTTCCCTTCAATGGGGTTTGTAATCCCCTAGGGCTGTTTGGAAAATGTTGTGGTTTATAAGGTGATAGTGGAAGATTATTTGCCTAAGAGGAATATGTGGATTGCCCCAAAAAAGTCTTTTGAACAAGTTGTGAACACAACTTGCAGAGTTCCAATAAGCTAGTTGTCTACCTGTGCGTAAAGGGGGCCATGGTTACTCTTCAAACTTTTGAAGAAGATTACATTGCGGACTTGGATGATTATAAACATAATTCGCATAGGTATGTTGTTTTTAACAAAGGAGATAAACCCCTTATGCATTTTGGAGTTTTGGTCTTGGATATCTCAAACATAGTGTTTCTTAAGAAAATGGAAGACGATCACATTGAGAAAATGATTTTATGAATTTGAGTTATAATCTTTAGAGGACATGCAACAAATTCTTTGAGTTGGTTCATGGAACTTGTCTCTAGCTACGCTCCATGTATTTACTTGGACAAGCGAGTTTGTCCCTTATATGATTAAACTCATCAAAGTGTAGTGCTAAGTTCAATTGTGTGGCTTACCTATGGAGTATTGGAGGCTAATGACATTGCTTTTCATTGCTAGGGGTATAGATTCTCCATTATTGTTGGATGAATGTACTTTGGAAAAAGCTAGAGGGTTTTTTTGCAAGAGTTTTAGTGGATGTGGATTTATAACATGAATTATCAACTGAAATCATAGGGGAAAGGCAAGAGTTGCCTTGATTATTGTGGTTAAATGTGAAAGAATTTTGTATTTTTGCTTCCATTGTCAAATGATTGGTCATTCGATTTAAAACTATAGATGTAAAGAACATTTAAGGTTATGCTTAAAAGGTAGGTGTATGTTCCTAAGGGTATTAAGATTAGCTCTTCAAGGCATAATGTTGAAGTTGGTAACACAGCAATCTAAATAGATGATTAATAGTCAAGATGAAAATAATAAGCATAATTTGAAGCTTTAATAAATTTTGGAACATGCTGAAGTGCTTATTCTTCATAAAGTCTTTTCATACCCTCAACATTAGGATATTATAGGAGATACTAATCTATCTACAACTTTGGACCATATAGTAGCTAATCTCAAGATTAATGATTTAATTTGATATTAATTTTGGTCTTGTTGAGGTAGATTATATATATCATATTAATGTTAACTTTGATAATGAAGAACTTACTAACCATAGAATAGGAATATTGATTTAAATCCTTTAGTAAATGTATGATTTCTACACCTACTTTCTTCTAGGAGATAAATGTTCATATTTTTTTCTTAAGTAAATTCAGATAGGATTGTTTCTATCAATAATATCATTGAAAAAGATAATAAATCATTATCTAAATTTAAAAATATGAAATTATTATCTAAATTTTAAGGGGATAAAGTTGAGAAAGGGATAAATATGACCACTCTTTTCAATAAATCATTTCAAAATTCTAGAAAAAGAGGAGGAGAATGTTATTAAAAGAAAAAGCCTAACGGATGTTGGTTTTTTTTTATTGTTTATAGAGTCTAGATGTTTGTTTTAGAATATCTTAAAAACATAATTTTTTTTATTGAATTGATTTGATTATATTTTTATTGATATGAGTATTTTATTTGAATATTAATTCTCTTACTTAAAGAGTTTTAATTAACTATTATATGTTTATTTTTATTTTTTTAATGTTCTGGTTCTATTATTGGAGGATAAAATGTTAATTAGGTAAAGATGTTATTCTCTAATCATGATTCTACTTTAACATACCCTTTTATAAAAAAAATAAAAGATTATTTTTTAATATTAACCTTACAAATGAGAATTGTAGAGCATTAATTCTTATTATTTTAAAGTGTCCTTTAATATTATTTTGAATAAATAAAAAAATCAATTACTTTTTTTGTCTTAATATAATATTTTTATAATTTTTATTTTACCTCTTTTATTTCTGTATTACAATAAAAATATATACAATATTTAAAAAGATAAAATATAAGAATATAATTGATAGATGAGTAATTAATATTATAATTTAAAAATAATACTTAATTAAAATAGTTTTTAAAAAATGCGACACTTAAAAAAGAACCTAAAAAGTTAATAAAGAAAAAATAATTGACTCTGAAAAACAAAAGTCGGATGCGAAGAAAATAAAACACAGATTCACCCGAAAAAAAATATCACGGCATTGTTTTTTATCCATGGTCGTAGTGCCGCTGTTGTAGTTTTAAGATTCTTATCAAACAATAATCACTACGCTTACGAAATTAACAATGGTCATTTCGTAATTAGTCACCGTCGCAAGATGCCACGTGGCATTGTACAGGATGCCGGAGTCAGCCAAACTGCGACAGAAAATCATAAACAAACTTTATTTCCTTTTATTTTTCGTTGTTTAAGCCATGGTGGCGCTGTTTAGACCTGAGGGGCTGTTCTTGTTTCCTTATGGGGAGGTTCTGTCCGAAATGGTATCAGAGCCTAACCGTTTTCCAAAAGGGGGATATGATGGTATAAATTATATGCCGAAGACGAGTAGGAGAAACCAACCAGACATGGACGCACCTACCCAAGCACTCTCTCAGCCTGTTCTCTTAAACTCCACACTCTCCTTACCACCCAGTGTTTCTAAAACTCTGTCTTCAAAAATAGAAAACCTTATTGAGTATTCTTATGTTCCAGAAGATGCTCAAATCTCTGAAAC
>Ga0209489_101022_pt1 | contig 56743 bp, 22 predicted proteins | sample SiratrowhiteBW_FD_187527 | JGI IMG/M metagenome (GOLD analysis project Ga0209489, IMG submission 187527) | Root nodule microbial communities of legume samples collected from California, USA - Siratro white BW (SPAdes) (version 2) | ecosystem: Host-associated > Plants > Roots > Nodule | place... | reverse complement strand
TTTTGGGAGATTTTTTTTTTTTTTTTTTTTTTTTCTGATTCCTTAAATAAGTGGTTACAACTACACATAGCTCATTCCTGTCTGATTCCAAATTTATCCATCAAAAGATTTATCATACTGAGATGTCATTACTCACAACAGTTCCTTTTTTGGTGCAGGTGGAACAGTTGGAATCATTTTAGCTGTCAAATTAACGAAAAAATCATCAGAGAAACTGGTATGTGGTGGTTTGTGTGTGTGCTGTGTGAATTTTGTATTTATCAATCTTCATCAATTTATGATTATATATAGAATTATGTTACATCTGAGAACTTACCTTTTGACTTTTATTTTATTTTTTTAGAAATGATCCACTTGGTTGAGAATTTAGTCTGACTGTGAATTTTTTATATGGTTTACAGCTGATGCCCTGGTTTCTACTGGTCTTTCCAAGCTTGGATACACATATGTCAATATAGGTACATGAGAACACCTATTTTTTCAAGTCTATTATTATAATTATAATTAATTAATTAATTAATATTGTGTTTCTTTACTTTTCGAAATGTCATAAGCACAAGCAGTTAGACTTAATCCACGATTTTCTATTGTTGCAGATGATTGTTGGGCTGAATTAAACCGGGATGCTAAAGTATGGTTTTTATATGCTTCATTGCATTTAATTTTCTTACTGCTTAGCTGAGAGTTCTCACATTCAATTAATTAAATTTTTCTTGGAACATCTGTATAGGCTATTGTTGTTTGTTGTATTGTTATAGGGTAATCTGGTAGCAAAAAAATCAACATTTCCATCTGGAATCAAAGCTCTTGCAGATTATGTTCACAGCAAAGGTCTTAAACTTGGAATTTATTCAGATGCTGGGTACATAGACTTAACTAAACAACTAACCAATTTAGTCCCATGTGCTTTTTTTATAACATTTTTAACTAAGGTTTAGATTGGCCAATTTTGCAGGTATTTTACTTGTAGCAAACAGATGCCTGGTTCTCTTGGTCATGAGTTTCAAGATGCCAAGACTTTTGCATCATGGGTATTGCACATTGTGCTCTTTTCTTCTTCTTTTCCCTTGGAATTATGGTATTTAGTGCAATTAAACAAATGGAACAAATGGTTCTTTTGGTCAATTACAGGGTATTGATTATTTGAAGTATGATAACTGTAACAATGATGAATCAAAACCAACTGATAGGTAATGCGTATTAGTGTTACATTTTTTGAATATTAAAACATTCCACTTTGTTAGTTGTGTATAATTTTGAAAACTATGGTCTTCATTTGACTAGATACCCTGTTATGACTCGGGCTTTATCCATGGCTGGTCGTTCAATCTTCTTCTCACTATGTGAATGGTAATTTTATTTGTTTTAGTACCTTATTGCTGCACCAATTTTAAGGTCTTCCCTCTAATCATATATGGTGTGTTTGTTAGGGGAGACTTGCACCCTGCTTTATGGGGTGCTCAAGTGGGAAACAGCTGGAGAACCACCAATGACATTAATGATTCATGGGAAAGGTGAAAACTATGCTTTAATGGAGCAAATTTCTATAGCCATCTCATGTGTCTATATTGCCACACCTATTCAAATTTTTTTTATCTAAAACATTAGTTTCATTGTTAATCAGAGTAATAATTTACTAACCAGGATCTAACTCAACTGGTTGAACAATCTTGAGTTGTTGTAAGCTCTCCTGGTACCTGTTTTCAAACTCCTATAATAAGAAAAAACTGATAATGTACCACTTATTCTAAAATTGTCCTGAAATGTGATCAAGCATGGTAAGTAGCTGTTCATCTAAATTGAATTAATTTGGATCTGTAAGGAAAATGTATGGAATTTGGCTACTAATTAAGAGCTACAATAGATACATTGGAGTGACAATAGACACTCCTGAATTGGTCTTGAAATATAATCAAGTAGGCTATGTAGCTGTTCACCCATATTGAATCAATATGGATCTGTAGCTAATAAAGGTTACCATTAACTTTGGCAGCATGATTTCAAGGGCAGACATGAACGAAGTTTATGCTGAATATGCAAGACCTGGTGGTTGGAATGGTTAGAATTTCATTAACCTTGCGTTTTCTCTTAAGATATTTTATCCATTGAGAATCATGATATCCATTGAACATGTGAACTCAACAGATCCTGACATGCTTGAGGTGGGAAATGGAGGGATGAAAAAAAATGAATATATTGTTCACTTCAGTTTATGGGCCCTTTCCAAGGTAGTACTATAATTCTTTTGTTTTCAAATACACTGATTTATGTAAAAGCATGTACAAGGCCTTCTTCTTTTATTTCCTCACTTGAAGGTTCATTGCAGGCTCCTCTTCTTCTTGGCTGTGATGTTAGAAATATGACTAAAGAGACTGTGGAGATTGTAACAAATAAGGAAGTTATTGCAGTTAACCAAGGTGATACATAAATAGGGTCATTCTGTTATCTCTAATGAAAAATAGATTATATACCGACAAAATAAAGGTTTTTTACATCGTCATCCATAAAACATTGTCATATGTTACAAAAACTACTTAAAATGTCATAGCTACCATGATTTTTACCTGGTGAACAGTATAAAACCGTTTTCATTACTTTCACATTCTGTAAAAATCTTGAACTTTGTTTATATCAGACTCATTTCTTATTCATTGTAGTGAGGTACTGTTGTTAATATTTATATCATACAATGCAGATTCACTTGGTGTACAAGGTAAAAAGGTTAGGATGGAAGGTGATAGTGAGGTAAGTTGAATTTGGAACACACCACATGTTTTTGTCTCTATTTTCATATGAACAATAAATTATCACAGATGAGCTTTTTTGCAGATTTGGGCAGGTCCTCTTTCAGGGTACAGGGTGGCTGTTATCTTGCTTAATCGTGGCCCTTGGAATGTTTCCATCACAGCCAACTGGGATGATATTGGTATTCCACCAAAAAGTGCTGTTCAAGCAAGAGATCTTTGGGAGGTATTGTATTTGAATTTGGATTCATTCAATCGTTTGTTTTGTAGTTTTGCATGCATGCTTTGTTTTCATCACAAATCTTTTGGTACCGAAGCTATGACTTATGTGCTACAATGCATTGCAGCACAAAACATTGGTGGGACGCTTTCGGGAAAAATTGACTGCACAAGTTGATCCACATTCGTGTAAAATGTACGTGCTGAGGCCAGTTGCTTGAGTTCTGAAACAAGTTTTTGGATTGCAGCTTGTGTTCTTAACTTCTTACTGAGTTTCACTTCAATAAACATTTTCACGTGCTTCTGTTCATAGAAGCTTGCTACCTTAGTGTACAAAGCTCAATGGAAGCAGTCACTGCCAGATGAATAATAAAACTGTTGACATGCAAAATGATTCCAGCATGCAAAATGATTCCAGCATTGACAAATTTAAACACAATCTCTGAAGTGAACAAACTTAAATACTTTTTTTGTTTTCTAGCATTGGACAAATTTAAATACAATCACCTCGTTTATTCTAATCTTGGACTAGAATCAAAAGTTCATATGTGGATGTAATAAAAGTTTATTTGAATGGAAAGCAATAAAAACATTAGTGAAGTAATTCAATGAGGTGGTGTAATGATTAAATGAATAAATTAAATGAATTCAAGAAAACGAAAAACTTAATTTAAATATTGGTCTAGAGAAAAATGATGAGTAGTAATTTTTAAGGAGCATTACTTGTTCTTTTTCTTTTATTTTGTTTCCTTTTAAACTAATTTTTTGGTGTAGTTTGTCGTTCTTTAGGCTGAATTAGACGGAACTCCTCTAACGATGTAGGGCCGAATTGCTTAGTAAAGCTCTTAGACGCTTTCTTTCTGCCGGTACCCTCATGCACGAAGTTCATCTTCTTCTGTACAAATTCATTATAAAAATTCAATCACTAAATTAACTATTCTAATTATCAATACCACTTATAAATTGTTAATAAACATAATTTTTTTTACTTTTTACTTGTTTAAAGCTTTAATTCAAATCGAAGCAAATACGCAAGCTTTTCTCCCATATGACTCTCACCCACATGCATAGATCACTTTTGTTGACAGTAAACATGAAAAACATATACAACTACTGAACCAGATATTACAGTAAATCAATAAATTGGATGCAAGCAAAAAGAGAATAAATTGGATAAGAGTGATTAAGGAAGTCAATAAAGATAGAAGGTATTTTAGTCTTTTATCATTTAAGGATGACGACGGTATTGGAATAGAGGAAGAATTCCTCAAGCTCTTATATCTGATATCTTCTTCTTTCACCTCCCTAGTCTCTCACCCTGTACTAATTATAAAATGATCAAAACTCCTTAGGTAATTTAATATATTCCTGCGTTGCCCTTCATCCCTCAACATAAACCCAATACAAAAGTCTATTTCTATTTTAGATTCTACTAATGTGGTAGTTATTTATATAAGAGAAAGTACTTTCGGATTTACTCAACCTTTCCATAGCCGTTCCAACCACAGTCAACAACCTCCAACTACTATAAAAACACTATCACGATCATCGCTATGCAACAATTAACTGTCTGAGATCACCACATTATTCACTAACTCAATGTCAACAACTCACAAACTTTTACCATCCAATTTATTTTTTCTCATACACTTTTCAGTCTTTCTAAAAATGGGTGTCCTCATCATTTACAAAGTATGAAGGTGCATATGAGATTATGGAGGTGCAGGAAAAAGACGCTTCGATATCTTTATTACCCTGTCTGATGGTCAATTGGACGATGTAGATCAATTCCAATAAGCTTCTTCCTGCATCTCCAAATTTTTAAACTTTTTCCAAAACTATCCCTTTAAAAATACCATTGTGCTTCTTATTATTTAAAAACAAATAAAAAATCTTCTGGAATAAATAATTTCGGAAGTCAATTCTAGATTTAAAAATAATTTTTAAAATTGTCTATTTTATGGAGGTGTCATTAAAAATATTTTCCAAATTAACTTTCAAGTTTATCTATTCCACAAGTATTTTTTTTTAAATAATTCTAGAATAAATAATTCCATAAGTCAATTTTAAATTTGAAAATAACTTTCAGAACTTTTTATTCTAGAATTGAAAGTGTAAAAAAAATTATTATATAATTAATTATTTCATTATATTATTATCTATTCTAAAATTGCTTATTTTATAAGTAAAAATGTTAAATAATTATATAATTGTCTATTCTAAAATTATATTAAAATAATTATATCATAACCTATTCTGAAATTATATTAAAATAATTATATAATTGTCTATTTTAAAATTATATATTATTTATTCTAAAATTATATCAAAATAATATATTATTATCTATTCTGAAATTATATTAAAAATAATTATATCATCGTATATTCTGAAATTATATTATTGTCTCATTATATTATTTCTTATTTTGAAATTCTTAAATAAATAATGATATAATTATTTTGATATATGCACTTCGAAATAAAAAATTGTAAAATAGATAATGATATAAAAAATAATTAATAATATAATAATTTTTTTATACATTCAAGTTTGAAATAAGCAATTTTAAAAGTTATTTTTAAATTTAAAATTGATTTATGAAATTATTTATTCTGAAATTACTTTTTACGAAAAAATATTTTTGAAATAACTTTTTAACGACACTTCCTTTTCTGAAATAAATAATTTTCGAAGCTACTTTCAAATTTAGAATTGACTTTTAGATTTGTGTATTCTAAAAGTTTATTATTTTTAAATAATAAGAAGTATAATGATCTTTTTAAACGGATAATTTAAGAAAATTTTAAAATCTTGACGGTGTCCAAAAAGAAGTGCAGGAAGAAGCAGTGCAAAGTGGCTTTCCCTTTTTTCTCCTGAACTATTTACTCAGATATTCAGTAATTCCGCCACATATTTGATTTGATATATATCTTGACCAAAGTCATGGCCTTTAGTCTTCACTGCCTTCAGTAAAGCCAAACGAATTAGATTATGTCTTTTCGTTAATTAATAAAATCCGTTTCTGTTACACCTATCATGATCATATTGCTATTTTCTCTGTCATTAATTTGAGATTAAGGACATTTAAAGGTCTCTACTTATCTGTCATTTCTACCAAAACTTATTCTGAGCATTAATTAAGCATCAGAACGTGACATGAGAAGAAGGAAAACGCGTTTGCTAGTTGGAAGCTCATATCTGTCATCCAATCATCACCGCTTTTGAATTTCATTTTCCTGCAGAGTTGGAAAGCCCAAGTGGGTGGTTTACAGCCAAACAACCATGGACATTCGGTGCATTATACAAAAAATATTAGTTCAAATATCTCTATATCAGAAATAAAAAACTTGTTTTTAAAGTCTATAAATAAAAAATTGTTTCACACCAGGGCTCGTTTAGAAATTTATTATTTTCATTAATGTTCTAAACGTAAAGATCTAGAAACAGTGAAAAGGAGAGTGTTCTTCTAATAAAATTACAGTTTTCTCTTCATAACTGGTGTAATAAAAATTATACAAAAATCAATTATGAATTGTCATGGTACAATTTCATAATTAATTAAACATAACACATAAAAATCATTTGCACTAATAATTAATACAAAGTTATTTGACTTATAAACCATCTTGAATTGTGAATAAAATAGTCCGCAATAACTTTATCCAAATAAATATGGTTGCCTCTTCAGAATAGGAAGAAGGTGTGATTTTCACATAAGAATTACTTAGAGAAACATATAATTAAGTGAAAAATATATTATTTCTCCCAATTATTTTAAATTTAATTTAAAAAAAACACAAAAACTCTAAGCGGATTTAATGTTGATGTTACTAATTAAATTGAATATTTTTTTATGAATATAATTAAATAAATAATTTTATATATATAACGAATGTAATGCTTTTAAAATACTAAATATTTTTATTTAATGCTTTTATTATAAAATAATAGAATAGTATTAGTACATATTACTAGTTAAGTAATAAAAATGTTATACATCTATTTAGAAAATGACCGAAAGTTACGGATTTATTAATTAATTTCAGTTTTGTTTGTGAAATGTTTTTTTTTTCTCTTGCAAGTAGGTGTGATATTTAAGGTAGTTTTCGGTATTTGTGGCACTTTCTCACTCCATTTCCATCTTCCACCATTTTCTCTCTGTTCCTTCCAGCTGCAAGTAACCGGCAAATCCATTCCAATCTAACCCTCAAAACTCGGGATCGTCCCGCTTTGACTCACCGAGTTGCTTTTCAGCTCCTCTTCCCATGACATAAGGTAAAACACCTTCTTTCTCAAAATTTCAGTTTTCTTCAATATTCAAACCATCCTCACCCTTATTAGTCATTATTCCACACCTTTCATTGTTCATCTGTTGTTCACCGAAAACCTAGTTCTTCATTGCCCCTCCCCTTTTTGAATTTTGCTTGTTTTGTAAAATCTGGGTCCAAACTGAGCTGATCTACACCCCACTTCCCTTTCCTGATCTGGTTTCCTAAAATATAAGATCTTCGCGTCAAACTTATGGTCTTTGATTGTTTTTAAATTCTGGGTGTGCGTGAATTGTAATTCCCTACAAGAGGTGTTGCCTATTTTATGGTAGGAAGCAAAACATTTTGAGTTTGAGTTTGGGTTTGGTTTGGAATTTTGTGTCGTGATGTGGAGCATGAATCGGTGCTGTGTTTGCGTTCCATTGTTTGTGTGCTTGGTATTGGCTATTGAGCTTGTTGTAGCAAAGGATTTTCAGCCTACAGATAATATTCTGTTGGATTGTGGGGGTCCTGCATCTAGTACTGATACTGATGGCCGTGTATGGACCACTGATGTTGGTTCCAAGTTTGGTTCCTCCTCTGAAAAATCCACCACCATATCGCCGGCGGCAACTCAAGACCCTGCCGTCCCCCAGGTGCCCTACATGACGGCACGCGTGTTCCACGCGCCGTTTACCTATGCTTTCCCGGTGGCTTCCGGTTGGAAGTTCCTCCGGCTGCACTTTTACTCGGCTTCTTACTCCAATCTCAATGCATCTGATGCCCGTTTTGCGGTGACGGCGAATTCGTACACGCTTCTTAGGAACTTCAGTGTTACTCAGACCACCCTGGCTTTGAATTATGCCTACATTTTGAAGGAATTTGCCATCCATGTAGAAGGGGAAACCTTGAATGTGACTTTCACTCCGTCTACCAATGCTTCCAATGCTTACGCGTTTGTTAATGGGATCGAGGTTGTGTCCATGCCTGATATTTATACTGCTACTGATGGAACTACAATGATAGTGGGTACAAATACTGCTTACACTATTGATAACAGCACTGCACTTGAGAATGTTTATAGGTTGAATGTGGGTGGGAATGATATCTCTCCCTCCCATGATACTGGTATGTTTAGGTCATGGTCTGATGATGTTCCCTTCCTCTTTGGTGCTGCATTTGGAGTTACGGAACCTGCTGATCCAGATGTGAAGTTTGATTATCCTCCGGGCACACCAAGTTATATTGCTCCACTTGATGTCTACACTACGGCCAGATCAATGGGTCCGAATACGAATATCAACACGAATTACAACTTGACTTGGATCTTCAACATTGATTCTGGGTTTTCCTATCTAGTGAGACTCCATTTTGCTGAGGTATCATCAAATATAACTAGGGTTAATCAAAGAGTGTTTGATATATTCCTCAATAATCAAACGGCTATGAAAGAGGCTGATGTTATTGCCTGGGCAAAAGACTTTGGCCTTTCACATTCTAATGGGGTGCCTGTGCATAAAGATTATGTTGTCTTTATTCCTGAAGCTGAAGAACCACGGCAGGACCTGTGGCTTGCATTGCATCCAGATCAAACTGAGAAGCCCATGTATTATGATGCAATCTTGAACGGAGTGGAGATATTCAAAATTAATGATACTGCCGGAAATCTGGCAGGAACAAATCCTATTCCTCCCCCTGTGCAAGACATAATTGACCCATCGACTGCTAGAGCACATAATCATGGTAAATCAAAGAGTCATGCAGGCATAATTGCAGGAGGTGTTGTTGGAGGAGTTGTTATAGTACTTGTAATTGGGCTATTTGCTTTTGCTGCCTCCCGTCGTCGTAGGCAAGGAAAGGATTCTGGTGCAAGTGAAGGGCCATCTGGCTGGCTTCCACTTTCTCTCTATGGTAATTCACACTCTGCAGCTTCTGCCAAGACCAACACAACAGGAAGTTATGCTTCCTCTCTCCCATCAAACCTTTGCCGTCATTTCTCATTTGCTGAAATCAAGTCCGCAACAAACAACTTTGATGAGGCCTTGCTTCTGGGTGTGGGAGGATTCGGTAAGGTTTACAAGGGAGAAATTGATGGTGGAACAACCAAAGTAGCAATTAAACGTGGGAATCCACTATCTGAGCAAGGGGTGCATGAGTTCCAAACTGAGATTGAAATGCTCTCTAAACTTCGTCACCGCCACCTTGTTTCTCTGATTGGATACTGTGAAGAAAACACCGAAATGATCCTCGTTTATGATTACATGGCATATGGAACACTCAGGGAGCATTTGTACAAGACCCAGAAACCTCCCCTTCCATGGAAGCAAAGGCTTGAGATATGCATTGGAGCTGCTCGGGGTTTACACTATCTACACACGGGTGCTAAACACACAATCATCCACCGTGATGTGAAGACAACAAACATTTTACTGGACGAGAAGTGGGTGGCCAAGGTTTCTGATTTTGGTTTGTCAAAAACAGGTCCAACATTGGATAATACCCATGTAAGTACTGTGGTGAAGGGTAGCTTTGGGTACTTGGATCCAGAATACTTCAGGAGGCAGCAACTAACTGATAAATCTGATGTTTACTCATTTGGGGTGGTTCTCTTTGAGATATTGTGTGCTCGACCAGCTTTGAACCCAGCCCTTGCTAAAGAGCAAGTGAGTCTGGCTGAGTGGGCAGCTCATTGCTACATCAAAGGCATTCTTGACCAAATCATTGATCCCTATCTAAAAGGCAAGATAGCTCCAGAATGCTTCAAGAAGTTTGCCGAAACTGCGATGAAGTGTGTGGCTGACCAGGGTATTGAAAGGCCATCCATGGGTGATGTCTTGTGGAATCTTGAATTTGCTTTGCAGCTGCAAGAAAGTGCAGAGGAAAGCGGCAAGGGCTTTGGCGGCATTGACAATGAAGTGGAGCCGACGTATACAGATTCTAAAGGAAAGAAAGACTCTGATGCGATGGCAGGTTATGATGGTAATGTGACTGACTCCAGAAGCAGTGGCATTTCAATGAGCATTGGAGGTAGAAGCTTGGCTAGTGAAGACTCTGATGGGTTAACCCCGAGTGCTGTGTTCTCCCAGATCATGAATCCAAAAGGGCGTTAAGGTCCTGTAGTAACAACGCTCCCACTACATACAGAGTCAACCACCCAAATTCTGCAGTGCAATCAGCTTTCACCAAATTTGAATGTTACCCGTTATTCATTTTCGTAATATTTCTATTCATTTCTATGGTTGTTTCTAATTTATTATGATTATGTAAGTTGTAATTTGTGACCACGTTATGTAAAGTTTGAAGAAGAGCCAACATGTTGTAACGACGTTCCTCTATCTGAATTTTTTGAAACCCTCCTTTTCTTCCCAGATTGATAAAGACGTCAAAACAAAGATTAAGTGTTCCTTTCCCCCTTTTCTTAGTTGAACTACTTTGTTTCTGTTATAAGATAAATTCCTCAAATAGTCAACAAACTAAGGATTAACTACTGGTTTGTAGGAATGAATTATGATAGTATGAAAGAGTATGTTCTATATCAAATCATGCAGGTAGGTCAAGTTAACATGCAGTGTGCTAACTTTTATCTTATGGTATGACTCAAACCAAGCAGGCGCATTATCATGATCAGCATCAACGGTTTATTGATAACCATCATAATGATCTGTCTAAAAATATTACTATTATAAGAATTTTATGGATTCTACTAACCATGAAAGAACTTTAAATATTATAAAATTATACCTGAAACATTTTCAGCAGGGACAACGTGTGAAGGACTTAGAGAGGGTATAGCATTTTTCAACGTTTGCTTTGTATGCATGACTCCATCTGACACCTGTGCGGTGTGTAAAAAGAAAGAAAAAGCAATAATGGATGAGGAAAGGGTCAATTATTCATAAATGTGACACTTGCACCAAATTCCACTGTCATTTTTTTATTCACTTGTTTGTGTCTTAATATATGGGGTTGTTGTTTATAAATAAGTATATAATTAAAAATGAGGCATTGACCAAGGAAATGCGTAAATTTGAAGTGAAGGTGATCTCAGCTTCTTGTGTGCAAGGCACATTGTTGCAAATTGTTTGATTTGAATTGGGTGGCTGTGTAATCTTTGTGTGAAGGATGTCTAAATCTCCATCACTACTGAATAGGTGGAAAAAACTTTTGAGGTGTGAGATGCTGAGGAAACCTTGCAATAGAGCTAACCAATTGATCTATTTTTTGTCCTTAGTTTAAATCCAATAATAATATTTTTTGTAAATGTTTTATTTGTTAAATAGAAAAATTAAGTACATTTTCCTCTAAAGCATTAAGTATAGTTTTCAAATTCAAAACTTATTAAAAAGATTTACAGAACAATATAATAGAAACACATAATAACATTATTAAATGAACAAAATAAAATAAAATGGATGAACAAAATGAAATATACGATAAACCAACAGTTCAAAATTTTTAAGCCACATGAGTTGGATAGATGTCTTTCATTGCTGGCCACCTTAAAGCTATTGCACAATAAATATCAATTTCGCATTATCAACGGGCAAAAGAGAGACAAGCCATGTTACGATGATGTCCATGAATACTCTCTCACCTGATAAAAACAATCGATTATTATTTTTTTATTATAAATATTTGATACGTATAATGTTTATCTCAATCTGAAGATTTATCATGTATATACTTCACATTTTTATCTTAGTTTTGGTTCATTTTTATACTTAGTCACAATGGAAAAATCCACGTCTAATGACTCATTTAAAGGAATTTTAAAATAGTTTATGTTTCCATTTGGTACTTTGAGATAACTTGAAAGACCTTGTGGGTAACTTATTTTTGTAACGATCCCTTTTATCTTCTTGTCAATACTGATGAATTAGAATTGACTAATGATGACAAGGAAAGGAAAATATTGGTTAGTTGTAATTGTAATCACTTTATGTTAAAAAAAAGTGAATTTTTTAATAAGAATTCTAAAGTCTTTTGTTGTGCAAATATACTGTTTATGGTCAAGAGATATGTTTTGAATTCTTTTTAAAATATTAAATAATTGTTCTAAAATACTTTTGTATTATGTTTGTTATTATGTAATGTAATATTCGAGTATCTCAAATCCACATCTCATAGATATCAACAATGAATATATGACAATCAAGATTAAAGTTTAATTATGTAATTAGCAAATATAATAAAGTAAATAACAAATAAACCATGATTAAAAAGACACTAAAATCCACTTGAATCTATTCTAATCATTGTCTAAGGATTGATATAAATTAGTAAACATCCTAAGATAAGAAATAATTACTTGAATCTATTCTAATCATTGTCTAACAAGATTGATATAAATTAGCAAATATTTTAAGGTAAGGGGTAATTGATCCTTAACTATTACTACATACTCTTCAATTAGACTAAGAACTAACTTTGAACGAGTATAACTAGCCACCAAATACTAAAGCATGGATGATCATCAATACTTCTAAAAACATTTATGAGCGCGTTCATTTATCCATTCTTATTCAACTCTGGGGTATCATTCTTGCCTAACTCCTCGACCTTGGTTGTGAAGTCCGTGCACGAGTCAATCTCGTCACTGACAACCACCTTAACACCTAACCCCTAACTAACCCGAGACCACTTGCTTATGTTATTGAAGTCACTAGAGTTATAACTCGCAAATCTATGAAAATAATTCAAAACCCCTTGTCGACACCCTATTCAATTAAATATGAACTATTGTTAGAGGAGAAGGAAGACAGTGTTACCCCTCAAATGTATCTTGAATCGGCACACTCGAACAAAAAAAGGAAGAAAATGAGGTGAATATAGAATCCATGAAATATCCTATTTATAGGCACTAAAAGGTGGGAAGACGAATCGACGCAACCCCTCTTAATCGTCAGATCATTTCACCACCAATGAACTTCACATCCTTTAGCAGCGCACAACCCAAATGTTCTAAATTCTTCGTAGGTCATACTTGCTCAATCTTGGAGAACCAGGATACTGTAGGGACTAACAACATGTCGATATTATAAAGAAATGAAATTTTCTTTAGAAGACTCATTATCTTCACTTAAGCTTGTGGCACTGGTGTATTATCCAAGTACTCGAGAGCCTCATCTAAGCATTTCAAAAACATCAATAAAAAAATAGGTGACAACTAAGATTAAAACTTAATCACTTAATTACAATTATAATACAATAAATAATTTATAAACCGTGTTTAAAAAGACACTAGGACCTACTTAGTCATCCTATAAGTAGGAAATCAACAGAATTGCCAATACAATTAGTATAAATAAATTTTCTTCCATCTCTCTATTTGTTTTTCACTTATCACTTATGTTATATTCTTATTTTAACATTAATATATTTATATTATTTTTAAAGTTGAAAAAGAAAAAGTTCACATAATCCCGTTTCATAATAAGCATATATATTTACACTTAATTTAGTTTAAAATATCGTATTCTTTAAAATGAAAAAATTAAAATAGAGTGAACTATTACCTATTAAAGATGAGAAAAAAAATTATTTATATGTGATTCATCACATATAATATATATATATATATATATATATATATATATATATATATAAGTAAATTCATTCAATATATTTATTAAAAACTAAAAAATATGTGTTTAATTTAATTTAATGAATATTTTTATTTTTCAAAGTTAAATTACTCAACCAATCAAAATTAATTCAACCAAATTTTTCATAATTAAATCTTGCTTAGTTTTTTAAGTTTTCAAAAATATATTTAAATTAATTTACGGAATTTATTTCTTAAAACGTTTTTTAAAATAAAATTTTCAAAAAATTGTCTTTAATTTTTTAAAATATTATTTTTATTAATAGATTGGATATCTGTCGATAAAGACATTGTTAATAAATGGGTCTGAAAATTTTTATTAAATAAATATGATTTTTAATAGGTGAAAATATAATAATAAAATTTTAAATAATGTATTAATTTATCAACCTCACTTTACATCAAGATTTTTTTTTTTTTAGTAAGAGGAAAATAATAGTGTTTGAAGGAGTGCAACATCAGTCTGCCTTTTCGCAATCGATCAATATTACGGTAAATAGTCACTTCGTTTTCTGAGTTTTAAGAAATCATCATATTAGTTTTTAAATTAAACAAATATAAATCTATAACATTAATCCAAAATTTGAAATATATATATATTAAAGATCGATTTGAAAAATTATATTCATAAATATTTGAAAGAAAATAAAATAAAAAAGAATCAATTTCCTATCAGTTAAAATTAACTTATATAAAAATTAATTTATTGGATCTTTATTATTGAAATTTAAAAAAACATACTTTGTTAACTTATAAACAAGCTACTTTGTTATGTACAAACTTAATTTTTATTTTTTTTTAAATATTTATGGAAAAAGTTATCCAACCATTTTCTAAGGTTAAAAGTCAACAGGAAAACTCCTTTAATATTTTCTTAATTTTAAAAACTAATGCGAGAATTCATAAAAAAAAAAGTATATATTAATTTGAGAGTATGTAGTTGTTTGCTACAACATTTGGCATTGCTAAAAGCTAAGTAGGTTAACGATCTCTCTGTATCTTTGTATTTAGATTTTGTGAAGGATTTTGATATTCACAACTAACAAATGAAGAGGACAAGGTAGAACAGTGATATCATAACCAAACCAAATGTCACAACACCTTGACTCAATGAGAATGGAGCCATATGTGATGATACAAAACTGAATTTGCTTAAACAACATAGGACAACAAATTGTTATATTTGCAGAACAGGCTTGTTCTAACTACAACAACATCACTTTGAATTGGAGTGATTCCTGAGACACACATGTTTCATATTTACATCCGAGGAAAAATACAACAACACTCACGGCAAAAAAACATGAAGAACAATAGTTGTGACTTGTAAGAGGACAAAGGGCAGAACAAGAATAAGAAAACAGTTACGGCTTGCATTCGGGAAGTGAATCATTGATGGCAACAATCTTCTTCTGCAGCTCTGGCTTGTTGGCTCCTACAAGTTTGTCAAGTTGTTGTCCATCTTTAAGAAAGAAGAAAGTTGGTGTGGCTTTGATGTCCCATGAAGTGCTGAACTCCTGCAACATATGCAATCAAAATCTTAACTTACCCTTAGTTGAGATCGTTACATTGTTAGTTATTCACTTATAAATCAGCTACATATAACTGCAGTACTTACAGTTAGTTCATCCACATCAACTAACAAGAACATCATGGATGTGTATTTCTCAGATAACTCGCAGTAATATGGCGCAATCACCTTACAAGGACCACACCATGTTGCACTGAAATTCGCAATCACCTGTAGAAAGTGATTATGGTGTTAATTATTGTACCAGATCAAGCAAATTAGGCAAAATACTAGCTGATGTCATCAAAGAAACAAAAATGGAAAGCTTTTTTATTGAAAAGGAAAACATGTCATTTATTAGAAATATTAAAGTAGTTTCATAGAAACTATCCGAGATCTAACATTGACTAATGATATGATGGAATTATAATATTTATGTAGGTGTAAACCTCACCTTAATAAACTAGTTTTGTAAGAATGACTAAGACTTAAATTTTACTTTCTTAATTAGAATAAGTATTAGAACATATCAATGATTTATTCTAGTGAAATTTGTTGAACCTATCATGTTATTGGGATCTGCTTTGTTTTCACTCTTTATGTCTTCACATGAGAAAAAATTTATCAGGTTGAATTAGGTTTAAATTTCACTTGCTTGAAACATATTAACATTATTGGTTCATCCAAACAACACAGCAAAATAGAAATAGGACTTAAATTTTAGTGTCCTACAGAGTAAAAAGGAGGGAAAACTTACAATTTTGCCATCCCTCCTTGCTTCTTCCAAATATTGGTCCCAGGCTTCTTTGGTGGTAATAAGTTTCACATTGCCAGCAGCAAACTCCACATCATGATCAGAATCACTATCCTTAGCTTGAGACTAAAAGCGTTAGAAACATGAACCTTCTCAGTCAACTTTCTAATCAATGAACAATGTGGACTCATATATCATGAAGTTCTATAAGCACTGAGGCTGCAGAAAGTTGCAAAGCTAATACATTTCACACTTAAAAGCTCTTTTTGGTTGTTCTTTCTGGCAGCCAGTAGCTAGGAGAAACAGAAAAGCTGGGGCTAAAGGCTGACAGAAGAAACATGCTTCTAGTTACAAAGAAACAGAAGAAACATAAATAATTATCAATTTCTAATTCTTCCATAACTCTCATCAGTATGTTAGATCCTGCTATATTCGTTTCTCTATTCTTGTTTCATCACTTTCCAATCTATCTGCTACAGATTACATACAAATTACAATACAATTCACATGAACAACGGCATCCAGACACAAAGCCACTGTAAAAATCTATCAGTTCAAAATTACAAACACTATCAATGAGAAAACACCCTACACACTTTGCAGGTAAGAGACTGCTATCTGTAGAACAAAACAATTTATCCGAGGTAACAGGTGCAAGGCCTAAGGATTTCAGCTTCTAATGAGCATAACAACAAGGAATATGATTGATGTATCAAACATTCTCACCTTAGCCACGCAATTCCCCATTTAACTGTTTGAGAGCCTCAAATTTGTGAACCTTAATGGATGGAAGTCTGAAAGAAACAAGACAACCAATGTCAACAGATAAAACTTCTTAGTCCACCAAAAGAATAGCCAAGTCACAGGTTGACTAATAAATGTATGCAACACCCCCATTAATGGAGTATCCATCATCCTCCAAATTACACCCAGACCGCACAGGTAAAGCACAAATTAAGCAGCATAAGAAAATATGCACTTCTATAAATGTTCACTGAACCAAATATCAGAAATCACTTCCTAGAGTACATTTCCACAAACCACACACAACTACAGGGCAAGGAAATTAACATTATTCCATTCTCAACCCTTGTCAAGTTGAGGCAGAGAGCAAGAAAACCTCTACTCCTCCACAATCACAATAAGAGTAGAGTTTGTTTTGTACAAGCCAATACGAAAATGAGAAGAATTTGAAGGAACATAAAATACCATTTACAATGCATAATTAGACATGACACAAGGTTTATTTCTCAAATTTCACCCATTCCTAGCAAGAATGCCAAACCAGAACCTTCCAAAACTGCAAAGCAAAGTAAACAAACTCTCTAAGTCCCAATATTTAGATTCTTTCTCAGAAAATTGATTTTGTTAAAACCCAAAAGACCAGAGAGAAGTAACTCGGGAATCGGGAATCACGTCAAAACCAAATTTTCTACACCTGTAAAGTTAAAGTTGCAAGCTTTCCATAATTTTCCATACAGCAAAAACAACCCCATCAAAATTAAAAACAAAAAATATATAATTGAATGAAAAGTCACAACTACATCACCTCAAAAAGATGAAATTGCTTAATAAGAAATAAGGGTCAATTCAATGATGAGAGACAAATCATACCCAATTAGCAAAAATTGAACTGAAACGAGTAAGTGATTGTGAAACAACAAGAAGTGCTGCTACTGCACCTCGGATTCGAAGAAGATAAGGAAAGAGCTATCACGGTTTGCGTGAAAAACAAAGATTTTGGTGTTGGTTTAAACACAGAATAGTAAAAATAATGAACGGGGTATTGAGACAGAAGCTGTTTATAATTTATATATATAAGCAAATAATTTTGTTGTGTACTGTGATGTGATGAATCATAAAGCCTCCAACTTGGAGGGTATACAAACTTGTTTATTATATTACCATTAATCCCTAAGGTGAAAATAAAGTAACCATTCAGCCTTAAAAACTCCGAACAACAGTTTCACTCACAAAAAGATACTCTTAAAACTGTTGTCTCAACTGTCACGGATTATGCTTGTTTAATTAGTAATTTCAGCTTCAAATTCTAAGGTTCCTTTAACTTGTTAAAAAAACATTTAATATAACTGTTATCACTGTTCTAATTGTAGCTATAATTATTATTAAGAATTGCATTAATATAACAATAAATCTAGCATTATTTTGCTTTAGAACTTATTGGTCAATCAATTCTTTATGTAACTCTTCAAACTTGACAAGCCAATTTTGCTTTCTTTAATTGCCAAAGATTGAGATGAGTTAATATATTTATAATAATTGAAAAAAGGAAAAACATGATGATAATCACGGAAAAGTATTGAAGGAACCTTTTCTCTCAACCTGATTTTGACAGATCAACTCCAACTCAAGCATTTAATTTAACTTTTTATGAATTAAAATCAATTTCTTATAAACAAATTTACTAAATTCTCTATCACTGTTTTTCTTTTTAATATGTATATAAACTAATTCAAATTATATTTTCTTTTCTTTTAGTCTTGCATCATTTTGGGCGTCAAAGTTTTACATTATTTACTGCATATTTATATTGGTGAATTTTTGAAATTATTTTAAAGGTTTTAATGAGCCTTTATGATTCTTTCTATTTTTCTTCAGGGCCGGTTTTTCTGGTGAAAAAATCATTTGCACTGCGTTTTTGGTACGTTTAGACATTTTTAGGTTTTTTTTCTGTATTTTCATTTTAAAATATCGTTTTTAGTGAGTTATTTCTAAATAGAGTTAACAATTTATAACTCACCTTGAATTATTAGTCTTAAATTCAAATAACCTGTTAAAAGTTATTTTTAAAAAAGAGAATGCCACCAAAATCTAAGTTATATATTTGTATAAAGTTGTTAATATAAAATTGGTATGAAAGATAGATTTAAAAAATTATAAAATGGTTCAAGTCTATCTACAGCTTAAAATATTTTTTTAAATATTTTTATTTAATTTTATTGTTTTACACACACACACATATATATATATATATATATATAGATATATAGATATATATATATATATATAGATATATAGATATATATAATTGTTTACTGAAAAAATTCCATAGGTTCTTTATTTCATGTAAGTATTATGTAGTGTGTTGATTGTAATTAATGAAATATGATTACGAACTTGTTTCTTTCCTCTACCAAAAGAGAAAATGCAAATGAATTGATTAGTTAAAGATAAAAAAAAATCAAAACAAAACAAATAGCAGTCACATAATTTTATTAATGATAAAATTAAAAATTAATATATTTAAAAAATGAAAATAATGTTATAAGGACTTAATATAACTAAGATTTTTTAATAAGATTAAACTAAATATATTTACATTTATGAATTTTTTAAAATTTAATTAATTATTTTAAAATATCATAATTATGTGTCTTATTGTATATTCGTGCGATATAATTATAAACCTGTGAAGAAGATCTTGTTATGATAAAGTAGAAAAATGTCACTCTGTAATTTCTATTGGATAATGTTAAATAAAACCCTATCATTGCCAGAGAGATGTAATCGTACCTCAGGGTGTTTCAGAAAGTCTTGATTAATTAATTAATTAATAGAATATTAATTTGGAATATCAGAATAGGTTGCTAGAATCTTGAATTATTTAAATATAGAACAGAATATATCAGATTGTGACACAAAAATAAGAAAAAAAAAATAGTGAGAGGCTGGCCTATAGGGATCAATGGGTATCACGTGGTATTATTAAAGCAGAGTTGTACTGATACAAATGTGAAAGTGCTTTCCACGTTTGTCAGAACGAATTTAAGCAAGAAAAACTGTAACCATTATTTTGAAACTTCAGTTTGTGGAATTAAACTAAAATCGAAAGAAAATTATTATAATTTTTATGTTAATTTGAAGGAAACTTTATTTTTAAATAATTTTTTTAAAACTATTAAGTGTTAGTATTTTGTTGCATGAAAATTAAAAACTGATTTTAGGTATTTCATTTTAAATCCAAACATACCCTAAATTGTTCTTTTTGTTGTTGGCTAGTGGATCAGCCAACACACGTTTTCTGATCTCAAGTATCAATGTTGATCTGTACTTTGGAATTTAATTACATATTTTAGGTATTTGACCTTATTCAAGTAATTAATTGGAAAGTATTATATAAATAACAAGTTTCTCTTGATGTAATTATATATTCAACACTCAAATTTAAAATTAATTAAATTAAAATAACTTTACATCATGTGTTGCATGAAAAATTCAAGTTCGTTAAATAATGACTAAGATTAAGTCTTTATTCTTAAACAGAATTACTTCTAGAGTTGTTGTTATTTTCATTATGTATAGTGACTTCATCCATACAAAGAAATTATTTTTTTATTTCTTTTCTTAAAATACTTATCGCCTTAATATATTTTTTTTTATTTCAAATCTTCATAGTATATCAAACTAATTATATTTTTTAGAAAAAAGGAATTTTAAAATTATTAGAATCTTAATGTATCTTGGACTTAAGATATGACTTATCATATGAACAAAAAATAAAGTGGCCTTTTATAGTTTATCCGTTAATTTTAAAAGTCTATTTCTTTATTTTATTATTAATTAATGTAATAGAACATCCATTATAAGGAAGGCATTTAAATCATTCTCTTTATTGTTGAAAATGTAGTGTTCTTTCTAATTTTAATATTTATTATATTACATGAAAATTAAGCTAATAAAAAAAAGGTTTTGACAGAGATATTCTAATGTTATTACATTAAACTTCTCCGCCTGTAAAGTCATAACAAGAACCAAATTCTTAAAAGTGGTTAAACTAAATTTATCATATTACTAATAATCGTCTTGAATAATATAAAAGCAGACAATCATGTATACATTTTAAATTAACTGTATACTTTTGTGTTTGTTTGAATAAATAAAAATTAAAGAGAAAAGTGTTTTCAGCTCTATACTAATTATATGTATGAAAGAGAAAAATATATTTCATCAGAAAAAGAAATACTTTTGTATTATTACAACAGAGAGAAAGAGAAAGAAATTTAGGATATGAAAAGAAGAGAGAGAGAAAAATGTGATATGCATCATAATATAAGATTATAATTAAGGATGAAGCACGTGGTGAGTGTAAATTTAATTGTTTCATCTTCATTGTTGAAGTAAATCTTTATACTCAACATGTGTAAATTTTTTCTTTCATCTTCATCAAAGAATGGATATATATATATATATATATATACACTCACGTTCATATCTACCTTTTTACTGTTTTAAATAATAATTAAATAATTTTATATAAAAAAAATCACAATAAATAATATTATCAAATATTCACTGATAGATATTTTTTTAATATTAAATATCAAAAATTAAATAAAGATAAAATAATTATAAAAAATAAAATAATCAAATGAAATTAAGAATAAAATAAAAATTTAATAAGATTTTAAATTAAATAATAAACTAAAAGTGTTTTAAAAAATTAATTAAAAATGAAATTGAACACGAAAATTGAAATAAATATTTAAATAAGATAAATAAAATTTAATATAATTAAAGGGATTTATACAAAGATTTAATGTAAAAAATGAGATAGGTTGGGATAATATACAACAGAAACCGGTCTATTTGTTGTCTGGTATATGACAGACGTGAAATGGATGAAATGAGTAGGGGAGAAAAGGGAGAAAAGGGAGAAAAGAGTGGTGGCAGACATTTCATTTTGGCAAGCTGGAATCACTCCCACAAAACAAACACAAACTACTCTTTTTTGTTGTGTGGGTGTGATAATTTGAGGTACAAGACAGACAGTTCTACAAAACTAAAAATAACAAAAACACCAATTTTCTGGCAAACCAAACTCAGATCTTAATAACCACGCAAACCAAATCTCTAAATACAATCAATGCTCTTTCTATTATTATTATTAATAGTGGTGATACTCAATTTTCTATTTCCATGTAATACTGGGGATTATAAATTACACCCTACTTTTTTCTTTTCTGGAGATCACATGCACTGAAAGAAAGATGAAAAGTGAAAAGGTTCGAAGCATTAAAGAATTTAAAATTACTATAAATGTTACTTGGTCCTACGCGGCTCAAGTACACAACGCCTGGTTTCGAAATTGGTATGTTAAAGAAGCACTTACTTTTTTATGACCATAAGTACATTTATATGTGATGGATTTTCTAAGTCTACATTTAGCTAATGTTTCGTTCTAAAACGCATTCGCTAAATCGCCCAGTGTTTTCTAACTTACCTTCAGCGCTATATGTAAACAGTTCCACCGACAGTCGTAATAAGTAGTGTCTATTTAAGACTATCTAACATGATGTAACATTGGCAGACAGCGCCATCTAATTCAGTTTATTTTGAAGCAATAATCAATAGTTAAAATTCAACGAAATTCAAAAACATGTTTCGCAAAACAGATTACCTGAAAACGCTTTTCAGAACATAACGGGAAACTTGTCCCACATATCACTATTTCTACATTACTTGATAGAGAAAGTTACAACACAGCCATGACACAAATAACATCCTGTTCATGCGTTTGCATCATGATAAAACATCACAGTGGTTGAACATAGTTATTTTTTTTATCAAATTAAGACACCGCCCTTCCCTATCCCTCAGAACAGAAACATAATCTCACCCCAGAAAACAGGAAGAGAAAAGCAAACCCACAAAAGTATTCATAGATGCCAGCCATTCAATATACAATATCTAAACACAAATCAGCCCATGGCATACTTCTGGGTCCAGCTGCGAGCAGTGGCCTCATACTTGGCCCGGTCAGTTTTGTACATGTGAGCAATTTCCGGGACAAGTGGGTCATCAGGATTTGGATCAGTCAGCAATGAGCATATAGAAAGCAGTACCTGGCATGACAAGCAAAACATAATAATTACAAAACTCATTATACCGAAGATTCCTCTCAAGATCACTAATGAGATCCACATGCAATAACTGATTATGTAAGATTCCTAGTAATCAATTACACAAAAGGGTCCCTTGTGATAGGGTTAAAAATTGGATTTGGTGTGGCAATTTTTTTTATCACAGCTAATGCTCTCCTCCCCCACCCCAGGCCATACTGAGGAGCTATTTCGGGGTCTCAATGGGGACCCCTCCATTGGACCAGCCAAAAGAGAGCTTTAAAGACAGAATCACTTTCATAGAATAAGACTCTAAATTCACCACTCTGTAGTGGCCATATTTCATCGGACATAACCACTCCCTAATTATGTTGCCAGGACACAAAATAACCAACCACAACTAAAACAATCTAGCCATGGACTCCACAAAATTACAATTACAACTAGTAGAATGGGCGATTCTCAAATACTGATTATGCATTAGAATACAATTAAAAACACAATGGCGAAAAGCATTGAGATCAACTTTTGAAGGAGTAAATTAAGAGAAACCTCTCCAGTTTTTGTTAGAAAACTTTGAATAATTCAAAAACCCCTCTTTATCAACCTATAAAACACTACTCAGTCCTTAGCCCTCTACTCTTACTTTTTTGTCAGAAAATACCTATGGCAGTGACTCGATGACATCCCATGAACAGTGGTGGTGGATCGAGACTAATAACCCAGCAGAGTAAAGCTTATCACAGATTTTATGTCAAGCTAATTTAAAACGGACAATTCAATGAAAGAGGGATTAAATAGAAATAGAGTGAAACTTTGTAAGCCAAGCCAGTGATAGTATAACATGCAGAGGACACCAAGTGTTAATAGGGAAAGGGTTTAGAAAGAGAAGTATGGTAAAGAGGTTACCAATTATAAACATGAAGCGGGGGGAAACATTAACATATCAGTATATATTATATGAAAATGTGAAGCAATTAGTAACATATTTAATAAGTTCACAGAAGTTGAATTGGGATCCATATTGTGGATTAGATTACCTAACTCGGGAATCTCAACTCAGATTGTAAGATTCATGATCAGTAATATAACATAATCTATAAAATGGAAGACATAACACAAACTCATCATCAATAACTACAAAAATAATTCAAGGAGCATTTAACATTAACATATATAGGCTTAAAACCAAACAAAGATGAAGTGTGTTTGAGTGTGTGCGCATACATGTTTATTAGCATTTTAACATATAAAAAATATGTAAATATATGATCATTTTGAACTATAATAGCTAATAGAGGGACATACAAGCTTCAAAACAAAGATAAAAATAATAATAGCCAAAAGGCTAAAATAAAGTCGCTGCTGCTACACAAATAATAGCAGTCACAGTAGTAACCAACCACCACTTGGATCTTTGGGAGATAGGATCAGCAGCAGACGTAGTAAGGAGACAGCAAGGACCCAATAAAGAGCGGCAGAGGAAAGTAAAAGAAATTGTAGAACAAGAAAAAGGGAAAGATGAGTGGGTGAAGACATGGAAACATTAAAATCAGCAAGTGGGCCACAGTGGGTCTCATTGGGGGAATAGCTAGGCACATTGGTCACACAAAAATCAACCCGGTTTTGGAGCAAAACCAGTTTCACAATAAATGTGTGTTTCGGTAGCAGATCATGATTCTTGTAATTCAAGTGCACAAGAATGAGAAATGCTAAATGACTCAAATAGGCAGCGGTGAGAATTGTATCATTTGAATCATATTGCAAATTGTACAGTACAGATAACTATGATCTAGTCAACAGTGTTTTGACTAAAGTAGCGAAAACAAAGGAATAAAATGTTGCGACTCTGTACAAAACTACAAAACTTATTCAGTAGTTTCTTTTAGGTAAATTTCCCTCAACGTTTATTGTGTTATTTGTAAGTTGGGATACATTAATACCCTTATATCAATGGTCACAACCTGATTTGAGCCATGCCATTCAAATATCCATATGCCCACATTTTAAAACTAAAGGAAAAGCATACTGAACCTTGGAGATGGTGAGTGCAGGACTCCACTGCTCTTTCAGGATATCAAGACAAATGCTACCATTACTATTGATGTTCGGGTGAAAGACCTTAGTCCTAAATGCAACCTGGTCAAGCCAAAATGTGAGAAATTTACGACACACCTAAAAAAACAACAAAGCCCCTAAAATCCACAAGCAGACTTCACACATTACCTTAGGGGGCTTGAAAGGATAATCCGGAGGAAAATGGATAGTGACTAGGAATACACCTCCAGCATAAGGACTATCAGCAGGACCCATAATTGTTGCTTGCCAATGGAACATGTCCTCAGCTACTGGACCTGAAAAATAAACACACTTGCCTTAGCAAATACTACAAAACATTTCAAACTCAACAAAATAACACAGTTATAGAAACACTCAGCAACTGCAATTGTGGTTGCAACATTTATTCGCACGCAACTTCCTGCAATATCAAGGAACACTACCACAACCCCAATTTAAAACCGATGTTTATTTTTCCTGCAACACAGACACAATTTATCCTATTCTTCATTACCTAATTTTACTTTACTCCACCACGGTTAGTAACAGTACACACGTTCAAGGCTTACAAAGAGCAGCAGAAACGGCAATTTTTTAGCTTATATAAATTTATTTTATTTAACCCTTGAACAAACACAAACACAAACCCAGAAAAAAAAAAAAACGATTTTTTTCACGATACATTTAGAGGACACAAAAATATCGTGGTGCGGGAGTGAAATGAAGAAGAAAAAGAGATACCAGCGCTGCAAGAAGTTGGTGGGTCTTTCTGCAAGTCCTTGAGCTCCTTAAGGATGCGCTTGGAAGCCATGGTTGGGACGATAGACGTTCAGATCTGAAAGGGAAAGAGGGATCAGAAAGAAACCCTAGAAATGTGAGTGAAAAAATGAAGAGGGAAATAGATAGAGAGAAGAGAGAGACATGGTGTTGGTGTGAGGCTGAGGTGGTTGGATGATCAGGAATGAGGGATAGATCGAAATGGAAGAGGAAGAGACGCAGCCTCAATCCCTCGCCTTCCCAATCCCAAACCCTCTCTCTCTCTCTCTGAAACTCTTCTCTCTCTCTTTCTCACACGCCAATACCCACAAAATGGCCCTTTTTCGGTGAATATATACTCACACCAAATGACATCTATGTCCATTTCTTTTTTCTTTATTCCACCCTTTGTCCCCGTTTTTCCAACACAGCCCTCGTAATGATTGATAATTACGTAGGTATTTCTAGCATTATGAGAATATTTTTTGAAAAATATGTATTGAGACTAATAAAGTTGGCTTTTATAGTGAGATCTTTCTTGACTTGAGGAAGTTACATTTGAAGTTCAAGAATATACAGTGAAGGAAAGAAATCGATCTTTTAATCACATCTTATTATTTTTGTTTTACCTGTCAAATTTATTGTTGTGTAGAGTATATTTTTCTTTCACTCAAATTATACTGTTCTAATACTTGATTATTTTTTTCATTTACCTACATACATTTAACTTGGACCTACCAAATTGACATACATTTTCAAAATATCACACAAATGTTTGGTTTGTTCTGTCATATAAAGTTTTGTTAAAAAAATCTAAAAGATTGTGTTATGTTTTATTGGTATTTGTACATTTAGACTATGATATTTGTTTGACTTCATCTAATAAAAGTGTAGATAGTTAATATATTATTATACATTAATATCATTTTTAAATATATTACATTTTTTCAATAGTTATGAAATATAATAGGATTTATGTATAAAAAGTAAACGCAAATTATTGATCAGTGTATTATCAAAAGTATGTTTTATGTTATAGAATGAAATACTTAAAGAATGTCACCTTAATCTTATTTATTCATGAGAAATAGTTGTTACTAACTTTAATAAGACGAGTAAATTATTTTATCTTATCAATAAATCAATTTGGAGAAATGCATGATAATTATTTTCTTTATCTTCATGGAGCCTATAGAAAGGAAAAAAAAAAGTGGAACACATATAATCTTAATAGTAAAAACATAATTATATGAGTCCCTTCCAATGTTAATAAATATATATATGCTTTGAAGTATTGATTTCAATAAGAAAATATTAGGTTTAATAACAAATATAAATAATTATAAGAAACAAGTAGAACATCGTCATTAATTATTTTTAAAATCATCCAGCATTTTACTTATTATAGATAAGTTTATAATATTAGATGGAGTCCACCAAAAGTTCCAAGCATACAAAATGGTTGATTATTGGACAATACAAGTTAAAGAGTTTATTTTTAAGGTAGATACACGCAAGAGGAATAAGTCATGTGTAAAAAAAAATACAAACATACAATTTTTTACACACTAAAACATAAAAGCACAAAACCAAGGATTGAACTCTTTGTTCAGTGACCAGTTTTATAAAAGAACATATCAAAAGTAATGGTATGTCTCACCTAATTCTCATAACACGAACACATAGATATGCTTGAACTCACAATGGTCGACTTTAAAAAGATTACCACTATTACATGCAAAGACATTTGATCCAATAAAAAATATTTCTATCATATGTATAAGACTACATGTACAATCCATCTCTTATATAATAACAATGCATGTTGTATTATATAATAACAGTGCATGTTGTATTATTTAGTAAGACATTGGCTTTTAGAGAATACTTATTTGGAAATCATTAACTGACCAATGTTGAATGATTGTGTTTTATGTTGTGTGTTTCTAAAGTGAAGATTGGAATGAGAGAAGCTTTGTGTGAGAGAAGAATGAGTGGGGTCTCCTGAGAGGTGGAGTGGTGAGGTTTTTTCGTGTGTACTTTCTCCAGTGAAGAGTAGAATGAGAGTGACTTTTGTATTCTTGGCAATGGAAGAAAGAAAGATAAATATGTAGATGTGTGAGGGCAAAATCTTCAAATTGCTAAAGAAAATCAATGAAACAAAGCAACTTTTTCAAATTTGGGATGGGGTGGTTATGACAACAATTTTTTCAATTTTGATGTGTGAATGTGGATCAGGAATGAGTGGTGTGTGAAATTGTATGTATGGAGAGAGTGTAGGGGGTATTCTGGAGAAGTGAATGACTAGAGGTGTGAAAAGTGGAAAAGAGGGGATGGAGGAGTAACTTTGGTTCACTGGCCTAGGTGGGGAGACTCAGGTGCACAAAGAAAAAAAAAAGGAGGGTAAATTGTGAACTTGGCTAATTAACTCAAAGGAAGAGATGGGATGCACAAAGAGAATAAAAGAAGGGGTGTAAGGAGACAAAAGTGAAGTGGGTTGTGTTTTTATTAAGGTTTGACTCTTTTTTTTTTGTCTTTAAAAGAATTTTTTAAATAGGTTAGGTCTAAACATTCATTTTATACTTTTTTAAGATAAAAACAATAGAATCTTACAAAAATGTTTTCAATTTTATTAAATGATAACGTTATTTCTTTTAATTTTGTAATATATATTTAAAAACTTTTTCACATTATCCATTGATTGAACATATAATTTTTTAATTTTCTCTATAAATAATTTTCATTTATTTAAACGAAATTAAGCGTTAATAGACCCCTCTCTAAGTTTTGATTAGATATTTCGATTCTCTTAGTCTTTTTTATTTATAATTTTAGACCCCAAATTTAAAAAATATACATAATTTTGTTCCAATCGAGTTAACTACTTGGAAATCAATTGTAAGGATACATTATTTAGTACTATCCAATGATATTACAAAAAAGGTCACTCTTGTTAGTGTGCTTTCAACAAATCCACCTTTCAGCATATATACCCTATTAATCTAAATAGTATTTTCAATAAAAGCCTTAAGAATCCCTACTTTGTATGGTGCTACAACCTAAGACAAATATAATCCCAATGACAAAATTATGTTTGAAGCATGTTTTGAGCTTTTTGAATCGATATAAGATAAATGAGTTCCCACCAATTGACCTACAATATTTTTTTTTCAAGTGATTATTTGAGTTTCATCAACGGACATCAATATACGATATATATTGTTGTAATTGGCACATCCATAGAATGTGTCATAACACGTGACTTTATTTGTTTTGATCTATATATACTTTTGTACTAAAAAATGTTAAAGTCCCTGCTAAATAGAGTAAGTCACCCCTACAAAAGGGTATGCTTATGATATAGTTTAAAGAATATCAATCCCTTTACACCTTGCTTGGAGGCTTGCACAAGTTGTTTGACGTTTGTTTAATCTAACTAACTACTGAGTGACTCACTATGATTTTTATTCCATGTACCCTATGTGTCACACTTTTAGTTGACTCACTTGAAAAGGAGATGGTTGTTCTATCCTCTCAACTCTAGTATTGCTAAGTCAAGACATAGGACATTAGCTCTTAACTAGATATAAATACAAACAAAAAAACAACCTAAAATAAAAGACATTTTGTTGTTATTCTTTCCATTAAATATGTTTCATATTATATTATCCCAATAAATAAAGAAAATCATAAAGTGGAGAGTGAACATTGAGAACAATGTAATAACATAGAGATGAATATACTATACATAATTTAGATGGAATGTAAAAATAGTCAAAAATGAGCCAAAATTTTTTTGACACTTTTTATCCTGTGCACAAGGCTTCATGTTTTATTAATATTGATGCATGTTCTTAGAAATATGCACTAGTATGAATAGGCAAAATTTATTTTATTTTCAACATTTGTAATTCATACCCAATACTTTCATTATGCATTTGCTAAGATTTTCGTCCCATTAGCTACTACACAACTATATATGACATTATTTCTATTTTTCCATATGCATCTCATTATGGCCATCCAGGTAGTTTCCAAATTTCGTTCCCATTTTTTCCTATCCCTACTATATTGAATTGACGAAAATGTTTTTGCTACCCTATTTGGTCACAAGTTGTGTTTTTTTTTATCAATTTTTCACATAAGTAGTTGTCTTGCATTCAAAGAAAAAATGATTTATAGTTTATATGCACAATACACATAGGTTATTAGTTACTTGAATACCTGCTTTTAATAAATTGTCCCTAATTTCTATTTTATTTAAACTTGTTCTTCATACAAAATGCTTTACATTAGGGATATAGTTAGTTTTTTAGATATTTTCAAAGAATTATTAGGGATATAGTTAGTTTTTTAGATATTTTCAAAGAATTCCTTTTTCCCCTAATTGCATTTTGCATTGTATTGCAATAACTTATATTCATTTTTTCATTATATATATGAGCAATTTTCATTTGATATCCATTTTTGCCTGTCTATACCATCTAACTTTGGAGTGAAAACTATCATATCATTATTAAATGATTGGACCTCAGGTAGTTCCGAGCCATACAAATCCCTTCTCCATTCGAATTTCTACTCTTAACAATTATTATTCCAATTCTACATTTATACTAGTGTTGTTGTTTTTAGCTTGGAATTGCTATAAATTCTAGGATATTTTTTAGCTAGCTTTGTATGTGGAATAATGCTATCTTGACAAAAACTAATTAATTTTCCATTTCCTATATTTCACTTAATGTTATGGTCAAACCATGGTTGATGTTGATCTTTTCCACATGTTATTTTCATATCTTTTCACCACAGTGATTCATATTTTGAGGTTTTTGGTTTATTTGTTCTCACAAATTCTCATATTTTGATTCTAATGTTTTTTTGCCAAAGTCTCGTGATTTTAGTTATACAACTCTACTTCTACTTTTCTATTAGTGCAACACTGAAAATGTTTATGTCTTTTAGGTTCAATTCACCTAACATTTTTGGTTTACAAATTTAAAACCATATAACCCAAGCTATTTTTTTCCTTTGATCTCCATCCTTACAAAAATTTTCTTTGTTTCATTTATGATCAATTTGGAACTTACAAACATCCATTAGACCAAACATTAATGTTCCATGATGGTTCAGAATCAACATATAACAATTATCCTTCTCCTTACCTAAACTACTATCACTAGGACTTGTCGACATTATAAATCACCATCACCAATCATTAATAGTAGAAAACCCTCAAAGTGGAACAAAAGTCATAATACAAAAGGAATAGAAACCCTCAAAGTGAACCAAAAGTCATATGATATTTTGATATTTTAAAAAAAATTAGATATTTAAGAAAAACATAAAAGCAATGCATAAAAATATTTAAATTTTTTAGTTTTGCTTAATATAATGATTATAATTATGTGAGACCCATTTTGTCATTTTTGTATAAATTCATCTAATCCATGAATGATGCGGAGTGAAATTAATATTTTTAACTATCTCTACACTTGATTGAAGAAACTAAATTAAGTTATAATAGATATGATAAAATTTAGAAAAGTAATTCAAATATTAAAATTACAAAATAATCACTTTGTAAAAAAATAGGATGAGCCATTTAGGTTAAACAAACTCAAAAATATTGGCTAACTTATCAATTTTATTTTTTTCTTTTTTGATATGCGTGTATGCATATGCATATATATATATATATATATATATATATATATATATATATATATATATATATATATATATATTAAAATGTACTTAATAATATAAATATTTTATGGGTTTTTATGTCTTTAATAGGTTAAATTAAAATAATTATTATTTTTACATGTTAAATTATTTCATTATATAAACAAATATCTTTGATATTTTATTTAAAATCTATGAGTATTTTTTTAGAAATAAGTTTCACACAACATTTTTAATTTATGTTTTGGAATATATTTTTTAGAAAATATTTTTGAAATATAAATTTTAGGTTTCGCACCCATCAATGAGAAAAAAAGATATAATTGTCCTTTGAGTTAATATAAAATTGACTTCTGGAATCTCTTTTATTGAATGCAATAAAATGGGAAACTAAGGTTTATGCATCTAAAAGACAACATGTGGTTAAATTAATATGATATTGATGATTTTAAAGTGTGTAATAAATGTCACTTTTTTAATGAATATTTGTCCTTTACACTCCAAGAGTTCATAAACTTTATTTAGAATGTCATGAAGTTTATGTTTGCACTTACATGATTGAAAACAATCCATGCAAATTTTCTTCATCCTTTTCTTTCAATTGTTCACATATAATATATAAACAAACGTTGAAAATTTTTAAGAAAGGTTTAAAACTTTCAAAAAATCAATTAACCACTTTGGAAACTATCAAACATAAACTAACCGTATTTTGATGACATGACGCTTGGACTTTTAACATTTGTTTAACAATCTTCCACCATTTTCAACATGTTAAGTACATATCAATGATCCAAGAACAACTCAAACACTATAAGCATAAATAACGGTATCTTACGATTTGAACCAATAAATTGTGAAAAGTTTATTACATCATATCAAAATTACATGATAGAAAATATTTGAACCAAAATTTTATTTGATATGTAGCATAAACAATTAACGCATACAACTTACATAAAAAACCTGCTTTAAAATATCTAACACATTCAACATGGCCTTTGTGTCCCAGATCTTTCATGAATATTTTTGGAGTCAAACCCATTAACTCAATGAAGCGGTCACACTTCACATTCACATATGTGGTTTTCATTCTAGCACCCCGTAATTTCAACACCTTTAGAAAACCATTAAGATATTATTTGAACCTCCTCATTTGACAAGGGGATACAAAACACTAAGAATCTTGGGATGAAAATTAATTCTCATGCTTATAATCATTCTAATGATGTACTTTAACTACATTGAACTCAAGACTTAGCGTAACGTCAAACATTGAGTTGAGTTTCCATCATTGATGATTTTTAGTCATGGGCTTGAGACCCATTCCCCTTGATATTTTATTCACCAAGTCTCTAGGTAATCCTTGATATCTGTCAAGTTTTGACTATATTTCAAATAGTCAAATGTAATAACTCCATTGGTTATTAATTATGTGACATAATTATTAAGGATCATTTCCAGTTTATAAAATTGTTCCATCACAAGCCTTTCATAAACCATTTTAAAAAATATTGAAATTCTGAGATAAGAAATTTCTTACTGGTTGTATCCTATTTCATGTAGCTCATCTCCAATTTTCCCCATAACTCCTTAGCAGACTTTACATTATAGTATAAGTCGAACAATGAGTCACTCATTGCATTTAAAATATGCCCCGTGCATGTGTAGTCATCGATTTCCCACTTCTTCCTCCTCCTTAGTTAATCAAAGGTTTAATTTTCAGATTCATCTAGTCTTGGTATGTTGATAACATATACTAAATGATAAATGAATACTAAATGAAGCGAGTAGAAATTAAAATCGTTTTTGTCATATCAATAAATGTCTCCATCAAAATGATCCAATTTGATAGTATTAGTAACCATGTCCTTGATTGAAATCATTACACAAAATATTTCTTTAAATTATTAAGTGATTCAAAACATATAACAAGTTCACAATTTTTTTCCTGGATACGATAAAGTTCACAAATATTTATTCTTATACAATATAAACAAATTTTCTTTAAAATACAATAAAATTTATCGTATATAATATATAAATAAATATACATTTCGAAGTAAAAATTTAAATATCTAGAATCCACATCTCAAAACACAACACATCCTACTCCCAAATAACTTTTAGAAGTTTTATAATATAATAAATATATTCCAAAATACTCATTTCAACTAACTTTCGAAATACCTATTGTCCAATTTCCGAAACCTTGTATCCCCTATGAACCATCCGCTTTTAGGAAAAAACACCACATATGTGTAATTTTTTTTCGTTTTTACTAGATGGGTGTAATTTTTTTTGTTATAAAAAATGAGTAAATCGTGTTATGGTAACATGACTTCTTCATTTGAAATCGTACCTCCGTGATACAACTTTAGACAAACACAAAATTAAAAAAAAAATTAAATTAAAGTCGTGCGATATTAACACGATTTTAATATAAAAATGAACTAAAGTCGCGTCGACGTCCCACAACTCAAAGGAAAGAAGTTGTGCCTCCAACTTACTCATTTTCGTAAAGTAAAAATAAATTGTATCTGTTAAATAAAAAACAAAAAAGAATACAGATGTTTGATGCTTTTGCCGCGCTTCTGATCCTACACCTCTGCAAATTATAGCCCCGTATTCTGGGTGTGTCATTGGGAATATTTCCTCAATAATGGAATACACGCATTAATAATATATGATGTTCTTAGTTAGTGAGTAGATAGTCGAAAAAGAAAGAAAAAAAAAAAAGAAAAAAATAACCGTTTTGATTTCATTTCAATTCAACGTCGTCTAGATTTTTCGCAACCCCCTAAGGAACAACCTATGCTTTCATATAAAAAGACATGGACAGAACTCTGATTTTAAAATTTTGATGGAGTGCAGAGAATAATTGATGGGTGCAGGAAGCAATTGCCAAATGCAAGTGATTGTTTGAATTTTACATCAACACGTAACCATAAGGAACTAAATCACCGTGCAACAGTGAAAACCATGTAATAAAGTTAGAAAAATACCATGCTCATAAATAATTACAATTTTTGTTTCTTAAAATTTCAAACTTGTTTAATGTTTCAATGAAACATTAATATTTTATTTATTTAAAATTAATTATTCTTTAATGTATATTTTTCTTAGAAGGTACAACTATTTTGACTTTATTGTTATTGTTATGGGTGAAAAATATTCAAACTATAATTAATATGACATAAATATAATAATAATAATAATAATAGTAATAAATACCAAATAAATTCCTACTCATTCATATTTGTTTTATTTAAAATTATTAAAATATTTGTAGTTTATTTAATATTATATGTTATGTAAAATTTATATAATTGAAATTTATTTATTATTATTGACATGGAAAAAATGTGTCTATTTTTTAAACTAAAATTTTAATAATATTATTATTTTTTTAATTTTTAATATTGTAAAATATTATTTAATAAAATATTTAGATAATAGGGATTTACATGTACAGACACGGACAATACACAAATCACATACATAAATGGAGTATAAAAAATATAATTTGTTTTGGAAAGGAACAAATATAATTTAACAGAGTTTGGCACACAAATAAAACGTTTAATAGGAAAAGAAATCCAGTGGAGACAAGTCCACAAAGAACACGACAAAGGGGGGCGTAGAAGCCGTTGGATTTCTGGTACGAAAAGTGGCATCAAATCAAATCAATGCAAAAAGCGAGCACGGACATGGCACAACACAGCAGAACAACACACGCCCCACCCTTCAATTGCTTCTTTCTTACTCACTGAACGCAACCCCCTTTACTTTGCATTCCCAGATTCATTTCGCACAACCTTAATTTCACCGCTAAGACAACCTTTTCATTCCTTTCATTGCCTTTTCCGGTTTCTATCTGTGAGTATTTTTATTAATACTTTCAATTTGCTGTTAATTTCTGTTAATTTTATTGTCAAGTTTGTGCCTTTTTTTGTTTTTTTTTTTTTTATTTGATTCTAGATTTGAGATTCTAAGATGCCCAGCGTTTGTAACTGGTAATTTTAAGATTCATGTGTGTATGTTTGTGTGCTCTGAGTTGCATTATGATGAATTGTGATTGAATGTGAATCTGGGTTTTGGATCCTCAAGTTGGCATTGAATTGTATTTTGGGGTCTGAGTTGACTATACATTGGGTTGGTGATCTGTGGTGACAGGTTTGAATTGTAAATCTGAAAGTTCATTTTTTTTGTGTGTGTGAGCAGTGCCGTTTAGAAGTTGGAATAGATAATTGGAGCTGAGGGGATGGAGGATGACAAGAGGAGGAGGAAGAACAAGAAGAAGAGGAACAAGCAAAGTAAGAATGCGGAGAATGGGGTTGGAGAAATTGCCAATAGGGATCAGAATCTGACGAGTAATGGGAAGGGTGAGCATACTATTCTTTCAGAGACTGAAAATGAGAAGAACTCGAATGGGGTTGGAGATATATCAGTTATGGATAAGAATATGGTAAATGGTAAGGATGAGCCTGCTCATCTTTCGGGAGTCAGCAATGAGCAAAGTGTGAATGAAGATCGGAATGGGGTTGTTGAAGTCCCCTATACTGATCAGAATCTGGTGAAAAGTGGAAATGATGAAGATATTCGAACATTGGAGAATGCAGATGGGCCGAGTACTAGTATGAGTTTGAATGGTCATCTGCCAAACGGTAAAGAATGTGTAAGTTTTCCTTCAACCAATCTAGATTTTCGCTTATGTTTCAAGGTTTATGCTAACGACTCAAGTGCTATATTTTAAATATTTCCCCTCGATATTGTTATTAGTTATCTTTTTTCATTGGAACTGATAATTTAGTTTTAATTTCTTTTTTTTTTTTTTCTGAATAGTTTCACTCAAAAATGGTATAATTTTCCTCCTGTCATTTTCTAGCATACTATCAAATTTGTTTTAGAGTGAGCTTTTAGGGAAACCAGTGGTTTGCTAAACTAAGTGAAACTACCATCTGGCAAGGATAAACAGGACTAAAAGAGGAATTATAATAAAATAGTGTGGATAAAAATGATGAAAAACAAATAGTAAGCTAGGCTTGGAGCTTAGTGGTTTAGTTTGCATGAGGTCGTTGGTTCAAACCTTGTTTCTGTAATTGCACACACAAAAAAAGGGCTAGAAGCTTATAACCTCAAAAGTTACGACATATCATTGTTAAAAAATTACTAGCTATTCAGATATCTATTTTGGTAACAAAAATGAGAAACCTATTTTGGTCTAACAAACTTTGAAGTTAGTCAAATTAGCTAAAAGCTAACGTTTGTGCCTTGCCATGCACTTTCATTTTTTTCAAGTAATTTCTGCACTTTGTTTTTAAAGTCAGTATTTCAAAGTTTTTATAGCTTGTAAATCCTATCACTCCACAGACCATATCAGAAGAGACAATCAGGAAATTAAAAGAAGAAAATGATAGACTTATTCAGAACGAGGTAATATTTCATCTGAGAATGTTATTTGATTTATTATATTTCAATCTTTTTATAATATGTATGGTTTATCACTCCACAGACCTCATCAAAAGAGACAATTAGGAAATTAAAAGCAGAAAAAGATATGCACATTCAAAAGGAGGTAATGTTTTATACGAGAACTTCTTTGTTTTAGCAATTGTGTCTCATTATGTGTATATCCCATCCTTTGTCAGTCTATAATGGAAGAGACAATCAGAAAATTAACAGAACAAAACGACATGCATATGCAGAATAAGGTAATATAGTTTAAATTTTATCTGAATGACATTTGTCCTAATGTTTTTATCTTTCAATTTTCTTTTAACTAATATAGCTATCTTTCCACAGATTGCATCAGAAGACACTATCAGAAAATTGGAAGAAAAGCATGATATGCATGTTCAGAAAGAGGTAATATTTTTTTTAGAAATAACTTGATTTATTTGAGCTCTTATGTTTCATTGTTTTTATGTCACATACAACCTATCATTTTTCTACAGGTCATATCAGAAGATACAATTAGAAATTTGAAAGAAGAGAATGATACTCACATTCAGAAGGAGGTGACATGAAAGATTTTAAATTCTATATACGTATAATTTACTGTTTATGTAGCATTTTTCTCATTATGCGTATAGCAAATTTTAAAACAGGCCCTAGCACAAGAGACAATAAGAAAATTGAAAGAAGAAAATGAAGTGCAAATTCAGAAAGAGGTAATTTTACTATAAACTTCATCTCAGGTTCATATTACTTATTTAAGAACTTAAATCACAAATATTGTTTATTATGAATGCATATGCATATAACCTATCTTTCTACAGGCCATATCAAATGAGACAATTAGAAAATTCAAAGAAGAAAATGATAAATTGGTTCAGAAAGAGGTAATATGTACTGCAAGTTTTATCAATTATCTGAGGGATAGCTGTTAACTGCTTATATTGCAACTATATATTTCCTTTCTCAACAGGCATTCGAGAAGAATGATTAAAAATTAACGTGGTACCCAATAACATCTTTTACTGTAGATTTTTCATCTCTACCATTTGTTTTGCCTGTCTTTTACAGGTTACCTTGGAAGAGATCATCAACAATCTACGGACTGACAATGAACTGCAGGCACAAAAACAAGTAATGTAGTTTGATGAATGTGTGGATGGATTTTTTTGTTATAGGAACTGTGTTATTCTTATCTATTTTTAATTACTAACTGTTATATTTTACTGAATTATTTGCAGACTAGTCTGGAAATGAGAATTGGACAATTGCAAATCGACAATAATTCCTTACTTCAAAAAGAGGTGAGTGATTATTTTTTCCCTTTTAAAAGATTAAGGATCGTTGATTTTGATAAGTTATTTACACATGTGTTTAATTTGATGTCATATGTAGGCTGGACTGGTGGAAAAAACTAATCAGTTGCTGAATGAAAAGGTAGTTTTGAACACGAATGTATAAGAATTTCTTCATCAACTTTTTTATTTCTTTCCTTGACTACTTATTTGAACATTTCTAATTTTGTATATTTAGTGATTTTTGTTAATGAAAGTTGGGCTGACATTCTAAGTCCGATTTACATCATTCTACAGGAGAGTTTAGAGCGAAAAATAAATCTTCTAGATAATGATTTGAGTTCTTCTAGGGAGAAAGAGGTAATAACTTGTCTATTATCTCATCTTTTATTGCATTTACTATATTGTTTTCTCTGTTGATGAACTTAACTATCTCATGTAGTGGATTAGCTATTAACACTGTCTTTTTACTGGCTTAACATTTTAATTTTAATAAAAATAAATACGTAATTGAATTTGAGTTGAACAATTTGGCTGAATGTATAAATGGATCTTAGGTATTATTTGAACTATATTATTCTGTTATTTTTATCTGTATGCTTATATTTAACTTGAATATTTGCAGGTTGGACTGGAAATAAGAGTTGCACAGTTGCAGAGTGAAAATAATTCCTTACTTCAAAAAGAGGTGCGGAACCTAATACATTTTCCCCTTTAAAAGATATAGGAGCAAATGATTTAGCGAGATATTTAATATTTAAAAATACATCTTATGCAGGCTACTTTGGAAGAAAAAATGAATCAGTTGCTGAATGAAAAGGAAGTTTTGAGCTTGAAAGGAGTAAGTTTTGCTTCACTGACTTTGTTATCATGACATTCACTGTTTTAGCCTTGGCTTTTTCCCCTTCCCCGCTCTTCTCTTGTGTTGTGCTATAGTTTGATATCGTTTATTGTTATTTAAATCCAATATACATTGTTCCGCAGGAGACTCTGGAACAAAAGATATATCTTCTGGAGAATGAGTTCAGTTCATTTGTTGAGAAGGCGGTAATAACTTGTCTCATGACTCTGTTCTCTTAATTAATGTTATTGGATTGAATATTTTGTTTTCTTAATTGATGACCTTAAATTTCACCTAGTATATTTAACTACTGTTAGTTTCTAATTCTGACACCAAAAATAAAAAAATATAACATAATAATATAAAAGTTCTTTAAAAAATAACTTAAAAGAAATTTCCAGTCCATTATAAAATGAAATCCCCAAGGCCTAAATCCATTTTGGTGTCCAAAACTCCCTTATAGTGTCTTCTAGGTTAAGGCACCTTTCTGTTGATGATAATTAAAGATTTGATTGGAAAATAACAAATATTGATTGATCGAACCTTAAATAAATAAATGGTTGTTTTCAAATGAGATCAAGAGGAGTTTGGTGGTAGTACAAAAGGGAGATCCCTGGGCTGCAAAACAGCTGTAAACCTTGTGAGCGAAACAAAAAGAGAAAACAACATAAGATAAAATAGGGTGCTGAGGAGTTGGGGTATCTCTGTATCCCTTCCGCCCATTTGATACTCTTTGTGGCTCTAATGCACACCACACTGCCTCATGAACTCCAAAGGTTTTAACAATCTTCATCCATCACATGAGCCTCTCCTCTACCCCACAGCCATTTGTCAGAAAGCTTCATGGATTTAGAATAGATTTTATTTTATCTCTGACCTTTATAACGGGCATATTAGTTCTGTGCCCAACAAATCCATGTGATTACAATGGATAACCATACGATCTTATTATTGCAGACTACTGTCATGCTCAATATGTACTACTTAGTAGAACAACCAATAATGCATGTGCGTTTTTAGAAAATGCAAGAACATTTTACCATCAATGCGGAAGGGGTTAAAAGGATAATCAAGGACCAACACAACTTGATTTACCTGAAATGTGAGAATATGCCTGTGAACCATTTGCTCATATTTCATTTATTCTTTTTCCTTGTATCCTTGTTATTTCAATTGAAAGATACAATTTTTAGTCATAATAATTTTTTAGTTGTAAATCTGTCCCTTATCAGAGGAATATCGTGCCTTTTATTTACAGAACTCAACTAAAGAAACTACTTCAAACCTGAATGGAGACATTGCTGTGCTTCGAGCGCAGGTATGTAACTCATGTTTATACATGAATATTTTTCTTGAAAATCTAGGAAAGTGTTACGATGGATTATTAATTTTTTATATCATTATCTGTCATTTCCTTGTTATAATCTTTCTAGGAGTCATAAACTTTTAATTCGTGTGAAACGTTATCTTGTACTTTTCAATTTTGGAATCATTTATAGGACACTGCTGCCATTTAAAGTGAGCCTTATGATTCATCAAAACACTTGTTGCAATCTATCCAAGTGTTTAACTGTATATGTAAAATTAAGAAAAAAACTTTATGAAGTTCTTTAATCTTTACTTGGTCAGCAATACTTGTATCACTTATCATTCAAGTGCATGTTGTTTTCCTTACATTTTTACGGCTATTAACAGTGACCTGTCTTTTCGAAGTTCATTGTCTCTTAAACCTAGCTATTGCAAATTGCAATAATATACGACAATTTTTTTCATGTACCATGCCATGCCAAATAATGTTATCTTGCAAGTTTGTATCCTGTTACTGGTTTATAGTGAATGCCATTGAAGAGTGACCTGTCTTCTGAAAGTTCTGTGTCTCTTCAACCTAGCTGTTGCAATAATATAAGGCAATTTTTTTTTCATGTACCATGCCATGTAGTGTTTTGTATCCTCTTAATGGTTTATAGTGAACTTATACAAAAAGCTAGTTAGAGTAGTTTTATTTGCTGAAGAACAAGTCTATGCGGATAAAATTACCTGTATAATTATTTCCTTAACTTTTCTTACTTGGACATTCTGACTATATGTGAATTTCAGGCTGTTTTTTTAACCTTTTTTCTACCTGTTTTTGACTTTTTTTGGACTGAATACTGATCCGTTATTTATTTATTTTTTTAAAATGCCTTCATTTAGGCTTATGTTCTTTGGCAATGTGAGATTACCTTCCGATACACATGTTGTTCCATTAATTAAGTATTCTTCCTTTCCCATTAGTTTTAAACATTGACTTGATGAATTATCCTCTTCTCATTGATAAGAACTTCAGGAGAAACACACCTCAATAGCTCGATGTTGTAGTTAGAGAGTCCAAGGGCTTACAAACCCCTTAACTAGAATTGCTGATATACTTCCTGTCTGGTACTAGAGTCCCATATGTCACAATTAGATTCTAACATGCTTGGAAGCCAGGTTACCCATGTTATGGGAAAACATGGCTGCCGCCCACCCCACTTGAGAGAACTGCACTACAAAAGCTAACTATTATACTTGGAGAACCCAAGGCCTTATAAACACCACATTAAAATCCCATACTTTGTGGGACTCAAGTTTCATACCCTGCAATTGGATCCTAAGACTCACATGTTATTTGGTTATGTCCATTTCATAACAAACCTCTGTTAATTCTGATATGGAAATTAAAATCAAAGTTTGGCAGGTGGCAGAGTTGGAGGAGTCCAGGAGTAATGTTTTGCTAGAAAACCAGCAATTGAGGGAAAAAGTTTCAAGTCTTCAGTCAACAGTCCAGAATCTTGAGAACAGCAACGCTTCTTCCCATTCATGGGACACATCTCAAAAGGTTTCCTTTGTTACCCTACATGGTTAAAATCCACAGTACATATTCATTCTTAGGAAAATTAGTTTTGTTGACTTTTATTTTTGAAAGAAGGAAAGGAGCATTGTAGTTACTTATGACGCTGGACAATTATAATGTGTTATATTTGATGATACTCAAATCTTTAGTGCTGGATGCCACAGTCTTGCAGTTCAAGGCTGTTGGTACTGCATTTGAAGTTCATATCTTAATTCCCATAAATGACGATGGAGCAGGAGTTGCATGTTATAAACCTGTTAAATGTGTGAATTAGTAGTAGGCAGAACGAATAATCTTCAGTTCCAGTGCTTGCCTATTTATGTTGCCCATGATTATTTTTCACTTTATGGTGGGTAGAATCTTGCTTCGGAAAATGAGGACTTGAAGTCTCAAATTGATGCCACCTTTACGTTGGTGGAGAAATTGATGTCAGAAAATGCGGAACTTGTTGAGAAGGTAATATGCCAAGTTCTGTGATTTTTTTACTTTCGTTATCACAGATTACTGATGAGTGATGACTTAGTAGAACATTAGATATTTTAGTTTTAGTAGATTTAGATTGGTCAGTCAGTTTGTATACATAGTGTTATGCATGCTTAATCTATTTTTATCCTCAGGTCACCGAGTTATGTATTGAGCTGGAACAACGAAGTGCTAAAGTTGAACATTCTGGAGTTACGGAGCCTGGTGGGATCGATGAATTCGCTAAACCTGTTGGTGTTGCCATTCCTATACCTGAAGCTGCTGAGATTGCATCTGAATCAGCTCCAGAGTTTAATTCATCAGAAGATACATCGGTGAAGGATACTGATAGATCAATTGATGCTAAGCATGTTGTTGGGGTAATGTCAAACTCGTCATTGGTATCTGATGATACCGGAGAAATCGTGCAAATTCCGTTGGATGATAATGAAGTACAAGATCCAGATATCCACGATGATGACAATAATTTGGAAAATGATGTGCCAATCACAGATGCTCCCCTTATTGGTGCTCCATTTCGCTTGATATCATTTGTTGCTAAGTACGTCAGTGGTGCTGACTTGGTTGAGCAAACCTCTTCAAACACCGCTCATTGACTTCTTATACTGGATTCTGGCATGTCTTAGAACATACAATAACCTTACTCACATTAGGCAGAATACCAATATAGGTTGGCCTAAATTGGGCCATTTTATTGTTTGTACGTTAATTCTTTGGACACTAGGAAATATTTTACGGGGGAAAAGTATATCGTTTAATTTTAAAATGTGTGTTCTTACTGCATATTGCTTTCATAGTTGGAAATGATTACCTTTGAAAGATGGCATCATGAATATGAATGTAGTAGTTGGTGACTAGCTTCCGTTGTTCGTGATAAATTCTTTCATTTTGGCGAGTGATGTATTGCTGCGTGCCTTGTGATGATTACTTTTGGATGCATTGCAAAATTGGCCCACTTCTAAATTGACTTCACGAGTTGCTAACTATTCTCCTTGATTACTAGCATTGCAAGATTCTCTCTGTTTATTTTCAAAAAAGAAATTGATATATATTTACTTATTGAGTACATCACATTGGGAAAACTTGCAAAGCATGTGAAGCAAAATGAATCATATATTTTTATTATACTGACCGAATTTTTACCTATAACTTCAGTGTGGTTTTAAGCATAAAGTGAAAACAATCATGAAAAGATAAAAAAGGTGGCAAGATGCTGGAAAATACAAGTGTTTTAATCTTGATGCTACGGCCTCAAATGAATATTGACTATGCATGTATATTGATCTTGCATTTTGTTGTCACGGGGCATTTGGAAAATATTCATGCATCTTCCTCTGCTAAGTAGCCTCCATCCATTTAGTTGTGTAGAGTGAAACCATAGGACCCTTTGAACCTGTCCTCCGACACAGATGACTGGTTTTAATAAATGCAAGCTGTAATTTCTTCAATTGTCCTAACAACTTCCACCATTGAGGGTCTTGAGTCTGGCATCACTGCTACACATGCCATTGCCAGTTGCAGCATCTGCACAAGTTCATCTTCAATGTTTGGATACCTCATTAACTCAAGATCAAACACTTCAGCAGTCCATTCCTCTCTAACAACAGATTGGACCCACTTTGGAAGATCAACCTCTTCATCATGCCCTGAATACTGAACTGGTGTTTTGCCAGTCAGCATCTCAAGAAGGAGAACACCAAAACTGTACACATCAGATTTTTGAGTGGACTTTCTTGTTTCAATAACTTCAGGTGCTCCATAGCCTGGACTTCTAGAGGAGGCACAGAAATTTGTTAGGGGAGTTAGGCCAAAATCTGATATACATCCCTGAAGATCTAACGTGAGAATCACATTAGATGATTTTATATTGCCATGGACAAGTTTCCTTCCATTGGCTGAGTGAATATGACAAACGCCCCTTGCAGCTCCAACCACAATCTTCAATCTTGAATCCCAATCTAGTGGAGCTCGTCCACTTTCCCTGGTTCCTGTCACCATGTTTCATAAGTCATATTATTAAAAACGCCACAACAATGGCAATGCATTTGACCATTTCCAAGTTTACATAAAAATTATCTTCAAGCACCTCCAATACAATGGTATAAGATAAGCATTTTGTATAATGTGGATAGTAATATTTACGCATGTTCTAACACTAATATTTTGCAAACCCGACATGAAACTAAAGTGGTATTGATATTGATACCATATGGTGGTATATCATGTTCTGACATATACAATCAGAAATTAAAGTTATATGAAATATCAACCAAGAACCTTCTGTAATCAGGGAAAAGTTTAAAGTAAGAGTAATTACCATGCAACAACTTGGAAAAACTTCCGGCTGTGGAGTAGTCGTAAACCATTAGTTTTTCATCTTTGGAATAGTAGTAAGCACGAAGGGGAATCACGTTTGGGTGATGATCAAGTCTTTGGACAATCTCCATTTGCTGTTCAAATTCTTTTTTCCCCATAGCCACCTCTCTTAACCTCTTGACAACCACTGTTGTTCCATCCTCCAAGATGGCTTTGTATGTGGTTCCACAACTTCCCTTCCCAAGCACTTCAGCTGAAGCTCTTAACAAGTCCTCCAGATCAAAATTATAAGAACAACCTTCAAAGAATACAAGTTTGTTTCTCTCAGGTTCTTGCACACCACTACCAAAGTCCTCCTTAAGCTTCTGACTTTTCTCTGTAGGCGCAACATTTTGTTTACCAACTCTTTTCTTGAAACAGCAAAACGCTACCATAAGACCTGGAAGAAACAGCAATGTGACAACCCCCAAAATAATTGCTATTTTTGCCCCCTTGCTCATTTTCCTGTTTGATGGATCACTCCGTATTTCAGACATTGTTGGGGGAGACAATGTGATGGAACTGGAAACTGAAGAACATTGTTTCAAAGGTGCTCCACATAACATCAAATTCCCTCGAAATGAGGAGCCAGGAAACTTACAGAAATATGAAGGAATAGAACCATTCAAGTAGTTGAAGCTCAAATCCAGATTCTTAAGGCTAGGAAGGTTAACATCAGGAATAGATCCTGTGAGAAAGTTGTTTTGGAGGTTGAGTCCTATTAGATGTGTCAAGTTTTGGATTGAGGCTGGAATTTGTCCTGTGAAAGAGTTATAGGACAGATCAAGAAAGATAAGCCGGGGTGGCAGAGAATCAGGAATATGACCTGAGAATTTGTTGTGTTGGAGATATACAAAGCGCAGAGAAGGAAGGGAAAGCAGGTCAGTTGGAAGGTTCCCCTTCAAGCTGTTGGACCTAAGACTGAGACTAATGAGGCCATGAAGCTTACTAAGTGTGTTTGGTGGGATAGAACCGCGCAGTCCCACACCGGGAAGCCTCACAGAAAGCACATGGGACCCATCATGACTGCATGTAACTCCCACCCATGAAGTGCAGATTGAAGTACTAGAGTTCCAATTGACTCTTGGACCATGATGAAGTGCAGCAGCAAAATCAAGAAGGGCTTGTTTTTCTGAGTGTAGATCAGCTTTAGTTTGAGGAAACACAAGCAGGAGTAGGAAAATTGGAATTGTTGTAAAGTAGGACTGTAGCATCATCAAGTTTATTTGTTGAATCAGGGTGCCTGAGATGAAAGCCTGGAATGAACTGGTTTCCTGGTTTCAATATTCCACTTCTTTCCCTAGCAATTGAGATTTCAAAGTATTACACACTGATCAAAAGGAGCAATTGTAACATATAATCAATTATGCAATACAACAAAACAGTTAGTTTTTGAGTCCTTAGTTAAGCTGAACAAAAAATTTTCTCATTTTTTGAACACAAGAATATCATTGCATATAATAATAGACGTTAACAAAATTGGCTAAAGGCATTCATTAAAGAATACTCTCCTTGGATTCACCATAAAATGTACCCTTAGAGTTTTCATTCCCTTTCACTTTGCTTGATAAACATTCTTCTCACTTTGAGCACACAAACAGGAACAAGGCCATGCCTAAAGAACATGAACTCACAAAAAAGTAAAATGAAGAGAGAAAGGCAAGCAATTGGGAGATGAAAACCTTGAAACCAGGAGAAAGGGAAAGCAAGCTGGAAGTGGAATCCACAGTAAGGAGGGTTGAGCAGTGTATTAAATGCTGAAAAATGTGTATATGTGGTTTTGAGAAAGAAAAAGTCTTTGTTAAAGCAATGTTATTGGTGGTACTAACGGCCAAGAGGAAGCAAAGACAAGCTTTAACGGCATAGCTTCAGGAACACGCCAGAATCCACACACACACACACAAAACCAGAGATACATAGAGAAAGAGAAGCTTATTAAAAGCATTATAGTAGCATACTATAACTATCACACAATGCTACACTACTGTGTAAAGATTTTACTTTTGGTTTTCCTGTTTATGATAAGGAGGCACACATTCAACGTTCAAGTCTCAGCTTCAACTTCAAGCCTTCTTCCTGATTAAGCCAAACCTGCAAAAGTATAGTGGTAATACATATGGTAATAATATAGTATATATACACACCCTAAACCAAATTAATTAATTACTCGTGGACCAATACAATAATTTAATCTGAATGAGATTCACCGTACTATTGAAGTTATGAATTAAAAAATTTAGTTTTGTGCATGTAACTGCTAAATGCTCGTAATGATTCTCCTCTTGTTTTTTGTCTTGATATTATAAGTTGGACAAATTTTCGTATGAGTCATCAAGCACCAGATTTCTTGCTAAATAAATTATTTGCGTAATGTACAAATACAATGTGCTTAATCACTACTCCAATCCTTTTTTCCAACTATGAACATAGGATAGCTGTGGTATCTAAAAAAGTATTATTCGCTGTTATTTCTGTTGCAGAAACTCAATAAACCATGTTTATTTTAACAAAAAAGACTTAAGGGTGAAATTTTCTACTGTTCAACCATTTAATTTGAAGGTATTATGAGGATTGAATAAGATCAAAGACTCTTTTTATAGAAAGTAAATTAATATTTGAACTATTGAATGGAACTTATGATACTATTTTAACTTGTGGATCTCGATGAAAAGGAATGGATTTCCTTCGTTTCCCATTTTCCAAAGAATTGACCATTACTTCAGTTACAGTTACAGTTACACAATGTAATTTACCCCCGTTTATTGGACTTGTTCTTGATCACCAAGGCCAACTTAATCTTAATAAGTTTAAGATTTTTCTACATGGAAATGACATAAAATTTAATATCCTAAATAATAAGAATAAAAAAAATTCAACAACTTCATAAAAAATTAATTAAAATACTATGTAATGACTGTTGCAGTAGAAATTGTCTAAAATTACATAATTTTTCCAATTTATTGTTTAATTTAACTCATAAAAGGACCTTATCAATTATTCATATTAAATACCTAAAACGCATCAAGATTCACTTCATCTTGATCCTGAAATATATGGGGCAAACAGTAAAGAAAAGAGCTCTAGATACACATCAAAAGGTACACAGCAATTAAGGAATACTATTCACTCCATTTTTTGAATAGTGATGCTACATTGCTACTTACATGCATGTGAATTTTATTAGGGGTGTAAAATATAGTGTTTTGAAAAGGATTAAAAAAAAGTTTCGGTAGATTTTACAAAATCGATTAAAAGGGTTAAACATACAACAGATAATTAATTTCTGTGGAAGAAATTGATTGAGTGCCCTTTGTAGGATTTTCTCCTTTAATAGTGTTTTTTCATTCCCAATACTCAAATTCGAGAACTTGTTTAAGAAAACTGAATCTTTTATCATTTAGAGTAACAATTTGCTGATATCTAAAGACTTAATTTATGCTTTTTGTTGTGAGTTTGAATGGAATTGTCTTTCTCTTTGGATTCCAACTTTGCATTAAATGAAGGTTTGGAAGGGCTTGTGCATGGGAATGGAAATAGTAATATGGCATTGTGTTTGTGACAAAGGGTACTCATTGGTGTTGAAATGGTGTGTAGCACTGCATTCTTGAAGTGAAAATGATGTGTGGAATGGTGATGACCCAAAGGACCACAACTAAAGTATGGTAAGCCTGCAAATCATGTGTTTCAAATTTTTGTGGGTCCAATCTCCGTTTGTATCCGTTAGAAAAAAGGTTTATTTACCCTTACGTTATTGTAAGTTTGAATTCATCTAAAGGTGAACTCTAAAGAAGCATCGAAATTGTTGTTCAGCATTGAGATAAAATTTTATTGGGTATACAAGTAAAGAATAATAATTTACTACACTGAAATTTAAATTTAGTCTTTGAAGTAACGTTAAAATTTCATCTGTTTGAGGCTACTGTTATGTTGTTCTTTGAGGATGAAGTACAAGTGGAGGGTAGGACAGGGAGGAATTTGTTTACAAATGGAAAAAAATCTGTGGCAGCACAATTTTTTTTTTATTTTGTTTAAGTTTATAAGTAGAATCAAACTGGTAAAACTCATTAAGCAAATCTGATAATTGTGATTTATGTTGTATAGGAAAGGTGCATAGGTTGATACATTAAGAATTTCCTTTGACAGAAGGTTTGAAATGAAGAATTATCACTATCATTTTCTATTTGGACATCAAATGGAGAATACTTCAATCTCAATTACCTTATCTGAAATTTCTGGAAGGTGTTCTCTTTCATTACACAAAGGTAAATCTGGAATTTAAAAGGGTTGCAGACAAGATTGTTGTAGTGTAGAAAGAAATTATCATAATGGACATCCACCTTTCGGCCCCTTCAGCCTGCTAAGAAACTCAGGGTCCATGCTATTCTAATCCTCTTTTACTCTCTATTTTTTCTTTACAAAAATACATTTAACATAGACAAGTTTCCGTTGTATTAGAATTTTTTTTATGCAAAAGAGAAAATTAGTCAATGTTATCTTTGAAAAGGCAATATGAGAGTAGGAAAAGATAAGAGACAGATAAAGGAGTGTCCAAGAGGAGTGTGAAAAAAGTGGTAGAATAGGGTTATTTTTTGAAAGAAACTAGAGAGTGAAAAGAGAAAAAGAGGGGGTGAGAATAACAAGGGCTGCAACTCAAGCAAAGAAAGAGTTCAACCTGTTTGGCTAATGTGGACATTTTTCTTTCATCCATATTGCTTGCAATAATGACATTTTTTAGATTATATTTATAGCGCAAAAACTATTACATACTTATATATAAACTTTTCATTTCTTAAGGAATTTATCTAAATTTTATTATTGTACTTTTGTGATAAGAAAAAAGGCACTAAAAATGCAGAAGTGCAACCCAACCATTGTGTTCATTGCCAAGGGGAAAATAACACTCAGCCATAGTGTTGGCATAAAAACATCACATTCCATCTCTATGTACTTACAGTACTACATTTGCCTTATGACTAACGCATGCATGGTATGCAGACAGCATTCCTCATTTCTGAAAACTCTAAAATGTTCCAAAAGAAAATTAAACACATTTCATGTAATTCTTTTTTCCTGCATTGTTTGTATAAGTTTGAGATCAGAGTTAAATCCACTGATTCCTCTGCAGATTGCAGAAAACATATGAATGCATCTTCACTTGTTCTCCACCTTTGAGCTATATAAGTTGAAACACCCCATCCTTTCAAAAAATTGAGATAATAATTAGAACATAAAATAGCATGTTACAAATGCACTAGGAAGAACAACCTCTGTAAGATATGATGTTATAAGAGGCCAAAAGGTTCTGGCAGGTGCTCAAATCCGTTATCAAATAGGCCTTGATCACACTTATCATCAGCACCATGCAGCCAGTTTGTGTTCTTCAAATCTTCTTTGAACAACAGTGCATCATAACGAGAACTCTCATAGATGTCTACTTCACTCACTTTTGCAGAATATTGTCTTTCATCTACCTCTCTAGCTTTGATCATACTCCTATTACTGATACCATTTCCCATATCAAAATTGGATCCATAGTTACTGCTTAGCAGGCTTCCATTCATGTCAACAGATGCTGGAGCACTAGAAACTCGATGAGAGTGGCTCTTGGGAGTGGAAGTTCTAATACTCTGAGGGAAGAGTGTGGTGCTTGATAGTGAACGAATATTTCCTGAGCCGTTCCTTATATCCTGTTAAATGGAAAATCACATTGAAAAATCAGGTTTCAGTTGATACAACAAACTTGACTGAAGCATGCATCTACTCAAGGAAGCTCCAGCAACCAAATAAATGCTCATAACTATGGTCCTGTGTGGATAAATTTCTCCACAAGTACTACTTTTGTGTTATATTTGATACAAATGAAAGAAATAAAGGGTCTGGAAAAGAAAAGAAGAGAAGAGAATAGCTAAGAAATGAATGAAAAGAAAAGTTATTTGGTTGGAAAGAAATGAGTAAAGGAAATATTATTTTATTTATTATTAATATTAATTTTTATTATTTACGATTATCACTATAATAAAAAGAATAACAAAAAATAAAAATACACTTCAATCTCATTCATTTTAGCAACATAAATTGACGACATGTGCAACATGATCAATTATGTTGCTCTACATGGCCAATTTCCATGCATTTCTTAGTGGAAAGTTTGTGGTGGGACCCGCCCCCTACTTCTCTTCTCTTTTCTTCGTACATCTTTTCAACCAACACAGCCAACCTTCTCCCATTTCTCCTCTTATCTTACCTCTCCCTCCCTCCCTCATCATCCCTACCAAACCGACAATTAGGTAAAAGATTTTAAGGTGAAATGAATTAAACATTTTGTATAAACTAAAATAAACTTATGCACTTATCTTTTTATAAGCTCTTTTCATTTGATTTCTCCAAAAGCTAAGATTCATGAGTTGATTTTAACTTATGAAAAAACTAAATGCATTTTACCTCCTTCTTTTCTTCCCTAAGTGCTTAAGGAGGAGAGTCTAATCAAACAGAACCTTTGCCTAATATAGCATAACTTTGCTTAAAGATAAATGAACTACCGTGACAAAAACTACGAAAAGAAGAGTCCAATTCATAAAGTACGACAAGGTGAATAATGATGAATCATGCATGGCATCAAATGCAAGGATTGCTGTATCATTTGGATACAAAGTTAAAGTAGTTAGTGGTATAAAGCTTCAATCTGATGTCTATTATGATCATGAATAAAACGTGAAACTGTCTAATGGATTTGATGTAATCAGTAAATTGATATTATTAATCTTGCAGAACAGAAAGAGTAAAGTTTACTAACCATGTGCTTAATAGCCATGTCCAGGGATTTCTTTGAGATAGTCCTCCCAAATCCATTATTGTCAGTGGCAGTAGTTGAGGCCTTAACAGATTTCCTTGCAGCAAGCTCAGGAGTATGTGCGACTTTCCTAGGCTCAGGAGCATCAGCATGATGGCCATTGGCATAGCCACGGCTTTTAGCCAAAGGTTCTGTCACTCTCCCCCTGCTAACAACAGGAGATGAGTGTCTCCTTGGCATAGTAACAGATGAGGCTTGAGTTTCAGAACCATTTGCCTTCAAAGAGGTACCACCAGGACGCGACCTGCCGGCAGAAACAGGCCTATCAGGCAATGTTGTTCTAAGGTTTGGTGGTGTATCAAGGGGGAAATCAGGAGGAACAATTGGCTGTGGTGGAGGCCTAATTCGTGGACTTGGTGAGCTTGGCCTTGATGCAGGTGCTGAACTGCGTCCATTCAATGCAGCACGGCTAGATGAAGACAAAGAACCTGTTGTAGGGGAAGGTGAAGGAGATAAAGATGGCATTGAGCTCCTACGTGTGGGAGTAGAAGGCCGAGACAGTGACCGAGTTGATGGAGCAGATGGAGAATGCAAGTTTGCAGGAATATGAGGCCTAGAACTAGGTGTGGATGGTCTTGAGCCTTGTGATGATGGTCTATGCCTTTCAGCAGTGGAGTTGGTGGAAACTGGACGTGGTTTGGAGGGTGTTGAGGACCGTGATACTGTGGGGCGAGAAGAGGGAGTGGAAGGCCTTGATGAAGATGAAGAACGAGTTATGGGGGAAGATGGTCTTATGTAAGATGAAACTGAGGCCGAACTTGTGTTGAGGATTGAAGAGGAGTTTCTGTTTGAAGAATAGGAGCTGTATTGTGAGTGTGAAGTAGAGATGGAAGAGCGAGTCACAGAACTGCTTCTGGCTGGTCTAGAGGGATTGCTGTTCTCTGATTGTGAGACTGCAAGCTGAAAAAAACATGATCAACAAGTTAAAACTGATAAACTAGTTCTCAATGTTTTTGTAAGTTGAATCAACCACAAAGCCTTATCCCATTAGGTGGAGTCAGCACCATGAATCAAATAATGTCATGTTATTCTATTGTGAATCATCATGCCAACACACAAAGTCACAGAAACTGTCACAAATTTGGTCATAAATCATTATACACTATAATCAGGAAGCTAGATGATTCAAGTTTCTCCTGTAAACTAAAATCAACTTATGCACTTTGATTTTTGAAGAAGTTAGATGACTGTTGCTGTAAAAGTTTAGGGACTAAGTTTGTTTTAGCTTATGGAAATAAACTCAAATCATTTTACCTTCTTACTTTCTTCTTATAAGTGCTAATGAGTTCAGCTCACATAGAGTTTGAGTTGGAACAAAGATTTTAAATAAGCACTTGAAACTGCTGATTAAGTGATCAAAGGTACTGGTGAATTGTGATAAGCATATTGGTCAGAGAAGCTAACTTGGGAAACTTCTAATACCAAAAGAAAACACACATTTCTATCACTTTATCCCCCTACCACCAAAAAAATAAAAAAGTAGAGATCCTGGCTACTTGCTGGTGGGGAGAAGGATAATCCTCCTTCACTTGAAGTTTACAGATAATATCTCATCAATCCACTTTCTAACAAATCTGTTAGCATAACATAGATGAAATGAATTTGCAGAAATCACATACCCTTGAGGCCTTAGAGGTAGATGTTGATCTAGTCAAACTTCTCCTTGGAGGAACAAGGGTTGATTGAGATTCTCCTTCTGATGGAAAAACAGGGGTTCCTGGGGGAGTGAGAAGCCTAATAACACAAAACAGTCATGATAATTACAAATTGAGCAACCAATACAAATCTTAATTTACCTTATTCTGTTTATGTGTGTGTGTAATAGTTCAAATAAATTGTATAAACACTAAGCCAGCAGCTACAAAATTCTAATCTGAATTTAACCAAATTGGTTATGAATTCAGTCAAACCATAGCAGGATGTATTGAGAAGAAGAAAAAGTGTCAGCAATTAATCCCGGATCTAGGACTAATCTCAAAGAACATAAAACTGCTAATATAGCACAAATTCACTGCCACTTTTCTTGTTTGTTTCTCAAAAACGTGATTTCTTGGTTCTATTCCCCAAATTGAATCTACTAACTCGAGATCATGCCAAATTTGAATAACATACCAGTCATAATCATGCTTCCCTCCTTCTGTAGATGATAACAGATCATCAATCCCACTTCTAACTGGTTTTGCCGTTCCAACTGAGAGCCTCCCCAGTTTCACCGAAACTAAATCAACAGCATATAGATCACATTAGAAACACAAAAAACCATGGCATAAAGCATAGCATTCATAGGAAAAACAAACTAATAACAATTTTCATAATCATGTAATTCCTTCACACATAGCAATCATCTATAATCATTTAACAGCATTATCATTCATCATCATCATATTTTTGTTAACCATTACAAGACATCCTTGTCATTCCCACTAACCAATCATTGGTATTAGAAAGAAAGAAGCATAAAACAAAAGTGTATTAAGAAAAGGGTGGAGCAAGCAAACAAAGCAAAGCAAAGCAATCACCATCAGAAGATTCATCAGAAGAAGCAAGAGAGAGGGAGCGACGGTTGTTGGAGAAAAGATCGAGGTTGTCATCGTGGTTGTTGTTGGCCACCCCATTGAAGCTATGCCCTCTACGGTGATGGTTGAGAGATCCCAGAAGAGACTCTCTCACATTCCTCCCACTCATCATGTTCAACTCCACAAGATCTAAAACTGCATCACTCTACACTCACGCATGTTCCATGTTCCATCTTCAGATCTATCTTCGTTCATGTTCCATGTCTCAACAAACACAACACTTGTGTGTGTGTTCTCATTGCGTGTTGAGTTAAGATGACGAGATGGGGAGTGTCAGAGAGAACTAAAAAATATGAAAGACACCCACATGGCTTCTTCCTCCTTTCTCCATAATAATATTTCATTTGCCAAAACCCAACACCAAAGATCTCATCTTTAAGCTTGTTTGTGTTTAGAGACACACTTGGTATTTACAAAGTAAAATAATGCCCCATTCGCACATGGCATGGGATCGAGGTTCCCTTGTCCCTTCTGATCGCTTTTGTGGACTTCTCGTGCTTCCTTTCCTTAACCTTTCAAAAAAAACAAAGCTTTATTTTTTTTTTACACTTTACTGTTCATTTCTACTTCTAGATTTGCTTGCGTTCGATGCAGGAGAATCTTGTTATGCAACATTGACATCTCATGTTACCACTACACAACACTGTCTTGCACGTGAGTTCCACTGTTGTTGCAGTTGCTATTGCATCTCACAGCCTCGGAAATATTCACCTTTTTCTCGACACTTCCCATTTAAGGTTTTATGTAAAAACCACTGCGAAATGTCAGGGTCTACAATGTACATAGCCACATACCCTTATATCATACACATTCTCTGTTAACTTTTATAATAACTGTTTTAAAAAAATATCTATATTATTAGTTAATTGATAGAATAAAAAAAATTAAGGTTTATATGCTAATGTAATACATTAAATGATTAATATAAACTTACAATAGTAACAATTGGATGTGTTGGCAAATGACACTTTTTTTAATGAATTCAAAGATAATTTTATTAAACGGCCAATGTATATAAAAAAAGTCAAGATTTGAAACTACACGTGAAGATCTATGAATGGAAAATGATTTTTTTTTTCATGCATTGTAGTTAGATTTTGAAAATATTTATATGTTTGTATTAAGTAATCATTTAGCTCTTATTTTACTTAACGGAAACGTTAATAAAGATAAAGATTAAACGATTAAGAAATTGTGATCGGTTTCTTTTTATTTTTTTTAAATGGTTAATAAAGTTATAATTTTTTTTCATTAAAAATACGCGCTTACTTGAGTTGTTGAGGAATAAAGTATTGATTTATTAAAAAAAGTTAAGGTGTAATGAGTGAGCTAACAGCATGATATGATACGCAATTAGTTGATAATTAATTCATCATTAATTAATGCACAAAAGGGGTGAAATTCATGCACATAACTATTAACATAAGTGTTACCTATATCTCACGAAACTTTTAAGTCTTCAACCATATTGAAAAGGTTGTGTGGCTGAGAGAAAAAAAAAAAAAAAAGACTTTTTAAGGCTGTTTTGTTTGTTTTAATATTTTTAACCGTTTTGGTGTCAACGAATGGACCCACTTTCAATTGCAATGGTATTTTGTTGTTATTATTTTGTGGGTGAAACTAAAGAAAAACAATTACATCCATCTAAATGTGTAAATTCTGTTGATAAATTATTATTTTTTTCTTTAAACTTTTTATTCCCAATTTTAATTCTTCTATTTTTCTTCATATTATTTTTCGTGTTTCAGTAAATCGATAAGCTTAATTCAATTCTATTTTATTATTTCTATTACTTTCTTTGTTAATTAAATTAGACTTGGAACCTTGTCCTTTACTTTTTAAATTCATTCAATTTAGTTAATTCCATCTTTTTTTCAACATCATAAAGGTTTTTACCATTAATAACGGTTTTAAACCAAAACTACAAACTGAAGTGACGACTTTTTTGACCTTTCCAATTTAATTAATAAATGACAATTTATAACTGTAATTAATTACTAGTAATTATTCTTGTGACAATCTACAAGTGAGATTAAAAAAATTAAGAAATTATAATCTAGTAAATTAAATTGCATTTACATTCAATAACGTATGAAAAATTGTTAACTTTTATAAAAAGTATTGACAAATCATAGACATTATGATCTGTGATTAAATATAAAGTAGTTTTATATTGTATATTAAATGTATATACTTAATTGCTTAAGAAGGTTGCTAATATAATCATGTATATGGCATCATTTGAAGTGTTTCTTAACCTTCTCAACCACTTCAATATTAAATACATTCAATTCAATTATTGTATGATAGTAATATTTTTGGTTGATGATAATTCAAAGACGACAGAGTAAGTGAGAAGAAATGTGATAGAATAAAAAATAATATTTTTTCTTCAATTCTTTAAATGGAATATCATATTTTTAAGGTGCATTTTTGATAGACGTTGCAACTACCGTTAGCTCTAACTCACCAACCTAATCTTCTTTTATGTCCTTTTATGACAAAACTCAACTAGTAGTTCCAATTTTAATGAATCGCAACTTCTTAAATACTATATATATATATATATATATATAT